>JAESFT010000440.1_pt1 | contig 25817 bp, 20 predicted proteins | sample 9269451 | NCBI WGS metagenome assembly JAESFT01 (sample SAMN14502557, study PRJNA617106) | algae metagenome | isolation source: Scytonema hyalinum WJT4-NPBG1 and co-occurring heterotrophs from well... | place: USA: Mojave Desert, Joshua Tree National Park, California | collected 2006-05-25
AGCAGCTCCGGCTGGCCGACAGCTTCGGCAACACCGAGATCCCGATCCATGTGCTCAACGTCGTCTACCCCCTGGTGCCGGACGAGATCGAGGCGTTCTGCAAGGATAAGAACGCGGTGCTGCTGGTGGAGGAGGGGCAGCCGAACTATATCGAGGACGCGATCCATGCCATCCTCCGGAAAGCCGGCGTCACGACCCGGCTGCACGGCAAGGACTTGTTGCCGCTGGCCGGCGAATATACCGGCGAGGTGTTGCTCACGGGCATAGGGAAGTTCATCCGCGAGGCCCGACCCGCGGGTATCGAAGCGGACAAGGCCGACAAGGCCACCCTGGCGGCGGAATCGCTGGTGCGCCTGAAAGAGAGCGGCGCGCAGGCACTCGGCGCGCCGGTACCCGCCCGTCCACCCGGCTTCTGCATTGGCTGCCCGGAACGGCCGGTGTTCGCCGCGCTCAAGCTGATGCAAAAAAACCTCGGGCCGGTGCATGTCAGCGCCGATATCGGCTGCCATACCTTCGGCACGCTGCCGCCCTTCAATATCGGCAGCACGGTGCTCGGCTACGGACTCGGCCTCGCCAGTTCCGCCGGCATCGGCCGCCTGATGCGCAACCGCGTCGTCAGCATCATGGGCGACGGCGGCTTCTGGCATAACGGGTTCACCAGCGGCATCGTCAATTCGGTGTACAACAAGCACGACTCGGTGCTGGTGATCATGAAAAACGGCTACACCTCCGCCACGGGCACGCAGGCGATCCCGTCGTCGCCCGCCGCCGGCCAGCCGCTATCGCTGGACATGGAAAAGGCGCTGCGCGGCATCGGCGTGACCTGGGTGAAGACGGTGCCGAGCTATCAGGTCGCGGACATGGTCGATACGCTGTCGAACGCGATGACGACCGAGGAAGCAGGATTGAAGGTCATCATCGCCGACGGCGAATGCCAGCTCGAAAAACAGCGCCGCATCAAGCCGCAGACCGCCGCCCGGCTGAAGCGCGGCGAGCGCGTGGTACGTACCCGTTTCGGCATCGACGACGATGTCTGTACCGGCGATCATTCCTGCATCCGCCTGTCGGGCTGCCCATCGCTCACGATCAAGCCGAATCCGGGCCCGCTACGCACCGATCCGGTGGCCACGATCAACCAGGGCTGCGTCGGTTGCGGCCTGTGTGGCGAAGTGTCGCATGCGGCGGTGCTGTGTCCGTCGTTCTACAAGGCCGACATCATCCAGAACCCGTCGAAGTGGGACATGCTGCTGCACGGCATGCGCCGCTTCGTCATCGACCGACTGGCCGGGTCCGCCCGCCACGCGAACGCATGGACCTGAACCATACTCGTCCCGTCACGATCCTGATCGCCGCGCTCGGCGGCGAGGGCGGCGGCGTGCTGGCCGACTGGCTGGTTGCCGCGGCCAGTGTGCATGATTTCCCGGTGCAGAGCACATCGATTCCCGGTGTCGCGCAGCGCACCGGCGCCACCACCTATTACATCGAAATCTTTCCGGTGCCCCGCAGCGAGCTGGACGGCCGCCATCCCGTCATGTCGTTGACGCCGATGCCCGGCGACGTGGATGTCGCCGCTGCGTCGGAATTGCTTGAAGCAGGGCGCCTGATCCAGAGTGGCTTCATCGATCCGTCTCGTACCGCGCTGATCGCGTCCTCGCATCGCGAGTATGCGGTGGTCGAGAAATCGTCCATGGGCGATGGCCGGTTCGACGGCGGCAAGGTGCTTGCGGCGGCGAAGCAATTCGCACGCACGCTGGTGCTGTCCGACCTGAAAGCCATAGCGCTGAAGCATGGCACGGTGATCAACACGGTGATGTTCGGCGCCATGGCCGGCGCCGGTGCGCTGCCGGTATCGAAGGCGGCATGCTTGGAAGCGATACGCCGGTCGGGCAAGGCGGTGGAAGCCAGCCTGCAAGGCTTCGAAGCTGGTTTTGACCTGGCAACATCGCCGGCCATGCCGCCCGAACCGGCACCGCACAAGCACAAGAATGCGCCGGCATCGGCGCGCCTGCATGTCTTTGCGGAAGAATTGCGCCCCATCGTCCAGACCGGCACCGAGCAGGTCTTCGATTACCAGGACGCGGCGTACGCCAACGCCTATCTGGACCGGGTCGAAGCCGTCTACCGCGACGAACGCGATGCCGGCGGCGGGCCGGCCCGTTACCCGGTGACGCGCGAAACCGCGCGCTACCTGGCATTGTGGATGAGCTATGAAGACGTGATCCGCGTAGCCGATCTCAAGACGCGCAAGGCGCGTTTCGCGCGGGTGCGCACCGAGGTTGGCGCGCGCGACGGGGAACCGCTGCGCCTGACCGAATACCTGAAGCCGGGTCTGGATGAAATGTGTTCCATACTGCCGACCAGCCTTGCAGACCGCGTGCACAGGCGCTATGCGTCACGTAAGGACAAAATGCATGCCGGCCTGCATGTGCGGACCGATACGGTAAGCGGCTTCCTGATGCTCTGCGCATTGCGTTCGCTGCGCAGGTGGCGGCCACGCACGTCGCGCTTCGCGGCCGAACAGAGGATGATCGCTCGCTGGCTCGATGCGGTGCGGCAAGCGCTGGTTCACTCGACCGGACTGGCGTATGAGCTTGCGCTATGCGGCAACCTGGTAAAAGGTTATGGTGAAACCAGCGAGCGGGGACACCGGAATTTGACTGCGATTCTGGCGGATGTCGAACGCAATGCGATGTCGGCGGACGCCGCAAGCAGGGTCAGGCGGGCAAGAGAAGCGGCGCTGGCGGATCCGGAAGGGCGTACGCTCGCGCAATCGCTGGGACTGCCGGCACCGGCGATGGTAGCCAAGCCAGTGCGGTTTGTGCGAAACAAGGCGGAATTTGATGTGCGGCCCAACACGCCGGCGAAATAGACGACTTGTTTTCTTCCCCTTTCACGGGGAAGGAGGCCCTTCCTTGATGAAATTGAGTCCGGGCACACGGACGGTCATTTTGACAAAGCAGCAAACCAATAAAAGGAGACACACCATGACCCATTCCAAGATCAGCACGCTGTCACTCGCCGTCACCCTCGCCGGCGCCGCCGCAACCGTCACCGCGCAGGACAAATCCGTCGAACTCCGTTTCGCCAACTGGCTGCCCGCCCAGCATGCACTTGCTTCCACCGGGTTCGAGCCGTGGGCGAAATCAGTGGAAGCAGCGTCAAAGGGCAGCATCAAGGTCACGCTCTATCCCGCCCAGCAACTTGGCAAGGCGGCTGACCACTATGACATGGCGCGCGACGGGATCGCCGACATGAGCTGGGTCAGCCCTGGTTACCAGGCTGGCCGGTTCCCGGTCTTCGCCGCCAGCGAACTACCGATGCAGGTCGCCATGCCAGGACCGGGTTCCGCCGCGCTTGATGCCTGGTACCGCAAGTACGCCGAGACGGAGATGAAGGATGTAAAGTTCTGCTTCGCCCACCTGCACGTCGGCACGTTGCACTCGAAGAAGCCGATAACCGACCCGGAGCAGATCAAGGGCATGAAGATCCGCCCAGCCAACGGCACCGTAGCCCAGACCGTCACCCAGCTCGGCGGCACCAACGTTCAGGTTTCCGCGCCGGAATCCCGCGATGCCCTTGAAAAGGGTGTAGCCGATGCCATCACCTTTCCATGGAATTCGATCATTTCCTTCAACATCGACAAGGCGGTGAAATACCACATGGATGCGCGCCTGTATGCCGCCAGCTTTGCCTGGTTGATGAACAAGCAGTGGTATGAAAAGCTGTCGGCGTCGCAAAAGAAAGTCATCGATGACCATTGCAGCAATGCATGGGCGGACAAGGTCGGGCATGCGTGGGGCAACCAGGAAGATTCAGGGCGGGAAAAGCTGGCGCAGACGTCCGGTCATACCATCGTCAAGCTGACGCCGCAGCAAATCGACTCGTGGAAGAAGGCGGTGCAGCCTGTGACCCAGCAATGGATGCAGAGCGCCGAGAAAGCGGGCGCCAAACCGAAAGATGTGCTGGAGGGCTTCCGCAAGGAGCTGGCATCGCGCAACGCGGCGTACTGATCCGCGATGAAGCGCCTCCTGTCGGCGACGGAAACGATCGCGGCCGTCTTCCTCCTGTTGATCGCATTGCTGACCTCCGGCAATGTGATCTTGCGTGATCTGTTCGGGCAGACCGTGCCCGACTGGTTCGACGGTTCCCGCCTGCTGCTGGGAATCGCCATGTTCTGGGGCATCTCGATCGCCACCTACCGCGCCGGGCATATCTGCGTCGACGCGGTATGGGAAATGATGAACACGACCAACCGCCGCCGCATCGATGTGCTTGCCAGCCTGCTTACCCTCGCATTCCTCGCACCGCTGGCGTGGATGATCTGGGTAAAGGTCGGCAATACCGGCACCCAGGCCACCTCCGATCTGCGCTTGCCGATGATATGGTTTTACGCGGTGGCCGCCGCCGGCGCGGTGGTGGCGGCGCTGCTGGCGGCATTGCGCGCTTTTGAAGTCGCGCGTGGCCATGATCCGCACGATGACCTTGACGACGTGGGAGAGGCCCGCCATGGATCGTGACCTCGTTGCGCTGGGCGGCTTCGTCCTGATGTTTGTGCTGATGGCACTGCGGGTGCCCATTGGGATTGCCATGGGCATCATCGGCGTACTCGGCTTCGGCGTGCTTGCCGGCATCACGCCCGCATTGAACCTGCTGTCGAATGTGCCGCTGTCGGTCCTGACCGACTACGATCTTGCAGTCATTCCGATGTTCATCCTGATGGGTGCGTTCGCATCCCATTCCGGCATGAGCCGCGAATTGTTCGCCGCCGGCCGTGCCTGGCTCGGACACCGGCGAGGCGGACTGGCGCTGGCGGCGATCGCAGCCTGCGGCGGCTTCGCGGCGATCAACGGCTCGTCGGTGGCGACAGCGGCCACGATGTCGCAGGTGGCGCTGCCCGAGATGCGCAAGGCCGGCTACGATCCGGGCTTCGCCGCCGGGCTGATCGCAGCCGGCGGAACGCTGGGCATCATGATCCCGCCCTCGGTCATCTTCGTGCTGTACGGCATCATGACCGACACCGACATCACCAAGCTGTTTGCCGCCGGCGTCATACCGGGCATCCTCGCGGTGCTCTTTTACACCGGCGTGGTGCAATTCATCGGCATGCGCAACCCGGCTCACATGCCGCTCGGCGAGCGCCATACCTGGCCTGAACGCTGGAAAAGCCTGCGTGACCTGTGGGCGGTGATGGTGCTGTTCCTGTTCGTGCTGGGCGGCATCTACATGGGTTGGTTCACGGTGAACGAAGGCGCCGGCATCGGCGCCACCGGCACGCTGCTGATCGGCATCCTGCGGGGACGGCTGCGCTGGCCAGAGATCCGTGCCGCATTGATCGATGCGCTGCGGGTATCATCGGCGATCATGCTGATCGTGGTCGGCGCCTTCCTGTTCGGCTACTTCCTTACCATCACGCAATTCACGCAGAAGGCAGTCGGCTTCCTGGTCGGATTGCCGGTCGGCGCCTACGGCGTGCTGGCGATCATCATGCTCGGCTACCTCGTGCTCGGCGCGGTGATGGACGAACTGGCGATGATCCTGCTGACCGTGCCCATCGTGTTCCCGGCCATGATGCAGCTCGGTTTCGACCCGGTATGGTTTGGCGTCATCATCGTGATGGCGGTGACCTTCGGCATGATCTGCCCGCCAGTGGGCATCAATGTCTTCGTGATCAATTCGATCGCACGGGATATCACGTTGGGACGGATATATCGGGGAACGATGCCGTTCATCGGCGTCGATGTGGCGCGGTTGATTATTTTGTGTGCGTTTCCGGGTATTTCGTTGTGGTTACCGAAGTTGATGCCGTAACGCGGTCTGTTATTTTGCAAGGCGGTCAGACTCTATCGGCGCCACCGCCGACGCCATCCCTATTTGAAGGGAGCGAAGCAGAAAATTCGGAGAACATGTCGTCTTGCCACTGAACGTATTGCGCTAGCAAACACATGTCTGCCGGTCGGGATGGGGCGCTCGCGCGAGGGGGAAGGGTCGATCGATCGCAGTCGATAGTCCGCCTTCACACCCCACCCTGAACGTCGAGTACGGGCCTGCAAGCCTGTACCGTTTCGCAGCAGGTGACACGTCGACTGAAACCCCGGCTGCACCCGCTGCCTGCGGAGGGCCCGTTACGGCGCGGCACGACAAACTTCGGAAAATGACATCGCCGGTGTTCGTCTTTTATCACGTGAGAACAATCGAACCAACGCATTAACGTCCATCTGAAAACCGCTTGCCCATGCTACTCAACATCGAAGACTACCGCCGCGAAGCCCGCCGCCGCCTGCCGCGCTTCGTATTCGAGTACATCGACGGCGCGGCCGAGGACGAACACTGCATGCGGCGCAACCGCGAGGCGCTCGACAGTCTTGCCTTGCTGCCGCGCTGCCTGCGCGACACCACGACGGTTGATCCGGCCATCGACGTATTCGGCCACACATGGAAGCGGCCTTTTGCAATCGCACCCACCGGCTTCAACGGTCTGCTGCGCCCGCAAGGCGACCTGCTGCTTGCGCGTGCGGCAGCAGTGGCGGGCATTCCCTTCGTTCTGTCGACCGCATCCAATACCCGTCTTGAAGAGGTCGCCGCCGCGGGCGGCATGCAGTGGCTGCAGCTTTACGTCATGGGCGAGCGCAGCATCGCCGAACAGCTCGTGCGCCGTGCACGCAACGCCGGCTATCAGGCGCTGGTGCTGACCGTCGATGTGCCGGTCAGCGGTTATCGCGAGCGCGATGTGCGCAATGGCTTTCGCCTGCCTTTTCGCCCCACGCTGCCGACCCTGCTCGACCTGTGCCTGCATCCCGCCTGGCTTGCGCGGCTTGCGCGCGCCGGCATGCCGCAATTCGCCAACCTCGCCGAATCGGAGGGGGCGGGCGGATCGCCGCAAGTGCAGGCGGCGCTTCTGGCGCGGGCGATGGATCGCAGCCTCGTATGGGAAAACATTGCCTGGCTGCGCCGGATGTGGGACGGGCCGATCCTCGTCAAGGGCCTGCTGCATCCGGACGATGCGCGCAAGGCGGCATTGCACGGCGTCGACGGCATCATCGTGTCAAACCACGGCGGACGCCAGCTCGATGCGGCGCCGGCCGCCATGGTTGCGTTGCCCCGCATGCTGGACGCGGCGGGCCAACAGCTGCCGGTCTTCGTCGACAGCGGTTTTCGTCGCGGGTCCGATGTGGTGAAGGCGCTCGCCTGCGGCGCGAAGGCGGTGTTCATCGGTCGGCCGCTGCTGTACGGCATGGCCGCGCGCGGCGAGAATGGCGCAAGCGATGTGTTGCGAATACTTGCCGAGGAACTCGACCGGACCCTGACTCTTCTCGGCGCAACAGGGATCGGCGAACTGGGCCCGCACAACCTGATGCTGCACGCGCCGACGCTTTCCGACCCGCTCCTGCAGACGCCGCCACGCGCCATGAGGGCCGCCTCATGAGTCATGATTCAACAGGCCACCGCGGCCTGCACTGCAATGCACTGCAATTACCGCGGCTTTTTCAACCAACATGAAGGTGAAGAAATTGGACAATCAAACACTTCAACCCCTCCTTGAAGAACGTCGCCGCACAATGCGCTCGCGCGTTTCCGCCGAAGAATGGGCGGCACGCGAGGACCTTGCCGCCTGCTACCGGCTGGCCGCGCATTACCGCATGACGGATATGATCTACAACCATATCTCGCTGCGTGTGCCCGGCCATGACGACCAGTTCCTGATCAACCATTTCGGCTTGCTGTATGAAGAAGTGAGCGCATCGAACCTGGTGAAGGTCGACTTCGACGGCAACCCGGTGGAAGATGACCCGCTCGATGTCAACCCGGCCGGCTTCGTCATTCATTCGGCGATTCACAAGGCGCGCCATGATCTGCATTGCGTGTTCCATACCCATACACGCGCCGGCGTCGCGGTATCGGCTCAGGAAGAAGGCTTGCTGGCAATTTCGCAGCATTCGATGCGCTTCTACAACCGGGTCAGCTACCACGGGTATGAAGGCATCGCCCTCGACCTCGACGAACGGGAGCGCCTGGTGAAGAACCTTGGCAAGAACAACGTGCTGATCCTGCGCAACCACGGCCTGCTGACAGCCGGTCCCACGGTGCGCTCGGCCTTCGAGGAAATGTATTACCTGGAAATGGCATGCCAGATCCAGCTCGATGCCACCAGTCGCAATGCACCGCTGGTGCATCCGCCTCAGGAAGTGTGCGAACACGCGGCCATCCAGTTCGCGAAGTCCAATGAATTCATCAAGGACCGCGACTGGCACGCATTGCGCCGGATGCTGGATCGCAGGGAGCCATCCTATCGTGAATGATCCCATACTGACTTCGTACTGCCGACGGGCCTGACATGAAGATGCTCATTTTCGATATCGACGCGCATTACCTGCGCGATGCACTGGCCGCCGAGTTCCCCGATGTGCGGATCGCATCTGCCACCACGCTTGCCGAAGCGCGGCCGCATTTCAGCGACGCCGACATTGTCTGCGCGCTGGCGCTGCCGCATTACTTTTCGGATGAGTGGCTGGCAGGTGCGCAACGCCTGAAATGGATACAGGCGCTCACCTCGGGTGCCGACGCGCTGCGAACGCTGACGACCCTTCCGCCGAACCTGTTGCTGACCAATGCACGCGGCGTCGCCGGCCCGCAAATGGCGGAAATGGCCTTCCTGCACATGCTCAGCCTGACGCGCAATTTCCGCAAGATGCTGAAGAACCAGGAAGCCGGCAAGTGGGAACGCTGGCCGCAACAGCCACTGCTGGGAAGCACGGTGACCATGATCGGCGTCGGCGCGATCGCGGAGGATATCGCGCGCCGCTGCAAGGCGTTCGACATGCGGGTCACGGGCGTTGCCTCTTCGTTACGCGATGTGCCGTGGTTTGATCTTATCTATACCCGTGATCAGATGACGCAGGCGGTGAGCGAAGCGGATTACGTCATCGTGCTGCTGCCGTATTCCGCCGACACCGACCGGATCGTCGATGCCCAGGTGCTGGGGGCGATGAAACGCAGCGCCTATTTCCTCAACCTAGCGCGGGGCGGCGTGGTGGATGAAGACGCGTTGTTGCGTGCATTGCGCGAAGGAACGATTGCCGGCGCGGGACTGGATGTCTTCACCGTTGAGCCGCTGCCGCGCAACCATCCGTTCTGGTCGATGGACAATGTCATCGTCACCGCGCATGTCGGCGGCATGAGCGTCAACTACAAGGATCAGGTGCTGCCGCTGATCCGAACCAACCTGCGGCACTTCATCGCCGAAGAATATGACCGGATGATTAACCGCGTCGCGTTGCCTGTCTGACAGGACCGGAGATCGTCCTGTCCCCTCGGTCGCTGGAGCCCGTTCACCCCGTCATTGATGGCGGGTCCGCCGGCCGGTGCGGACATGCTGACATCCTCACCGATTAGCGTGACGTTGATGAAGGGTGCCGTTGTCATACCCCTGGGTCGGCAACGCCGGATGCGCGCTGCATCCCGTCTGTACGGTGGAGGAAGCGGATTTCGACAGTGCGTCGACAGATGCGTCATACGCGCAATGGGTTTTGCGCTTTACGGTCCCAAGGTGATTCGACGACATGCCGGTTTTGGGCGCAGAAAGGGCTGGGCAATAGTGGCGACAGGACACTAATTCATCATGTTGAGATCAGAATGTACCGATAGCAGAAGGTCAGGCAGCCATTCCCGCTTTTAACGAGATTCGGGATAGCCTGGCGCGTTACGATGCAAGTATTCAATGCATTGATGTTGCTATCAACTTTCCTGAAGTCTTAATGCGGCGGACGTGTGTTCTGCAAGGATACTCATCACGCGGAGATCCTATGAGCCGGCCCGGCAAAGTTGTAATGCAAGTTCACACAACGCGTTGAGTATCGCGACCTTGCCTTCGGACGTTCGGTGAGCCAACCGGGCAAAGCCATCACGTTCCGCTTGCCTATTCGGAGCCCTTTCTGTGCGTGCGAGCAGATGAGGCGTCATCACAATTTTGTTGAGGCTTGTGGCTTCACTCTCCATTTTTTCCTCGTGCGTGCTTGCAGTGGATGATGACGTCGTATTGACATCTTGGCTGCCAGAATGTCCCGCCATATTACCAAATCGCAACTGCATACTTGTCATTTCTCCTGCCATTGAGCAGCGGGCAAGACAGTGGCCAGTCATGCGAAAATCCTTGGCATGAACGATTCATTGCAAAACTTTCCTTGGTTTAATGTCGACGGCGAAGTGCCCTCCCTCATGCGTCAGCTGGATTGGTCCGTGTGCGCAATCGGACCACCTGAGACTTGGTCGCAACAGCTCCATACGGTCGTGGGTCTGGTCCTGCAGTCCCGCTCCCCGGCGGCCATAATCTGGGGGCAGGGGCTGAGCACGTTGTATAACGATGCCTATGCAGCGCAGCTGGGGGACAAGCACCCTGCCATGCTGGGCAAAAGCTTCAGTGCGATGTGGTTCGAGATATGGCCCGAAATCGGGCCGATCATCGACGATGCAATGGCGGGCAAGACCTCATACTTCGAGGACATTCCCTACATGGTGGAGCCAGCCGGTATCCCTACGCAGCGCTGGTACACCTCGTCCTTTTCTCCTGTCATAGATTACAGCGGGGCCGTTGTCGGGATATACATCACGGCTGTCGAAACGACTCGCAGGATGCAGGCCGAACGCCGCTATGCGTTTCAATGCGAGCTGACAGAGCGTCTACGTCACCTGAACGCGTCCAACGACATTGCCGCTGCGGCGAGTGAGCTGCTTGGCAAGCATCTCGGCGTGGGCGGCGTGGTCTATGCCGAAGTCGATGAGTCGGGTGAGGTCCTCACCATGAAACCTGATTGGACCAGTGGCGAATCGCGATCAATGGCCGGAGCGGTATTGCGATTGGATGATTTTGGCCCACTCGTGGGCGAAGTGGTACGCGCGGGAAAGGATCTCGCAATCGCCGATGTGACGGCCGACGAACGCTCTGCCGCCCATGCGACCGCTTATGCCGAGCTGAACGTGCGGTCTTTCATGTCCATTCCGCTGATGAAAGAGGGTCGGCTGCGCGCCATCCTGAACTTGCATGATTCCCGACCGCATTACTGGACGGCGCATGGAATCGCCTTGGCGCAAGACATGGTGGACCGCACCTGGGCTGCCGTGGAGAATGCACGGACCCAAAGTGAACTGCGCCGCGAGCGGGATCAGAACCAGTACATCTTCGACAGCATGACTGAGGGCTTCGGCTTGGTCGATAGGGATTGGACCATCGTGTACATGAATGCAGCGGGGCTGCGTATCACACAGCGCGCAGCACACGAAGTCATTGGGAAAAATCATTGGCAGGTATGGCCTGAACTCATAGGCACCGCAGTTGGCGATCTCTTCGAGAAGGTCAAACAAACGCATACCCCTCAGATCGTCGAAGTGCCCTATACATTTCCTGATGGGAAAAACGGGTGGATTGAATCGCGCGCTTATCCTTCGCTTGACGGCGGCTTGGCTTTCTTCTTTCGGGATATCACCGAGCGCAAGGCTACACAGGAAAAGCTGCAGGAGGCCGACCGGCGCAAGGACGAGTTTCTGGCCATGCTGGCGCATGAACTCAGAAATCCCCTGGCACCCATCGGTGCGGCTGCCGAACTGCTGCAAATAATCAAGCTGGATGAAGAGCGCGTGCGCCAGACCAGCCAGATCATCGGCCGGCAGGTGAGCCACATGACGAGCCTTGTAGACGACCTGCTGGACGTCTCCCGCGTGACACGTGGCCTGGTCGAGCTCGACAATGCGCCGCTCGACATCCGGCGTGTCGTGGGCGATGCGGTGGAGCAGGTAACGCCACTGATCCAGTCCCGGCGGCATCACTTTGCGTTGCACCTGCCTCCGGACACCACCATTGTCAAGGGTGACAACAAGCGCCTGGTGCAGGTCATTGCCAACATCCTCAACAATGCCGTCAAGTACACGCCGGAGGGAGGTAATATCGTGCTGAAGGTTGACGTGCATGCGGCGCATGTTGTCATCGAAGTGGGAGATAACGGCATTGGCATGTCCCCAGAATTGGCGGCCCGCGCGTTTGATCTGTTTGCACAGGCCGAGCGCAGCTCCGATCGATCCTCGGGTGGACTCGGCCTGGGACTGGCACTGGTCAAGAGTCTGGTTGACCTCCATGGCGGCACGGTGGCGTGTGAAAGCGCCGGTTTGGGCAAGGGGAGCAAATTCACTGTGTGTCTGCCGCGCCTGGTTCACGAGCAAAGCGACACCCACCGGCAGAATGTCGACAGCTACATGCGCAAGGACACCCATTCCTTGCGCATCTTGGTAGTGGATGACAACGTCGATGCGGCAGCGATGCTGGCCATGCTGCTGGAAGCATCTGGGCATGAGGTGCTGGTCGAGCATGCGTCACGTAAGGCGCTGGAACGGGCCAGGGAAGAAAAGCCGCAGGTGTGCCTGCTCGACATCGGCTTACCTGAAATCGATGGCAACGAGCTGGCGCAACGCTTGCGTGCCCAACCGGAAACCGCCAAGTCGGTGCTCATCGCGGTGACCGGGTACGGTCAGGAGCAAGACCGAAAGCAAACGCTGGCTGCCGGTTTTGATCATCACCTCGTCAAGCCGGTCGACACCAAAAAACTGGCTTTCTTGCTGGCAGAAGTATGCAGGATGTGACTATTCGGGTTGGACGGGAAGGTACGAGAGACTGCGTCGGGCCAATTCTGTCGAAAAAGTCCGTCGACAGCTTTTCCATGCTCACGACCCCAAGCTTATTGGGCAGGTCGGTGAAACAATCCTGGAATCCTTTTACATCGAAACGTCGCTTGCCACCGCTGCGCACAATTGGGTTTCCATTCTCTGTTTCTCCCAAGTGCTCATTGAATTCGTGGAAGCTGGACCCGGAACCGACTACCTTTCCCGTTGCCTTCGCTGGCAGCGGAAACTGTTCCTCGATGAAGATCTACAATGCTTTTGACCAGCGAAAGCCCGAGGCCAAGTCCGCCGGTCCTTGCATCGGTCGAGACCTCCGCTTGTACATATAAATCGAATAGGCGCGGCATAAGTTCAGGATCTATCCCGACACCATTGTCCATTACCTCCACCACAATCCAATCCTCGTCCGCCGCAAGGTCGACGGTAATGCGTCCGCCAGCGGGCGTGTATCTTGCCGCGTTCGTCAACAGGTTGCTCACCACCTGGACAAGGCGTGTCATGTCGCCGGATACATGGCAGGCGACATCCGGTAACGACTGCAGAAGCGAATGTGATTTGGATTTGACCAGCGGACTGGTCTGCTCCAGCGATGCCAGCACTACGGCACGCATGTCCACTGGATCGTTCTTGATCGCCACCAGCCCTCGGGTGACGCGCGATACATCGAGCAGGTCTTCCACCAGCCTGCTCATATGGCCGACCTGACGGGAGATGGTCTTTCCCAGTTCGATCACCCGTGCCTGGGACACGGGGACGTTCTCCAGTACGTCGGCTGTCATCGCGGCGGCAGCAAGCGGAGTGCGCAGTTCATGGGCGAGAATCGCCAGGAACTCATCCTTGCGCACATCGGCGCGCTGCAGTTGTTCGGCTTTCACGGCAAGCTCGACGTTCAGTGCGACCATCTTCTCGTTCGTGGTCTGCAATTCCTGGGTCAGCTGCAGCAGTTTGTCCTGGTGCGCCTTCAGCGCCGCAAAGCCCTCAAGCAGATCCTTGTTCTGCTGTTGCATCTCGGACAAGGCCACATTCACCTGCAGAGTACCAATTTGCGAACCGATGTCGCCGATCATGGCCGGTGTCAGGTACGCGGCGCCAGCGGGCAACAGCTTTTTCAGGACAATCGTCGTGCCTTCATTCGGAACGGTCGTGATATCGCATTCGTCCATCATCCTGCGGGCACCGAGGATGCCCAGCCCCATGCCGGTTTCAGAGTGATACCGGCCAGCGAGGATCAGGGGAAGATGGGCGATACCCGGTCCCAGATCCTCGATCCGGATCATCAGGCTCTGTACGTCAGATTGCTGGGAAATGGAAAAGTCGATGCGTCCCGAATCCGCATAGTTGTAGATATTCCGCGCAAGTTCGGATACAACGGTCGAAATCCGGACCTGATCATGGCTTGTGAAGCCGCATAGCGCGGTAATCTGTCGCGAACGCTGGCGCGCTGCGAGCACGTCAAGTTCGGTCTTGACCGAGACAGAGAGAATCCGGCGCATCATGGGTTTGTTCTTCGGAGCGGTGCTTTCACTATGGAGCGATCATTCTGTCATCAGACTGGTGTTTCACGGACTGTCTCAGTGCTAAAACCGTTATGTCATCGCGAGCTCGTGCAAAGTCGCGATAAAGAACGGCGGCGATGAGGGCAGGGTGCCTTGCAGAAAGGCCGGGATAATTGGCAAGATTCCAGCGTGTGCCAAGCCCGTCCGAATGCATGATGAGCATCGATTCCTGCAGCCAGGAAAAAGTGAACTCCTGAACCTTTCGCAGGTTGCTGCCGACAATCCCGTTATGGGAAACCATATGCCTGCCTGCCTCACCCTCGAGTATGCGGGCCTCGATGTTACCGACGCCCGCGAAATGCAACTGTCCCGCCAGGGCGCTGATGCAGGCAACCGCGACCGCCGCGCCGCGTGTGCCGTTCAATGTGGCATGTGCGTCGCTGAGAATCTGTGCCGGCGGTGACTTGCCGGACCGGAGAATGGCATCGACGGCGCCGCGCGACGCCCGCGCGGCTTCCGGGCCATGCCCAAGTCCGTCTGCGACCATGACCGACAGGGAACCGGGTCCATGGTGAACGACTTGCCAGTCATCCCCGCATTCGTCTTCGCTCGCCAGTGGCAGGCATATGACGCCAATGTCCCATTCGTCCCGCTCGTCCCGCTCGTTCCGTTCCCGGTGCGCGCTGCCGGCCGCATTTCTCCAAAGCTGCATCCATACGATCGTACCGCGGCCGGGGCCGGTATAGATATCAAAGTCATCGGCCAGCCGGCGAATCGCACCCAGTCCGACGCCATATGTGCCGGCGGTCGAAATACCGTCACGCATGCTCGATGCCAGATTGGTGATGCCGGGGCCGGAATCCAGGGCGAGCACTTCTACGCCGTCGCGTGATTTTTCCGAGATCGCTCTGAGAATGACCTGGCCGCGGGTGGCATGTTTTACAATGTTGGTCGCGCTTTCGGTAATGAGCAGCGCCAGCCTGCCGGCCATCGTCTCGTCAAAACCGAGCCGTCGCGCCAGACTCACCCCCGCGCGCCGCGCAGCGGATACTTCGCCTATCTCGCCTATCGGAAATACGGCCTGTCGGCTTGAGATATTCAGAAAGCTTTCCACTTGACGATGCGAACCATGGTTCCCTTGCCGGGAGCGGTCTCAAGCTCGAATTCGTCGGTAAGCCGTTTCGCGCCGCTCAGACCAAGTCCCATGCCGCCGCCGGTTGTATAACCATCGGTCAGCGCCAGCCGGACATCGTCGATGCCAGGACCTTCGTCGTGAAAACTGATGCTGACTCCGCGCCGAGCGCCGTCGGACAATATCGCCAGCCGGGCTTCACCACCGCCGCCATAGCGCAATGTATTGCGCGCAAGTTCACTGGCTGCCGTGATCATCTTGGTCTGATCGAGCATGCCGAAGCCAGTTGCAATCAGATAGTCGCGGGCGGTTTTACGAAGCCGCACCACGTCTTCATCGGTCCGGAGCGGCATCGTGACGGCATCCGTGCCGGCGTGATGGCCTGTGATATGCATGGATGTCGGCGTCATGCGCTCTCTAACAAGCGCACGCCTTGCTCGACGTTGAGCGCCGTCTTGACGCCGGTCAGTGTCATGCCTAGTTCAACCAGCGTGATCGCGACAGCGGGCTGCATGCCCACAAGCACGGTGCGCGCATCAAGCACGCGCGCCATCGCCGCCGTATTGCTGATCATGCGGCCGATGAATGAGTCGACGATGTCCAGTGCCGAAATGTCGATCAGCACGCCCTGGGCACGGTCTTTCACGATGCGCTCGGTTAGATCGTCCTGCAGGGTCATGGCCAGCTGATCGTGCATGTCGACCTGGATCGTCACGAGCAGCAGCCTGCCCAACTTCAGGATGGGGATGCGATCCATGCTATCTCACTTTCCGTGATTGGCGTAGCTGATCGATGAGCCGGTACGCTGAAGGGCTACAACGAACGCATCGGCGAGCGTTGCCTTGGTAGTGACTTCCTCGAGGTTGACGCCCAGGTGCACAATGGTTTGGGCAATCTGCGGACGGATGCCGCTGATGATGCAGTCGGCACCCATCAGACGTGCCGCGGCGACTGTTTTGAGCAGATGCTGCGCTACCAGCGTGTCTACCGTCGGTACGCCGGTAATATCGATGATGGCGATCGAAGCGCCGGTATCGACAACTTTTTGCAGCAGGCTTTCCATCACCACCTGCGTACGGGCGCTGTCGAGCGTACCGATCAATGGCAATGCCAGGACATTCCGCCACAACTGGACCACCGGGGTCGACAGTTCAAGCAATTCCTGCTGCTGGCGCTGGATGACCTGCTCGCGCGTCTTCTGGTAGACCTCAATGGTGTACAGGCCAAGCTTATCGAACAGCGCACTGGTAGCCATCGTCTGTTCGGCCAGCGCCTGGCCGTCGGAACCCAACGCGGTACGCAAGTGCGAAAAAATGGGCTCCTTGAGGGAAAAGACGAAATTGGCCGTTTCGATGGAACTGAATCCCTGGCGTACGCGTGCCTGCGAGATTTCGGCCAGCAATTGCAGCGCTTCGCTCCAGTTTGGCGCGTCAATGTCCTGCGACTGTCCATTTTTAGTCGTCTTCGCCAGGAGCGGAAGAAAACGTGCGGCTTGTTCGCGGATCGCGCTTTCGGCGACTTTGTCGCGCCGTATCATGAGCGACAGCATGCCTGCAATCCAGCCCTCCAGCAATGAATCATGATGCTCGGTGAGAATCTGTGCCAGCTGGCCGGTGAGGTCGTTGTTCATATGGTTGCTCCTAAAGTCCATGCGATCCTGCAGGCCAGGAGGCAGGTGTAAGAAAAAGGGGGGGAAGAAGATGACCTGCCAAGGGAACCGCTGACTGGATTCCACGGATAGGGGCGTGAGGTGCAGCGCATTGTAACAGTGTAGGGACAGCGGACTGCTTTTTAAATTGCTGCTCCCTCGTGGGGCATCAATCATTGAAACGGATGAGGGCAACGTGAGGCCCGGCCATTTAGTATCAAAACAGATCTATTGCTTTGGACATGCCGCAATCGTCATTTGGACTCTCGTTCAATGTCGCCTTTGTATAGTGGATTCAACAGGTCAATGCAAGGAGTTGACGGAATCGCTCGCCGGCGTTTGGTAGCTTAAAGTTTTCCTGCGCAATAAGCCTTCTGCTGGAGCAGAGTTCAGGGTGTTGCATCGACCGGTTGAATCCAGGGTCGATAACGGTCAGTAGGAAAAGGCATCCATTGGCTACAAGAGACGGTTCGATACTGTACCTTCGGTCGCTCACTCGGCATATCTACACAGTGAGTTCCGTCTGCAAATTCACCCGGGTATCCAGCACGATCCCATTCGCACTTCCGTTAGATAGCGGACATAAAGATTTGCGATTTCGCAAACACGCATCTCGAAACCACGCAACCATGCCTTGCAGAATGACTCATACCACCCTTAGCCAACGGAATGCTGGCCGTTCTTCTTAATGGGTGAAGCTTATGAAGCAAACCATGTATTTCGATGCCGCACAGCGTGCAGTGGCGGCCGCAGCGATTGAAAGCAGGTTGACGGCCATCTCCTGCCGCTTGGGATTGAATCTCACGATGTTTGTCTGGAACCATGGTGAAGGCATGAACCATAAGAGCCCGCATTTGCTGGATATCACGGTTGGTGAACATGTCGTCCGGATGTACTTCACTGACCACGAACTGGCCTGTTACTGGGGCGAGCCGGTTGCAATGGGTACCGATGCCCGCCTGGAGGCACTGTGCAGCAGCCTGCAGCAACTCCTGCAAAGCCCTGACGAACCATGCCGTTCAACAAGCATTTCTCAAAGAGCCGAGAAGCTGAAGCCAACTGTCGGCCAATACGAGCGACGCCGGGCATCGCGTGGCAAGAAGCACTGCGGTTAGCGCATCAACGCGGTGATTGGCAGTGCCGGCGCGCAACCGATTCTTGCAGAAGCTTTACGTAGACGGTGGTTCATAGTGCGACAAAGATACTTCCGCTTTGCATTGAATGCCAAATTTGAGCTTGCAATATCCAGCACTAAAACATATAGAAATATGTGAGGAAGACTACGCCAACCATCACGAGAAGGATATTTGCGACTTTATCTTCCGGGTCCATCGCGCCACCTCATTCAATTTACAGGCTTATGTTCACAATCAACTGCGGTAGTTGCATGGTCGAAGTCAGCAAATAATTGAATTATTCATGAATGGTTATACGGTGAACAGGGACTCTGGTTTTCCCCTATTACAAAGTTTTTCAAGTTCAAACTGCTTGTCCTCTTCGCAGAGTGAAAGACATAAGAAAGCGAGGCTTGAATCGCCAGCTCAAGCCCCGCATTAATTGCTGTGGTAGTGCTACTTCAACTATCAGCTGATCGGTATCGGCTCAGTGTCCTCCGGTCTGGTAACCGTAATTGAGTCAATTGCATGGGGCCCGTCATGCTCTGTTGTGGCGCTGATGATTGGCTTCACCCTGTCGATAAAAGCGTCCGAGGACTGGCTACCCGCAGTGCCCATGTTGGTGTTGACCTTGACAGCCATATCTCCGGCACTTCCACCGCAGCCGGTGATCGCGAATGCCAGCACACAGGCGGCTGTCGCCAAAGAATGAGAACTCATGATGTTCTCCTTATTGATTGAATGAACCGGGGATCGGCGTATTGAAGTACGGGAACGTGTATTTGAAGTCATGCACGGTTTTGCGTACCCCATCGGTCAGGGGCAATCCGCCGGCTGGCGCATCCGACGGTTTGCAGCCGACCTTGAGCTTGTCTTCCGCGCCGGTCAGTACGCAAAGCGCACCCATGGCTACTCGCAACGACAGGTCCACGACGTCATCGGCCGGCCTGCGCCCGTTCGGGAATCCGGCATTGTCACCGCCCGCAACGCCGAGGGCGCTTTGCGCATCCGGCGCTGTCGGTGCAATGGCAGTATTCAGGCGGAGCATGTCCGAAGGTACGATATTCCTCGGCTGATTCAAACCCTCAATGCCTTTGAGAAAGACGGTCACGAGATCCGTTCTGGGAAGGTTCGTCGGTGCTTTTGCGCTTGGAAACAAAGTTTCCATCAAAGCGGGAAGTGTTGGATTGGTCACATAGTCGATGAACTGTGTATCGCCGGTCGGTCTTGATGCGTTAAACCGGTCCTTGTCATCCACGCCAATCACAACCTCGTTCACGAGCGGCATGCCGAGACGCGATACCTGTGCCCAGGGACCGCCTTCCTTCGTTGCGTTATTGATGCCCGATTCAGGAGTTGGATTAATAAGGCGACCCTGGCGCAAACTGGCAGTCGTATATGCACCGATGACTGGATCATCACCTTTTAGGCAGGCAATTGGCACTTCCATTGCGATGGAATTCACATTCTTGAATTCCAGATCGTTCTTGTTGCCATTGATCTCGGCACCCAGCGGATTGAGATTAATGAGATCGAATATCTTGCCAACAGCAATATAGAAAGGCTCCTTGCGCTGACCGACAAATATCTTGCCGTTGCCGCAGCCCGGAATGGCAACGTTATAAATGTGCTGGTTTGCATACGTCTCGTAGCCGGACGGTCCGCCAAAGGTTTTGTCGCCGATATTGGCGACCGGCTTGTCGAACTCTGTTCCACCGCCAGCAATGTTTGTCAGGGGCATTCGTTGGCCATTGCGGCGATCACCCCGCACCATATCGACCGTATATGTGTCGCGCCGGTTGAGCGTTGCGGGATTGACGCCGTTGATTGGCCCGGAATTGATAATAGGAATCGGCACATCCTTGTCGCCGATTTTCAGCGTAGTGCGCTTGGACGTGCTCTTGAAGCGAAGCTGGAACGTGATGTCTTCCCTAGAATCGCCGTTGTTATCGATATGGATTTCATACAGTCCGTTTTCATCGAATGGATAGAAGTTTGGACCTCCTTGCGGATCCTGGAATGGCACGTAATTGGCCATGATCGTGACATAGTCTTGCCGGCCAGTTTCGTAGCTGCGGAACATGTAAAGGTCGGTGCCATCGGCTTTTGGAACGCCTGCGATGAAGGGCCCTTCTCGATGACTCGATGCATTGGCGGTTGTTGTGAAGGCGCTGGCTAACGCGCCCGCTATCAGCGTAGCGTGTAGTGCATATCTGGATATCGGGGTCCGCATTTTTGTCTCCTGTGGGGAAGCGGACTCCGATATGGAGCCGCTTCTGTAAGAGAGAACAAATGCCTATCCAAATTCAGCAACCGCTTCCTCAAAGTTTAAGCAATGTCAAAAATTGGTGCTGATTGTTTAGGACAAAATTCAACACTGGAAAGACCGCCTTATATCTTCAAACGGTCAGCTTGTTTCTTTATGCCTTTTAAGTCCTGTTTGTATCGATAATCTGTCTGCGACGGATCAATTAGCACGCCACTTTTTACAAAGCCATCCATTTTTTACATAACGAATTTTCAAACCTGAACTAGACAAATATCGGCGGCTGGTGCTGTGCTACTTAAATTTATGGCACCGCTTTTGCATTAAGTTCTTGCCCAATTTTTGTCCATGGATCGGGTGATTCAATGTGGCAATCATTGCTGCGTGCGTGGACCCGATACTTGACTCAACTCACAAGGAAAACATGATGAAATCGATTCGTGGATTTGCAGCGGTAAGCCTGCTGTCAATGGCAGCCTGGAGCCCCTATGCTGTGGCGGGCCATCTCAATGTGGTATTGGAAGCCGAGCTTGACGGGCGGGAGGAAGTACCCGCCGACAATAGCAGAACGATTGTCGGCGACCCGGATGCGCGCGGTAAGGCGTACGTCTTCGGCATTGATGATGATCCGAAGACACTATGCTATGCGCTGGTCGACATCAAGAAACTGGCAGAGCTGGATCAGGCTCCCGGTAATGGTCGTGCAGCGCATATTCACGAAGCGCCTCGTAATGCCAACGGTCCGATTGTCGCCAATCTTGCATGGCCGCAGGATGGTCAAGCTGGTGACTGTTTAACCGAAGGGGAACCAAACAAGTTTCCCACAGGAGAGCATGGCATCGTTCAGCGCATCTTGAAGAACCCGCAGAATTTCTACGTCAACATTCACAACTCTGAATTCCCTGCTGGTGCGATACGCGGACAGCTCGACGATATTCAAAAGCACTACCACGAGCACAAGCATCAAAAATAGGAACACCGCCGACTGACTCCGCAGGCACAGGTTGCTATCGTGCCCGCGGATTCGGCACATTCTTGCTGTGGACCGCTACCGCCCGGCGCATCGATAGCTCGGGATCGTTGAACAAACGCGGCATCAGTCGACTAATGATGGTCGTTGACAGATCAGGCAGCGCTACCCGGATCTTCCGGGTCAATCCCCAGTGCCTTCATTTGGATCTCCTCGGGAGGGAGTACGACAGAATGCAGGCTCCTCCTGGAATCAGGATCACGGTTTTCAACTGGCCAGTGGTTTGCATGCAAGTCCTTGATGATGTGCGTGAATTCCAAAACATCATTTGCGCCAATTATCCGATAGATCTTCCCGTCTTCATTCTGCACGCCAATCCGAATCAGGTTATCGCTGTCATCAATCTCTGACTCCGACTCGGACACGTTGATTACTTGTAACAAGTCTTTATCAAACAACGGCGTTCTTTCGCCTTTGATCAGCATGGTTTTCATTGTTCACCTCGTCCAAACGAGCTTGTTGAAACGAAAATTGGACTTCAGTATGACAAACAAATTCGTATCAATGCAGGAAATGGGAGTGCGCACGCATAGCTGCACCAATGAATAAGAATGCCGGAGCCTATGTCATCTACTTTGCAGAGCTATTTGATGGGAGCTGCCAATTGGCTTTCTGGTCTGATTGCGTCCTTGAATAATTGCCTTGTCGCATTGTTCGCATCGTTCTTCTATCGTTGTGGTGGAACCAGGCCGGTTCGTTCCGCAAATCATCAATGACACGTTCAAGCAGGGTGGGCATTTCGTAAAAAGGACATCGAACATCGACATGGCATTGCGATTGATTGATAAGGTATTTGTCGATGTGTTGATTGTTTCCATGCACCGGGATTTTTCAAGCGCCAGTACGCTCAGGCCTACAAAGGCCATAAATCCGATTGTGTGAATTACTGGAACTAGTCCTGAATTTTGCCAGGCGCCAAGGGGTGCAATAGAAGCAGTCGATGCACTTCTGCCGAAGCCATTTTCGTTTCTGCAGCTTGAGGAGTCGCTGAAAGCAGTTGCTCAGAGCCTATAGGTAGGCTGAAAAACGCGAAGTCAACGCACGCATCAATCAAAATTTGGCTATGACGCGGCGCTCTCTCGTTAATTGAGCCAGATATGAAAAGCGGGGTGCCAGATTGCACCAATTTCCTGCTCGCCTGACGACAGAGAAACAGTTCCATGTCGGCATGCATGGTGATCGACGCGACCGAGTATTTCAAACGTCTCGCGCGCAGCAAGTATGCAGTATGTGCAAGCAAATTAATCGCACGTTACTCTGATTTAGTGCGTAAGATGGAGTGAAAGTCTTCAAAACTGTTCGTCAACAGTAATCAGTACATTCTATTTGCAACGGGTCATAGCCATCCGGCACTTCCTTGACCCCACATTTGTACTGATATCGCAATGCGTCTGTCCTCCTTCATCTCCCAAAACAAAGAGTCTATCCTCAGTCAATGGGAAGATTTTGCCCGAACCATTGAACCGCCTGCCCTGACCATGGATGCGGAAGCGCTGCGTAACCATGCGTCGTATATGCTGGACGTCATCATCGATGACCTGCAAATGCCTCAGACACCGCTCCAGCAGTCAGAAAAATCGATGGGGCGGGGACCTCAAAGCTCACAAGAAACCTATGCCGAGACGCACGCCAGTGCACGGCTGGAGTCCGGTTATACGATTACCCAACTGGTGTCGGAGTATCGCGCACTTCGTGCCAGCGTATTGAAGCTGTGGGCTACCAATGCGAAGGCTGGACTAGTGACAGACCCTGACGACGTGACCCGCTTCAACGAAGCCATCGATCAGGCGCTTTCCGAGTCGGTCGGCCGGTTTTCGGATATGACACTGGAGCGAGCGGGGACCGAGCGGCATCGCCTCAATGCAGTCTTGCATGCCGCGCCTGTCGGGATCACGCTGGCGGATCACGGTGGCAGATTCATTTTGACTAACCCGGAGAACAGCCGCATCTGGGGTGACTATCCCGTGACCGAAACCACTGACGCACAACGTCATTGGAAAGGATGGTGGGCAGACGGCTCGGACAAACATGGCCAGCCAGTCCAGCCCCATGAGTGGGCCCAGGTGCGTGCCTTGGCGGGCGAGGAATCGCCACGCGATATCATCGAAATCGAACCGTTCGGATCGCCTGGCGTGCGGCGTACGATTCTGTTTCATGGGACGCCGGTACGCGACGCGATCAGCAAGGTCATCGGTTCGGTCGTCGCCCAGATGGATATCACGGGACTCGTCAAGGCGGAGGCTGCATTGCGCGAAAGCGAAACGAAATTTCGTACGATCACCAATGCCATGCCGCAGATGGTGTGGTCTACGTTGCCGGATGGGTTTCATGATTATTATAACCAGCAATGGTACGACTTCATCGGCGAGCCGAACGGTTCTACCAATGGGAGCGGCTGGAATGACGTGTTTCATCCTGAAGATCAGTTAAGGGCACGGGAAGAATGGCAGCATTGCCTGGCAACGGGGGAAGCGTATGAGATCCAGTATCGGCTGCGCCACCATTCCGGAGAATACCGTTGGACGCTCGGCAGAGCGTTGCCGATTCATGACGACAATGGAAAGATCATTCGATGGATGGGCACCTGCACCGATATCCATGCCCAGAAAGTCGCCGAGGAAAAGCTCAAGGATGCGGACGCTCGGAAGGACGAATTCCTTGCGATGCTTGCCCATGAGCTGCGTAATCCGCTCGCACCCATTAGTACAGCCGCCAGGATACTGAATACCGCCAGGGTCGATGAAACCATGGTCAGACGCACGAGTGAAATCATTTCCCGCCAGGTAAAGCATATGACGAGTCTGGTGGACGACTTGTTGGACGTATCGCGTGTTACCCGTGGGTTAATTGATCTGGAAAAGATGCCGGTAGACGTTCATCGTATCGTCGCCGAAGCGGTGGAGCAGGTGAACCCGTTGATCCAGTTTCGCCGGCATCACCTGATGCTGCATGTGCCTCCGGAGACAGCAATGGTCATGGGGGATAACAAGCGGCTAGTCCAGGTTCTGGCCAATATCCTGGCCAATGCCGCCAAATATACCCATGATGGCGGCAACATTCTATTGAAAACGCAGGTGGAAGCGGATTCCATCAGCCTCAGTGTCGAGGATGATGGAATCGGCATGGCATCTGATCTTCTGGAACGTGTATTCGATCTGTTTTCGCAAGCAGAGAGGACATCGGATCGCTCCTCGGGTGGGCTCGGGTTGGGACTTGCACTGGTCAAGAGTCTGGTCGAGCTCCATGGCGGAACCGTATCCTGCGCAAGTAAGGGGCCTGGGCTCGGCAGTCAGTTCAAGGTATGTCTGCCAAGACTGATGACACCGAATCAGAGAGTAGAGCGGCGCAGTCAGGGACGCGAAGCCTTCACTGCGAACGCGCCATTGAAGATTTTAATCGTCGACGATAACGTCGACGCTGCGCAGATGTTATCGATGTATTTGACGGCGTCCGGGCACAACGTGTTGATAGAACACCGGTCACTACGTGCACTCGAAACCGCGCGAATCGAAATGCCGGACGTCTACCTTCTTGATATCGGCATTCCGGAAATGGATGGCAACGAGCTGGCGCAACACCTTCGCGCTCATCCCAAGACAGCCAAAGCCATTCTTATTGCTGTGACGGGGTATGGACAGGAACATGATCGCCAAAATTCTTTTGCGTCCGGGTTTGACCACCATATGGTTAAGCCGGTCGATATGGCAAAGCTTTCTGCAGTGCTTGCTATGGTTGGCAGTGATTAAATAAGCGTCAGATCAGGGTATCGTCGGCTTTTCTGACTATCCGCTTCGGGTCGATGGCAGCCGGTCGGGAAGGACAGCCATCGGCTAGAAGCGGACAGTCGCATCGAAGCGGATGTTCGTAGCTATTAGGATTGATAATCTTGCCTGGTCCCTTATGGATAACTCGATTTGGTCCGGAATTTAAGTCCCGCCAAAAAAAGTAGGTACTTCCGCATATTTCCTGTATGGTACAAAGAGTAGGCCGCACTTCTTCATCAGGCAGCGGTATTCTCGGTCTCTTCCCGTCTTGCTCATTCTCAGAGCCATTCCGTTTGACTCCCTTCAGTTATAACTCCCTTATTCGGGAGGATTTTGGACATCCTGTTCGCTATCCTTTAAACAAAACGCAGGCATTTCGCCAGGCAAAGCAGAGCTTGCTTTGCTCTAAAGTATTTCGCCCATTCAAACTGGCGAATTTAAGGAGCAGTGATGATCTTGATAGTGGATGACGACCCAAACATGGCTGAGAATTGTTCGATGTTGTTGGAAACCCATGGCTATACTGTGCGCGTTGCATTCAGCGGCGAAGAGGCTCTGTCGCAAATAAGGGTTCATCAGCCGCGACTTCTGATTTCCGATTGCTGCATGCCCGATTTTAGTGGTTTGGAACTGAGCGAGCGTTTGAACTCCGGGCCAAATGGTTCTCTATTTCCGATTCTCCTGATGAGTGGTTCGCTGCAAT
>JAESFT010000441.1_pt1 | contig 25796 bp, 20 predicted proteins | sample 9269451 | NCBI WGS metagenome assembly JAESFT01 (sample SAMN14502557, study PRJNA617106) | algae metagenome | isolation source: Scytonema hyalinum WJT4-NPBG1 and co-occurring heterotrophs from well... | place: USA: Mojave Desert, Joshua Tree National Park, California | collected 2006-05-25
GAAGCTGCGCCGTACCATCGTCCGCTCCATCCGAAGACAATCCGCCAGGCGCATGCTCGCACCGCGGCGCAACTGTTCAAGCGTAACGCACATCATCAATGGCGAACGTTTTTGCATCGTTTCCAAAGTGCGTTGAGCGAATGCTTCACCGTCCGCCGCCAACGAGGCAAGAATGGCCTGCAAGTCGTCATGCCGGAAATGTCTGTCGATCGCGGCACGGTTCCCGGCGAGTGTGCTGTTTTCGAGTGCCGCTTGCGATGCGAACGGTTCGGCGAATCGTGCAATAGTGTTGCGGACATCCGTTGCTGGCGTTGTTTCCAGTGATTGCAGAAGCGCCGCGGTTTGCCCTGACGGGATAAATACGTCCGCAAGGTCAGCATGGATCGCGTCGGCTGCGCCTATGGTTTCGCCAGTCACTCCGAGATAAACCCCGATTCTGCCGGGCGTTCGGGAAAGGAAGAAGCTGCCGCCGACGTCGGGGAAAAGACCGATGTTCACTTCCGGCATCGCCATCTTCGTGCGTTCGGTGACAATACGCATCCGGTTTGCAGGACCCGCCTGTGCGATACCCATGCCGCCGCCCATGACGATCCCGTCCATCAGCGCCACATAGGGCTTGGGATAGTGATGAATCAAATGATTGAGCGCATATTCCTCGGTAAAAAAGTCTTCGATCAGCATGCTGCCGGATTGCGGCGTCGCCCTGCCGGCGTCATAGAAAAAACGGATGTCGCCACCTGCGCAAAACGCCTTCTCGCTTGTACTGCGTACTATCACGGCGGCGATGCCCGGATCGTCGCGCCACGAGATCAATGCGCGGGTGAGGGCGCGGACCATATCAAGCGACAGAGAGTTGAGCGCCTTCGGCCGGTCAAGAGTGATGAAGCCGATGTTGTTTCTGACAGCGGCAATGATATGTTCGGTCATGGCGGGAGCGACTGATGTAATTCAGGCTATTGTATCGGGCCTGACCGGACGCTGCAGTCGTCCCGCCGACATTTGAAGGGCTGGACCGGAATGAAAAAGGGCGCCATGTATGCGCCCTTTTTGCATCGCTGCTTTTGTTGATTGATCAGGCTGCAGGCAGGTCTTCCGTCATGCGCTTGATCGCTTCATGCTGATGATCCTGCGTTTTGCCTTTGTATTTCAAAACCTGTCGGTCCAGCTTATCGATCAACGAATCGATCGCTGCGTACAGATCTTCCGCAAAGCTTTCCACATGTATCACATTGCCTCTCACTCGCAGATTGACTTCAGCTCTTTGCCTTTTATCTTTTTCGGAGGGTTTTTCGACTCCCAGTATGACCGCGACATCGATGACATGATCGAAATGGCGGAGCACCCTTTCCAGTTTGCTCTCTACGTATTGGCGAATGGCGGGAGTCAAATCGAGATGTTGTCCACTGATCATGAGATTCATACAGCACTCCTATGGATAGTGTCGCTGGCGGTTCGCAACGTGTCCGCGTAGCGGGCTACGCCGGAACACAGCAACGGATGGCAACTACAAAGGAACTACCTAGAGAGACTTGCGCAGATTGACAGGGGGGATTTTCAACGCTTCACGGTACTTGGCGACGGTTCTTCGCGCAACGACCATACCTTGTTCCCCTAACATATCCGCGATCTTGCTATCTGAGAATGGATTCTTGGGGTCTTCGGCTCCTATCAATTGTTTGATGAGCGCTCGTATCGCGGTCGACGAGGCTTCACCCCCTGCTTCCGTCGCGACATGGCTGCCGAAAAAGTATTTCAACTCAAACATGCCATGGGGGGTCAACATGTACTTCTGTGTTGTCACACGAGAAATGGTACTTTCGTGTAGACCCAGTGTATCAGCAATTTCACGCAAGACAAGGGGGCGCATTGCGACTGCGCCGTGTGAAAAAAAGTTGCGCTGTCTGTCGACGATGGCTTGTGCAACGCGCAATATCGTGTCGAAACGCTGACGCATATTCTTGATCAGCCATTTGGCTTCCTGCAGCTGCGAAGTGAGTGATCCCTCACCCTTGCTTTGCTTGAGAATATTCGCATAAAGCGCATTGACCCGAAGGCGGGGCATGACGTCATGATTTAACATTACCTGCCAGCCGTTCTTGGTCTTTTTGACAATGACATCAGGGACGACAAAGTCCGATGTGTCGGATGCGAATGCCGCGCCGGGATGCGGATTGCATTGCTTGATAACCGCCTGCGCCTCGCGCAAATCCTCGTCGTCGCAATCAAGGATCTTCTTGAGCTTGTTGAAGTCGCGCTGTGCGAACAGCGTCAGATGTTGTTCGACGATCGTCAATGCCCGGCGTCGCGTTACCAGCGGCACCTTCGGAAAACGGCGGATCTGGATCGCCAGGCATTCCGAGGGCGTGCGAGCCCCGACACCGGCCGGATCAAAGCTTTGCAGCATTTTCAATGCTACCGACAGCTCTTCGAGTTCGATCCCGAGTTCTTCCGGCAAGCGCGCATGAATTTCTTCCAGCGGCTCTTCCAGGTAGCCATTGTCATTCAGTGCGTCGATCATCAACTCGAGCAGCGCGCGATCCCTCATCTCTCGTACCGACACCCGCATTTGTTCCAGCAGATGTTCGCGCAATGTCGTTTCATGCGCTTCGAGCTGCGGACGGGCATCATCGTCCTCGGGTGCTTTGGAAGTGCGCGCCACATCGTCGAAGCTCCATTCCGCTTCGCCGGAAGCAGCCGCATCCGCACCATCGCCGCCTTCGAACGGGCGGTCTGTGTCTTCGCCGGCGGCCGAACCGGTATCGTTGGGCACCGGCGTATCCGGCTGCGTGCCCTGGGGGCTGATCGCGCCGTCGGCCAGCAGGCGAATGGAATGATCCAGCGGATCGTCGACGCGCTCGAGCATCGGATTGTCCGACAAAATCTGCTCCAGCTCCTGATGCAGTTCGAGCGTCGACAACTGCAGCAGCCTGATGGATTGCTGCAACTGGGGCGTCAGCGCCAGATGTTGGGAAATACGGAGTTGAAGGGTCTGTTTCATAGCAGCCGGGCTTCCATTACATGCGGAAGTGTTCTCCCAAATATACGCGGCGCACCGATTCGTCCGCGATGATATCGTCCGGACGGCCGCTGGCAAGAACGGCCCCTTGGTTAATGATATAAGCGCGATCGCATATGCCCAACGTTTCGCGCACATTGTGATCCGTGATCAGCACGCCGATGCCGCGTTCCTTCAGGAAGCGCACGATCCGCTGAATCTCGATCACCGCGATCGGGTCGACGCCTGCAAAGGGTTCATCCAGCAGCACGAATCGCGGATTCGTCGCCAGTGCACGCGCAATCTCGACACGCCGGCGTTCGCCGCCCGACAGCGACAGCGCCTGGTTCTCACGCAGCTTTTCGATCTGCAGCTCCGCCAGCAAGGTGTTCAAACGCTTCTCGATGGCTTGTCGCGACAAGGGTTTGTCGTTCTCCCGCTGCAGTTCCAGCACCGCGCGAATGTTGTCTTCCACTGTCAGCTTGCGAAAGACCGACGCCTCCTGCGGAAGATAGGACAGGCCCAGCACGGCGCGCCGATGAATCGGCAAGCGCGAGATCGCCACGCCATTCAAATCGATTTCTCCGGCATCCGAAGGAACAAGGCCGACGATCATGTAAAACGATGTTGTCTTGCCGGCGCCGTTCGGTCCGAGCAGTCCGACCACCTCGCCGCTTTCCACCTGCAAGGAGACGTCGCGCACAACCTGACGCGTTCCGTAACTTTTCTGCAATCCGCGAACAACCAGGGTGCTTGCCATCTTACTGGCCCTTGGCTTCGGTGCGCGGCTGAATCACTGCCCGAATACGTCCACTGCCGTTCTTGGCGTTGCCTGCCGGCGCATTATTGACGGTGAAAAACTCCGCCCGGCTATCGTAGGAAATGAATTCGCCTTCTACTTCGTCCGTCGGTTTGCTGCCTTCCAGGCGGCGTATCTTTGCATTCGAAAATAATTTGACCACTTCAGCCTTGCCGTCGTATTCAATGCGTTCAGCCTGTCCTTCCACCCATAGGTTCGGGCCGCCGTCACGTTTCTGCCGGAACGTTGCCAGACCGCCCGGCGGCGCCAGCAATGTTGCATATTGATAGCCTGCCGGATCCTGCGTAACGACCAGTTTGCCCGCCTTCATGATCATGGTGCCCCTGGTCAGGACGACGTTGCCGCTGAAGGTATTGATCTGCTTGACGTCGTCATATGCCATGCGGTCGGCTTCGACCTTTGTCGGCTGTTCCGAATCGGCCTTCTCCGCGTGGGCGTGATAACTGACGCTCGCGCAAAGCATCCAGACGGACAGGAGCAAAAAACGTTTCATGAAAAGAGTCTCTCTTAATGCCTCAATGTATACCGGTCTATCGCGCCGGGGCTTGATACGTGCCATGGACATTGCTCGAAAGCTGAAACTCGCGCGTTGCGTTATTGGCGATCATGCCCACACCGGTCAGTCTTGATTGCCCCACGGTGATATCGACCGGCTTGTGCGTCTTGATCACGTCGTCGTCAGGCAATACCAGCAGATATTCCGACTCGGCATGCATCCGTTCTCCGGTCGGCGATGCCGGCCGGTCCATCCGGACATTATCGTAAAGATGTACTTCGCTGACATCGCTGACGACACGTGCCCGGTCCGCCCGCAGGGTGATCGGCGGCTCATCTCCCTGCCGCAGATTGTTGACCACCGGCTTGACGATGTCGTAGGAATCATCCGCCGGGTTATGTGTCATCCGTTCGCCCGACATGTGATATTGCACGCCGCCGGTCTTGGACAATTTCACATAGTTAAATTTTTCCACGTAAAAATCCGGCTCGGTTCGCGTGACGTTGGGAATGTCTTCGCTGGCGGAACGACGCATGACTTCCAGCAACCAGAAACTGCCGAGCGCCAACGCGATCATCGGCGCCATGATGATGAACAGGCGAAAACGCCGGGTCGAGCGCGGCGCATTCATTTCAGGTACGGCGCCAGCGCCGCCTCGTAATTTCCCTGCGCCTTCAGAATCAAGTCGCACAACTCGCGTGCTGCTCCGCGCCCGCCGGGAGCATCGGTCACGTAATGCACGCGCGAACGCACTTCAATATGCCCGTTGGGAACACTTGCCGCGAAGCCGACGCGCAGCAGTATCGGCAGGTCGATGACGTCGTCGCCGATGAAGCCGGTTTCGTCCTCGTTGCAGCCGGTATCCGCCAACAATTGCTTGAACGCCGCATACTTGTCATGCACACCCTGATGGAGATGCCGGATTCCGAGATCGGCCGCGCGACGGGCGACGATATCCGACTTGCGGGCGCTAATGATCGCCGTCGCCACACCTGATTGCTGCAGCAGCTTGATGCCGTGTCCATCGAGCACGTTGAAGGTCTTGATTGCTTCGCCATCCGGTCCGTAATGCAGGCTGCCATCGGTCAGGATGCCATCGACATCGAAAATCATCAGTCGCACGCGAGCCGCCCGGGCAACCACCTGGTCGTTCATCAGATCACCTTGGCGCGGGTAAGGTCATGGATATGCAGTGCCCCGACCAGCTTTCCGTTGACATCTGCAACCAGCAGCTGGTTGATCCGGAACTGCTCCATGATCTCGACAGCTTCCACCGCAAGCTGGTCGGGACCGATGGTGCGCGGATTGGCATGCATCACATCGGCGATCACGAGTTTGGTGAAATCCTGTACATGTCCGATCAGGCGGCGCAGATCGCCGTCGGTGAAAATCCCGATTGCACGATAATCTTGGTCCACCACGGCGGTCATCGCCATCCCTTTTTGGGTAATTTCGAACAGGGCGTCCGATAGCGATACGTCGGCTGTGACCGATGGAATGGCGTTTCCGCTGCGCATGACGTCGCGCACATGGGTCAATAGACGCCGGCCAAGTGCGCCACCGGGATGGGAGCGAGCGAAATCTTCTTCCTGGAAGCCGCGTGCATCCAGCAGTGCGACCGCCAGGGCGTCGCCAAGGGCAAGCGTGGCGGTAGTGCTGGCGGTCGGCGCCAGATTGAGCGGGCATGCTTCCTTGTCGACCCTTACGTTCAGGTGGACGTTGGCGAGCTGGGCGAGGTTGGACGCCTCATTGCCGGTCATTGCAATCAGGCGTGCACCCATGCGCTTGATGATCGGCACGATGGCGAGCAGTTCAGCGGTTTCGCCGGAATTGGAAATGGCAACGAAGGCATCGTTTTCGGTCACCATGCCGAGGTCGCCGTGTGCGGCCTCCGCAGGATGGACGAACAGGGCAGGGGTTCCGGTCGAGGCGAGGGTGGCGGCGATCTTGCGCGCGATGTGGCCGGACTTGCCCATGCCCGACACGACGACACGGCCGCTGCATTGCAACAGCATCTCGACAGCGCTGGCAAATGCGGCGCCTGTTTCACCGGACAGCCGTTCTTTCAATGAAGTAATCGCATCTGCTTCGATCTGCAGCGTTTCGCAAGCCAGTTCAACTGCTCGCTGCGCGGTTTTTTCATCGAAAGCTTTCGGCAGGGTTTTTGCATGGGGTACACTCATGCCGGAAGTATAAACGAATTAGTAAAGCAAAAAACCTGCCAGTTAGAACAAAAAATTCGGCCTTGATGCCGCTCAATGAGATGGCTGGCGCCGGCGTTAAATCCCCATAGTCCATCATCCATGTTTTCGGCTCTTGAACTTACCCTCATCCTGCTTGCAAGCGCCGTGCTCGGCGTCGTTGCATTCCGGATGCTGCACTTGCCTCCCATGCTTGGCTATCTTGCGGTCGGCATCGTCATCGGTCCGCACGGTTTCGGCTGGGCAAGCGAGAATGCGACAACGCACTCACTGGCGGAGTTCGGTGTGGTGTTCCTGATGTTTTCCATCGGCCTTGAATTTTCATTGCCAAAATTGTCAGCTATGCGCCGTATCGTATTCGGCCTGGGCGTGGCACAGGTTTTTCTCACAATTGCCGCCGTCATGCTGTTCGGTTGGCTGACGGCGCTTCTATTGCCGCAATTGGTCAATATCAGCTGGCGTGCCGCGTTCGCGCTCGGCGGCGCACTGACCATGTCATCGACGGCCATCGTCTCCAAACTGCTGACGGAGCGGCTCGAGCTGGAATCGCCGCATGGACGGCAGATCATCGGCATCCTGCTGTTCCAGGATCTGGCATTCGTGCCGCTGCTGATCCTGGTTCCGGCGCTGGCCAAGGACAGCGGCGATCTGCTGGTGACCCTGACATGGGCTGGATTGAAAGCCGGCGTCGTGCTGGCCCTGCTGCTGTTCTTCGGCCAGAAAATGATGCGCAGCTGGTTCCATGTGGTGGTCAAGCGACGGTCGCAGGAGCTGTTCATGCTCAACCTGCTGCTGATCACGCTCGGCGCTGCCTGGATCACCGAACAGGCCGGCCTGTCGCTCGCGCTGGGTGCTTTCGTCGCCGGCATGCTGATCTCGGAAACCGAATACAAACACCAGGTCGAGGAAGACATCAAGCCATTCCGGGATGTGCTGCTCGGCCTGTTTTTCATCACGGTCGGCATGCTGCTCAACGTCCGCCTGGTGCTGGAAAACTGGTGGCTGGTGCTGCTGCTCCTGACGGCTCCGGTACTGCTGAAATTCGGCCTGATCGCATTGCTGGCCCGGCTGACCGGGGCGCCGGCCGGCGTGGCGCTCCGCACCGGATTGTTTCTTGCACAGGCCGGGGAGTTCGGATTCGTGCTGTTGAACCAGGCTGGCGGCCTCCGTTTGATGGATCCGCTGCTGATTCAGCTCATCCTCGCATCGATGGTGCTGTCCATGCTGGTGGCGCCCATCATCATCGCCAAGTCGGATGCGATCGTGATGAAACTGTCGGCCAATGAATGGATGATGCAGTCGCTGGCACTGACGCAGATCGCCACCCGCACCATGACTACCCAAAGGCATGTTCTGATCGCCGGTTTCGGACGCACGGGACAGAGCCTGGCCAAGCTGCTGGAAGAAGAAGGCATCCCTTACCATGCGCTGGACCTCGATCCGGATCGCGTCCGCGAGGCGCAGGCGGCCGGTGCCAACGTGTCTTACGGCGATGCGGCGCGGCGCGAGAGCCTGGTAGCCGCGGGCATTCATCGCGCTGCCGCGCTGGTGGTGACCTATGCCAGCACGCCATCCGCGCTGAAGGTGCTGCATTTTGCCCACGAACTGGCGCCGGAACTGCCCGTCATCGTGCGCAGCCATGACGATACCGATCTCGACAAGCTGCGTGACGCGGGAGCCGCCGAAGTGGTGCCCGAGGCCATCGAGGGAAGCCTGATGCTGGCGTCGCATGCGCTGGTGCTGCTGGGCGTGCCGCTGCGGCGCGTGGTTCACCAGGTGCAGGCCGCGCGTGACGAACGTTATGCATCCCTGCGCGGTTACTTCCACGGTGCCAGCGATGCGCCCGACGACGAGGAGCACCTGCATGTCAGGCTGCACTCCGTCAGCCTGACGGACGGTGCGCGAGCGGTAGGCAAGCGCCTTGCGGAATTGAAACTGCAGGAAGTGGGCGCCGAGGCGGCAATGATTCGCCGCGGCAAAACCCGCCTTAACGTCACACCGAATACGGTGCTGGAGGCAGGCGACATTGTCGTGCTGCGCGGCGCCAGCGAAGGCGTCGCCCGCGCGGAAGAGCGGCTCTTCAAATAATGCCGCTTTGTTGCCGCAACTCCGCCTGCACGTATTCTCGCTTCATGTTGCGATTTGTCGTTGCGAATCGCTGCGTGACGAATAACCTGCTTCAAACAAAATGCAAACCTGCAATGATGCTGCCCATCAAGATGGTGTTTGGATTGATCGCCGTTGCCCTGACACTGGCGGCCTGCTCGCCGCTCAGGGCAATCAATGCATTGACTCCAGCCAGTACCTATATCAAAACTGCGGATGTGCCGTATGGTGCCCGACCCCGGCAGAAACTGGATGTGTACACGCCTGCAGGTACCAAGAGTCCGGCGCCGGTTGTCGTGTTTTTTTATGGTGGAAGCTGGAACAGCGGCGAGCGCCCTGACTATGAATTTGCCGCGGAGGCGCTGGCATCGCGCGGTATGGTGGCGATATTGCCCGATTACCGCCTGTATCCGGAAGTGCGTTATCCCGATTTCCTGATCGACTCGGCACAGGCGGTCTCATGGGCTGCAAAGGAGGCGTCCCGCTATGGCGGCGATCCGAAGCGGCTGTTTGTCATGGGCCACAGTGCAGGTGCCTACAACGCGGCCATGGTGGCGCTCGACAAGCGCTGGCTCGGCCAATTCGGCATGGCCCCCGAGATATTGCGTGGATGGATCGGTCTGGCGGGCCCCTATAACTTCCTGCCGATCCAGAATCCGGACGTCAAGCCGGTATTTTTCCATCCAAACACACCGCCGGAATCCCAACCGGTCAACCACGTGGCCAAGTCCGCACCGCCGGCCCTGCTGATCGCCCCGCAGAGCGACGATCTGGTCAATCCGGCGCGCAATACCGGCAGGCTTGCGCAAGTGCTGCGCGAGAACGACGTTCCCGTCACGGAAATCTACTTTGATCGGGTGAATCACATCACCCTGGTTGGCAGCTTGTCGAGACCGCTGCGGCATTTTGCGCCGACGCTCGATGCAATCACGCGCTTCGTTGAGAAGGAGAGCGCGCAGGCGAAAGACCCGGCGTAAGCCCGGTCATCGATCCGCCGGGACCGGCAACCGCAAAAAGCAATAACGGATAAAATTCATTCGTCCCGCCGCCCCATCGAAAGTCCCCATGCAAGTGTTTGAGCGCATCCTTGGCATCATCCTTCCGGTATTCATCATCATCGCAGTCGGATACAGCTATGCCCGCCTGCGCGGCGATGCGGTCAAGTCCGATATGACGGCAGTGAACCGGGTCAGCATGGATGTACTGTGTCCGCTGCTGGTCTTCACCGCGCTGGCGGCCAAGGATTTCGACCTTGCGCACAACGGCACCCTGATCCTCGCCGGCGTCCTGATCTCCCTCGGCTCCGGTCTGCTGGCCTGGCCGGTAGCGCGCCTGCTCGGTTATGACGTGCGCAGTTTCGTACCGCCGATGATGTACAACAATTGCGGCAACATGGGATTGCCGCTTGCCGTGCTGGCTTTCGGCGCGGAGGGGCTGCCCTCGGCCGTCGCGCTGTTCATGGCATGCAACCTGATCTATTTTTCAGTGGGCATCCGGATCATCGAAAGCGGCCGCAACCAGCACACATCGTTGATCAAGCTACTGGCCAGCCCGATGATGGTTGCGATGATGATCGGCATGGTGTTCGCCGTATTTCGCATTACGCTGCCGGGCCCGCTCATGCAGGCCCTGAAGATGCTGGGCGACGCATGCATTCCGATCATGCTGTTTGCGCTCGGGGTACGCATGCTCGACGTGAATTTCAAAAGCTGGCACATCGGCCTGATGGGCGCCATCGTCTGCCCGTTGGCGGGGTTGATCGTGGCGTGGCTGCTGGATGGCGTGCTGTCTTTGACGCCCATGCAGCGCGGCCAGATGTATTTGTTCGCCGCATTGCCGCCGGCCGTGTTCTGCTTCATGGTGGCCGAACAGTACAAGCAGGAGCCCGACAAGGTGGCGTCGATCGTATTGCTCGGCAATCTGGCTGCGCTGGCTTTCGTACCAGCGGGCTTGTGGATGGGATTGCGTTCCTGAATCGGCCGTCCGCCTTGCGCGCATGACGCTACTCTGTGGCCCGCACCTCGAACCCGCTGCCCGCGTCCGTGGCGTCGATGTCCGACACGGCCACATCATCGACCCGGGCGCCGGGCGGACCCCGGCGCGCCCAGGCGATCATCGTCTCGATAGCGCCGGCATCCCCGCAGATCAGGGCTTCCACCGATTTGTCCAGCCGGTTCCTGACCCAGCCCGACAAATCGAGCGCGCGGGCCTGGCGCTCGAACGACACGCGATAACCGACGCCTTGCACGATGCCGGTAATACGCAGATGCCTGGCGATCCTGGTACTCATGCAATCCTACTTTTTCAGCAGCGGCGCAAGGTACTTGCCGGTAAAGCTCGATGGTGTTCTCGCCACCTGTTCGGGCGTGCCGTTGGCGATGATCTGCCCGCCGCCCGCTCCGCCTTCGGGGCCGAGATCGATGAGCCAATCCGCGGTCTTGATCACATCCAGGTTGTGCTCGATGATCACCACCGTATTGCCCTGGTCGCGCAGCCGGTGAATTACCTTCAATAACAGGTCGATGTCATGGAAGTGCAATCCGGTCGTCGGCTCGTCCAGGATGTACAGTGTGCGCCCGGTGTCGCGCTTGGAAAGCTCCAGCGACAGCTTGACGCGTTGCGCTTCCCCGCCCGACAAGGTGGTCGCGCTCTGGCCGAGACGGATATAGCCGAGGCCCACATCCAGCAAGGTCTGCAGCTTGCGTGCAATCACCGGCACCGGCTTGAAGAACTCATGCGCTTCCTCGACCGTCATGCCGAGTACCTCGTTGATGTTCTTCCCCTTGTACTCGATTTCCAGCGTTTCGCGGTTATAGCGTTTGCCATGGCAAACGTCGCACGGCACATACACATCCGGCAGGAAGTGCATTTCCACCTTGATGACGCCGTCGCCTTGGCAGGCTTCGCAGCGGCCGCCCTTGACGTTAAATGAAAACCGACCTGCCGAATAACCGCGTTCCTTGGCGCCCGGAACGGTGGAAAACAGATCGCGGATCGGAGTGAAGAGCCCGGTGTAGGTCGCCGGGTTGGAGCGCGGCGTGCGGCCGATCGGCGCCTGGTCGACGGCGATGACCTTGTCGAAGTGTTCCAGCCCGCTGATCGATTCATGCGCCGACGGTTCGGCCTGCGAGCCGTACAGGTGACGGGACGCCGCATGGTAGAGCGTGTCGTTGATCAACGTCGACTTGCCGGAACCGGAGACGCCGGTGATGCAGGTGAGCAGACCGACCGGCAGTTCGAGGGTCACATTCTTCAGGTTGTTGCCCGACGCGCCCGTGATGACAAGCTGGCGTTCCGGGTCGCGCGGGGTGCGTTTCTTTGGAACATGGATCGCAAGCGTGCCGTTGAGGTACTTTGCGGTCAGCGACTTCTTGTGTTTCAGGATGTCGTTGAGCGGTCCCCGGGCGATCACTTCACCGCCATGCACGCCCGCACCGATGCCCATGTCGACGATATAGTCGGCGCAGCGGATCGCATCCTCATCATGCTCCACCACCAGCACGCTGTTGCCGATATCGCGCAAATGCTTCAAGGTGGCGATCAGCCGGTCATTGTCTCGCTGGTGCAGGCCGATGGATGGTTCGTCGAGCACGTACATTACGCCGGTCAGGCCGGAGCCGATCTGGGAGGCGAGACGGATGCGTTGCGCCTCGCCGCCGGAAAGGGTATCGGCGCTGCGTTCCAGCGACAGATAATCCAGTCCGACATTGTTCAGGAATTTCAGGCGCGACACGATTTCCTTGATGATGCGATCGGCAATCTCTCTCTTCGCGCCGGTCAGCTTCAGGGATTCGAAGAACGCCAGTGTTTCGCGCAGGGGCTTGGCCGACACTTCATAAATCGACCGCTCCTGCTTGCCGTTGCCGACCTTCACATAACGCGCTTCCGTGCGCAACCGCGCCCCTTCGCAGGCAGGGCATTGCTTCTGGTTGATGAACTTGGCAAGCTCTTCCTTCACGGCGATCGAATCGGTTTCCCGGTAACGACGCTGCAGGTTGACCACCACGCCTTCGAAGGTGTGTTCGCGCACCACCGCGCGGCCGCGTTCGTTGACATAGGTGAACGGGATGGTCTGCCGGCCGGAGCCGTAGAGGACGACCTGCTGTGCCTGCTCGGACAGCTTTTCGAAAGGAATGTCGAGGTCGAAGCCGTAATGGTCTGCCAGACTGGACAGCATCTGGAAATAGAACTGGTTGCGCCGGTCCCAGCCTTTCACCGCGCCGCTTGCCAGCGAAAGATTGGGGAAGGCCACGATCCGTTTCGGATCGAAGAACTCGATGTGGCCCAAGCCGTCGCATTCCGAACAGGCGCCCATCGGATTGTTGAACGAGAACAGCCGCGGCTCCAGTTCCTGCAGCGAATAGCCGCAAGTCGGGCAGGCAAATTTATTGGAGAACAAATGCTCCTTGCCGCTATCCATCTCCAGTGCAATAGCACGGCCTTCGGCGAGCCGCAGCGCCGTCTCGAAGCTTTCCGCCAGCCGCTGCTTCATATCCGCCTTGACCTTCAGGCGGTCGATCACGACATCAATGGTGTGCTTTTCGGTTTTCTTCAGCTTCGGTAAGTCGTCGACTTCGACGATCTTCGCCTTGGCGGTGCCGCTCTGGACGCGGAAGCGGATGAAACCCTGCGCCTGCATCGCTTCGAACAGGTCCGCATGCTCACCCTTCCGGTTGGCGACCACCGGCGCAAGCACCATGAGTTTGGTGTCTTCCGGCAAGGCGAGCGCGGCATCGACCATCTGCGACACCGATTGCGCCGCCAGCGGATTTTCCGGATGCTGGGGACAATAGGGAGTGCCCACGCGCGCATACAGCAGGCGCAGGTAGTCATGAATTTCGGTGACGGTCCCGACAGTGGAACGCGGGTTATGCGATGTGGCTTTCTGTTCGATGGAAATCGCCGGCGACAAACCTTCGATCAGATCGACATCCGGCTTTTCCATCAGCTGAAGAAACTGGCGAGCATATGCCGACAGGGATTCGACATAACGGCGTTGTCCTTCCGCGTACAGGGTGTCGAATGCCAATGATGATTTCCCGGAACCGGACAAGCCGGTAATGACGATCAGTTTATTGCGTGGCAACTCCAGATTGATGTTTTTGAGGTTGTGGGTGCGCGCCCCACGAATTCTTATTTCTTCCATGAACTGCCTTTAACTTGGGCTCAATACGGGTCAACCTGATACTATAACGGGTTTTCATCGCCGTCGTATTCCCCTGTTTCGTCCCCTTGTCAAGCCTTCATGTCTTCCATTACTTCCGCCGAAATCAGCAGCCGAATGACGTCCACGGAGTTACGCGCCAGTACGTCGCTTGCTTCGATTTTTGCGCTGCGCATGCTCGGCATGTTTCTCATTTTGCCGGTGTTCGCGGTGCATGCGACGACGTTGAAGGGCGGCAATAATGCCGCCATGGTCGGATTGGCAATGGGGATCTATGGATTAACCCAGTCCTTTGGCCAGATCCCTTTCGGCGTCGCGTCCGATAAGTTCGGCCGCAAGCGCATCATCATTATCGGCCTTGTGCTGTTCGCCCTGGGATCGTTCATTGCCGCTGCGTCAACCGATATCGTATGGGTGATCGTCGGACGTGCGATCCAGGGCGCCGGCGCCATTTCCGCCGCCGTCACCGCATTGATCGCGGATTCCACCCGGGAAGAGCAGCGCACCAAGGCCATGGCAATGGTCGGCGGTTCGATCGGGCTGACATTCGCCCTGTCGCTGGTGGCGGCGCCGGTGCTGTATCAAGGCATCGGCATGGCAGGCATATTTGTCCTGACGGGCATTCTTTCGATACTGGCCATCTTCGTGGTGGCGTTCGTGGTGCCGCCTGCGCCCGAGGTGCGGGCGGTGAAACGTGTGCCTTTCAGCGAAGTGCTGCGCAATACCGAGCTGATGCGCCTCAACTACGGCGTCTTCGCCTTGCACCTGACGCAGATGGCGATGTTCGTCGTGGTACCGTCCGCGCTGGTGCAATATGCCGGCCTGCCGGTCGCTGCGCATTGGCAGATCTACCTGCCGGTCGTGCTGGCATCGTTCGTTTTGATGCTGCCGCCGGTTTTCGTCGGTGAAAAGCGCGGCAAATCGAAACAGGTGTTTGTCGCCGCAATCGGATTGATGCTGCTGGTACAGGCGGGCTTGTGGATCGTTCTCGCCCAACCGGCGTTTCATTGGATGTATCTGGTCGGCCTGCTTCTGCTGTTTTTCGTATCGTTCAACATCCTGGAGGCAAGCCAGCCGTCGCTCGTGTCGCGCATCGCGCCGGCTTCCGCCAGGGGAGCCGCACTCGGAGTCTACAATACGCTGCAGGCCCTCGGGCTGTTCTGCGGCGGCGCTTTCGGCGGGTGGCTCGCTCAACACACAGGCCCATCGTCGGTCTTTATTCTGGGTGCCGGCGTCACTCTCGTCTGGCTTATAATCGCATCCAGCATGAAGAACCTGCCGCGCCGCAGCGCGATACCAGCTTAATAGGAGAGAGAAACTTATGGCATCGGTCAACAAAGTCATCATCGTCGGCAATCTTGGACGCGATCCGGAAACGCGTTACATGCCGAACGGCGATGCGGTCACCAACGTTGCGGTTGCAACCACCGAAAGCTGGAAAGACAAGAACAGCGGCGAGAAGAAAGAACTGACGGAATGGCACCGGATTACCTTCTACCGCAAGCTTGCGGAGATCGCCGGCCAATATCTGAAAAAGGGTTCCCAGGTCTACGTCGAAGGACGCCTGCAAACCCGCAAATGGACCGACAAGGAAGGCGTCGAGCGCTATACCACCGAGATCATCGCCGACACGATGCAGATGCTGGGCAGCCGTCAGGGCATGGGCGGTGGCGCCGGGGCGCCGATGGACGATGATTACGGTAGCAGCGCGCCACCACCACGGCAAAGCAGCGGCGGTGGCGGCAATGCCGGCGGCGGGCGCGGCGCTTCCAAGCCGGCGCCGAATTTCAGCGACATGGACGACGACATCCCGTTCTAAGCCTGCAACGAGGGGACAAGGGAAACCGGATCACCCCGCAACTTCCCTTGCCCGCGCCATGGCGGCGGAAAACGTATCCACGCAATTCTCCCTCCCCAGGCGTTCGATGAAGCCTGACCGTGTCATCAGGCTCAACGGTTGATGGTTCAGCGAGCAAAGAATCAACCGGCTGCCGCGCTTCCTGAGCAGTTTGTGCATGTTTTCCAGCGCATCCAGGCCCGTGGCATCCAGATTGATCAACTGATGCAGTTCCAAGATCATTGCTTTCGCCGGGAGCGAATCCGGCGCAATCAGATCTTCCATTTTTCCAACCGCAGCAAAAAATAGCGACCCGTAGATCGAATAGGCGACCACGCCGGGCGGCAGCGGCTCTCCCAGGCTGGCAGGTGATATCGCCTCGATTTTCGTCAGGCTGGCGATCCGATAAATGAAGAAAATGCATGCCAGCACGAGTCCTGCCTGCACCGCAACGGTCAAGTCGATGATCACGGTCAGCAGGAACGTTGCCACCATGACCATGCAATAGCTTGCCCGAAAGTTTTTCAAGCGCGCGAATTCATGCCATTCCCCCATATTCCAGGCGACGTACATCAGGATGGCAGCCAATGCCGCGAGCGGTATGTCTTCCGCAAGCGGCGCCGCAATCAACACGATTGCCAACAGCGTCAGAGCATGCACGATGCCGGCAATCGGCGAGACTGCGCCGGCTCGGATATTGGTGAGGGTGCGCGCAATCGTTCCGGTCACCGGCATGCCGCCGAAGAACGGCGTAAGAAAGTTGGCTACACCCTGAGCCATCAATTCCTGGTTGGGGTCATCGCGATCGCCTGTTGAATTGTCCGCAATGCGGACACATAGCAGCGATTCGATTGCGCCCAGCAGGACGATCGTGATCGTCGGCGGGAACAATAGCTTGACGAGGTCCCAACTGAAAACCGGGAGATTGAATGCGGGGAGTTCACGGGGAATGCCGCCGAATCTGGATCCTATCGTGTCCACCTGCAGATCGAACAGGCCGACGGCAAGCGTGCTCAATGCCAGCACGACGATCGTGCCCGGAATGACGCCCAAGGCACGGCAGATGCGCCAGTCATGATGTTGCCGCCCAGTGTCGATGCTCGCGATGGTCAGGCGGGGCCAGAAGAAAATAAGCACCAGCGAAATCGACGCCAGTCCGAAAGCCGTCCAATTGACTGTGGAGGCATTGCCGGCGTGCGTTTGCAGTTGCGCAAAAAAATCCCCCGGCATCTTGTCAATACTCAGGCCGAAAAAGTCCTTGAACTGGGAAAGCGCGATCAGGACCGCAATGCCGTTCGTGAAGCCGATGACAATCGGCACAGGAATATAGCGAATCAACGTCCCCAGCCGCAACATGCCCATCGCAAACAGCAGGACTCCGGCAAAGATGGTCGATATCAGGAGATTCGCCAGACCGTACTTCTCGACGATGCTATACACCACGACGATAAATGCACCGCCGGTCCGCCAATCTGCACGCGCGTGCCGCCGAGGGCGGAAATCAGGAAGCCGGCAATGATCGCGGTGAAAATGCCGGCGTTGGGTTCGAGACCTGAAGCGATCGCAAATGTCATCGCCAAAGGCAACGCCACAACCCCGACCGTCACGCCGGCGGAGACATCCTTGATGAACTTGCCGCGGTTGTAGGATTGAAGGTCGTTGATTAAATGCGGACGGAATTTGGCTAAAGAGATACGCATTGAATGTTTTATTAATTGAATATCATGCGTTTTACTGGACGAAATCTTTATTTGCTACAAGCGGGAAAGTATTTTTGAACGTCGTTTTTAAGTAATCCAATGATCGACAAATCTCTGAAGTTTTTGCTTGGGGGCATGTTGTTGTGCAAGAATTGCAATGCGATCACACTCCTACATCAATTTATTAAGATTGCGCTAGAGAAATTTCGCTTGCTGATACATCATATTGAAATAATTTTCCCCCTAGCCGCAAGGCCTGAATCTTGACGATGTTTCCCTTACGCCGTGTTCGGCCCGATAAAGTAGCGAAAGCTCAGTTGGACAGCTTGATGGAAGCTGCCGGCGATGCGGTGTTCCGGCTTAATACGCAAGGGGAAATCCTGTATGCCAGCCAGCGTGCAACGGAGTTGATCACGCCTGGTTCAACGCCCATCGGTCAGACCTTGGCTTCCCTCGTCGCGCCTGCGGATCGCGCGGCAATTCGTGCGGCCGTAAAGCAGGCAATCGAGCCAAGCCAGTCGACCCGGGTCAATGTCAGAATCAAAACGCTGAGTACCGTGTTGTGGATGGAGCTGCAGATTGCAAGCTACCACACGGTCGATGACGTGATGGAACTGCTGGTTGTCGGCAGGGACATCTCGGGACAGCAGGCTACGGAAGAACGATTGCGCCACATGGCGACTCACGATGCCCTGACCGGCCTGCCCAACCGTTCGCTACTGTCGGACCGCATACGCATGGCGATCGCCCAGGCCAAGCGCACCGGCAAGGGCTTTTCCCTGGTGGCGCTCGATCTCGACGGTTTCAAGAAGGTGAATGACGCCCTGGGACATCCGGTAGGCGATTCCCTGCTGCGGATTGCCGCGATGCGGCTCTCAGACAGTCTGCGCGATGTGGATACGCTGGCGCGTGTCGGCGGCGACGAATTCGTCGCTGTTCTGCCTGGCGCAGTTGCCGAGGCCGAGATCCAGGTCGTCGGACGACGCATGATATCCGCCATGCAGCTCCCGTTCGAAATCGACGGCCACACGCTTTATGTCGGCACATCGATCGGCGCCGCCATCTTTCCCGAGCATGGCGATAGTGAAGTGAAGCTGCTGGCCCATGCGGATACCGCAATGTACCGCGCGAAGGAAACCGGCAAGGCACGGTGCATCATCTATAACCACCACAAATTCACCCAGCCTGAACATGACGTGTCGATGGAAGCGGCGATGTTCCAGGCAGTCAGGGACGGCGAATTTCTGCTGCATTATCAGCCGATCGTCGATGCCCGCACCCGCCAGATCATGGGATTTGAGGCATTGATGCGCTGGCAGCGTCCCGGCGTCGGCCTGGTCTCTCCCGCCCAGTTCATCCCCATGGCGGAAAGCAACGGTCTGATCAATCTGCTTGGCGCCTGGGCATTGAAAGCCGCCTGCGTGCAGATCAAGCGATTCGAACAGATTGTCGGCAGGCCGCTTTATGTATCGGTCAACGTCAGTCCGCGCCAGTTCAGGAACGACCAGTTCCTGGACATCATGGATGAGGCGATACAGTTATCGGGTGTCGAAGGTGGGCAGCTGCTGCTCGAAATCACCGAAGGCATATTGATGTCCGATCCGGAGCACGCGGAAGCGCTCCTCAACGCAATGACGGCACGCAACGTCCGCATCGCCATCGACGATTTCGGCACCGGCTATTCATCGCTCGCCTACCTGAAGCGATTCCCGATCGCCACGTTGAAAATCGACCGCGCCTTCATCAAGGATCTGCCCGGGTCGGTCAAGGACGTGGCGATCTGCAATGTGGTGCTGAGCCTTGCCAGCCATCTCAACCTGAGCACGGTTGCAGAGGGCGTGGAGAGCGAAGAACAATTCCGCTTTCTGGCCCAGCACGGCTGTGGCTTGATCCAGGGTTACCTTACCGGGCGGCCCCTGCTGCCCGAAGATGTTGTCGAAGTACTCAAAGCCGAGCCGGCTCCGGCTGTGCAATAGCGAGATGCACGTATGAATGTACAAACAAGCGAGTTGGTGAGCGCAGCCAAAACGATGGAGCTGTTGTGGTCGCGGGTTAGGCAGCGAGGCGATCTTCCCGGATTTTCCAAGGTGGTCGGCGCCATCATTGGCGCAATGCGCGGCGACGATGACCGCGAATTCAACATGACCAAGACGGTGCTGTCCGACCCGGCCTTGACTCAACGCGTGCTGCGCCTGGCCAACAGTGCGATGTACTCGGTGTTCGGGCAGGGCATCAACACCGTCTCCAAGGCGGTGATCGTGCTCGGCACCGAGGCAATCGGGCATCTGGCGCTTGGTTTGAAGCTCATCGACGGTTTGTCCGCGGCATCTTCCGCGTCAGCGGATGCCCGCAAAGAGATGGAGAAGGCAGTGCTCGCCGGCCATATCGCGCGTCAGCTCGCTGCGACCGCAAGCACGCGGGATGCCGAGGAGGCCGTGGTCTGCTCCATGCTGCATTCGCTCGGCCGCATGATGGTGGCGTTTTACTTGTCGGATCGCTGGCAGCAGATACAGCAGCGCAGGGCGTCCGCCGGAATCAGCGAGGAACAGGCGAGCCTCGATATATTAGGCATGGAGATCGAGGAAGTCAGCCGCCTCGCAGCGCAGCACTGGGGATTGCCGGCCGGCCTGATCAACAGCCTGCAAAGTTTTCCTCCCAGGCCCGTAGGTGAGCCATTGGATCATACCGATTGGCTCGCAGCCATATCGACCCTGTCGTCGCGCTGTGCAACGTTGCTGTGCGAAGACTCCGATGCTGAGCAGCAGTTGATCGAGTTTGCAAGCAGTTACGCCGAAATGCTGGGCCTGGAAATCGCGCAGGTGCTCGCTGCGGTGGAAGCAGCGCAGAAAACGGCGGCTGACGAAGACTCGGTCGTCATCCGTCCCCTCCGGCGCACGACAATCAGTGAAAAATCTTCCGTAAAACCGGCGGCCGGCAAACCTGTCGATGCGCTTGTCACGCTGGCCCGCGGCGTATCGGATATGCGTGGCGCGATGCGCAGCCTCAGTATCGGCCAGTTGATGACCATGGCGCTGGAAACCGTGCATCAAGGGCTGGGATTCAACCATACGGTTGCATTCCTTCGGAATCAGGAGCAGGCCCAGTATGGCGCGAGAATGGGGTTCGGTGACGGCGTTCAGGAGCTTCTGCCGAAACTGGCGTTCGAAGACGCTTATCAGCCCGATGTCTTTCATGCCGCATTGGCCAATGACAGAATGATCTTTGTCGAGAATGCGCAGGCGCCAGCCTTCGTCAACAAGATGCCACGCTGGTGGAAGGAGGCCTTGCCGTCATCGCGCAGTTTCGTAGTCTTGCCGCTCACCGTTAACCGGCAGCCGGTAGGGTTCATCTACGGTGACTGGGACCTTTCCGCTTCAACTGTGAAAATCGAGCCGGCGGAAATCATTCATTTAAACGAGCTAAGAGCGATCATCGTCCTGGCGATCGAACAGCGCAGGCAGGCTGAGCCATCGTGGGCGCGGCGGATGCAGTAAGCAGCCCGCCTTCAGGCATCAGTTAATGCCGCCAGCGCTATTCGCTATTCTTTCAGGCGCCAAGTTTCCCATTGCAAAAAACGTAATATTCCACCTACAGCCAAGGGCGGGAGGTTGGCTTTTCTGCATCCTGCTGATCTTGGTCAATAATATATTTATGTAAATATTTGTAAATATTCATTAAAATCGACTCCAATAAAACGTAACAAAATACTAATAATAAATGGAGGGCGGAATGCAGGAGATGATGTTCTTGGCTGTAACGATTGCGGTTGCAAGCTTGCTCTGGTTTGCGTTCAAGCTGCCCGCCACCCCGCGTTTTCGCAGCAAACCAATGCTGGCTGGCCCATACCTGGAGTTTTTCGAAACGCTGCGTTCCTCGCTCCCTGACTACCACGTATTTCCGCAAGTTGCCTTGTCCGCGTTGGTCGATCCAATTGGCGGACCGAAAGGACGGCGCTTCGCGGTTGACTGTATCAACGGCAGGCGGGCAGGCTACGCTGTTTTTGACCAGGACATGCAACTGGTTGCCATCGTCGAATTAAGCCACCGATCTCGTGCGACCCGAAAGGAGGCCGCGCTGGAAGCCTGCCTTGCAAAAGCCGGCATCAAGACGCTCCGTTTCTATTCCACGCAAATGCCGTCGGAGACGGCCATCCGCCATGCCGTTGAGGCGCAGCATTCAAGGATCGCAAACCGTCCCACCAAACACGCATGTATACATATTCCCATAGAAAGCGGACGTCGCCGTCAGCCGGCGTGGCCGGATACCGTTAACGCGCGCTAGCAAAGTTCAGCTTTTAAATTGGGGTCAGAGCAGAATAAACCTATAATGCGTGTCCGTATGCCCTTGCTTTTGACACCATGGCGCGACTTCCCCGACTGGTCATTCCCCATCAACCTCACCATATCATCCAGCGCGGCAACGACCGCCAGGTAATTTTTCACGCGCCTGAAGATTACGATGCATTTCTACGCTGGATGCGTGAAGCTGCAAAGCAGTTTCATGTGCTTATCCACGCATATGTCCTGATGCCCAATCATCTGCATCTACTGGCGACGCCAGCGGATGACACCGGACTTGGACGAATGATGCAATGGATAGGGCGCTACTACGTTCCCTATTTCAACCGCAAGTACGAGCGAAGCGGAACCTTGTGGCAGGGGCGTTACAAAGCTACTGTCATTGATTCCGAACGATATTTCATGGTGTGCAGTTGTTACATTGAACTCAATCCCGTTCGCGCGGGTTTAGTTATTGCGCCGGAGGAATATCCTTGGTCCAGCTATATGCACCATAGTGGTGCAAGAGTCGATCCGATTATTACCGATCATGCTTTGTACTGGTCACTTGGAAATACGCCGTTCGAGCGCGAGGCAGCATATAAAAATCTGGTGGAGCAAGGAGTCACTATCACGGAGACGCAGACAATCAGTGAGGCTACGCAAAAGGGATGGGCATTGGGATCACCAAAATTCAAAATACAGCTTGAAAAAGCAGCAAGCAGAAGAGTCGGTCCCATGAAACGCGGGCGTCCTCGAAAAGCGGCTGAAACAGATAAGTTAAAGGGCGTTTGACTCTGTCCCTATTTAAAATGGTGCAAAAAAGCAGATGATTTAAAACTACTCTGACCCCTTTTAAATTTATTGAACTATATTTTGCGGTGCACTATGCTTCGGAATCAACATATTCTGCAGCGGAGAACACTTATGCACGCGCAAGGTCTGTACGACCCATCCAACGAACATGACGCTTGCGGCGTCGGTTTTATCGCTCATATCAAGGGCAAAAAGAGCCATTCCATCGTCGAGCAGGGATTGCTGATCCTGAAGAACCTCGACCACCGGGGTGCAGTCGGTGCTGACAAGTTAATGGGTGACGGCGCCGGTATTCTGATTCAGATTCCAGACCAGTATTACCGTGACGAAATGGCGAAGCAAGGCGTCAACCTGCCGCCGCCAGGCGAGTACGGCGTCGGCATGGTGTTCCTGCCGAAAGAAAATGCATCGCGCATCGCATGCGAGCAGGAAATCGAGCGCGCCGTAACGGCCGAAGGCCAGGTTGTTCTCGGATGGCGTGATGTGCCGGTGGATATCGACATGCCAATGTCGCCCACCGTGCGCGAAAAGGAACCGGTCATCCGGCAGATTTTCATCGGCCGAGGCCCGGACATCATGGTCACGGACGCGCTCGAGCGTAAGCTGTATGTGATTCGCAAATCATCCGGCCATGCGATCCAGGCGCTCAATCTGATTCACGGCAAGGAATTCTTCGTGCCATCGATGTCAGCCCGTACCGTCGTGTACAAGGGTCTTCTGCTGGCGGACCAGGTCGGCGTGTATTACCGTGACCTGCAGGATGAACGCTGTGTTTCGGCATTGGCGCTCGTGCACCAGCGTTTCTCCACCAATACCTTCCCGGAATGGCCGCTGGCCCACCCGTACCGCCTGATCGCCCACAACGGCGAAATCAATACCGTCAAGGGCAACTTCAACTGGATGCGCGCGCGCGAAGGCGTGATGAAATCCGCTGTTCTCGGCGAAGACCTCCGTAAGCTTTTCCCGCTGATTTACGAAGGCCAGTCGGATACCGCCTGCTTCGACAACGCGCTCGAATTGCTCGTGATGGCCGGATATCGGGTTGCCCAGGCGATGATGATGATGATCCCGGAAGCATGGGAAAACCATACGCTGATGGACGACAACCGTCGCGCCTTCTACGAATACCATGCCGCGATGATGGAGCCATGGGACGGCCCGGCCGCGATGGCATTCACCGACGGCCGCCATATCGGCGGCACCCTGGACCGCAATGGCCTGCGTCCGGCGCGCTATATCGTCACCGACGATGACCTCGTCGTCATGGCTTCCGAGTCCGGCGTGCTGCCGATCCCGGAATCGAAGATTATCAAGAAATGGCGCCTGCAGCCGGGCAAGATGTTCCTGATCGATCTGGATGCCGGCCGCATCATCGACGACAAGGAACTCAAGGATACCTACGCCAACGCCAAGCCATACAAGCAATGGATTGAATCGGTGCGCATCAAGCTCGACGAACTGGAAGCCGAGCCGGTCACGGTCCAGCCCAGCATATCGCTGCTCGATCGCCAGCAGGCATTCGGGTACACCCAGGAAGACCTCAAGTTCCTGATGTCGCCGATGGCCGTGCTTGCCGAGGAAGCCACCGGCTCCATGGGCAATGACTCGCCGCTGGCGGTGATGTCGAACAAGAACAAGACGCTGTACCACTACTTCAAGCAGTTGTTCGCGCAGGTGACCAATCCGCCGATCGATCCGATCCGTGAAGCGATGGTGATGTCGCTGGTTTCCTTCATCGGCCCGAAGCCGAATCTGCTGGATACGAACAACATCAATCCGCCGATGCGACTGGAAGTCGCACAGCCGATCCTGGACTACGCCGACATGGACAAGCTGCGCAACATCAGCGCCCACACCGGCGGCAAGTTCAAGTCGCATGAGCTGAACATCTGCTATCCGGTCGCCTGGGGCAAGGAAGGCATCGAAGCCCGCCTCGCATCGCTGTGCGCCAAGGCGGTCGACGCCGTGAAATCCGGCCACAATATCCTGATCATTTCGGACCGCAAGCTGGACGCCGAACAGGTCGCGATCCCGGCGCTGCTCGCAACATCGGCTATCCACTTGCATCTCGTCAGCAAGGGGTTGCGCACATCCACCGGTCTGGTGGTCGAAACCGGTTCCGCCCGAGAAACCCATCACTTTGCACTGCTGGCGGGCTATGGCGCCGAAGCCATCCATCCATACCTCGCGATGGAGACGCTGACTGACATGGCCAAGGGCTTGACCGGTGACCTGTCACCCGAAAAAGCGATTTACAACTTCCAGAAAGCGGTCGGCAAGGGCCTGATGAAGGTAATGTCCAAGATGGGCATTTCGACCTACATGTCGTACTGCGGCGCCCAGATTTTCGAAGCCATCGGCCTGAACAAGGCGCTGGTCGACAAGTACTTCAAGGGTACTGCATCGAATGTGGAAGGTATCGGCGTGTTCGAGGTGGCGGAAGAAGCGTTGCGCCTGCACAAACTGGCCTTCAGCAACGACCCGGTTCTCGCCAATGCGCTGGATGCCGGCGGCGAATATGCGTATCGCGTCCGCGGCGAAGACCATATGTGGACGCCGGATGCGATTGCAAAGCTCCAGCATTCAACGCGTTCCAACAACTTCAATACCTACAAGGAATACGCGCAGATCATCAACGACCAATCGAAGCGTCACATGACGCTGCGCGGCCTGTTCGAGTTCCGCATCGATCCGTCGAAGGCAATCCCGCTGGACGAAGTCGAGCCGGCCAAGGAAATCGTCAAGCGCTTCGCCACCGGCGCCATGTCGCTCGGCTCCATCTCGACCGAAGCGCATGCCACGCTCGCAATCGCCATGAACCGTATCGGCGGCAAGTCGAACACGGGCGAAGGCGGCGAGGATGAAAACCGCTATCGCATGGAGCTGAAGGGCATTCCGATCAAGAAAGGCGAAACGCTTGCGTCGGTGATCGGAAAGGACCGTATCGAAGTCGATATGCCCCTGCTCGAAGGCGATTCGCTGCGCTCGAAGATCAAGCAGGTGGCCTCGGGCCGTTTCGGTGTCACCACCGAGTACCTGACATCGGCCGACCAGATCCAGATCAAGATGGCGCAGGGCGCGAAGCCGGGCGAGGGCGGGCAGCTCCCGGGTCACAAGGTATCCGAGTACATCGCGAAGCTGCGTTTCTCCGTGCCGGGCGTGGGCCTGATTTCGCCGCCGCCGCACCATGACATTTACTCGATCGAGGACCTGGCACAACTGATCCATGATCTGAAGAATGCCAATCCGCGCGCATCGATCTCGGTCAAGCTGGTATCCGAAGTCGGTGTCGGTACCGTTGCCGCCGGCGTGGCGAAAGCCAAGTCCGACCACGTGGTGATCGCTGGCCATGACGGCGGCACCGGCGCCTCGCCGCTGTCATCG
>JAESFT010000442.1_pt1 | contig 25781 bp, 24 predicted proteins | sample 9269451 | NCBI WGS metagenome assembly JAESFT01 (sample SAMN14502557, study PRJNA617106) | algae metagenome | isolation source: Scytonema hyalinum WJT4-NPBG1 and co-occurring heterotrophs from well... | place: USA: Mojave Desert, Joshua Tree National Park, California | collected 2006-05-25
ATAGGGCGGCCTGACGAGCAGACCGCCCCCCTAGGAAGAAATATTTTTACTGGACCTTCGAGAGGAACCGCGTCGGATAGATGCCGCGCGTATTGTGCTCGAAGCCCTTGATCTTCGGCGAGATCAGGTGGCTCTTGCCGTAGTACATGATCGGGATCCAGGGGATGTCCTTCATGAGGATGGTCTCAGCCTTCTTCATGATGTCGGCACGCTTCTTCAGATCCATCTCGGCGGCGCCCTGTCGGAGCAGGCTGTCGAACTCCGGATTGTTGTACTTGCCGTAGTTGAAGCCCTTGTTGTCGCTCCGGAGGAGGAACAGGAAGTTGTCTGGATCGGAGAAGTCTGCGATCCAGCCGTAGCGGGCGATGTCGAAGTCGCCGCCGTCACGAAGGTGGGCGAAGTGGGTCTTGCCGTCCGTGTTGATGAAGGTCGTCTCGACGCCGATCTGCTTCCACTGGTCCGCAATGGCGATGACCGTGTTCCGGTTGTTGTCGGTCGTGTTGTAGCGGATTTCGAGCTTCAGCGGCGTGCCTTCGCCGAACCCGGCTTCCTTCAGGAGGGCCTTGGCCTTTTCCTCACGATCGATGGGTGAGGTATCCTTGTAGTCCACATAGGCGGGCTCCCCATAGTTGCCGACGCCCGGGGGGATGAAGGAGTAGGCGGGCAGCATGGTCTGGCCCCAGATTTGATCCGCGATGAACTCGCGGTCGAGGGCCATGGAGAGAGCTTGGCGCACGCGCACGTCGTTGAATGGGGCCTTGGAGGAGTTCACGACCATGTACCAGCCGCCCATCCAAGGGCCGACCTGGACCTGGTCCTTGAAGCGCTCCTTGAGCGACTTCATCTGGTCAGCCGGAACGTCGTCCGTCGTGTCGAGCTCGCCGGCTTCATAGCGGCGGACCATGGCGGCGAAGTCCGGGGTGGGGAAGTAGTTGACGGTTTCGATCTGGACGTTCTTGGCGTCGCGGTAGTTCTCGTTCTTGACGAGCTTGATGTGCGAGTTCGGCACGAACTCGGCGAGCTTGTAGGCGCCGTTCGTCACCATGTTGCCCGGCTTCACGAAGTCCTTGCCGAACTTCTCCACCGAAGCCCTGTGAACGGGCAGGCTGGTCTGGTGGGTGAGGAGCTCGATGAAGTAGGGGGTCGGCTGCTCGAGGGTGATCTCGACGGTCTTCGGGTCGACCGCCTTGACGCCGAGCTCCTCGACCTTCGCCTGGCCCTTGTTGATCTTCTCGGCGTTCTTGATGGGATAGAGGATGTTGGCGTACTTCGCGCCTGTCGCCGGATCCATGATACGGCGGTAGGAATAAACGAAGTCCTCAGCCGTCACAGGATCGCCATTCGACCATTTCAGGCCATTGCGAAGCGTAAAGCGATAGGTTTTGCCGTCGTCGCTGACTTCCCACTTCTCCGCCTGACCGGGAACGGCCTTGGCCTTCATGTCGTAAGCCACGAGTCCTTCGAGCATGTCCTGGAGGATGTGGAATTCCTGCACCGTCGAGGTCTTGTGGGTGTCGAGGGTCTCGGGCTCACCCGAATTGGCGCGGTTGTAGACGACTTCAGCCGACGCGGCGCCCATGAGGGCAGCCGTGGCGACGGCCGCAAGAGCCGTGCGTTTGATCCATGATGACATCGGACGCGTTCCCTTTCTGGTTTTATATCAGGGTTTTGGAATGTCTCGGTCAGAGCCGGTAGGGCAGTAACCTTGCCCTATTTGTTGATCAATCAACTGTTTATGTCCAGTACTATCCAAAAAATTAAGAATTTCCTGGAATAACAGAGGGTTGGCCTTTTGACCCAACGTCAGGCGCCGGTGTCGAACACCAATCCTGCGGCCTCGATGCCGGCCGCAGCGGCGATTTCGTCGTTGTCCGAGGTGTCGCCGGAGACGCCGACGGACCCGAGGGTTCGACCTTGCGCGTCCTTGATCAGGACGCCGCCCGGAACCGGCACGAGCTGCCCGCCCACCGCGTGGGTCGCCGAGGCCACGAAATAAGGGCGGTCGGTGGCCATCTTGTGCAGGGCCCGCGAGCCGACCCCGAGCGCCAGGGCACCATAGGCCTTGCCCATGGCGATCTCGGCCCGCTTCAGGCTGGTGCCGTCCTCCGACAGGAGGGCCTTCAGGGCCCCTCGGCTGTCGTAGACGACGACGGAAAGCGGCTTGAAGCCCTTCTCCCGTGCCGTCTTGAGGGTGGCGGTGGCAATTGTCTGGGCCGTCTCCAGGGTGAGTTCGGTCACTCGGTTCCTCCGTTGCTGTCGTTGGGGTAAGTGCCACGCCTCTAGCGCGTCGCTGTATCCTTCGCCGCCAGCCACGTTGCCACAGCCCTGCGCTCGTCCAGGGTCATCTCGGTGATGTTGTTGGGCGGCATGGCATGGGTCAGCACGCTCTGGACGCGGATGATCTCCGCATGGCGGGCGATCTCCTCAGGCGTGTCCAGGCGAACGCCTTTCGGGGCGGTGGTAATGCCGTCCCAGACGGGCTCGGCCGCATGGCACATGGAGCAGCGGGACTGGATCGCCAGCACGGCCTCGTCGAAGGATGCCGTGACAGTTGCGGCCGTCGTGTCGGCAGGAGCGGCCGCCAGGTTGGCGTTCCCGGGCTTGCCCATGATCGAGAGCCAGATCGCGGCCCAGATAGAGAGGGCGGCCACGGCCCAGGTCCACCAGGGCGAGCCCTTGCCTGCGTGCTGCGAGTTGAAGAAGTGTCGGATCACCGCGCCCGCAATCACGATCAGCCCGATGATCGCGACCGCGTAGCGCGACGACCATGCCAGCGGGTAGTGGTTCGACAGCATCAGGAAGATGACGGGAAGCGTCAGGTAGTTGTTGTGCGTCGAGCGCAGCTTGGCTTCCTTGCCGAGCTTCGGGTCGGGCGAGCGGTCCGCCAGGAGCTCGGCCACCACCTTCTTCTGGTTCGGGATGATGATGAAGAAGACGCTCGCCGACATCCAAGTGGCGATCATCGCACCCGTGTGGAGAAAGGCCGCGCGGCCGTTGAACACTTGGGTGAACGCGAAGGCTGCCAGCAGGATATAGACGAAGAGGGCGACGCCTAGGACGAGCCCGTTCCTGCCGAGCGGCGAGCGGCACAGGCCTTCGTACACCAGCCAGCTCACGGCGATGCCGCCGATGCCGATGGCGGGAGCCTGCCAGGGCTCCAGGGCGCGCACGGCCGGATCGATGGTGTAGAGGTCCGCGTGAAGGTAATAGACCCAGACGATGAGGAAGAATCCGCTGATCCAGGTGGAATAGCTCTCCCATTTGAACCAGGTCAGTTCCTTGGGCAGTTCGGGCGGCGCAACGAGATACTTGCGCATGTTGTAGAACCCGCCGCCATGGACCTGCCACGCCTCGCCGCCGACGCCTTCCGGCAACCCCTCGCGCTTCTGGAGGCTGAGGTCCAGATGGATAAAATAGAAGGACGAGCCGATCCAGGCGATTGCGGTAATCACATGGACCCAGCGGATGATCTGGCTGATCCATTCGGAAATTTGCGGGTCGATCATGCAGCCACTTGGTCAGATGGGGACGCCACAGCCTAGGGCCCGGCTCCCCTTGGCGGAAGGCCCATGCTGCCGTTTTTTCAACAGGATCCCTGTCGCTAAAGCCCAAGGCTTGTGCAACTAGACTTATGGATGCGCTTGACGGCGGAACGTGGTCCCGAAAGATTCCACCCGCTGAAGGACACTGCACTGACCGCGAGGCCTTATGGGACGCCTGTCCACCCACGTACTGGATACCGTCAACGGCAAGCCCGCCAAGGGTGTTGCCATCGAACTCTTCGCCGTCGAGGGGACGCAGCGGCGCTCCGTCGTCCGCACGGTAACGAACGCGGATGGACGCACGGATGCGCCCCTGATGATCGGCGACACGTTCCATGCGGGAACGTACGAACTCGTCTTCGAGGTGGGCGCCTATTTCACCTCCATCGGCACGGCGACCGCCGATCCGCCGTTCCTGGATGTCGTGCCGATCCGCTTCACCATCGCGGAGCCCGACGGCCACTACCATGTCCCGCTCCTCGTCTCGCCCTGGAGCTACTCCACCTATCGAGGAAGCTGACCTTGTCCGACACCTCCTATCCGCGCGACCTCGTCGGTTACGGCCGCACCCCGCCTCATCCCCGCTGGCCGAACGGGGCCCGGATCTGCGTCCAGTTCGTGATCAACTATGAAGAGGGCGGCGAGAACAACATCCTGCACGGCGACCGGGCCTCCGAGGCGTTCCTGTCGGAGATCGTGGGCGCTCAAGCATGGCTCGGCCAGCGGCACATGAGCATGGAGTCGATCTACGAATACGGCTCCCGCGCAGGCTTCTGGCGCCTGTGGCGGATGTTCACCCAGCGCCAGATGCCCGTGACCGTCTACGGGGTCGCCACGGCCCTCATGCGCAACCCGGAGGCCGTTGCCGCCATGAAGGAGGCCGGTTGGGAGATCGCCAGCCACGGGCTCAAGTGGATCGATTACCGGGACTTCTCGGCCGAGGAGGAGCGGGCGCACATGAACGAGGCGATCCGCATCCACACCGAGGTGACGGGCGAGCGGCCGCTGGGCTGGTACACGGGCCGCACCTCGGAGCACACCAATCGCCTCGTGGCGGAGGAGGGCGGCTTCCTCTACAGCGCGGATTCCTATGCGGACGAGCTGCCCTATTGGGAGCAGCATGGGGACCGGCAGCAGCTGATCGTGCCCTATACGCTGGACGCCAACGACATGCGCTTTGCCACCCCGCAGGGCTTCAATTCGGGCGACCAGTTCTTCGCCTATCTTAAGGACAGCTTCGACACGCTTTATGTGGAAGGGGAGACGGCACCGAAGATGATGTCGGTGGGCCTCCATTGCCGCCTCGTCGGCCGCCCGGGGCGCGCTGCGGCGCTTGCCCGATTCCTGGATTACGTGGCCTCCCACGAGAAGGTCTGGGTGGCCCGGCGCATCGACATCGCCCGCCACTGGATCCGCCAGCACCGCCCGGCGGACCTGACGCCCAGCCGCATGAGCCGGGTGATGTTCGTCGAGCTCTTCGGCGACATCTTCGAGCATTCGCCCTGGATCGCCGAGCGCACCTTCGAGGCCGGGCTGACCGCCGGGCAGGACACGGCGGAAGGACTTCATGCGGCCATGGTCCACGTCCTGTCGCAGGCGACCCACGAACAGAAGCAGGCGCTGATCAATGCCCATCCGGATCTCGCCGGGCGCCTGAAGCTTGCCGATCTCACGGCCGATTCCCGCAACGAGCAATCCTCCGCCGGTCTGGACAGCCTGACGGAGGCGGAGCGCGATCGCTTCCTGAAGCTGAACGACGCCTACAAGCAGAAATTCGGCTTCCCCTTCATCATGGCCGTGAAAGGCCGCTCGAAGGACGAGATCCTCGCCGCCTTCGAGGAGCGGCTGGATCATGAGACGGACGTGGAATTCGAAACCGCCATCGTGCAGATCGAGCTCATCGCCCTGCTCCGGCTCAAGGATCGCCTGCCGTCCCTGGCGGACGTCTTTTCGAGTTTGGCCTGATCGGAACCCCCGGGACGACCACGCGTCTTCCTCCCAGCTTGGCCATCGTGAGCCGGGCAGGAGCAGGAGGAGGACCATATGGGTCTGTTCAAATTCATCAAGGAAGCCGGCGCCAAGATCTTCGGCGGCAGCGCCGCCGCCGCCACTCCGGAGAAGCTGCAGCAGGAGGTCCAGGGCCACGGATTCGATGCGAGCAAGCTCGGGATCCAGGTCGAAGGCGACAAGGTGAAGCTGTCGGGCCAAGCGACCGACCAGGAAGAAGCCGAGAAGATCATTCTGTCCCTCGGCAACACCTACGGCGTCGCCGAAGTGGACACGAGCGAGCTGCAGGTCCAGCAGCCCGCCGCGGCCTCGACCATGTACACGGTCCAGAAGGGCGACACCCTCTGGGAGATCGCCGAGAAGCATTACGGCAAGGGCAAAGGCGCGAAATACACCGAGATCGTTAAGGCGAACTCCCCGCCGGTCAAGGATCCGGACATGATCCAGCCGGGCTGGGTGCTGCGGATTCCGCCGCTCGCCTGAGACGGCCTGGATTGCACTCCTCCCTGCGGAGCCGGTATGACGGAGCTCATCCCAGGGAGGAGCTGCTATGAGTGAAACGCCGAAAGTCATCGATCTCGACCGCGACGCCGTCAAGCAAGGGCTTCGCGAGGGGGCGTTCGTGCTCGTCGACGTGCGTGAGCCGCACGAATTCGCCGCTGGGCACATCCCGGGAGCCGTCTCCCATCCGCTCTCGTCCTTCGATGCGTCGGCTCTGCCTGCGGGCAAGCGAGTCGTCTTTTCCTGCGCGGCGGGCGTCCGGTCGGTGCGGGCCATCGAGTACGCCCAGGCGGCCGGACGGGACATCCGGGAGCATTACAAGGGCGGCTTCAAGGATTGGGCTGCCGCCGGGGAGCCGGTCGAGTAGGGTCTTGAGAGCACCTCACATAGATGTGTTCTAAAGTGGAGTGCTCAAGCTTGACGAGATGTGCGCTAATGCCGGCCCGCTGACGGTGGTTCGTAGGGACATCACCGATCGGCCCATGAGGGAAGGAAGATATGAAGCGTACAATGTTCGTCGCCAGCCTCCTGGCGCTCGGAGTGACGGCCGCCATAGCCCAAAGCAATGTCGTCGAGCAGCGCCAGGGTCTCATGAAGGAGATGGGAGCGCAGACGCGTCCCCTCGGCGGCATGATGCGCGGGCAAGAGCCGTTCGATCTCGCCAAGGCCAAGGCCAGCCTTCAGGTTCTTGCAGTGAATGCCGAGAAGGCCGGCCCGCTGTTCCCTGAGAGCTCCAAGAACGCCGAGAAGACCGAAGCTCTTCCGGCCATCTGGGAAAACAAGGCGAAGTTCGATTCGATCATGACGAAGCTCCGCACGGATGCCCAGGCGGCGATGGCTTCGATCAAGGACGAGGCCACCTTCAAGGCGGAACTGCCGAAGGTGCTGCAGAATTGCGGCGCCTGCCACAACGACTTCCGCAAGAAGAGTTCCTAAGATCAGAAGGCGTTAGAATGGGCGGCCTCTGGGCCGCCCGTTTCATTTGGAGACGAGTCGATGCGCAAGGTAATCGTGGGTCTTGTGGCTCTGGCCGTGGTCGGAGCGCTGGTCTTCTGGGGGCTGACCTCGCCGGCGGCTTACGCGCTCATCCGGGGCAACGGTCAGGCCGCCTCAGGGCAAGCGTCCGGATCGAACCGCCAGCCGAACCTGGAGAACGGGCGCATCCTGTTCTTCGCCGGAGGCTGCACGTCCTGCCATGCGGTGCCGGAGCAGAGCGACAAGCTGCGGCTCGGCGGTGGCTATGCGCTGAAATCCCCCTTTGGCACCTTCCATGTGCCAAACATCTCGCCCCATAAGCAGGACGGCATCGGCTCCTGGACCACGGCCGATTTCGTGCGCGCCATGCGCGAGGGCGTCTCGCCCGACGGCCGCCACTATTATCCCGCCTTCCCGTATGCTTCCTATGCCAAGATGCCCGAGGGAGATCTGGCGGACCTCTTTGCCTTCATGCAGACTCTCCCGGCCGTGGAGGGTCGCGCACCCGATCACGACCTGCCGTTCCCCTTCAACATCCGCCGAGGTGTCGGTCTCTGGAAGCTGGCTTTCCTGGACGGGAACGTCTTCATGCCCGATCCGTCCAAGTCGGAGAGCCTGAACCGGGGCGCCTATCTGGTGAACGGACCCGGCCATTGCGCCGAGTGCCACAGCGAGCGCAACACAGCGGGGGCCATCATCGAGGATCGGCGGTTCGCCGGCGGCCCGGACCCGGAGGGCAGGGGCATCGTTCCCAACATCACGCCGCATCCGACCGGGATCGGAGGCTGGACGGTCGATGACCTGACGACCCTGCTGACGACCGGCGAGACGCCGAATTTCGATACGGTCGGCGGACCGATGGGAGCCGTGGTGGCCAACACGGCCCGGATTCCCGATGCGGACCGCCGGGCCATGGCGGAGTACCTGCTGTCGCTGCCGCCGAAGGAGGGATTCAAGAGGCCGGAGTGAGGAAGGCCCGACCACAACCCTCACACGTCATGGCCGGGCTTGTCCTGGCCATCCCGATGCTGTGAAGCACCGAGCGTTTCCGATCGAGATCACCGGCACAAGGCCGGTGATGACGTGGAGGGACTGTTTCGACGTGCGAGGGAGGCGAACCCCTGGCCCCCGGACCTCAATCCATCACGGCGGCTTTGAGGATGCACACCATGGTGGCGCGACCCGGCGCATCGCCGATGCAGCGCACAGAATGCGGGCGGTCGCAGCGATAGCGCAGGCTTTCGCCCGCCTTCGCCTGCTGGGTGACGCCGCCGACCTCGACCTCGAACTCGCCCTCCAGGACGGACAGGCATTCCACCGAGCCGCGTTGATGGCTGTCGGAATCGAGCACGCCGCCGGGTTCGGACTGCACGTCATACCATTGCAGCCATTCGATGGTCTTGAGCCAGCCGATGATGGCCAAGCGCATCTTGCCGTCCTCGGACACGAGGATCGGGGTGTCGGCCTTGGAGGACTTCTCGATGAAGGGCTCCTCGTCCCCGGAGGCGAGAACCCGCTCGATGGAGACGTCCAGAGCCTGGCTCAGCCGCCAGATGGTGGCGAGCGTCGGGTTCGTCTCGTTGCGCTCGATCTGGCTGATGATCGACTTCGCGACGCCGGACTGCTCGGCGAGTTCCGACAGGGACAGGTTATAGGCCTTGCGCAGCCGCTGGATCGTCTTGCCCATATTCCCGGAGAGAACCTGTGCGCCCGCCTCCAGGTCCCGGCTCCGTTCTTTGCCCTCGACGCCCATGACTGCCTCTGTTCCGAAATAGAGAACGTTCGTTCCTCAAAACGGTTTTGGGGTAATCGACGGAACGGGTCAAGCGCCAGGGCCTTCGTGGTGCTTCTTTTCGGTTCAGACACCGGCTTTCGGTTTAGACACCTGGCCTTTGGGGGGCAGCCTGAAGCTCTTTGGTCCGCAGGAGCCCGAGCCGATGCTCGCGCCAGACGATGAAGAGACCTGTCGCGGCCACGATGGTCGCGCCGATCACGACGGTCATGGTGGGCAGGTCCCCGAACATGAACCAGCCGAACAGGAGCGCCCAGATCATCGTGGTGTACTCGAACGGGGCGATCACTGAGGTATCCGCGAAGCGATAGGATTGCGTGACCAGGATCTGCCCGACGCCGCCCAGGATGCCGATGAGAATGAACAGGGCGAGGTCCATGGAATCCGGCATCCGCCAGCCGAACGCGATGGTGCAGAGCGACAGGCCCGAGGCCATGATGAAAAAGTAGAACACGATGGCGCCGGTCTTCTCCGTCTCGGTGAGGCGCCGGACCTGGATCATGGCGCCGGCCGAGCAGAAGGCTCCGGCGAAGGCCAGCATGGCGCCGAGCGTGGGACCTGCGTTCAGGTCTCCCCCGAAGGTGCCGAGATTCAGGTAGGGCGACAGCATGATCAGGACGCCCACGAAGCCGATGCCGACGGCGGTCCATCGGTAGGCGCGCACCGTCTCCTTGAGGAGGAGAGCCGCCAGGATCACGGCGATGAGGGGCGAGGCGTACCCGATGGCGATGGCGTCATGCAGGGGAAGGTAGGAGAGGGCGGCGAAGCCGAGATACATGGCGCTCGTGCCGATGAAGCCGCGCTTGAAATGTCCGACGACGTTCTTCGTCCGCACGGCATTGATGAGGTCTCCCTGCCATTTCAGCCACAGCAGCAGCGGCAACAGGGCAAAGGCCGAGCGGAAGAACACGATCTCCCCGACGGGATAGCGGGCGGCGAGCGTCTTGAGGGTCGCCGACATCATCGTGAAGACGACGGCGGACGTGACTTTGAGGGAGATCCCCAGGAGAGGTTTCACGAGAGGCGGGTTTTCACGGGTGGCGTCGCTTCGAGGAAGGCTGCAGCCAACCACGGACGAGCCGCCCCGTGAACCCCTAATCGCTGCGCGAGCCTCTGCGCCCGACGCATGGGTTCAGGATCGGACGGTCCGCGACCGCTTGATGTGCGACCGGACGAAGCCGACCGCGGTCAGGAGCAGCCATGCGGATTGGGTCACGAAGGACGCCAGGTTGAAGTCGTAAAGCAGTGAATAAAGGATCAGCAATGCCCCTAAGGCGTTGAGCAGGGCATAGCGGTTGTCCTCGACCTTCAAGGTGCCCAGTTGCAGCAATCCATAGGCCGACAGGTAGGCCACAACCCCGACCAGCCCGATCATGTCAGGTCCATTCATCCCGATCTCCGCCCGATTTGACGCAGAGCCTCTAAGGCAGTTCGATTCATCTGGAAATCGGACTTTTTGCCGGATCCGAGATTCGAGACGGGAGTGGCATTGTCCCGTCCATTGGCTGGGTCTGTGCTGACACCCTCATCCGTCATCGCCGGCCTTGTGCCGGCCGTCCCGATCGGAAGGGCTCGGCACCTCACACAAGCGAAATCATCGGCGCAAGGCCGGTGATGGCGATGCGCGTGTCAGAGCCGACCTTCGAGTGGACATAAGCGCCACCGCTGTCACAAATCTGCAGGAAAACCGTCACGGGGACGAGACGCGAATCCGGTTTGGCTCTTGTTCAGCACGCTCGCCGGAGAACCCCATGGCTCAGGATGTGAATGCTCTGCGCGTACGGACATTGTTCCTGTCCGACCTCCATCTTGGCACGAAGGGGTGCCAAGCGGGCGCCCTGCTCGAATTCCTCAAGGTCTATGACGCCGATACGATCTATCTCGTCGGCGACATCGTCGACGGCTGGAAGCTGAAATCCGGCTGGTACTGGCCCCAGGCCCACAACGACGTGGTGCAGAAGCTCCTGCGCAAGGTCCGGAAAGGCGCCCGCCTCATCTACCTTCCGGGAAATCACGACGAGTTCCTGCGCGACTACATCGGGGTCAATCTGGGCGGTATCGAGCTCGCCGATTACGCCTTGCACGAAACCGCCGACGGGAAGCGCTATCTCGTGATCCACGGCGATCAGTTCGATCTGGTGGTCCGACATGCCCGCTGGCTCGCTCTCCTGGGTGACGGAGCCTATTCGGCGGCTCTCTTTGTCAACACGTATCTCAACATGGTGCGGCGGCGGCTGGGTCTGACCTACTGGTCGCTCTCGTCCTGGGCTAAGCTGCGGGTCAAGAACGCCGTGAACTTCATCAGCCGGTTCGAGGAGCTTCTCGCCGCGGAGGCCCAGCGGCAGCAGGCCGACGGGGTCATCTGCGGCCATATCCATCACGCCACCATGCACGACCAATTCGGCGTCGCCTACGTGAATACGGGCGACTGGGTCGAGTCCTGCACTGCGGTGGTGGAGCATTACGACGGCTCCTTCCAGCTCATCCGCTGGACCGAGGTCGAGTTGGACATGATCAGCGCGCAGACCCTTGCTCCGGCCAAGGTCAGCGAGAGGGCCGCCTGATGCGACTTCTGATCGCGACCGATGCCTGGCGGCCCCAGATCAACGGGGTGGTGCGATCCCTCGAATACATGGCCGCCGAGGCGCCGCGCTTCGGGGCGGAGGTCGTGTTCCTCACGCCCGAGCGCTTCCGCTCCATCCCGATGCCGACCTATCCGGAAATCCGCCTGTCCCTGGTTCGGCCCGGGGCACTCTCCGGAATTCTCGAAGAGATCCGGCCGACCCATGTCCACATCGCCACGGAAGGACCCATCGGGCTCGCGACGCGGCTGGCCTGCCTGCGCCAGGGGCAGGCTTTCACCACGAGCTACCACACGCGCTTTCCGGAATATGTCGCAGCGCGTACCCGAATCCCCGAGGCGTGGTCTTACCGGGCGCTAAAGCGGTTCCACCGGGCAGCCCGCGCCATGATGGTCAGCACACGCTCCCTGGAGCGGGAGCTGACGGGGCGTGGCTTCCGGAACATCATGCGCTGGACCCGCGGCGTCGATACCGCCCTGTTCCGGCCTCGAAACGAGCGGATCCTGGATGCGGCCGCGCCCGTCTTCCTCTATGTCGGGCGCGTCGCGGTCGAGAAGAATCTGGAGGCCTTCCTGAGCCTCGATCTGCCTGGCACGAAGGTCGTCGTCGGCGACGGCCCGCCCGTACGGACCTCGAACGGCGATATCCGGAGGCCCGATTCCTCGGGGCGCTCACCGGGGAGGATCTGGCCCGGGTCTATGCCTCCTCGGACGTCTTCGTCTTTCCGAGCCTCACCGACACCTTCGGCATCGTCCTCATCGAGGCGCTGGCCTCCGGCCTGCCGATCGCAGCCTTTCCGGTTACCGGGCCGCTGGACGTGCTCGGCACCTCCGGCTGCGGCGTTCTCTTACAGGATCTACGCGAGGCGGCCCTCGCGGCGCTCGACATTCCCAAGGATCGCTGCCGGGCCTATGGCGAAACGTTCACCTGGCAGGAAAGCGCCCGGCAATTCTTCTCCAATATCGAGAAAGCCCATTCCGTCAGATAGCCTGTCCTACATCAGGAAGGCGGGATGCGGGTGGAGATGCTGGGCCTTCTCACCCTCGAAAGGGCCGGATTCCAACGAGACCTCTGTCCGGTCGATCTCGACCCGGGTGAGATCGATCATGCCCTGGATCTCGGTTTCGAGAGCATGAAGCGTCGACACCATGCGCCGGATGCGCTGCTCGGCGGCCTCCTGGAATTCCGCCTCGGAGAGGGTGTTCAAGGGATCGTCGGCATCCAGAGCCGGAAAGGAGCGGACCTCCTCCTTGGTCTGCCGGATCGCGGCAGCCATCTTCTCCAGGCAGGCTCGAAAGGGCTCGGCGGCCCTGGCATCCAGCGGCCGTTCCTTCAGACGGTTCAGGGCCTCGAGAACGGCTTGCGTGTCCGCATTGCGGTTCCGACGGGCGTATTCCTTCAGGAACCAGCGGCCGCGGGCCGTCTCCATGACGGCCGCTTCGATGGTGTCGAAATCCAGGTCGCCGAACGTGACGTTGGTCTCTTCATCGGGCATGGTGGCGCAATCCATCTCGGCAGGGCTTGATTCCTGTCTCCAACAGATGTGCGCAAAGCGCCTGCAAGCTCAACCCCTGCAAGGCCTTCAGGGGTAGTCTTGCACCGCGTTCTTGCTCCTTTTGCTCCGTTTATCGCTTCCAGAAGACCATAATCCTGATGCATCCGCTCAAAGCTCTCGAATTCCGCCTGGGTGCGTTGCACGCTGCGAGCTTCACCAGCCACGGGATCTACCTCCCGTTCTTTCCCCTCTGGCTGCAGAGCAAGGCTCTATCGCCGACCGTCATCGGGTTCGTGGTTGCCATCCCGATCATCGTGCGGATCCTGGCGACGGCTCCGCTCCTGAGCCTCGCCGACCGGTCGTTCGGGGCAAGGCGGCTGCTTCTGGCCAGCCATCTCGGTCAGCTGATCGGATTTCCGCTGTTCCTGCTGGTCGACAACGGCGTCCTGATCATGGCCCTGGTGGCTCTCGTGGCCGTCGCGCAGTCCTGCATCATCCCGGGCAACGATCTCGTGTCCACCAATGCGGTCCAGAAGCATCCCGGCCTGAACTACGGCCGAATCAGGGGGGCGGGTTCTGTCGCGTTCTTCGTCACGAATATCGTGGGCGGATACCTGGTCGGCGCCTTCGGGCCGAACGTCGTGATCGTAGCCCTGGCCCTCATTCCGGTCCTGGGAATCTCCGCCACGCTCATCGCCGTGCCGAAGGAAGCTCCCGAACCCGTAGATCCGAATGATCCGCCGAGCAGGAATGCTCCTGCCAAGCTCTCGGGAATCCTCTGGCTGGTGCTGGTCGCGGGAGCCGTGACACAGGCAAGCCACGGCGCGCTCAACGCCTTCGCCAGCATCTATTGGCGCTCCATCGGATTCTCCGACGAGGTCATCGGCTATTTCTGGGCCGCCGGCGTCATCGCCGAGATCCTGGTCTTCATCTATCTCGGCCGCCATGTCGGCCGGACCTCGGGCGTGGGCCTGATCCTGCTCGGATCGGCGGCGGCCGTCATCCGCTTCACGATCATGTCCCTGGAACCGGGAGCCGAGGTCATGGTCGTGCTCCAGACCATGCACAGCCTGAGTTTCGCAGCCACCCATATCGGCACCATGGCAGCCCTGGCGGCGCTCGCACCCATGACGGCGCGGGGGCGGGCGCAGGGAATCTACGGGTCGCTGTCAGCTCTCGCCATCGCGGCGTCCACGATCGTGAGCGGCATGATCTATGCGGAGGCCGGCGCCGGGGTCTTTGCCGCGATGGCGCCCTTGGGAGCCATCGGGTTCGTGCTGATGCTGGTGGTCGTTCGCCTTCAGAAAACTCAGCCCCAGAGGGCGGGCTCCGGCGGATAGACGATGCTGCCCTCGTAGCGCAGGCCCGGCTCCCGGTCCCTGGCGAGGAGGAGCGGGCCGTCGAGGTCGACGAAGCGGGCGCGGGGGGCGAGCACCAGGGCCGGCGCCATGGCAAGCGAGGTTCCGACCATGCAGCCGATCATGAGCCCGAAGCCCCGGGCTTCCGCCGCATCGGCAAGGGCCAGGGCCTCGGTCAGTCCGCCGGTCTTGTCGAGCTTGATGTTGATCACCTCGTACAGGCCGATGAGCCGGTCGAGGCTTGCCCGATCATGCACGCTCTCGTCGGCGAGGATCGGAACAGGACGCGAGATCCGGCTCAAGGAGCCGTCGGCCTGCGCTGGCAGGGGCTGTTCCACCAGCGCGTAGCCCTCCTCTGCACAGGCCGCGAGGTGCGCTTCGATGTTCGCCTCGGTCCAGCCTTCATTGGCGTCGGCGATCAGGGTCGCTTGCGGGGCCGCCCGGCGTACGGCCCTGATCCGCTCGAGATCACCATCCGGAGCCCCGAACTTCACCTTGAGAATCGGCCGTTCCGCAGCCTTGGCTGCGGCCTCCGCCATGCCCTCGGGCGTGTCGAGGCTGATGGTGTAGGCCGTGGTGGCCGGCGGCCAGCGGGTCAGGCCGGCGGTCAGGTGGGCGCGGATGCCGGAGCGCTTGGCGTCCAGATCCCAGAGGGCGCAGTCGACCGCATTGCGGGCCGCTCCGGCCGGCATGAGGTCCTGAAGTGCCTCGCGGGTCAGCCCCGCCTCAATCCGAGGCCGGATGGCCTCGATGGCTGCCGCGACGCCTTCGACCGTCTCACCATAGCGCGGATAGGGCACGCATTCCCCATGCCCGACAGCCCCGTCCTCGGCGATCGCCGCCGTGACCACCACGGCCTCCGTGCGGGAGCCGCGGGCGATCGTGAATTTTCCGGCAATGGGGAAGCGGTCGATGGAAACGGTGAGCTTGCGCATTCTCTTAGGTCTCGCCTTAACTTCATCTCGACTTGTGGCGCAATGACACGCTATCACCAAGCGGAATCAACGCCGAAGGAAAGATCGTGGCGCAGGGCACCTTGGCTCGAGAGCCGGAAGTCACAATCGACCGTGCCGGGAGGCAGATGACGATCCGGCTGGCCGGTCCGTGGACGGCGCCCCATGCCCAGAGGGTCGAGGCCCTGGTCGAGGAGATCGCGACGGAGGCCGACACCTTTCCCCTGGCCCTTGATCTGAGCGGGGTCGAACGCCTCGACACCCTTGGCGCCTGGACGCTCAACCGTACGCGGCACGAACTCTCCGCCAAGGGACAGGTGGATTTCGCGAATCCGACGCCGGAGCAGAAGATCCTGCTGGACGAGGCGGCCTATCGCGACTTTCAGGGCGCACCGAAGCCGCGCCATTCCCGTGTGGTCGATTTTCTCGTCGATGTGGGCCAGAGCGTTGCCGGAGCCGGTCGCGACATGGTCGGCGGCGTCGGCTTCCTGGGCGAGCTCATCTCGGCACTCGTCCGAGTGGTCGTCCATCCCCGCCGCTTCCGGGGCACGGCGGTGATCAACCAGCTGGAGCAGATCGCCTATCGCGGGGTGCCGATCATCGTCCTGATCTCGTTCCTCGTCGGCTGCATCGTGTCGCAGCAGGGCATCTTCCAGCTCGTCAAGTTCGGCGCGACGCCCTTCGTCATCGACCTGATCGGCATCCTGGTCCTGCGCGAACTGGGCGTTCTCCTGACCTCGATCATGGTCGCAGGCCGCTCCGGCTCGGCCTTCACGGCCGAGATCGGCTCCATGAAGATGCGTGAGGAGATCGACGCCCTGCGGGTCATGGGCCTCGACCCCATCGAGGTTCTCATCGTCCCGCGCATCATGGCGCTGGTGATCGGCCTGCCGCTCCTCACCTTCATCGCCTCCATCGCGGCGCTCGTCGGCGGGGGGCTTACGACCTGGGTCTACGGCGACATCAGTCCGGACATCTTCCTCACCCGCCTTCGGGCCGCCGTCAGCCTGAACACCTTCCTGGTCGGCATCATCAAGGCACCCTTCATGGCGCTGGTGATCGGCATCATCGCGACCCTGGAGGGGTTGGCCGTTGAAGGCTCCGCCGAGTCCCTGGGCCGGCACGTGACCTCCTCGGTGGTGAAGGCCATCTTCATGGTCATCGTGCTCGACGGCCTCTTCGCCATGTTCTTTGCAGCGATAAATTACTGAGATGATGCTCGAACGGCGCCCCTCCGACTCTCTGAACAATCGCGACGTGATCATCCGCGCCCGGGACGTCGAGGTCGGCTTCGGGGAAAGAACGATCCTGAAGGGTCTCGATCTCGACGTCTATCGCGGGGAGATCCTCGGCTTCGTCGGCGGCTCCGGCCAGGGCAAGTCGGTCCTGACGCGGGCTATCCTCGGGCTCGTGCCCAAGCGGGCAGGCACCATCGAGGTGCTGGGCCAGAACCTCGACGAGCTGTCGCCCGAGGAGCGCCGCCAGCTGGAGCGGCACTGGGGCGTGCTGTTCCAGCAGGGCGCCCTGTTTTCGGCCCTGACCGTGAAGCAGAACATCCAGGTCCCGATGCGGGAATACCTGCACCTCTCGGATCGCCTGCTTGACGAACTGGCCATGCTCAAGATCGAGATGGTGGGCCTCAATCCGGACGCGGCCGACAAGCTGCCGTCCGAATTGTCCGGCGGCATGATCAAGCGCGCCGCTCTGGCACGGGCGCTGGCTCTCGATCCTGAGATCGTTTTCCTCGACGAGCCGACCTCCGGCCTCGATCCGATCGGCGCGGGCGAGTTCGACGACCTGATTGCGACGTTACAGCGGACTTTAGGCCTGACCGTATTCATGGTAACCCATGACTTGGACAGCCTTTATTCGGTCTGCGACCGCATAGCGGCTCTGGGCGAGGGAAAAATTCTCGCGGAGGGTCCCATCGAGGTGATGCTGGAATCGGATCACCCGTGGCTTCGCTCTTACTTTCATGGGAAACGGGCACGCGCGGTCATGGCCGGCGGCGCGTAAGGGTAACGATGGAAACGCGCGCAAACTACGCCTTGATCGGTCTCTTCACCCTGGCGGTGATCGCAGCCGCCTTCGGCTTCGTCTACTGGTTCTCCGGCGGCGAGCGAGGACAGGCGCGCCAGAGCATCCGCATCGTGTTCTCGGGCTCGGTAGCGGGCCTCTCCCAAGGATCGAGCGTGTCCTTCAACGGCCTGCGGGTCGGCGAGGTGGCGAGCCTCGACCTCCTGCCGGAGGATCCCCGCCGGGTGGTCGCCATCGCGACCGTCAATAGCAACACGCCGATCCGGTCCGACACCCGCGCCCGCCTGGAGTACCAGGGCCTGACCGGGGTGGCGAATGTCGGATTGTCGGGCGGCGAGCCCGGCGCTCCGCCGCTCGTGGCCGGTCCGGGCCAGCCCATGCCGACGATCTTCGCCGATCGTTCCGATTTCCAGGATCTGATCGAGACGGCGCGCAACATCGCCCGCCGGGCCGACGACGTTCTGGAGCGGGTCGGGCGGGTCGTCACCGACAACGAGGGCGCCATCAGCCGCACGATTCAGAACGTGGAGCGCTTCTCCCAGGCCTTGGGCGAGAATGCGGAGGGCATCGACCGCTTCCTGGCCCAGATCGGCCAGGCGGCCGAGAAGGTCGGCCCCCTCGCCGAGAAGCTCGAGACCCTGGCGGCGAACGTCGACGAGGTGGTTCGATCGGTGGATCGCCAGCGGGTCGCCCGCATCGTGGAAAACGTCGACAATTTCACGGCCGCGCTCGGCGAGAACCGTCAGGTGGTGAGCGACGCCCTCAAGGATGCGGCCAGCCTGATCGACCGGCTGAACGAGACCGCGCCGAAGCTCGATTCGGCCGTTGCCGAGATCGCCGAGATCACCAAGGCAGTCGATCCGGCCAAGATCGGCCGTACGGTCGACAACGTGGATACCTTCACCCAGACGCTCAGCCGCCGCAGCCCGGATATCGACAAGGCGATCCAGGAAGCGCGCTCAATCACCGAAAAGCTCAACAAGTCCGCCGACAAGATCGATGCGGTTCTGGCAGGAGCCGAGAAGTTCCTCGGCTCGGCTTCCGGGGAAGCCGGGAAGGGGGCCTTCGACGAAATTCGCTCGGCCGCCGTGGCCGTGCGCGAACTCGCCAACGATCTCAACACCCGGACCGAGGGCATCCAGGGCATTCTCGGAGGCGTCAACCGCTTCACGGAATCGGGTCTGCGGGAATACGAGGCCCTTGCAGTCGAGGGGCGGCGGACCCTGGGCGACATCAGCCGGGCGGTCCGGAGCATCGAACGTAATCCACAGCAGTTTCTTTTCGGTGGCCGTTCGAATCTCCCCGAGTATAGTGGACGCCGCTAAGTAACCAGTATGCGTGGACCTTCCGTGTTAACTCCCCTGAGTGATCGAGCCTGCCTGCTTCGGAGCCTTGCCCCGGTGCTGGTTCTGGCTGCCTTGACCGGCGCCTGCTCGTCAGGTCCCGCACCGGCAACCTATGACCTATCGGCCCCAACCGCCCGGATCCGAGGCGCCGCGGGGGTTCAGGTGCTCGTGAACGAGCCCGCAGCCCTGCAGCCGCTCTCGACTCAGCAGATCCTGGTGAAGGACGCCAGCGGTTCCGTGTCCTTCATCGGGGGAGGGCAGTGGGCCGACAACCTGCCGCGTCTGGTCCAGACCCGCCTCATCAACACCTTCGAGAACGCCTCGCAGCTCCGGGGCGTCTCACGGCCGAGCAGCGGCGCCGTGGCCGACGTCCAGCTCATCTCCGAGCTGCGCCGGTTCGAGATCGCGACCCCCGACAATCAGGCGGTTGCCGAGATCTCCGTGAAGATCGTCAGCGACCAGAACGGTCGCATCGTGAACGGCCGCATCTTCCGCGCCAGCGTTCCCGCCAGCGCCGTGGATGCCCCGAATGCGGCCCGTGCCCTCGACGAGGCTCTCTCGGTCGTCATGCTCGACATCGTCCGCTGGGTGAGCGGAAGCCCGCTGCCGCGGCGGGAAGAGCCTGGCACCGCAATGGGCGAGTCGCAGCCTCCGGCATAGCGCCTTCAATTCCATATCATCGTTGAAAGTCTAAACCTCGTCATCCCCGGCATTGTGCTGGTGATCTCGATCCGACAAGCGCCACGCTTCTCTTCATCGGGCCGGACGAGCCCGGCCATGACGTGAGAGGGTGTCATCCCCGGCGAGCGTCAGCGAGGGAAGGGGATCCATGATCAGGCGCAACGCCACGGATTCCCTCCCCCTCCGCTGCGCTCCGGCCGGGAATGACACTTTCCTGACAGGCTGACCCATCAACAAAAAAACGCAGCCCGGAGGCCGCGTTTTTCGTCTTGCCGACTGTGGGCAAATCCTATTCGAAGCGACCGCTCGCGTGGGCCAGCATGGTGTAGACTTTGCCGGTTTCCGACGTGAGATAGGTCTTCGTCAGCATGGAGTCGCGGTCGTCGCGGGAGACTTCAGAGAGCAGGCGCTCGAACTCTTCCACGTAGCGGTCCACCGTCTGCCGGAACTCCTCGTCGCGGCGGTACTTGCGGCGGATCTCGTCGAAGGTCTGCTGACCTTGCAGCGTATAGAGGCGGCGGGTGAACACGTTGCTCTCGCCGCGGCGGTAGCGGTCCCACAGCTCGACGGCGGCCTCGTGATCGATCATCCGGGCGATGTCGACCGAGATCGAATCCAGGGATTCGAGGCTGTTGGTGCGGGCGCGGTCGGCGCGGGCCGGCGTGCGGGCGGGCTCCACGGCCTCGTCACGGGAGGCCCGGTTCAGGAGATCCGACAGCCAGCCGCCGCGGCCGCCGGCATCGCGGGCGGGAGCCTCCTCGCGGCGGGGCGCCGGACGCTCCGCCGCAGGCTGAGCTTGGCGGACGGGCGCAGGGACCGGTGCGGGAGCCGGAGCAGGCTTGGGCTCCGCCTGACGGGCGACCGTCGGGGCGGGAGCGGGGGGCGGCGTCTGCGCGATGCGCTGCTCCACGGCGGCCGCGACGGCAGCCATGGTGGCCGCGACTGGAGCCTCGTTGACCGCAGCCTTGCGCGGCTGGGCAGCCGGAGCGGCATCGACCAGGCGGTTGGATCGGGACACGAGAGCGGACAGCTCGTTGAGGGCCTTGATCTGGTCGGCCACAACGCGACGCATATTGGCGCTTGCCTCCTGCGTCTCCTGCGGCAGCTCCACGACACCGCGGCGGAGTTCCGCCCGGGTGGCTTCGAGCTCCTGCTGGATCTGGCCGGTCATGCCGCGCAATTCGCCCATGGTGTCGCGGAACCTCGCGGTGGCGTTGCTCAGGGCTTCCGCCATCTCGGCCGCAGCCTGCTCGTAGCTGGCGCGCAGGGTGGCCGCGGTACGCATGCTCTCCTCGCCCGTGGTGGAGCGGATGCGCTCGAACTGCTCGCCGATGGCATTCGTGGTGGCCTCGGCGGCGGCCGCGAGGACGGAACCGAGCTGCCGTGCCTTGGCGTCGGCGTTCTCGAGCGAACCTTCCAACAGGGTCGTGAAGGAGCGGGTGACGGCATCCAGATCCTGCGAACGCTCGTTGATGCGGCTGAGAAGCTCGTCCAGCGCGTGCTGGCGGCTCGACAGGGCTTCGCTCATGCGGGCCTCGACACGCTCCAGGGCGGTCGTAGCCTCGGTGAGGGTGCGCATCTGCTCATGGGTGGTGTCGGTGAGCGCACGGCCGCGCTCCTCGAGGCTCTGGGCCAGGTCCAGCGCCTGCTGGATGGCGCCGGTCGAGACGCTGCGCAGCGCATCGACCTGATCGGCCACCTGGTCGGAGGCGCGGCCCGTCTGCGTGGCGATCTCCGATAGAAGCGCCTCGATGTGCTGGACCCGTCCGGCCAGACCGTCCTCGACGGCGCCGAGGTTGCTGCTGGCCGAAGCCGCGACCTGCTGGAGCAGGCGGTTGGCATCCTGGAGGCGGCCGAGCACCTCGGTGAGTTCACCCCGCAGGCGATCGTTGGCGCCGGTGAGGGTTTCGACGGTCTGCTGCATGCCATCGTCGATGGCGCTGCGCATGGCTTGCGTCGACTGCATGTAGGAGGCGGTCAGCTCCATCGTGTGCTCCTGGAGAGAGGAGAGCAGGGTGCTGCTGCGCTCTTCCAGGTTGCGCAGGGTGGCGTCGCTGATGGCTGCGACCTCACGACCGATGATTTCGCCGCGGGTACCGAGATTCTCGACGAGGGACGCGCCTTGCGTGTCGAAGATCGAGCGGATCTCGCCGATGCGGCTGGTGAGCGAGCCGAGAACGGCCTGTCCACGCTCGTCGATGGTCTCGGCAACGCCGCTGAGACGGTTGACGACCCGGTCCTCGAGCATCGTGACGCTCCGGTCGAGGGCGTTGGCGATCTCCTCCGCACGGCTTCCCAGGGTCTGGTTGATCTCGAAAGCTCGGGCACCCAGGGTTTCCGTGATCGCGTCGGCGCGACTGCCGAGGACCTCGTCGATCGTTGCGATGCGGCCGTCCAGAGACTCGCCGATCTGCTCGGCCCTGGCGGACAGGGTATCGGCGATCGCGTTGGTCTTGGCGGTGATCGCCTGGCTGATCTCGTCGACGCGCGCCTGAAGGGCGGTCGCCACGTCGCGTCCGCCTTCGGCCATGACACGGGCCATCTCGCCGGTGCGGATCACGAGAGCCTCGTTGAGGGCCGTGGACCGGGCGCCCAGAACGCTGTCGACCCGCTCGACGATGGTGTCGAAATTGACCGCGATCTCCGAGGTGCGGCGGGTGGCGTGCTCCTCGAGGGCGGCGAGCTGGGTCTCGATGGCCGCGGTCGCCTCGCGGGCGCGCTCGGCGAAGGTCTCGGCCACGGTGCGGCCCTGCACGGTGATCAGGCGGTCCATCTCCTCGAAGCGGCCGCTCATCGTCTCGGTCAGGTTGCCGACGTCACGGGACATGCGCTCGGCCATCTCGCCGCCGCGGGCCATGACGCCCTCGAAGGCCGTGAGGCGCGAGCCCAGCGTCTCTTCCATCTCGCGGGTGCGGGTATCGACCGTCGTGGAAAGCGTTTCGGCAGTCCGGTTGAGCACTTCGTTGACGCGCGAGCCCTGGGCCGCGATGGCGAGGACGATATCCTTGGCGGTGGTGGCCAGGCGGGTATGCGCTTCATCCGTGTGGCGGGCGAGGGTCTCCGAGAACTCCTGGCCGCGCGATTCGAACGCGGTGCGGAACTCCTCGACCTGATTACCCATGAGCAGCGACACGCGTTCGCCGGCCTGCGCCAGGCTGGTTTCCAGGGCCTGGCCCTGGACGGTGACGGATTCGCTGACGCGCTGGCTCGCCGTTTCGAGGCGTGTCGCCAGATCCTCGACACGGGTGCCGATGGATTCATCGGCGAGGCGCACGGCGCTCTCGAGCTGCTCACGCACCTCGGCGCCGCGCTGGTCGATCTCGCGGGTGACGTCGGCGGCCGTCGTGGCCAAGCGCTCGCGGAATTCGTTGCCGCGCAGAACGATCTCTTCCACCACGGCGCCGCCGGTGGTCGCGAGCTGCTCGCGGACCTCGGCGCCGCGGCTCACGATCTCGTCGCCCACGGCCGAGCCTGCGGCGGTGATCTGGTCGCGCATCTCCGCGGTGCGGGCCGAGATGTCGTCGGCGATCACGCCGCCGGTCGCTGCCAGCTTCTCAGTGATCTCGCTGCCGCGCTGGGCGAAGCTGTCCTCGAGGGTGCGGGCCGTCTGCTCGAAGGCCTCGCGCACGTCGTTGCCCTGCTGGGCGAGGGCGTCGATGACGCCGCGGCCGGTCTCGGCCAGCGTGCGGGTGACCTGGCTTGCGCCTTCCTGCAGGTGGCGCGTGAGGAGTTCGCCGGTGCGCTCGAACGCGCCGGTGATGTCCTGCGCCTTGCTCTCGAGAGCGCCCGTGATGATCGTGCCCACCTCGGAGATGCCGTTCTTGATTTCTTCGCTGGAGCCCGAGAGGCGTTCCACCAGCTCGACGCCGCGGCTCGCCACTTCCTCAACGACACGCTCGCCGGCGCGGCCGAGCGCCTGGGTGATGTGATCGCCCTGCTGCTCAAGCGAAGCGGTGACCTTGTCGCCCGCGCCGCTGACGGCGGCGACGACGCGCTCGCTGGCGCCGTCGAGATCCTGGATCAGGTTCTGATGCACGCCGGTGATGGAGCCGCGCACGCGCTCCGCGTTCGACACGATGGCCTCGCGCTGCGCCACCAGCTCGTCGATCAGCGAGCGGATGCGGATCTCGTTGTCGGAATAGGCACGCTCCAGCGTCGAGATCTCGCTGCGCACGAGGGTTTCGAGCTCACCGGCCCGGGCCAGCGCGCGTTCGACGCCGTCGCCGACGGCGGCGACCTCGCGGCGCACGGCCTGCGACACGGACAGAACCGCGTCGGTGGAGAAGTTTTCCGGCTGGGCCAGACGCAAGGCGACTTCGCCGACCGCGCGGGCGACCAGCTTCATCTCTTGCGACCGGACGGTGAGCATCGCGGCGATGAAGAACAGGAAGACGGGCCCCGCGAGCCCGACCGCGCCGAGGGCAAGCTGCGAGGTCGAGAAGGTGGCGAGCAATTGTTCGGGGGTCGTGATGCCCTGCGTATAGACCAGGGCTCCAACGCCGCCGAGCCATAGCAGGGACGCGAGGGCGGCGATCCAATACGCGCGGCGGGACGGACGGACCTGAAGGGCCTGCAGCATCACGCCGACATTTTGGCGGTCATCGTTGGCGACGGAGCTGCGATCCGGGGCGACAAAGCCCGAGCGGGCCATGTCGTCGAGCCTGGGGTCGTGGTCGTCTGCCTGTGCGGAGAGGGAATCGGAGCCAAGACCGAAAGGACCCTTCGTGAAGTCGTGATCGTCGATATCGGGCAGCTTGGGCTCTTCGTAAGGCTTGCTGCCCGAGCGCTCCGGGGTGTGGATCACGAATGTCTCTTCGAGATTGAGCGCCTGCTCGACAGCCGACAAGGCTGCCTCGGCCGGGTCCTTCATTTTCTTGTTCTCGGTCGCCATGATCCGCCCTCGTGACGCAACTGATGATGGTTGAAGCCGCCTCACTCCTTAACGACGAGGTGAATGCCTGGCTCCAGCCGGTGCGGAGCCCCGTTCGAGGATTTCCGCACGGTAATCTGTTATTTACCAAGCAAGTCTAGCGGCCGATCTGAAACAAGGAAACCCGATGTCCCCTGCCATTTATGAACGTCGTTAACGGCTTAGTAACCTGCTCTACCGGGGAAAATTGCGGCGAAAAGACGGCAGGTTTCGTATGCGTCTCTCGTCTTCCGGCGCAGTCTGTCATAAGTATGCGCCGACAAGCAGAGGTCCGCAATGATCAATATTACGTTCATCGATGCCGAGGGCACGGCCCGTACCGTCGAGGCGGAGGAGGGCGCAACGGTCATGGAGACCGCCATCCGCAACGGCGTTCCGGGCATCGAGGCGGAATGCGGGGGAGCCTGCTCCTGCGCGACCTGTCACGTCTATGTCGCGGAAGAATGGGAGGCCGCGACCGGTCAGCCTCAGCCCATGGAGGAGGACATGCTCGATTTCGCCTACGACGTGCGCCCCAATTCGCGGCTCTCCTGCCAGATCCGCGTCAGGCCCGAGCTCGACGGCTTGGTCGTTCACACGCCTACCCGCCAAGGCTGATTGGGAGATACGATGATGTTCAAGACGATCCTGGTGCCCGTCGACCTCGGGGAAGTGGAGGCGGCCCAGCCCGCCATCGACAAGGCCGTGGAACTCGCCACGACCTCGGGCGGCTCCCTGCGCCTGATCTATGTGCGCGCCATCGTGCCGGTCACCTACATGGAGTTCATGCCGCCGACCTTCGACGAGGAGCAGCAGGGCGAGGCTGAGAAGCGGCTGGCGGAACTGGCCGCCAAGGTGACGCTTCCCGCAGAGCGCGTCTCCGCTGTGGTCCGGCTCGGGTCGGTCTACAACGAGGTGCTCGACGAGGCTGAACAGACCGGCGCCGATCTCGTCGTCATCGGCTCGCACCGGCCGACCATGGCGACCTATCTCCTCGGCTCCAACGCCGCCACCATCGTGCGTCACGCCAAGTGCTCGGTGCTGGTGGTGCGGGCCTAGGCTTCACCCTGTCATGGCTGCCCCCGGACGTGATCCGGGGATCAAAGCCTCGGCTCCAACCAGCTCTAACCCTGCTCCAACCCTCGGCGTCATGGCCGGCCTTGTGCCGGCCATCCCGATTGCTTGTGGCGCGGCGCTCTTCCGACCGGGATCATCGGCATGAGCCCGGTGATGACGTGAGAGGGTCGCATCAGGCGGTGTGATGCAACGATATGTTCTCACTTTGTTCTTGACGGCCGGTGCAAGCTGGGCTATAACCTTGCGCAGATCGGTTCCGACGAGGGGCGCGCTCGCGAGGCGTCGCAGTGACGGGAGCCGGCACGGTCCTACCGGCGGCGGCCTCGCACGCCTGCCGGCGGGAGGCCCTTGGTGCCTTCGGGCTGCCAAGTCTCAACGCCTAAATGCACCGTGCGCGAGGGGCGGACCGGCTCTTCCATCTTACCCATAGCATCGAGCCGGGCTGCCTCTCGCGCCACCCTCGATCCACCCGCAAGGCTCGCAGCGCACGCTGCGGGCCCCAAGGTGCTGGCTCTTTGACATCAAC
>JAESFT010000443.1_pt1 | contig 25766 bp, 20 predicted proteins | sample 9269451 | NCBI WGS metagenome assembly JAESFT01 (sample SAMN14502557, study PRJNA617106) | algae metagenome | isolation source: Scytonema hyalinum WJT4-NPBG1 and co-occurring heterotrophs from well... | place: USA: Mojave Desert, Joshua Tree National Park, California | collected 2006-05-25
TGGTGGCGCTTGCCATCCTCGGCGTGGCCCTTGTGGTAGGGCCGGCCTTCGCAGACCTCGACTGGCGCGGCCTGGCCCTGGCATTCGGGGCGAGCATCGCCACGGCCATCCAGTTCTTTGCGGCAGCGCGCTGCCGCAGGACCGGCGTGATGGCCAAGACCTTCTGGATCCATCTGCTTGTCCTGCCGACGGCAGCCCTCATCAGCTTGGCGGCGGGCCAGCTCGCGCCGCCCTCCATCCTGGCTCTGGCCCCATTCGCGGTGGCGATGACCATCGGCGGCTATGTGGCGGGCTTCGTCCTGCAATTCCTGGCCCTCGGACGCATCACGGCGGTGGCCGCCGGGATCATCTATTGCGCCGAGCCGGTGGTGGCGGCTCTCTCCTCGGCTCTCATCCTGAACGAGACCCTGGCTCCCCTGCAGGTCGCCGGCGGGGCTCTTGTGCTGGCGGCCATCGTCGCCAACGTACTGCTGGAACAGCGCCGCCTAAAGGACGCACCCCTGGTGCCGATTGCCGACTGACAGGATGACGATCATGACCCCTCCCGCCCCGATCCCTCTCACCATCCTCACGGGCTTCCTAGGCTCGGGCAAAACAACCCTGCTCAACCGGCTCCTGAAGGATCCGGCGCTACAGGACACGGTGGTGATAATGAACGAGTTCGGCGAGATCGGGCTCGATCACCTGCTAGTGGAAACCGTCGACGAGGGCATGGTGCTGCTGTCCGCCGGCTGCCTCTGCTGCACCGTGCGCGGCGACCTCATCGCGACCTTGGAGGACCTGCTGCGCAAGCGCGACAACGACCGGATCCTGCCGTTCAGGCGCGTGATCATCGAGACCACAGGCCTGGCCGATCCGGCGCCGATCCTCCACGCGGTGCTCTACCACCCCTATCTGTCGATGCGCTACGCGGTCGAAGGCGTGGTGACGGTGGTCGATGTGGTCAATGGCCCCGCCACCCTGGACGCCCACCGTGAGGCCGTGAAGCAGGCGGCCGTTGCCGAGCGGATCGTCCTCACCAAGACCGATCTTGTCCAGGACCAGGACAGTCTCGTCCGGCTGCGCGAGCGACTGCATCAGCTCAATCCGGGCGCTGCTCTCCTGGAAGCCGATGCTCCGGCCGGAGCGGTCATCTCGGGCGGCCTGTTCGGTCTCGATGGCAAGATCGCCGACGTGGCCGAATGGCTGAAGACGGAGGCCGTGGAAGAGGCGGAACACCAGAGTCACGCCCACCAGCACGGGCATCACCACCATCACGGACACGATCATCACCATCATCATGACGTGAACCGGCACGACGACAGGATCCGCGCCTTCTGCCTCACCAGCGATCAGCCGGTCCGGCAGGGCACCCTCGACATGTTCCTGGATCTCCTGCGCTCGTCGCAGGGCGCGAAGCTTTTACGCGTGAAGGGCCTCGTGGCTCTGGCGGAAGATCCGGAGCGCCCGGTCGTCATCCACGGCGTCCAGCACGTGATCCATGTTCCCGCCGTGCTGCCGCGCTGGCCGAGCGAGGACCGGCGCAGCCGCATCGTCTTCATCGTGGACGATCTGGAGCGTGAGACCGTGGAAAAGCTCTGGAACGCCTTTCTCGGGAAGCCCTCCGTCGATCAGCCCGATGCGGCGGCGCTCTCCGACAATCCGCTGTCGTTGCGGCGCTAGATCCCTTAAGTCTCGCATGATCCGGAAAGGCCGGAACCGCTTTTCGCTGCCGCGGACCGCTGGTTCCGGATCATGCCTTAAGCCGCCATTTGCGAGCGCTGCGCCCAGCCGGTCATGGAGCGCTCCGCATAGGCCGTGATCGCATACATGATGACGCCGAGCACCGCGAGCACCAGGAGGGCTGCCCAGACGAGGGGCACCTCGAAGGCTGCGGACGCACGGGTGAGCAGGTTGCCGATGCCCACGTTGGACGCGTTCTGCTCGCCGATGACCGAGCCCACATAGGCCAGCGTGATCGCCACTTTGAGCGAGCCGAAGAAATACGGCATGGCGCGGGGTACGCCGACCTTGAACACGATGTCGCGCTTCGACGCCCCGAGCGCCCGCAGCACGTCCTCCATCTCCGGTTCCACCGTTGAGATGCCGGTGGCGACGTTCACCACGATGGGGAAGAACGAGATCAGGAAGGCCGTCATGACCGGCGGCACCCAGCCGACGCCGAACCAGAACACCAGGATCGGCACCACGGCCACCTTGGGGATCGAGTTGAACCCCACGAGCAGCGGATAGGAGCCCGCATTGATGAGCCGCGAGGAGCCGAGCACCATGCCGAGCAGCAGGCCGGTTGCGACTGCGAGCCCGAACCCAGCCAGCGTCATCCAGAGCGTGTGCATGGCGTGGTAGGCGAGCTGGTTCCGGTATTCCCACACGGCGAGCAGAATCGTGGAGGGTGCCGGCAGGATGAAGCTCGAAATCCTCAGAACATGGCAGAGGATCTCCCAGAGGGCGAAGAAGCCGACGGTGAAGACCCAGGGGGCGAGGGCAAGCTGGTTCTTGGTTTTCATGGGCCTCTCACGCCGCCTGACGCGCCTGCGCGATGTGGCCGCGCAATTCGTGAACGAGCTCGGAAAACTCCGGCGTATAGGTGATTTCAAGGTCGCGCGGCCGTGGAAACGTCACCTCCCGCTCGGCGACGATTCGGCCAGGCCGGGCGCTCATGCAGAAGATCCTGTCCGCCAGGAAGGCCGCCTCGCGCAGGTCGTGGGTGACGAGAATGATCGTGACCTTCTGGGCCGCGTGGAGATCGCGCATCACGCACCACAGTTCCTCGCGGGTGAAGCTGTCGAGCGCGCCGAAGGGCTCGTCGAGCATCAGAAGCTTCGGCTCGTGGATCAGCGCACGGCAGAGAGAGGCGCGCTGCTGCATGCCGCCCGAGAGCTGCCAGGGGAACTTGTGTCCCTGCCCTTTCAGGCCGACCTGGGCAAGCAGGCTCTCGGCCTTGGCCACATACTCCGCCTTGTGCCGGCGCAGCCGCGAGCGGTGCGGTTCCACGATCTCGAGCGGCAGAAGGATGTTGTCGAGGGTCGTGCGCCAGGGCAGCATGGTGGGGTTCTGAAAGGCCATGCCGGCGAGCTTGACAGGAGCTCCCACCTGCTTGCCGTCCACGATCACCGTTCCCTCCCGGGGAAACTGCAACCCGGTGGCGAGCTTCATGAGGGTGGACTTGCCGCAGCCCGAGGGACCGACGATGGCGGCGAACTCGCCCTCGTTCACCTTGAGGTTCAGGTTTCGGACGGCAGGCAGGCCGTCCTCGGCCCGCGCGTAGACGTGGGTGACGTCGTGAATGTCGACAAAGGGTTTCATGAAGCGGTGCCGGTGAGCCAAAAAGAAAAGCCCGGCTGCTGGGGCAGCCGGGCTCGGGCGATCAGTTCACTTTGCGCTGGTCGGCGGCGGGGAGGAACTCCTCCGTGAACACGGCGCCGACCTCGGGCTTGGCCTTGTAGGTGAACGTCAGGCCGATCTGGTCGAGGGCCCTGGCGAAGCGCTCCTTGTCGATGCCGCCAAAGCCGTTCTCCTTGACCCAGGGGGTGATCATGTTCTGCTCCAGAACCATCTTGAGGCGCTCGAGCTCAACGTCCTTCTTGGCCACGTCATTGCGCTTGATCACCGCATCGACCGCGCTCGAGGGATCCTTCACCGTGTCCTGCACGCCCTTCATGATCGCACGCAGCAGGCCCTTCACGGCTTCCGGCTTCTCCTGGGCGAATTTCTGCGACACGATGATGGTGTTGCCGTAGAGATCGACGCCGTAATCGCTCATGAGCATCACGACGATGTCGTCCGCCGGGACGCCGCGGGACTTCAGGTTGATGTAGGAGGACATGGAGAAGCCGAATACCGCATCGACTTCCCCCTGAGCCAGCATGGGTTCACGGACCGGGAAGCCCACATTCTCGAACTTCATGGTGGAATCGTCGATCTTGTTGACCGCCTTGAAGATCGGCCACTGCGCAAAGGCGCCGTCGGCCGCGGGGGCACCGAACTTCTTGCCCTGCAGGCTCGACACCTCCTTGGTGATGCCGCGACTCTTGCGCCCGATGAGGGCGAAGGGCGGGCGGTCGTAGATCACCATCACGGCCTTGATGTCGGTGCCCGGGTTCTCGTCGCGGAAGCGCACGAGGGAGTTCACGTCGCCGAAACCCACGTCGTAGGTACCGGACGCCACGCGCGAGATCGGCTCGCGCGAGCCCGCCGCCGGATCGATCGTCACGTCGAGCCCTTCGGCCTTGAAGTAGCCCTTGTCGATCGCGACGGCGAAGGGGGCTGCCGGCCCCTCCCAGCGCCAGTCCAGGGAGAACCGCACCGGTGTTTGAGCCTGGGCAGCCGCGGATCCAAGAAGCATGGCTGCGCCTGCCAGCATCCCGTTGATCCACTTCGCCTTCGCCGAACGATCCACAAACATTACCGTCACCTCTGATTTTTTATGGTCTGGAGCCTCGTGGCACCGATTTTGGCCGCCTGCCCGGTTCCTGACCATGCAATCAGATCGGCCCTCCGGGTCAAGTCTCTTGCCCGGGCATCCCTGCTCCCCGGGCAGGCATTTGACAAAAATTTGAGCAGATCCTCTCGCGATCAAGGCCCTTGACGGTTGGGAGAGCGCTTCCCACGTTGGTCCCATCGGCGACCGGGCCCCTCTGGCAGAACGTGAGCACACGCCTGCGATGTCGGAGCCGATGCTTGAACAGAAGCAATCATAGGTCCGGTTATGCCAGAATTCCTTCTCATGGAATGGCTGGGAAAGCCCGTCTGGATGTGGACGGCTTTCTTGAGCCTTGTCGTTTTTCTCCTCGCCTTCGATCTCGGTGTCCTGAACAGGAAGGACAAGGAGCTCGGCGTGCAGCAGAGCCTCCTGCTGTCCGCCTTCTATATCGGGATCGCGGTGCTCTTCGGCGCCTATATCTGGTGGTCGTTCGAGACCGGCCTCCTGGTGACCCAGGACGGCAGTCATGCGGGTATCGCCTACTTCACGGGCTTCTTCATCGAGAAGTCCCTGTCCATCGACAACGTCTTCGTCATCTCGCTGATCTTCAGCTACTTCGCGATCCCGCGGAAGTATCAGTACCGCGCCCTCGTGTGGGGCATCATCGGCGTCATCGTCCTGCGCGGCATCATGATCGCGCTCGGCGCAGCCCTGGTGCAGGAATACGCCTGGATGCTCTACATCTTCGGCGCCTTCCTCATTGCGACCGGCATCAAGATGCTGATCGTTCCCGAGAGCGATCCCAACATTGAGAAGAACCCGCTCGTCCGCTTCCTGCGCAAGCACATGCGGGTGACGAACCGCCTTCACGATCAGCACTTCTTCGTGCGCGAACCCGATCCGAAGACCGGCAGGATCGTCACCTGGGCGACGCCGCTCTTCCTCGCCCTCGTGGTGATCAATGTGGCCGACCTGATCTTCGCGGTGGACTCGGTGCCGGCGATCTTCGCCATCACCACGGATACCTTCGTGGTCTACACGGCCAACATCATGGCGATCCTGGGCTTAAGGGCGCTGTACTTCGCCCTGGCCGCCATGGTGCACCGGTTCCATTACCTGAAATACGCCTTGGCGTTGGTGCTGGTCTTCATCGGCGGCAAGATCTTCTGGAACCAGATCGTGGGCAAGCTCGATCCCACCATCTCGCTGGGCGTGACCCTCGCCCTGATCGCAGGCGGCGTCGTCTTCTCCCTCTGGAAGACGCAAAACGAGCCGGAAGCGACTTCCAGCTAAAGACACCCAAGGACGAGAGAGGCGGCTTGAAGCCGCCTCTTTTTATACCGGCAGCATCCCGTCGGTCTTGACCTCCTCCATCACCGCATAGGTGCGGGTCTCCTTCACGCCTGGGAGCGCCAGAAGGATCTCGCCGAGGAAGTGGCGGTAGGCGGCCATGTCGGCCACGCGGGTCTTGACCAGGTAATCGAAGCCGCCCGCCACCATGTGGCATTCGAGAACCTCGGGGGCCCGCTTCACGGCGGCGGCGAATTTCTCGAACACGTCCGCGGTGGTCTTGTCGAGGGAGACCTCCACGAAGACCAGAAGCCCGAGGCCGAGCCGGTGGGGATCGAGCCTCGCGCCGTACCCGGCGATGACGCCTTCCCGCTGCAGGCGCTTCACCCGCTCGCCGGTCGAGGTGGGCGACAATCCGACCTTCTCGGCCAGCTCCACGGTGGCGATGCGGCCATCAGCCTGGAGAGCCTTGAGGATCTTGCGATCGATCCGGTCCAAATCCGTCATTTCCTCGGCCTTTTCCATCTTCCTTCGCTTCTCCTAAGCCAAACCGGTCAATTTTGCCATCGAAACACGGCCGCCGGCCTCATATATTCCGGAAAACGCCCAGAGGATCCCCATGAGCCCCGTTTCCAGCGCCGCCCTGCCCTTCGGCCCACCCTTCGCCGAAGACGACAAGACTATCGCGGCCCGGCTTCTCGCCAGTTCACGGCTTTCGCCGGAGCGGGAGAAGCGCGTGGACGAGCAGGCGACCCGCCTGATCGAGGCGATCCGCGCCAAGGGCGGCGGGCTCGGCGGCGTCGAGGAGATGCTGCGGGAATATGCTCTCTCCACCAAGGAGGGGCTCGCCCTCATGGTCCTGGCCGAGGCCCTGCTGCGGGTGCCGGATGCGGCCACCGCCGACCGGCTGATCGAGGACAAGCTGGGTCAGGCCGATTTCGCCGGTCATGAGGCGAAATCCGATGCCTTCCTGGTCTCGGCCTCGGCCTGGGCGCTCGGCATCACGGCCCGCATCATCCAGCCCGGCGAGACGCCGGAGAGCATTCTGGGCCAGCTCACCAAGCGCCTCGGCCTGCCCGCCGTGCGCACGGCCACCCGTCAGGCCATGCGGGTGATGGGCAATCACTTCGTGCTGGGACAGACCATCGAGGAGGCCCTGAAGCGCGCCACGTCGTCCAAGGGCCGCCTCTACCGCTATTCCTTCGACATGCTGGGCGAGGGCGCCCGCACGGCCGAGGATGCCCGCCGCTATTTCGAGTCTTACGCCTCCGCCATCGATGCCATCGGGCGTTCAGCCGGCAACGAGCCGCTCCCCAACCGGCCCGGCATCTCGGTGAAGCTCTCGGCCCTTCACCCACGCTACGAGGCCACGAGCCGCGAGCGGGTGATGCGCGAGCTGGTGCCGCTGGTGATCGAGTTGGCGCAAAAGGCCAAGTCCTACGATCTCAATTTCACGGTCGATGCCGAGGAGGCCGACCGGCTGGAACTGTCGCTCGAGGTGATCGAGGCGGTGCTCGCCGATCCGTCGCTCGCCGACTGGAAGGGCTTCGGCCTTGCCATCCAGTCCTACCAGAAGCGGGCCGGTTCGGTGATCGATGCCGTCGCGGCCATGGCCGAGAAGTATGACCGCCAGCTCATGGTTCGCCTCGTGAAGGGCGCCTATTGGGACACGGAAGTGAAGCGCGCCCAGGAGCGCGGGCTCGACGATTATCCGGTCTTCACCCGCAAGGCGATGACGGATCTGCACTACATGGCCTGCGCCGAGAAGATGCTGTCCTTGCGCCCGCGCATCTACCCGCAATTCGCCACCCACAACGCGCTCACCGTCGCGTCCATCATCGAGCGCGCGGGCGGGACCGAGGGCTACGAGTTCCAGCGCCTGCACGGCATGGGCGAGGCCCTCTATGCCCGTCTGCTGGAGGAGAATCCGAGCCTTGCCTGCCGCGCCTATGCGCCGGTGGGCGGCCATCGTGATCTTCTGGCCTATCTCGTGCGCCGTCTCCTGGAGAATGGAGCGAACTCCTCCTTTGTGTCGGTCGCGGCCGACACCAACGTGCCGATCCAGTCGCTCCTGAAGCGCCCAGCCGACATCATCGTGTCCGCCGACAAGGCGCGTCACCCCAAGCTGCCGTTGCCGCGCGATCTCTATGGTCCCGAGCGCCCGAATTCGAGGGGCGTGGAGTTCGGCCATCAGGCTTCGCTCGATGCACTTCTTTCCGAGATCAAGCGCAGCGCGCAGCAGCCCTTCAAGGCCGAGCCGCTGATCGACGGCAAGGCGGCCGCCGGGATGGCACGCCCGGTCGTCAGCCCCATCGACGGCAGCACCGTGGTCGGCCAGGTGACGGAAGCCTCGCCGGAGGTGGCCGACCGCGCCATGGCGGCCGCGCAGGCCGGGTTTTCGACCTGGAGCCGCACGGACGCGAATACCCGTGCCAAGGCGCTCCAGCGCGCTGCCGATCTGCTGGAGGAGAGGCGTGGCGCGCTGCTCCACCTCTTGCAGGTCGAAGCCGGCAAGACCCTCGACGATGCACTCTCCGAGGTCCGCGAAGCGGTCGATTTCCTGCGCTACTACGCCGTCCAGGGCCGCACGCTCTTCGGCGCCGGTGAGGCAATGCCGGGGCCGACGGGCGAGAGCAATGTGCTGCGCCTGCGCGGGCGCGGCGTGTTCGTGGCGATCTCGCCCTGGAACTTCCCGCTCGCCATCTTCCTCGGCCAGGTCAGCGCGGCCCTGATGGCTGGCAATGCGGTCGTGGCGAAGCCTGCCGAGCAAACGCCGCTGATTGCCGATCTCGCCGTGCGCATCCTGCACGAAGCGGGCGTTCCCAAGTCGGCGCTTCACCTCGTTCCGGGCGACGGGCGCGTCGGCGCGCGTCTCGTGGAGCACAAGGGCGTGGCCGGCGTGGTCTTCACGGGTTCCACGGAAGTGGCCCGCATCATCAATCGCACGCTCGCCGGCAAGGACGCCGCCATCGTGCCGCTGATCGCCGAGACCGGCGGCATCAATGCGATGATCGTCGATGCCACGGCCCTGCCCGAGCAGGTCGCCGACGACGTCGTGATGTCGGCCTTCCGCTCCGCAGGTCAGCGCTGCTCGGCGCTGCGGCTTCTCTGCGTGCAGGACGACGTGGCCGACCGCATGATCGAGATGATCGCCGGCAATGCCCGCGAGCTGAAGATTGCGGATCCACGTGAGATCTCGACCCATGTGGGTCCGGTGATCGACCGCGAGGCGAAGGAGAAGCTCGAGGCGCATATCTTGGCGATGAAGACATCGGCGAAGGTGCACTATGCCGGCGAGGCGCCCGCGGCAGGCACCTATGTGGCGCCGCACATCTTCGAGCTGAACAGGCCCCACGACCTCGCCCAGGAGGTGTTCGGCCCCGTGCTCCATGTGGTGCGCTATAGGGCGGATCGTCTGGAGGAGGTGCTGCGCGCCATCGAGGGCACCGGCTACGGCTTGACGCTCGGCGTTCACTCGCGCATCGACGCGACCGTGGAGCGGGTCGTGCAGGCGCTGTCGGTGGGCAATGTCTATGTGAACCGCAACATGATCGGCGCGGTGGTGGGCGTGCAGCCCTTCGGCGGACACGGCCTCTCCGGCACGGGCCCGAAGGCTGGTGGTCCGCACTATCTCCTGCGCTTTGCCACCGAGCAAACGGTGACGATCAACACGGCAGCGGCGGGTGGCAACGCCAATCTGATCGCCATGGGGGAGTGAGTCGCACGGCCTTGTTTCTCAGCCTCGTCATTACCGGCCTTGTGCCGGTGATCTCGATCGGAAACACGTTGCACTCCGCTGTATCGGGATGGCCGGGGCAAGCCCGGCCATGACGCGGCTAGGCTAGGGCCGGAAAGCGAAGGTCCTCACCTTCTCCCACGGCCCGCCGCGATACCACCACAGCTCCAGCCCGACGGCCTCGACCTGAAACGGTGTGAAACCGTCGCTCAACTCTTCCAGGAGAGCCCTCGCCTGCGTGGGGTCGACCTTGTTCTGCACCGTCACGTGCGGCCGGTGGTTCTGCCGATCCTGAGGCTTGAGCCAGTCGTTCCATTTCAGCGCGAGATGGTGGCGCATCGCTGCGAGTTCTGGAGACACAAGCGTGTAAGCCACGCCCCGTCCGAGCGAGCGCAGGCCGGTGACGTCGAGCCCGAAGGGTTTCAGCTCTGAAGCACAGGTTCCGAGGTCTCGCCGGATGGTTGCGACATGCTCCCCCGGCAGAGCGTGGAAGAGCGTCAGGTGTGCCGGGATGAAGTTCCGCTCGGGCGGAAAGTAGCGTCGTCTTTGAGCATCAAAGAAGACGAAGGAGTGCTCGTCGAGTTGGAGCGTGAGGATGAGCGGTGCAGCCTGGTCCATGAAATGAAAAACCCGGCTCGATGCCGGGTTGTTTCAGCTTCAGAAGTTCAGCGCCGCCTTGGCTTCGCGTAATTGCGCGACGGCCGATTCGGCTGCGTGCTTGGCCGCCGGATCGTTGCTGGCGTCGTAGTGCATCTCGGCGGTCAGGATCTCGTGGTCCAGGATCTCCTGGGTCAGCTCTTCCTCGGGCAGCGCACGCTCGGCGAGAACCGTGAGGCCGTTCTGGTTGATGTCGGCGAAGCCGCCGCGCACCAGAACCCGCCGTCCGTTGCCGGGGTTGCTGGTGATGACGAGGAACCCGGTCTTGAGGGTGGTCATCACCGGCGAATGGCCGGCCAGAACCGTCATGTCGCCCTCGGTCGCCGGCAGCACGACGGCGTCGACGTCGCCGGAAAACAGCACGCGCTCGGGAGAGACCAGTTCGAAGTTGAAGGTAGGCATCTGAGCTCCTCGTCATCCCGTGGTCGATGAACGGTCGGGAATCGTTTGGGAGATACGCTTGGACACGATCATCCCGGAGCGTGCGGGCACGCTCCGGGATGATGTTGGGTTTGACTTAAGCCGCTTCGGCTGCGAGGCGCTGGGCCTTCTCGACGGCTTCCTCGATCGTGCCGACCATGTAGAAGGCAGCCTCGGGGAGGTGGTCGTACTGGCCCTCGACTAGCCCCTTGAAGCCCTTGATGGTGTCTTCGAGCGCCACGAGCTTGCCGGGCGAGCCAGTGAACACTTCCGCCACGTGGAAGGGTTGGCTGAGGAAGCGCTCGATCTTGCGGGCGCGGGCGACGGTGAGCTTGTCCTCTTCAGAGAGTTCGTCCATGCCCAGGATCGCGATGATGTCCTGGAGCGCCTTGTAGCGCTGCAGCACCTGCTGGACCTGACGGGCCACGTTGTAGTGCTCCTCGCCGACGATGGCGGCCGAGAGCATGCGCGAAGTCGAGTCGAGCGGGTCGACGGCCGGGTAGATGCCCTTCTCGGCGATCGAGCGCGACAGCACGGTCGTGGCGTCGAGGTGGGCGAAGGAGGTGGCCGGGGCCGGGTCGGTCAGGTCGTCGGCGGGCACGTAGATGGCCTGCACCGAGGTGATCGAGCCCTTGGTGGTGGTGGTGATGCGCTCCTGCAGGGCGCCCATGTCCGTGGCAAGCGTCGGCTGATAGCCCACGGCCGAAGGAATGCGGCCGAGAAGCGCCGACACCTCTGAGCCCGCCTGGGTGAAGCGGAAGATGTTGTCCACGAAGAACAGCACGTCTTGGCCCTGGTCGCGGAAGTTTTCGGCAACCGTCAGACCGGTCAGGGCGACGCGGGCGCGGGCGCCCGGGGGCTCGTTCATCTGGCCGTACACGAGGGCGCACTTGGAGCCGGCGGCCGAACCGGCCTCGCGGGGATCCACGTTCACCTTCGACTCGATCATCTCGTGATAGAGGTCGTTGCCTTCACGGGTGCGCTCGCCGACGCCGGCGAACACGGAGTAGCCGCCGTGCGCCTTCGCGACGTTGTTGATGAGCTCCATGATGAGCACGGTCTTGCCGACGCCCGCGCCGCCGAAGAGGCCGATCTTGCCGCCCTTGGCGTAGGGAGCGAGCAGGTCGACGACCTTGATGCCCGTCACGAGGATCTGACCCTCGGTGGACTGCTCGGCGTAGGACGGGGCCGGCTGGTGGATGGCGCGGGTGCCCTCGCCGACGATCGGACCGGCTTCGTCCACCGGCTCGCCGATGACGTTCATGATGCGGCCGAGGGTGGCTGCGCCGACGGGCACCGAAATCGGCGCGCCGGTGTCGGTGACGGGCTGACCGCGCACCAGACCCTCGGAGGTGTCCATGGCGATGCAGCGCACGGTGTTCTCGCCGAGCTGCTGGGCCACTTCGAGCACGAGGCGGTTGCCGCCGTTCGTGGTCTCGAGGGCGTTCAGGATCTCCGGCAGATGGCCTTCGAACTGCACGTCGACGACGGCGCCGATGACCTGCGTGATGTGACCGGTCGCTTTACCGGCAGTGGTAGCGGTGTTGGCCATGATTGGCTCCTCTCGGATGTCGTCAGAGCGCCTCGGCGCCCGAGATGATTTCGATCAGTTCCTTGGTGATCATTGCCTGACGCGACCGGTTGTAGGTCATCGTCTGCTTCTTGATCATTTCGCCCGCGTTGCGGGTCGCATTGTCCATGGCGCTCATGCGGGCGCCCTGTTCGGAGGCGGCGTTCTCGAGCAGCGCGCGGAAGATCTGCACGGTGAGGTTCCGCGGCAGGAGCGTCGTCAGGATCTCGCCTTCGTCCGGCTCGTAATCGTAGACCGCGTCGGTGGAACCGGCGCTGGTCTCGATCTGGGCCGGGATGATCTGCTGCGCCGTCGGGATCTGGGCGATCACCGAACGGAAGCGCGAGTAGAACAGGGTCGCCACGTCGAACTCGCCGGCCTCGAAGCGGGCCAGCACCTTCTGGGCGATCATGTCCCCCTGTTCGAAGCCGATCTGGCGCACGGAACGCAGGTCGACGAACTCGATGATCTGCTCGGCGAACTGGCGACGCAGGATGTCGTAGCCCTTCTTGCCGACGCAGATGATCTTGACCGTCTTGCCCTCGGCGAGCAGCCGGTTGGCATGGTCGCGGGCGAGACGGGCGATCGAGGAGTTGAACGCGCCGCACAGGCCGCGCTCGGCCGTGCAGACGATCAGCAGGTGAACCCGGTCGGAACCGGTGCCGGCGAGAAGCCGCGGCGTCTCGGGCCCGACGGTGATGCCGGACGCGAGGTTGCCGAGCACCACGGCCATGCGCTCCGCATAGGGACGCGCGGCCTCCGCCGCAGTCTGCGCGCGGCGCAGCTTCGCGGCGGCCACCATCTGCATGGCCTTGGTGATCTTCTGCGTCGCCTTGACCGAGGCGATGCGGTTACGAAGGTCTTTCAAGCTCGGCATCGAGCGGCCCTACCCTCTCCGGAAATCCGGCTGGATCTTACGAGAACGGATGTCTTTACGAGAAAGACTTGGCGAAGGTCTGGACGACGTCCTTGAGCTTCGCTTCCGAGTCGCTCGACAGATCCTTCGAGGCGCGAATCGCCTCCAGGATGTCGGCGTGCTTGCCGCGCAGGAGCGAGAGCAGACCGTCCTCGAAGGCCTTGACCCGGTTGAGGGGCAGGTTGTCGAGGTAGCCGTTCACGCCGGCATAGATCACGGCGACCTGCTCTTCCATCTTCAGCGGCGAGAACTGCGGCTGCTTCAGGAGCTCGGTCAGGCGCGAACCGCGGTTCAGCAGACGCTGGGTCGTGGCGTCGAGGTCGGAGCCAAACTGGGCGAACGCCGCCATCTCGCGGTATTGCGCCAGCTCGCCCTTGATCTTGCCCGCGACCTTCTTCATCGCCTTCGTCTGGGCCGAGGAGCCCACGCGCGACACCGAGAGACCGACGTTCACGGCAGGGCGGATGCCCTGGTAGAACAGATCCGTCTCGAGGAAGATCTGACCGTCGGTGATTGAGATCACGTTGGTCGGGATGTAGGCTGACACGTCGTTGGCCTGCGTCTCGATGACCGGCAGAGCGGTGAGCGAGCCCGCGCCCTGGCTGTCGTTGAGCTTCGCGGCGCGCTCGAGCAGGCGGGAGTGCAGGTAGAACACGTCGCCCGGATAAGCCTCGCGGCCCGGCGGACGGCGGAGCAGGAGCGACATCTGACGGTAGGCGACGGCCTGCTTGGACAGGTCGTCATAGACGATCACGGCATGCATGCCGTTGTCGCGGAAGAACTCGCCCATGGCGCAGCCCGAGAAGGGCGCAAGGAACTGCATCGGGGCCGGATCGGACGCGGTGGCCGCGATGATGATGGAGTACTCCAGCGCGCCCTGCTCTTCGAGCACCTTCACGAACTGGGCGACCGTGGAGCGCTTCTGGCCGACGGCCACGTAGACGCAGTAGAGCTTCTGGCTCTCGTCGTTGCCCTGGTTCAGCGGCTTCTGATTGAGGATCGTGTCGAGCACGACCGCGGTCTTGCCGGTCTGGCGGTCGCCGATGATCAGCTCGCGCTGGCCGCGGCCGACGGGGATGAGGGCGTCAATTGCCTTGAGGCCCGTCGCCATCGGCTCGTGCACCGACTTGCGCGGAATGATGCCGGGAGCCTTCACGTCCACGCGGCGGCGCTCGGTGGCCTGGATCGGGCCCTTGCCGTCGATGGGATTGCCGAGGGCGTCGACGACGCGGCCGAGCAGGCCCTTGCCGACCGGCACGTCCACGATGGCGCCCGTGCGCTTCACGGTCTGGCCTTCGGCGATTTCACGGTCGGAGCCGAACACCACGACGCCGACGTTGTCGGTTTCGAGGTTGAGGGCCATGCCGCGCACGCCGCTCTCGAATTCGACCATCTCGCCGGCCTGGACCTTGTCGAGGCCATAGCAACGGGCAATGCCGTCACCGACGGACAGAACCTGCCCGACTTCGGTGACTTCAGCCTCGGTACCGAAGTTCTTGATCTGCTCTTTGAGGATCGCGGAGATCTCAGCGGCACGAATGTCCATCAGCGGACCTCTTTCATCGCTAGACGAATGGAATTGAGTTTGGTGCGCACCGAGGCATCCACCATGCGGGAGCCCATCTTCACGATGAGACCGCCGATGAGGCTCGGGTCGATTTTGACGTCGACAGCAACGTCAGCCTTGGCGACGTCGCGCAGCGCCGCCTTGATTTCGTTCAGGACCGTGTCGGACGGCGCCTCCGCCAGGGTGACCTGCGCCCGGACGATGCCCTTCGCGTCGGACACCAGGTTCTGGAAGGCGCGGATCATGTCGGGCAGCGCGAAGAGACGGCGCTTGGACGCGACGAGGCGGATGAAATTGCCCGCAAGGCCCGAGATGCCGACCTTGTCGAGAATGGCCCCGATCGCGTTCGACTGCTCCTCGGCCGTGAAGATGGGGTTTTGGATCAGGCGCTGCAAGTCTTCGCTGCCGCGGATCAGCTGATCGAAGCGGGCGAGGTCGCCGGCAACGGCATCCACGGCGTTCGCTTCGCGAGCGAGTTCGAACAGCGCCGAAGCATAGCGCAATGCTACGCCCGACAGGAGGGGTCCTTCTTGCGAACCGCTTTGCGCCACGTAACCGTCTCTCTCGTGTCTTAACGGGTCTCGGACCGGGGCAGCCTGCCTACGAGGCCCTCGGGAAACCCGTCAGGTGTGGAAATGAGCCCGGGGCGAAAGCCTTCTCCGCCCGTCAGGCGAGGGTGCACTAGCATGGGTTTTTCCGAGGCGCAAGGCGAGCTGGGCCCTGTCTGGCCGGGAAAAAACCGGGCCGGCGGTTAAGGTAAAGGCTAGAGCTCCAACGTGGCGACTTCGCAGTTGTTCAGGAACCGCCCGACGAGCCTACTGAAGAAGGTGCCGTGGCCCACCACGGCGATCATGGTCTCCGGCCGCTCGGCGAGCCAGAGGCGGAACCCTTCGACCCGCGCCTCGAAGACGTGGGCCGGCTCGTAGACGAAGCCCCGCTCGTTCACCTCGCCGTCGTTGTGCCACCAGACCTCGTCCAGGTGCCCGAAATGCAGGTGCGGGAAGTCCCGGGACAGCCGGGAGACGGCGCTGCCCACGTCACAGCTGCTCTCCAGATGCTCGCGATGGAGGCACTCGACCAGGATCCGAGGCGAAGCCGGATGGGTTCCGAACAGGCCCATGGTGGTCTGGATCGCCCGGGTCAGCGGCGAGGTCACGACGAGTTCGTAAGGATGCTGGTGCAGCTCCGGGGCCCGCTCGGCTACCTGGCGCTGGCCGAGTTCGGTGAGAGGCGCATCGAAATGGCCCGGATCCTCGCCGTGCTCGGCCCAGTGCGCGTTGAAGGTGGATTGGCCGTGGCGGATGCAATGGACGATCTTGGTCATAGGCCTTGTCTCGGTGGTGGACGTTCGCTTGATCACAAAAAGCTCTGCGGGTCCACGTCGATGGACACGCGGGTGTTGCCGCGGATCTTCGGGCAGCGGGACATCCAACCCCGCAAATAGGCCTGGAGATCCACCTCGCGCTCGGTCTTGACCAGGAGCCGGAAGCGATAGCGGCCGCGGATCAGCGCGAGGGGCGCCTCGGCCGGGCCCAGCACCGTCACGCCGGGCGGCGGCTCCGCGACGAGCGCCATGGCCCGGGCATGGGCCTCGGCCGCCTCGCGCTCGGCGGCCGAAACGATCAGGGAGGCGAGGCGGCCGAACGGGGGCAGGCCGGCCATCTCGCGCACCCGGGTCTCCTCCTCGTAGAACCGCTCCGCATCGCCGGAGATGAGCGCCGCGATCACCGGATGATCCGGCTGCCAGGTCTGGACGAGGGCCCGGCCCGGCTTCTCGCCGCGCCCGGCGCGGCCCGTCACCTGCTGAAGCATCTGGAAGGTGCGCTCGGCAGCGCGCGGGTCGCCGGAGGTGAGGCCGATATCCGCGTCGAGCACGCCCACCAGGGTCATGAGCGGGAAATTGTGCCCCTTGGCGACGAGCTGGGTGCCGATGACGATGTCGAACTCGCCCGCCGCGATGGCGGCAAGCTCCGCCCGCAGCCGCTCCGTGCCGCCGGGGAAGTCGCTGGAAAGCACGATGCAGCGCTTGTCCGGAAACAGCGCCGCGGCTTCCTCGGCGATCCGCTCGACGCCGGGCCCGCAGGGCACCAGGGAATCGACGCTGCCGCATTCGATGCAGGCATGGGGCGTGCGCTCCACGTGGCCGCAATGGTGGCAGACGAGGGAGCGCCGGAAGCGGTGCTCCACCAGCCAGGAGGAGCAGTTGGGACATTCGTAGCGATGGGCGCAGGCCCGACAGAGGGTGAGCGGCGCATAGCCGCGCCGGTTGAGGAAGAGCAACGCCTGCTCGCCGCGCCCGACCGTGTCCTCCACGGCCGTCACCAGGGTGGGCGAGAGCCAGCGGCCCTTCGGGATCGCCTCCTTGCGCAGGTCCACGGCCCGGATCTGCGGCATGGAGCGGCCGCCGAATCGTTCGGGGAGCTTCACGTGTCGGTAGCGCCCGCGCTCCACGTTGACCCGGCTCTCGATGGAGGGCGTGGCGGAGGCCAGCACCACCGGGGCGTTCTCGATCTTGCCGCGCACCACAGCCATGTCGCGGGCGTGATAATGCACCCCGTCATCCTGCTTGTAGGCGGTCTCGTGCTCCTCGTCGACGATAATGAGGCCGAGATCCGCATAGGGCAGGAACAGGGCCGAGCGGGCGCCCGCCACCACCTTCACCTCGCCGGCCGCGATGGCCGTATAGAGCCTCTCGCGCCGGCGGCCCGTGACGCCGGAATGCCAGGTGGCGGGCTTGACGCCGAAGCGGGCGGCGAACCGGTCGAGGAACTGGGCCGTCAGGGCGATCTCCGGCATCAGGATCAGCGCCTGCCGGCCGGTGCGCACGGCCTCGGCCACCGCCTCGAAATAGACCTCCGTCTTGCCCGATCCCGTGACGCCTTCGAGCAGGATCACGGGCGGGTGCTCCTCGGCCATGGCGGCGACGATCTCCTCGGCCGCTGTCTTCTGCCCGTCGGAGAGCGCCGTGTGCCCGAAGGCGGGATCGGGCGTCTCGGCCACGGGCTCGGCCAGCAGGGCCACCGTCTCGAGGGTCCCCTCGTCGATGAGCCCGTCAACGACGCCGTTGCTGACGCCGGCCGCATGGGCCAGCTCGCTTTTCAGCCGCACGATCCCGTCCTGGGCGATTTCGACCACCTTCTGCCGCGCGGGCGTCATCCGCTTCGGCAAGGCGCCCGCCAGCCTGACGCCGACACGCGCCACCTCCTGCCGGTCGGGATCCGGGATCTTCAGCCCCATGGCCAGCGCCGAGCCCTTGGGCGCAAGCGTGTACCAGGCGATCCAGTCCAGGAACTTGCGCATCTTGGGCGACAGGTTCGGTGCCTCGATGACGCCCGTGACCTTCTTCAGGTTGCCGCCCTGCCCCTCGCGCAAGCCCCAGACGACGCCCGCCACCTCGCGGTTGGCGAGCGGCACCTGCACCACGTCGCCCTCCTCGAGCGCGAGGCCGTCCGGCACGGCATAGGAATAGGCCGTGTCCAGCGCCAGCGGGATGAGGACGTCGGCGATCTTGGCGGCCATCAGCGGGTGAACACGGGCAACAGGGACATGGCGACAGCTTAGACCCGATTTCCGTTCTCGAAAGCAAGCATGGTCCAGCTCACGTCCTTGCGGCCAAGCATATCGGGGAACTCGTATTTCCGGAGGAGCGCGAGGCCTAAAGTATGCGCGCTTGAAATCTTGAAATAAGGGAATCGATCGGCACCTCGAACATCCGCCGTCCGGCCGGCACCGGTCCCTTGCGGACGGTCATGAAGATCCTGCCTTTCTGCGCGAGCAGCTCCGCAACACGGGGCAGTGCACGGCTTCGCTCGTGCTCGTCGAGATGCATCCACACGGCCGTCAATAGAATGAGATCGAAACGGTCGCCCCCAGCATAGACCTGGGCCAAGTCCGGTAGGCCATCATCGATCCAGACGATTTTCGGCTCAGGATGGAGACGCTGTGCATGGTGTCGCAATTCGGCCGTCGGCTCGACCGCGTGGACCTGGAAGCCGCGCCGCGCCAGGGCCGCTGCATCGCGGCCCGTGCCGGCGCCGATGTCGAGAGCTCTGCCCGTCTCCGGCAACAGCTCCAGGAGGGGACGATACAGATCGTCGAAGACGACGCTCTCATAAGAATCGACGAGGCTGTGAGCTTGCTCGCCGTACCCCTCTGTCCCTGGAACCCTCTTTCCGTTTTCACTCATGCGTCGCCTCCTCACCCCACTCGGAATGAGCATTATCCCATCCGTTTGGCGTTGATTTGCCCGGCTTCACACTTTGGCAAGGTCGTGAACAGATATTGAGTCCGTGGCCGATGCAAAGAATTCATCTTCGATCCTCGATCTCGTGCTTCCCGGCGCGGACGACACCCGCCGCGAGGCGGTGGCGTGGCTTGCGTCGCTCGCCAAGGAGCGGCGGCTCTCGGCCAAGACCGTCGAGGCCTATGGGCGGGATCTGCGACAGTTCCTCGCGTTCCTGACGAACCATCTCGGCGAGCCGCCGGACGTGGAGGGCATCCTGGGCCTGAAGCCGATGGATATCCGGGCCTTCCTGGCCGCCCGGCGGATGGATTCGGTCGGCAGCCGCTCGCTCATGCGCCAGCTCGCGGCCCTGCGCTCCTTCGCCCGGCACCTGGAGCGCGAAGGCCATGGCACGGCCTCGGCCTTCGCGGCGATTCGCACCCCAAAGGTGGACAAGAACCTGCCGCGCCCCCTTTCCGCCTCCTCGGCGGTTGCGGTGACGGATGCCGAGACGCGGGCGTCCGAGAACCGCAAGCCCTGGATCCTGGCGCGGGACGCGGCCGTGCTCTCCCTGCTCTATGGCGCGGGCCTGCGCATCTCGGAGGCCCTGGGGCTGCAGCGCCGCGATGCGCCGGTCAGCGGGATCGATACGGTCACGGTCACCGGCAAGGGCGGCAAGATGCGCAGCGTGCCGGTGCTTGCGCCGATCCAGCGCGCCGTCGAGGAATATCTGGAACTATGCCCCTATGCGATCCCGCCGGAAGGGCCGCTCTTCGTCGGCGCCCGCGGCGGGCCGCTCTCGCCGCGCATCATCCAGCTCGCGGTCGAGGAGCTGCGCGGTGCGCTCGGCCTGCCGGACAGCGCCACGCCTCATGCCTTGCGCCACTCCTTCGCCACCCATCTCCTCGCCAAGGGCGGCGACCTGCGCGGCATCCAGGAGCTTCTGGGCCACGCCTCGCTCTCGACCACGCAGCTCTACACGAAGGTGGATGCGGCCCGCCTGATGGACGCCTTCAATGCGGCCCATCCGCGGGCGCGGGTGAAGCAGGACGTTTGACGACGCCGTCATGCCTGATGGGCTCCTGCTGCTAGGAACGACGGCGCCGCTTCCTCGCCCCGGGCTTGATTCGGGGATCCCAATGCTGTCTTGCGCTGAGCCCTCCCGATTGGATGGTCGGCTCTGCACCCTCTGCCGTCATCACCGGGCTTGGCCCGGTGATCTCGATCGGACAAGCGCCGCGCCACAAACAAGCGGGATGGCCGGAACAAGCCCGGCCATGACGTGGAGAGTATGAGCAAGACTGGAGACGACGAGAAATGCGCCGCGCGTCGACCAGGCGAGACAGCCGGGAGGAGCCCCGCCATGACGGGAAGGTTTGTCGACTACTCCGCCGCGACCGGCTGAGCCAGCAATTGCCGGGCGGCGGGGCCGATATCCCCGGCTGTCCAATGAGGCCGGCAGACGGAGACATAGCGGCCCTCGCCGCCGATCTCGACCACCTCGCCCGAGCGCACGGCCTCGCCGTTGCGGTCGTATTTGAGGATCATCGTGGCCTTGCGGCCGCAATGGCAGAGCTGCTTGATCTCCTGGAAGTCGTCGGCAAGCGCCATCAGGGCGACGATCGCGTCGCTGAACAGCGTCCCGTAGACGTTGTTCTTCAGCCCATAGGCCATGACGGGAATCTTCAGCTCGTCGACGATCCAGGCCAGCTGGCGGATCTGGTCCGCGGTCATGAACTGGACCTCGTCGATGAGCACCGCCGTCACCGGGCGCTTCGCGTGCTCCGCCGCCACGACGGCGTCGATGGCGTCTTCCTTCCGCAAGGGCGTCGCCTCGGCCTCGAGGCCGAGGCGCGACTTCACCTTGCCGATTCCAAATCGGTCGTCGATCACGCTCGTGAACAGCAGCACGTGGCCGCCGTTCTCGATGTAATTGTAGCGAACCTGCAGGAGATGGGTGGTCTTGCCTGCATTCATCACCGAGTAGAGGAAGTGGAGCTTGGCCATCCGGCGATCCTACATGTGGATCGCGCGCTTTTCGACGGCCAGCGCCGCTTCCTTCACAGCTTCCGCGAGGGTCGGATGGGCGTGGCAGGTGCGGGCCATGTCCTCGGAGGAGGCACCAAACTCCATGGCGATCGCCGCCTCGTGGATGAGGTTGCCGGCCTCCGGACCGATGATGTGGACGCCCAGCACCTTGTCGGTCGCCGCATCGGCCAGGATCTTCACGAAGCCGTCCGTGGTGCGGTTGACCTTGGCGCGGCCGTTGGCCGTGAAGGGGAACTTGCCGGCATTGTAGGCGATGCCCGCGGCCTTCAATTCCTCCTCGGTCTTGCCGACGGAGGCGACCTCGGGGAACGTGTAGACCACGCTCGGGATCACGTCGTAGTTCACGTGACCCGCCTTGCCGGCGATGATTTCGGCCACCGCGACACCCTCGTCCTCGGCCTTGTGGGCGAGCATGGGGCCGGCGATCACGTCGCCGATGGCGTAGATGCCCGTGACGTTGGTGGAGAAATGCGCGTCCGTCTGGATGCGGCCGCGGTTGTCGAGCTGGACGCCCACGTGATCGAGGCCCAGACCCTGCGTATAGGGCACGCGCCCGACCGCCACGAGCACCACATCGGCTTCGAGCGTTTCGGCTGCACCGCCGGCAGCCGGCTCCACCGTCAGCTTCGCGCCGTTGCCGGTCTTCTCGACACCGGTCACTTTGGAGCCGAGCTTGAACGCAAAACCCTGCTTCGAGAGGATGCGCTGGAAGTTCTTGGCGACCTCGCCGTCCATGCCAGGCAGGATGCGGTCGAGATATTCCACCACCGTCACCTCGGAGCCGAGGCGGCGCCACACGGAGCCGAGCTCGAGGCCGATCACGCCGGCGCCGATGACCACGAGGCGCTTCGGCACCGTCTCAAGGTCCAGGGCACCGGTGGAGGAAACGATCACCTTCTCGTCGATCTCGATGCCCGGCAGGCGCGTCACGTCCGAACCCGTGGCGATGATGATGTTCTTCGTCTCGAGCATCTGGTTCGAGCCGTCCTCGGCCGTCACCTCGATCTGGCCGACGGCAGCGATGCGGGCGGTGCCGATGAAGGCGTCGATCTTGTTCTTCTTGAGCAGGAACTCGACGCCCTTGGTGTTGCCGTCGACGCCTTCCTGCTTGAATTCGAGCATCTTCTTGAGATCGAGGGTCGGCGCGGAAACGCCGATGCCCATCTCGGCGAAATGCTGCGCATCCTGGAACATGTGCGAGGCATGCAGCAGCGCCTTGGACGGGATGCAGCCGATGTTCAGGCAGGTGCCGCCGTGGGTCTTGCGCTTTTCGACGACGGCGGTCTTCAGGCCGAGCTGCGCGGCCCGGATGGCGGCCACGTAGCCGCCGGGGCCGGTGCCGATGACGATAACATCGTAGGACATGGATTTACCCTCAGTTCGTCATCACTGGCCTCGTGCCGGTGATCCCGATACGGTGAAGCGCGGCGCTCGTCCGATCGAGATGGCCGGAACAAGCCCGGCCATGACAAGGTTGTTGAAAACTTAGAGATCGAGCACGAGGCGCGCCGGATCCTCCAGCGCGTCCTTGACCCGCACGAGGAAGGTCACGGCCTCCTTGCCGTCGACGATGCGGTGATCGTAGGAGAGCGCGAGATACATCATCGGGCGCACGACGATCTGGCCGTTGCGCACGACCGGACGGTCCTCGATGCGGTGCATGCCGAGAATGCCCGATTGCGGCGCGTTGAGGATCGGGGTCGACATGAGCGAGCCGTAGATGCCGCCGTTGGTGATCGTGAAGGTGCCGCCCTGCATCTCGTCGATGGAGAGCTTGCCGTCGCGCGCCCGCTTGCCGAAATCGGCGATCTTCTTCTCGATCCCGGCGACCGAGAGATCGTCCGCATCGCGCACCACGGGAACCACGAGGCCCTTCTCGGTGCCGACCGCGATGCCGATGTGGTAATAGTTCTTGTAGACGAGGTCCTGCCCGTCGATCTCGGCGTTGACGGCCGGAACGTCCTTCAGGGCCTGGATCACCGCCTTGGTGAAGAAGCCCATGAATCCGAGCTTGGTGCCGTGCTTCTTCTCGAACACGTCCTTGTACTGGCTGCGCAGGTTCATCACCGCGCTCATGTCCACGTCGTTGAACGTGGTGAGCATGGCGGCGGTGTTCTGGGCGTCCTTGAGGCGCCGCGCGATGGTCTGGCGCAGCTTCGTCATCTTCACGCGCTCTTCGCGCTCGGCATCGACCGGCGCGGAGGGGGCCCGAACTTGGACGGGCGCTGCAGGCGCAGGAGCGGCAGCGCCGCCGGTGGCGATGGCCGCGAGCATGTCGCCCTTGGTCACGCGGCCGTCCTTGCCGGTGCCGGGAACGCCCGCCGGGCTCACGCCGCTCTCGGCCGCGAGACGGGCGACCGCCGGGCCGTGATCCTTGGCGGCGCCGGGAGCGGCCGCTGCAGGCGCTGCAGCGACGGGAGCAGGAGCCGGCGCAGCCTTGGGGGCTTCCGCCTTCGGCGCGGCCGCAGCAGCCGCAACGGCAGCACCGTCGCCCTCGACGATGGAGCCGAGCACCGCGCCGGGGCTCACCGTCTCACCGTCCTTAGCGACGATGTCGCCGAGCGTGCCGCTCGCGGGAGCGTTGACCTCGAGGGTGACCTTGTCGGTCTCGAGTTCGAGCACGGGCTCGTCGGCCTTCACGGGATCGCCGGGCTTCTTGAACCAGCGGCCGATGGTGGCCTCTGACACGGATTCGCCAAGGGTGGGTACGCGGATTTCGGTTGCCATGGTCGTCTTCGGGTCTTGCGGGGCTCGGACGAGCCCCTCGGAATCGGGTGAGAGCTCTCGCGGGTCTTACGCCGCGAAAGCCTCGTCGAGGAAGGCCTGCAATTGGGCCGTATGCTTGGACATGAGGCCGGTGGCCGTGGCGGCGGAGGCGGGACGTCCCACGTAGCGCGGGCGGTCCACCTTGGAGCCGGCGGTCTTGAGCACCCATTCGAGATAGGGTTCGACGAAGGTCCAGGAGCCCATGTTCTTGGGCTCTTCCTGGCACCACACCACGTCGGCCTTCTTGAAGCGGGCGAGCTCGGCCGCCAGCGACTTCGCCGGGAAGGGATAGAGCTGCTCGACGCGCAGCAGGTAGACATCGTCGATGCCCCGCTTCTCGCGCTCCTCGAGCAGGTCGTAATAGACCTTGCCCGTGCAGATCACCACACGCCGGATCTTGTCGTCCTTCACCAGCTTGATGCCGTCGCGCCCGGCCTGAGCGTCGTCCTGCAGAACGCGATGGAAGTAGGTTCCCTCGGAAATGTCGGCGAGGGTCGAGGTGCAGCGCTTGTGGCGCAGCAGGCTCTTGGGCGTCATCAGGATCAGCGGCTTGCGGAAGTCGCGCTTCAGCTGACGGCGCAGGATGTGGAAGTAGTTCGACGGAGTCGAGCAGTAACCCACCTGCATGTTGTCCTCGGCGCACATCTGCAGCCAGCGCTCGAGGCGGGCGGAGGAATGCTCCGGTCCCTGGCCCTCGTAGCCGTGCGGCAGGAGGCAGACGAGACCCGACATGCGCAGCCACTTGCGCTCGCCGGACGACACGAACTGGTCGAACACCACCTGGGCGCCGTTGGCGAAGTCGCCGAACTGCGCTTCCCAAAGGGTCAGGGCGTTGGGCTCGGACAGGGTGTAGCCGTACTCGAAGCCCAGCACCGCCTCTTCCGACAGCATGGAGTTGATGACTTCGTAGCGGGCCTGGCTGTCCGAGATGTGGTTGAGAGGCGTGTAACGCTCCTCGTTCTCCTGGTCGGTCAGAACGGAGTGGCGCTGCGAGAAGGTGCCGCGCTCCACGTCCTGGCCCGACAGGCGCACCCGGTGCCCCTCGAGCAGGAGCGATCCGAAGGCGAGCGCCTCGGCCATGGCCCAGTCGAAGCCCTCGCCGGTTTCCAGCATCTTCTTGCGGTTGTCGAGGAAGCGCTGGATCGTGCGGTGAAGGTGGAAGCCTTCCGGGATCGTGGTCAGGGCCTTGCCGATCTGCTGCAGGGTCTCGGCCGACACGCCGGTCTGACCGCGGCGCGGATCGTCCTGATCCTCGCGCACCGCCTTGAGGCCGGACCAGCGTCCGTCGAGCCAGTCGGCCTTGTTGGGCTTGTAGCTGGTCGCGATGTCGAACTCGGCGTCGAGCTTCGAGCGCCAGCTCGACTTCATCTCCTCGACCTCGGCCTCGGTGACGATGCCTTCGTCCATGAGCTTCTTGGAGTAGAGCTCGACGATCGCCGGATGCGACCGGATCTTGCGGTACATGAGCGGCTGGGTGAAGGCCGGCTCGTCGCCCTCGTTGTGGCCGAAGCGGCGGTAGCAGAACATGTCGATGACGACAGGCTTCTGGAAGCGCTGGCGGTATTCCGTCGCCACCTTCGCGGCGAAGACCACGGCCTCCGGATCGTCGCCGTTCACGTGGAAGATCGGCGCCTCGACCATCTTCGCCACGTCCGACGGATAGGGCGAGGAACGCGAGAAGCGCGGATCGGTGGTGAAGCCGATCTGGTTGTTGATGATGAACGAGATCCAGCCGCCGGTGCGGTGACCGCGCAGGCCCGACAGGCCGAAGCATTCCGCCACCACACCCTGGCCGGCGAAAGCCGCGTCGCCATGGATGAGGAGCGGCATGACGGCCGTGCGGTTGTCGGGCGTGCAGCCGTGCTGGTCCTGCTTGGCGCGAACCTTGCCGAGCACGACGGGGTTGACGATTTCCAGGTGCGACGGGTTGGCGGTCAGCGACAGGTGGACGTTGTTGCCGTCGAAGTTGCGGTCCGAGGACGCGCCGAGATGGTACTTCACGTCACCCGAGCCCTCCACGTCGTCGGGCGCGAAGGAGCCGCCCTTGAACTCGTGGAACAGGGCGCGGTGCGGCTTGCCCATCACCTGGGTCAGCACGTTGAGACGGCCACGATGGGCCATGCCGAGCACGATCTCCTTCACGCCGAGAT
>JAESFT010000444.1_pt1 | contig 25765 bp, 29 predicted proteins | sample 9269451 | NCBI WGS metagenome assembly JAESFT01 (sample SAMN14502557, study PRJNA617106) | algae metagenome | isolation source: Scytonema hyalinum WJT4-NPBG1 and co-occurring heterotrophs from well... | place: USA: Mojave Desert, Joshua Tree National Park, California | collected 2006-05-25
TCAGAAACTGAGGCTGCCATGGCAAAACTGGCACTGATTAACCGTGAACAAAAGCGCGCAGACCTGGTAAAGAAATATGCAGGCAAGCGAGCTGAGTTGAAGGCAATCATCGACGATCAATCAAAATCCGAGGAAGAGCGTTACGAAGCACGATTGAAGTTGCAAGCGCTTCCGCGTAACGCAAATCCGACTCGGCAACGTAATCGTTGCGCGCTTACTGGTCGTCCGCGCGGTACTTTCCGTAAATTCGGTTTGGCCCGTACTAAGATCCGTGAAATCGCCATGCGCGGCGAGATTCCCGGAATGACAAAAGCTAGCTGGTAATAGGAGAACATGTAATGAGTATGAGCGATCCTATCGCCGATATGCTGACACGCATTCGCAATGCCCAAGGTGTGCAAAAAACTACGGTTGCCATGCCTTCTTCCAAAGTAAAAATCGCTATAGCTAATGTCTTGAAGGACGAAGGTTATATCGAAGACTTCGCTGTCAGCGAAGATGCTGGTAAGGCAGAACTGAAGATTGGCCTTAAGTATTATGCGGGGCGCCCTGTAATAGAGCGGCTGGAACGGGTCTCCCGCCCAGGTCTGCGGATCTACAAAGGCAAGAACGATATTCCCAATGTCATGAACGGACTCGGCGTGGCGATCGTCTCCACACCAAAAGGCGTTATGACGGATCGCAAAGCGCGCGCTACCGGTGTTGGTGGCGAAGTGATTTGCTACGTCGCTTAAGGAGTGCAAGATGTCTCGTGTAGGTAAAATGCCGATTGAACTGCCGAAGGGCGCCGAGGCGACTATCGCGGCAGAGCAGATCGTAGTTAAAGGGCCTTTGGGTCAGCTGACTTTGGCACTGACAGGTCAAGTGGCAGTTAAAAATGAAAACGGTGTATTAAGCTTTGCTCCCGCAGACGAAAGTCGCGAAGCGAACGCAATGACCGGTACCGTGCGTGCATTGGTCAATAACATGGTCAATGGCGTTACGAAAGGTTTTGAGAAGAAGCTAAGCCTGGTTGGCGTGGGCTTTCGTGCCCAAGCTCAAGGCGAAAAGCTGAATCTATCGTTGGGCTTTTCTCATCCAATCGTCCACCTGATGCCTCCAGGCGTGAAGTGCGAAACGCCTTCCCAGACCGAAATCTTGATCAAGGGCGTCGACCGTCAGCAGGTCGGTCAGGTGGCCGCCGAAGTTCGTGCTTACCGTAGTCCCGAGCCTTATAAAGGCAAAGGTGTTCGCTATGCGGACGAGGTAGTCACGCTTAAAGAAACCAAGAAGAAGTAATAGGGGTTGACGATGGATAAGAAACAATCACGTCTGCGCCGTGCACGTCAAACGCGTGCCAAGATCGCAGAACTTAAAGTTAACCGCTTGGCAGTGCATCGTACCAACTTGCATATTTACGCGAACATCATTGGTCCTGATGCGCAGGTCTTGGCCTCCGCCTCTACGCTTGAAGCCGAAGTGCGACAGGAACTTGCTGGTAAATCGGGCAAGGGTGGAAATGCAGCTGCGGCAGCACTCGTCGGTAAGCGAGTCGCTGAGAAAGCACTCAAGGCCGGTATCGCGGAAGTAGCGTTTGATCGATCCGGTTTCCGTTATCACGGGCGTGTGAAGGCAGTTGCCGAAGCAGCCCGCGAAGCCGGTCTGAAGTTCTAAGGAAGAGTCGTCATGGCAAAAATGCAAGCGAAAGTGCAGCAAGGCGAAGAGCGCGACGATGGTATGCGCGAAAAGATGATTGCGGTGAACCGTGTGACTAAAGTCGTCAAGGGCGGCCGTATCATGGGTTTTGCGGCGCTCGCCGTTGTTGGTGACGGTGATGGTCGGATCGGCATGGGCAAAGGCAAGTCAAAGGAAGTGCCTGTCGCGGTGCAAAAGGCGATGGAAGAAGCACGCCGCAAGATGATTAAAGTTTCGTTAAAGAACGGAACTTTGCAACACACCGTCACAGGCAAGCACGGTGCGTCTTCGGTAATGATTTCGCCGGCAAAGGACGGTACTGGTGTAATTGCCGGCGGTCCAATGCGCGCCATCTTTGAGGTGATGGGCGTGACCAATGTGGTTGCGAAGTCGAACGGTTCGACGAACCCGTACAATATGGTGCGTGCCACTCTGGACGGATTGTCGAAAATGAACACTCCTTCGGAGATTGCTGCAAAACGTGGCAAGTCCGTCGAGGACATCCTGGGCTAAGGTGACGTTATGACAAACACAGTCAAAGTAAAGCTGGTCAAAGGTTTGATCGGCACCAAGCAAAGCCATCGCGCTACGGTTCGTGGCTTAGGTCTGCGTCGCGTCAATTCCGTATCCGAACTGCAGGATACGCCAGCTGTTCGTGGCATGATCAACAAGGTCTCATATCTCGTGAAAGTGGTTTCGTAAGCTTTTGGGCTTGCGAACGGAGAACATAATGGAATTGAATAGCATTCAACCTGCTGACGGCGCGAAGCACTACAAGCGGCGTGTCGGACGTGGTATTGGTTCCGGCATCGGTAAGACAGCTGGACGTGGTCACAAAGGACAAAAGTCGCGCGCAGGTGGATTTCATAAGGTCGGCTTTGAAGGCGGCCAGATGCCACTCCAGCGGCGGTTGCCAAAGCGCGGCTTCAAATCCGCTGCGACGCCATATAAAGCAGAAGTTCGGCTGTCCGATCTTGAAAACCTGCCAGTCAGCGATGTCGATATGCTGGCATTAAAGCAGGCAGGTCTGGTTCCGGAGCTCGCTCGCGTAGTTCGTATTATTAAAGCAGGCGAGATTACGAAGAAATTGAGCGTCACTGGATTGATTGCGACAAAAGGCGCGAAAGCGGCTATTGAAGCAGCTGGCGGTTCTGTTGCCTAAGCGACTGCCTTTGCAATCAACAATTTCGGAGCAATAATTGGCAACATCCCCTCAACTCGCCAAGAGCGCAGCAAGCGGATTCCCTTGGGGGCGTTTGTGGTTTCTGCTTGCGGCTTTGGTGGTGTATCGTATCGGCGCTCACATTCCTGTTCCGGGAATTGATCCAACTCAGCTAGCAGAACTGTTCAAACAAAACCAAGGCGGCATTCTGGGGATGTTTAACATGTTCTCCGGCGGGGCGCTGTCGCGGTTCACCGTTTTCGCTCTTGGCATCATGCCTTACATCTCGGCTTCGATCATCATGCAGTTGATGTCGATCGTGTCGCCGCAATTGGAGGCATTGAAGAAAGAGGGCGAGGCTGGGCGGCGCAAGATCACGCAATACACCCGCTACGGCACGCTGGTGCTCGCGACATTTCAAGCGCTTGGCATCGCAGTTGCGCTTGAATCGCAAGCTGGCCTAGTGCTGGATCCAGGATTGGCATTTCGATTCACCACGGTTGTTACTTTGGTAACCGGCACCATGTTTTTGATGTGGCTAGGTGAGCAAATCACGGAGCGCGGTCTGGGTAACGGAATCTCGATCATTATTTTCGCCGGTATTGCTGCAGGCTTGCCGAGCGCATTGGGTGGATTGTTTGAATTGGTTCGTACCGGCTCAATGAGTGCGCTGTCTGCAATCTTGATTTGTGTAATTGTTGCCGCCGTAACGTTCATCGTTGTGTTTATCGAACGAGGCCAGCGCAAGATTCTCGTCAACTACGCAAAACGCCAGGTAGGAAATAAGATTTATGGTGGTCAGAGCAGTCACTTGCCACTGAAGTTGAATATGGCTGGTGTGATTCCGCCAATCTTCGCATCGTCGATTATTCTTTTTCCAGCGACCATCACGAGTTGGTTCACCTCGGGTGATACGACCAATCCATTCATTCGGTTCTTGAAGGATCTGGCCGCTTCACTTGCGCCCGGCGAACCGATTCACGCATTGCTGTATGCGGTTGCGATTGTGTTTTTCTGCTTCTTCTACACTGCCTTGGTGTTCAACAGCAAGGAAACAGCGGAAAATCTGAAAAAGAGCGGTGCGTTTGTTCCCGGTATTCGTCCCGGTGACCAAACAGCGCGATATATCGACAAGATCTTGATGCGGTTAACGCTTGCGGGTGCGTTGTATATCACCCTGGTGTGCTTGTTGCCGGAGTTCTTGATCGCTCGTTGGAAGGTGCCATTCTATTTTGGTGGAACCTCCTTGCTGATCATCGTTGTGGTTACCATGGATTTCATGGCACAAGTACAGAACTATGTTATGTCTCAGCAGTATGAGTCGCTGCTGCGCAAAGCAAATTTCAAGGGCGGGATTCCAACGCGTTAAGCGCGGGGACAGCGAAGAAACCGAATGGCAAAAGACGATGTTATTCAAATGCAGGGTGAGATTCTTGAGAATCTTCCTAATGCAACATTTCGAGTCAAGTTGGAGAACGGGCATGTAGTGCTCGGGCATATTTCCGGCAAGATGCGGATGAACTACATTCGGATCCTGCCAGGAGATAAGGTGACAGTCGAGCTGACTCCCTATGATTTGAGCCGGGCGCGAATCGTGTTCCGGACGAAGTAATGTGTTGTGGTAGGGATGGAGTTGCGGTTCGCTTTACTCCGTTGCGTAATGTTTAAAAATCAAGGAAAGAGGGCGAAATGAAAGTGCTCGCATCAGTTAAGCGGATCTGCCGCAACTGCAAAATCATCAAGCGCAAAGGCGTTGTTCGTGTTATCTGCACGGAACCGCGTCATAAGCAGCGCCAAGGTTAATTAACGTTATTGATCGAGGAATAACGAATGGCACGTATTGCAGGGGTTAATATCCCCAACCATCAGCACACCGTGATCGGCTTGACGGCCATCTTTGGTATCGGTCGTCCACGCGCGCAGCAAATTTGCGAAACGACAGGCGTATTGACCACTAAGAAGGTCAAGGACCTGGACGACAACGAGCTGGAAAAGCTTCGCGACGAAGTGGGCAAGTTCGTTGTTGAAGGCGATCTGCGTCGTGAAGTGTCGATGAGCATCAAGCGATTGATGGATCTTGGATCATATCGCGGCTTGCGCCATCGTAAAGGGCTTCCGGTTCGCGGTCAGCGTACACGCACCAATGCACGGACCCGCAAAGGCCCGCGTAAGGCTGCAGCGTCGTTGAAGAAATAATCCCGGTAAGTCGTCGGTTCCAAGGAAATCATTATGGCAAAAGCCCCTAATAACGCCGCCGCAGCACGCGCGCGTAAAAAAGTTAAAAAGAACGTTGCAGAAGGTATCGCGCACATCCACGCGTCTTTCAACAACACAATTATTACGATTACTGACCGTCAGGGCAATGCGCTTTCCTGGGCAACGTCGGGTGGCGCGGGTTTCAAGGGCTCTCGTAAATCCACGCCATTTGCAGCCCAGGTTGCAGCAGAAGCCGCGGGCAAGGTCGCTGTTGAGTGTGGCGTAAAAAATCTGGAAGTCCGGATTAAAGGCCCTGGACCAGGCCGTGAATCGGCAGTCCGTGCTCTCAATAATCTAGGTATCAAAATCACCCAGATTCAGGACGTGACGCCTGTGCCGCACAACGGCTGCCGTCCGCCTAAGCGTCGCCGTATCTAATTTTTCGTCAACGGAAAGCAGGGTCCTTCCTGCTTTCCGTTTTCGATGTTGTAAGTCGCCCGCCAACGCACTTGGCGGGTTTTGTTCTTAAGACCACCGTCTGGTTGTAGTTGAATCAGACTAGCGCCTGGCGAGTCGTTTCTTGGCTCGGGCGGGGCGTCATTCAATAAATAAGGAAATAACGTGGCACGTTACATTGGACCAAAAGCAAAACTTTCCCGCCGTGAAGGCACCGACCTTTTCCTGAAGAGCGCACGCCGCTCCTTGGATTCAAAGTGCAAACTTGATTCCAAGCCAGGGCAACATGGCCGTACTTCTGGTGCCCGTACCTCGGATTATGGTAATCAGTTGCGCGAGAAGCAGAAGGTTAAACGGATGTACGGCATCCTCGAGCGTCAGTTCCGCCGCTATTTCGCTGAAGCCGATCGTCGCAAGGGCAATACCGGTGAAAACTTATTGAAGTTGCTTGAGTCGCGTCTCGACAATGTCGCTTATCGTATGGGCTTCGGTTCTACACGCGCAGAAGCGCGCCAAATGGTGAGCCACAAAGCGTTTACTGTTAATGGCAACGTCGTGAATATCGCGTCATATCAAGTCAAGGCAGGCGATGTAGTTGCTGTACGTGAGAAGGCCAAAAAACAGGCGCGTATTCTAGAAGCGTTGTCTTTGGCCGAACAAAGCGGCATGCCGACATGGGTGGCCGTTGATGCGAAGAAAATGGAAGGCGTCTTCAAGTCGATGCCGGACCGTACCGAAATTGCAAACGACGTTAACGAATCGCTGATCGTCGAATTGTATTCCCGTTAATTAGTTCCCCTGCCTGCCTACCAAGGCAGGCTTCTTTCGTAATGCCATCAGCCTTATCGGTGTAACGAGCCGAGGGTATTGAAAAGGACATTTCATGCAAAACAGTTTGTTGAAGCCCCGTATCATCGAAGTGGAAGCACTTGGTGCCGGCAGCGCCAAAGTGGTTATGGAGCCGTTCGAGCGCGGCTACGGCCATACTCTGGGCAACGCCCTGCGCCGTGTGCTGTTGTCGTCCATGGTTGGCTATGCGCCTACCGAAGTGACAATCGCCGGCGTAGTACATGAATACTCGTCGCTCGACGGCGTGCAGGAAGACGTTGTTGACATGCTGCTGAACCTCAAGGGTGTGGTATTCAAACTGCATAACCGCGACGAAGTGACGCTCACCCTGCGCAAGGATGGCGAAGGTGCTGTGTATGCATCGGACATCGATCTCCCACACGATGTGGAACTGGTCAATCCGGATCACGTGATCGCACACCTGACTGCAGGTGGTAAGCTCGATATGCAAATCAAGGTGGAAAAAGGCCGGGGCTATGTACCTGGTAACGTGCGCCGCTTGTCTGAAGATGCGAACAAGACAATTGGCCGTATCATCCTCGACGCTTCGTTTTCCCCGGTCCGCCGTGTTTCCTATGCCGTCGAATCTGCCCGTGTGGAACAGCGTACCGACCTCGACAAACTCGTTATCAACATCGAAACCAACGGCGTCATCTCGCCTGAAGAAGCGATCCGTCAGTCTGCTCGCGTTCTTGTCGATCAGCTGAACGTTTTCGCCGCACTGGAGGGTACAGAGGCGGCGGCAGAAGCACCGTCGCGTGCGCCGTCTGTCGATCCAATTCTTCTCCGTCCTGTCGACGATTTGGAGCTCACAGTCCGTTCCGCAAATTGCCTCAAGGCCGAGAACATTTATTACATCGGCGACTTGATTCAGCGCAGCGAAAACGAACTGTTGAAAACACCAAATCTCGGACGCAAGTCACTAAACGAGATTAAGGAAGTGCTGGCTTCCCGCGGCTTGACCTTGGGAATGAAACTCGAAAACTGGCCGCCGGCTGGTCTGGAAAAGTAATTAAGATGGGATATGGCCTTCCTATAGCGGAAGGCCCGCTCTACAAGTAGTGCAAACCGTACCAATACGTACCGGCCCGCGACCTATCGTCGATAGAAGAGCTGGACTTAAACTTCGAAACTGAAAGGAAATACCATGCGTCACCGTCACGGCCTTCGTAAACTGAACCGTACTTCGTCACACCGTCTTGCAATGCTGCGCAACATGACTGTGTCGCTCCTGCGTCACGAAGCCATCAAGACCACCCTGCCAAAGGCAAAAGAACTGCGTCGTGTTGTCGAGCCTATCCTCACCCTTGGCAAGACCGATTCGCTCGCAAACAAGCGCCTGGCTTTCAGCCGTCTGCGTGACCGTGAGATGGTTGTCAAACTTTTTGCAGAGCTGGGTCCGCGCTACGCAACCCGTAACGGCGGCTATCTCCGCATTTTGAAGATGGGTTTCCGTCAGGGTGACAACGCGCCAATGGCGTTTGTCGAACTGGTTGATCGTCCGGAACTCAGCGAAGCGACAGAAGTTCAAACAGCAGAATAAGGTCAAAAGACCGCGATCGCAAAAGCCAGGTGCATGCCTGGCTTTTTGCATTCTGGCGTTGCGACGTTTGGTATCAAGAGCGATTTTTGTTCTTGCGCCATAATGTCAGGCATGCCCAAATCTGCCATTCTCTCAGTATCCAATCTCCATAAGAGTTATGGAAACGCCGACAAAAAGAACATTGTCGTCAATGGACTTTCGTTTTCGCTACGGGAGGGCGAATGCTATGGCCTGCTTGGACCAAATGGCGCAGGAAAGACCACGACCTTACGTCTCTGCCTTGGGCTGACCGAGCCCGACAGAGGACAAATCACTTTGGTAGGCAAGCCGGTTCCGGCCCAGGCACGCGTTGCGCGCTTGCGGGTCGGTGTAGTCCCGCAAGCGGATAATTTGGATCCGGACTTTACTGTCGAGGAAAACTTGCTGGTGTTCGGCCGCTACTTCGGCATCAACGACGCTCAAATTCGCGCACGCATACCCAAGCTTCTGGAGTTTGCCAGCTTGACTGCGAAGAAGGGCGCTCGAATTACTGAACTCTCCGGAGGAATGCGACGGCGCCTGACATTAGCCCGTGCGCTGGTAAATGATCCTGATCTCATATTTATGGATGAGCCAACCACCGGGCTTGATCCGCAGGCGAGGCACCTCATCTGGGACCGGTTGAAAGCACTGCTGGCAGAGGGCAAGACAATCCTGCTCACGACACATTTTATGGACGAGGCGGAACGACTTTGCGATCGCCTGGCAGTTATCGATCACGGTCAGTTGATTGCGGAAGGATCGCCGCGCGATCTCATCCGACAGCATATCGAGGCTGAAGTCGTTGAAGTGTATGGCGACAATGCCCATGCATGGAGCTCGCGAATCGGACGTCAGCAATCGGCGCGCACAGAAGTTAGCGGAGAAACGGTGTTTTGCTATACAAACGATGCACAGGCACTCTTAAATGGTTTGCAGGCGACTGAGGGCGTACGCTATCTGCATCGCCCCGCCAATTTGGAAGACTTGTTCCTGAAGCTTACAGGACGGGAGATGCGGGATTGAAAATGAGCAACAGCATGCTGGAGCTGCCTCGGTTTTCATGGCGGTTCTATCCGATCTGGCGCCGTAACTTCCTGGTTTGGAAAAAACTTGCGGTGGTCAGTGTACTGGGCAACATCGCCGATCCGCTGATCACCCTGATAGCATTCGGATATGGTTTGGGCAGCCTGCTAAAAACCGTCGAGGGCATACCCTATATCCAGTATCTCGCCTCAGGTTCGATTTGCATGTCCGTCATGATGGCAGCGTCGTTTGAGGCACTCTATTCTGCATTCTCGCGCATGCATGTACAAAGGACATGGGACGCATTGCTGAACGCCCCACTGGCACTGGACGACGTCGTGCTCGCTGAAATGCTATGGGCTGCGACCAAGTCGATGTTTTCCGGCATTGCGATCGTCGCAGTGCTTTTTGCTCTCGGGATAGGAATACATTGGCATACGCTGATCGTGCTACCGGTTCTGTTCTTGATCGGTATGACCTTCGCTTCGCTAGGTTTGGTGGTCAACGCCTTTGCAAAAGGCTATGATTTTTTTACCTACTATTTCACGCTCCTGCTGACGCCAATGATATTTGTGTCGGGCGTGTACTATCCAATTACGCAATTGCCGTCTTGGCTTCAGGAAGTCGCGCGCTATTTGCCGTTGAGCGCCGCGGTTGACTTGGTCCGGCCGATGATTCTCGGCAGTTGGCCGGCAACGCCTATAACCGACCTGGCGGTTCTGATGGGATATTGTGTTGCAGGTTATTATGCGGCGGCGATCATGACACGCAGGCGCTTGCTCAAGTAATTTTTAACATTGGGTTTATTCTGACCATGCAACAGGCCCTTCTCGTAATGACCAATATGCCGGACGCAGATAGTGCAAGGAAGCTCGCCCGGCTGATCCTGGATGAGCGACTTGCGGCATGCGTCAATATATTGCCTTCCATTCAATCAATCTACCGGTGGGAGGGCGCTATTGAAGATGCAAGCGAAATCCCGATACATATCAAAACCATGGCGGATCGATACCCCGATCTCGAATTGGCCATCAAGAACATGCACCCCTATCAAGTACCGGAAATCATCGCAATACCGATTACCGAAGTCTCAATGGCTTACCTGGAGTGGATTCGGCAGGAAACCAGAAAGCAGCAGGACGCATAAGAATGAAAGCGAGCAACACAACGATGCGGTATCGGAATCGCATGATCACAGTTAATCGACGCATATTCCATCGCTCCCTATTGCTATTTGCAACCATCGGCCTGTTCGCCTCGATGTTGCTGCTGCAGTCGTCCGCACGGGCCGCCGAGGATTATCTGGCGCCTGACGTGGCGTTTAAATTCTCCGCAAAGATGGCGGACGAAAAGACGGTCGAGATTACCTACCGTATCGCGGACGGCTATTACATGTACCGGGAGCGCTTTGCATTCAAGGCCGACGGCGCAGCTCTGGGTGAACCCGTAATACCTCCAGGAAAAATTAAGTTCGATGAGACGTTTCAGAAGGATGTGGAAACGTATCGCAAGTCCATCACTATCAAATTGCCGGTAGAAGCCGCCGGAAGCTTCACCCTGACGGCAACCAGCCAGGGATGCGCGGATGCGGGATTGTGTTATTCGCCGATGGACTCGCAAGCGACCTTGTCACCCAAGGGCGGCGGATTGCTGGCGGCAATCACTGCGGCGCGGACCGAACCGGCTGCAATGACCACACCGGCCGAAAGCAGTGCGGCACAATCGTCTACCGCGGGACCGCCGGCAGCCTCCATGCAGGACTCCGACATGGGCAGGATCGAGGCGTCATTGAAGAGCGGGAAGCTTCTGGCAATCGTACCGCTTTTCATTCTGCTTGGCCTGGGCCTGTCCTTTACGCCATGCGTGTTGCCCATGGTACCGATCCTCTCGTTCATCATCGTCGGTGAAGGTGCCCAGACAAATCGTTCACGAAGCTTTACGTTGTCAGTGGTATATGCCTTGGGTATGGCATTGGTGTACACGGCACTCGGTGTCGCGGCCGGATTGATCGGAGAAGGACTCTCGGCGAGCTTACAAAAGCCATGGGTGCTTGCGCTGTTCGCCGTGCTGATGGTGGCATTGTCACTGTCGATGTTTGGCGTGTATCAGTTGCAGGTGCCAGCATCGATACAAACGAAACTGGCGAGGTTTTCGGAGCGGCAATCGGGCGGCAAACTGGCAGGCGTGTTCGCGATGGGTGCAATTTCAGCAATGATTGTCGGCCCCTGTGTTGCCGCGCCCCTGGCCGGCGCGTTGGTGTACATCAGCCAGACGCGAGACGTCGTGGTTGGCGGAAGCGCGCTATTTGCCATGGCTGTCGGCATGAGCGTGCCATTGCTGCTAGTAGGACTGTCTGCAGGAGCGTTATTGCCGCGTGCAGGCGCGTGGATGGAAGGCGTAAAGCGCTTTTTCGGGGTGCTGATGCTGGGTTTGGCGTTGTGGATTGCTTCGCCGCTATTATCGACCGCCATGCAAATGTTTGGCTGGGCGGCATTGGGCATCGGATATGGTGCGTATCTGCTTTTCAACCGACTTGGTCCATGGCAAACAAAGGCCATCGGATTGATATTTGCCGCATTGGGACTGTTGCAACTGGCTGGCGTGGCGACCGGCGGGCGCGATGTGCTGGCGCCATTGGCGCACCTTACAAAAGGCCACGCAGCCGAAACAGAGTTCGTACGGGTTAAGTCAAGTGACGAACTAGATGCCGTGCTGGCGCAGTCAAAAGGCAAAACAGTCATGCTGGATTTTTATGCGGACTGGTGTGTTTCCTGTAAGGAAATGGAAAAGTTCACCTTCTCCGATCCGCGCATTCAAGCCCGGTTCGCGGATATGGTGCTGCTTCAGGCAGATGTAACGGCCAATAACGCCGACGACAAGGCGTTGTTGAAGCGATTTAAACTCTTCGGGCCTCCAGGCATTATCTTCTTCGACAAAGAGGGCAAGGAAATTCAGGGAGGTCGCGTCATCGGTTACCAAAACGCTGACAAATTCAATCAGTCACTTGGTTTGGTGACTAGTTTTTAGGCGGGATGTCTTTCGGGAACGCTGCTTATACAAGAACCGATATAAGCAGCTAATTTCCTTGTTGTTGATAACAGAGCAGTGTGCGAATATATTCATTGCTTAATAACTTTTGGGAGATGGATATGACATTGCGTCTTGGTGATATTGCCCCAGACTTCGAACAGGATTCTTCGATCGGGAAGATCAAATTTCATGAATGGGCAGGTGATTCCTGGGTCGTATTGTTTTCCCACCCGGCGGATTTCACTCCGGTCTGCACCACGGAACTTGGCCTGACTGCGAAGCTCAAGTCGGAGTTCGATAAGCGGAATGTGAAAGCGATTGCCTTATCTGTCGACCCGGCGGACAAGCATGTGCAGTGGATCAAGGATATCGAAGAAACGCAGAACACAGTAGTCGGATTTCCGATCATTGCCGACGCGGACAAAACAGTTGCAGCCCTGTACGACATGATTCATCCAAATCAGTCCGAGACGATGACCGTACGTTCATTGTTCGTGATCGACCCCAAGAAAAAGATCCGTCTGACGATTACTTACCCAATGAGCACTGGCCGCAATTTCGATGAAATACTGCGTGTCATTGATGCCCTGCAACTTACTGACGGTTATACCGTTGCGACCCCAGGCAACTGGCGGGACGGTGAGGATGTCATTATTCCGCTGACAATTCAGGATGAAGATGTTATCAAGCAGAAATATCCGAAGGGATACACCGCGCCGCGGCCTTATCTTCGCCTGACGCCGCAACCGAACAAATAACGATTGCCGTAAATGACAAAAAGCGCCCGACGATCGGGCGCTTTTTTTATGGGTTCGGGCGGACAGCTATTTCCTACTGTCGAAAGCGCGGTCTTCAAGATATCGTTTTTGCCTGAAGTAAAGCAGCATGACGATGACGAGCAGCAGCATTGCCCCTATGGTGATCCAGAAACCTGCGCGGTCTTTCAGCAGCGGCAGGTAATCGAAATTCATGCCGAAAATGCCGGTAATTAAAGTAAGCGGCATGAACAGCGCCGTGATTACCGTCAGAGTCCGCATGATCTCGCTGGTACGATGCGCCATGAGCGAAAAATGAATCTGCACGGCAGACTCGATGGATGATTCGAGCCGCCGCGCATGATTCAGAACGCGGCTGATATGCTCGATTACATCATTGATACGAACCAGCAAAAGATCGGATTCCTTGCGGTCATCGTGGTTGCCTTTGACATCCACTATGTAATCCCGTAGTTCCTGCAAGGCGTCCAGTTGCCCCTCGCTTAGTTGGTCGAGTTTGCGCAACTCGATACGGGCATCGAGCAATGCAAGCCAATCATTGAACGGGCGGCGCGGATTCAACAGGGCGCGTTGCCAGCGGTCGATTTGTGCGGTCAGCGGTTGTCGAAGTTCGAGATACTGGTCAACCATCGCATTCAGCAGGCGAAGCATCAATTCTTCCGGCGACACTGGTGGGCGGGCGGTATTCAAACTGCCGTCGCGCTTGTGCTTGTAGTCAAGCAGCCGGTTGCGGGTCGCCTCCACGGTACGGCTGCGCGCTGCATGAATGGTGATCAGCGTACGGCCAATCAGCAGGAAGGTAACTGGCTTGGTAGCCAATTTGGCGAGTGCCTGCGGTACCTTGCGTTTGCTACTGTCTTCCACCTGTACGGCTTGTGCCTCGGGCTGATTATTCAGGTCCAGTTTGCGAAAGACCACCATCGCGTAGTCTTGGGTTGAATCGAAATAAGACGGATGGGACAGGTTGGTAATGTCTAGCAAATGCGGGTCGTATACATGAACGCCCGTCATTCCTTCAACGGTGCTGCGCCATGCCTGTACGTCGGCGGCAACTTCGTCGTGAGTCGTATCGAGCCAGAGAAATTCCTCGTCGGATATATCGGCCGGTCTTTCGGTAATACGGGAAACCTGTTGTCTACTGATGAGAAAAATGTCCATGTGGTGCGGGAAGAGATTTCAAAACCATCCAGAATGCGGCAAGCGAAATGAGAGCCGATACCACGATCACGCTTTGCACGATGGGAGGAAGAGTGGGGGCCCCAAACCATGACCCGGTCACCAGTACGCCAATCGCCGTGCCAACGAGCCTGACCGATTCGAGCAAGGAATAGCCGGAAGCGCGCTCCATCAGGCCGCCGATGATCCATAGTCCTCCTCCAAGCCAGGCCGCGTAGGCCAGTCCCGACCAGCCGGGAATCGTGTTGTGCACGGCAAGAAAGTGTGTGGTGGTCAGTAATAACACGGAGAACTGTGCCAGGCAATAAATCTGCTCCGACCGGGTAAGCTCGGGGTTGTACAACGCGTGCCGGATATCGAAATCGACTTTTGGATGGACTGCTTCGATGTCAGCCGGACGCCATCCGGGCCGGGCGAACAGCAAGCGCAGCTTGTCACGCAGGCGGCGGGTATGCCATGCATCCTTTGCGATCGATTTATACACCTCGATATTTGCCCAGAGCGGATTCCAGCTGCGCAACGGACTGCGCGTGCCATACACGACCGGCTCGTCGTCGCGCTCCTCGATGAAGGTGCCGAACATGCGGTCCCAGAGAATCAGGATGCCGCCATAATTTTTATCGAGATACACATCATTGACCGCATGATGCACGCGATGATTGGACGGTGACACGAAGACGCGGTCGAACCATCCCAGCCTGCCAATCTGCTGGGTGTGAACCCAGAATTGATAGAGCAGATCGATCAGTGCCACCGCGGCGAATACTTCCAGCGGATAGCCGAGAACTGCCATGGGGATATAGAAGATCCAACCCAGCAACGCGCCACTGCTGGTCTGGCGCAATGCGGTCGACAGGTTATAGTCCTCGCTCTGATGATGAACGACATGCGCTGCCCAGAGAATATTGACTTCATGCCCCATGCGATGCAGCCAGTAATAGCAGAAGTCATAGAGTAATAATCCCGACACCCAGACCCAAAGGCTGTCCGCCGGCAGCCTGAACAAGGCAACATGTTCAAGCAGCCATGCATAAATGCCGATACGCAGAAGGCGCATGAACACGCCGCTGATCTGGCTGAGTACGCCGAGGCTGATGCTATTGATTGCGTCGTTGAGACGATAGGTATTGCGGTGCCGCAGCAGGCCGACAGCCAGTTCAATGAAGATGAGTAAGAAAAAAACCGGCGTTGCCAGCGTGATGACTTTTTCCTGCATCATTGCCTCCATTTGCCGCCGAAGCGGCAATTTTTATTTGTCAGGCAATGGTAGCTGAAAAGAAGGCGTGCGGATCAACCGAGTTTCAGCCGACGGGCAATGTCGCGCGCAAAGTAGGTCAGTACGCCATCGGCGCCTGCACGCTTGAATGCCAGCATGGATTCCATCATCGCCTTATCGTGATCGAGCCAGCCATGCTGCGCGGCAGCCTTGATCATCGCGTACTCACCGCTCACCTGGTAAGCAAAGGTCGGCACCTTGAACTCATCCTTGACCCGTCGCACGATATCCAGATAAGGCATGCCCGGCTTGACCATCACCATATCGGCGCCTTCCGCAATATCCAGCGCGACCTCGCGCAGCGCCTCGTCGCTGTTGGCCGGATCCATCTGGTAAGTGGCCTTGTCGCCCTTGCCGAGATTGGCTGCCGATCCGACAGCGTCACGAAACGGACCATAAAAGGCGGATGCGTATTTGGCCGAGTACGCCATGATGCGGGTGTAAATGAAGCGGTGTGATTCGAGGCCGGCCCGGATCGCCCCGATGCGGCCATCCATCATGTCGGATGGCGCCACGATATCGACTCCGGCTTCGGCCTGCACCAACGCCTGCCTTACCAGTAGTGCGCAGGTTTCGTCATTGAGCACATATCCATCCTGATTGATGACGCCGTCCTGCCCATGGCTGGTGTAAGGGTCCAACGCAACATCGGTCAGAATGCCCAGCTCCGGGAAGCGCTGCTTGAGTTCGCGTACTGCCCTGGGAACCAGCCCATCGGGATTGGTCGCTTCGATGCCGTCCGGTGTCTTCAGTGTCGGATTGATCACCGGGAAAAGGGCCATGACAGGAATGCCAAGCGCAACGCAATCTTCCGCCACGGTCAACAGCAGATCAACGGAAAGCCGTTCTACGCCAGGCATCGAGCCTACTTTTTCGCGATGATTCTCGCCTTCAAGGATGAAGACCGGGTAAATCAGATCTGAGGTTGTAACGACATTTTCGCGCATCATTGCACGGGAAAAGGCGTCCTTGCGCATGCGGCGCATCCTGATGGCGGGGAAGTTGGGTTTGAATGGGTTGTCGGCCATGTCGAGGTAAGTGAACGATATAAACAAGCGATGAAAGTGGAATACGAAAAATGGTGAATTTTCGTATGGAAATATGAAACTTTTTCGGCCTCGCTCCATCTCAGGAATAGGTGATCACTCACCTCCCGCTTCTCCTCCCTGAGCGGGGCCATATCGTAGCATTAGCGATAAGGCGTTACTGCCCTGGAGATCTTCCCCTTTCTCCAGGGCTTTTTTTCGTCTGCATTTTCTCCCGGTATTCAGCCCGCATCTGTTGGCGGCCCGATTTCCGTATCGTCATTCAAAGACAGCAGTTCCAGAATCCGCTGGTCTGCTTCCTCCAAGCCAATACGTTTCAGTGCCGAAAAGAGTTGCGCAGTGAATGGGAAAGGATGGCCTTGCGCATCAACATAGCTGCTCAATACTGTCCGCGCAAGCCGTAATGCATTGGTTGCTTCATTGCGGCTCAGTTTGTCCGACTTCGTCAGTAGGCAATGAATCGGTTTGCCGGTCGGCGCAAACCATTCCAGCATCTGGATATCCAGTTCGGTGAAAGGACGGCGTGAGTCCATGATGAGCACCAGGGCGCTCAGCTGGGCCCTTTGCTGAACATAGCTTCCCAGCAATTGATTCCAGTGGTTCTTGGCCGCACCCGGGACTTCTGCATAGCCATATCCAGGCAGGTCCACGAGCAAGGCGCGGATCTCATCGACTCTGGTTTCGTCTTTCCGATGCATGCCGACATGCGCGCCGCCGATGGAAAAATAATTGATGTGCTGTGTCCGGCCAGGCGTCTTCGATGCGAAAGCCAGTTTTTTTTGATTGCAGAGGATATTGATTGCTGTCGATTTGCCGGCATTTGAACGTCCAGCGAAAGCAACCTCAGGGACTTGCGTATTTGGCAAGTCGCGCAGATGGTTCACCGTAGTGAAGAAACGGGCTTGCCAAAGTAGGGACATAGAGATAGGAGAAAATACAGCAAGAGAGGCAAAATGCCGAGAAGCTATTGTACAATAAGGGGTTATGTATGTTGCGCCGCAAAAGCGAAGCCGCACAGACGATCTCCGGCAACAGGCCAGAATTTTAATATCAAGTCTCAGGGTGTTTGAATGAATCGTGCGTTTTTACCGTTTGTAAAATCCGTGTTGGTCGCGATGCTGGCGCTTTCGTCCGTCGCTCATGCAGCAGAAGAGAAAAAAGCCCCCAAGGCCGACCCTGCCAAAGGTGAGGCGCTGTACACCAAGGGCGATGCCTCCCGCAATCTGGTTGCCTGCGTATCCTGCCATGGCGCTGCCGGCAATTCGACAATCGTGCAGAACCCCAAGCTGGCGGGCCAGCATGAGGCATATCTGTTCAAGCAACTCGCCGACTTCAGGACACCTGAGCGCAACAATCCAATCATGACGCCTATTTCCAAGGCGTTGACCGATGACGATATGCGCAATCTCTCTGCTTATCTCGTGACGCAGGCGCAGAAGCCCGGCGCGGCGAAGAGCAAGGAAACAATCGAGATCGGCAAGCAGATCTATCGTGCCGGTATCGCTGAAAAGAATGTCCCTGCCTGCGCAGGCTGCCATGCACCGAACGGTGCCGGTATTCCTGCCCAGTTTGCGCGGCTTGGCGGCCAACATCAGGAATATACCGCGGCGCAATTGGTGAATTTCCGCTCTGGGGCGCGCAACAACAGTCAGCAGATGACGACCATCGCCAAGCGGATGTCGGACGACGAAATCAAGGCGGTCTCGGATTACATTGCCGGCCTGAAGTAAATAAACAAAATAAGAAAAATGACGGATCAAGGGGGTGGCCAAGGCCGCCCCTTTTTCTTTTGATGAGAATATGACTACAAGTACATCCGGACTGCATCTCAACACCAATCGACGCTGGTTGGCCGATGCGGTCGAACTGTTATCGTCGATGCGTTTCGCAATCAGCCTGCTGTCGTTGATCTCGATCGCATCGGTGATCGGTACCGTCCTCAAGCAGAACGAGCCGATGCCCAATTACGTGAACCAGTTCGGGCCGTTCTGGTTCGATGTGTTCGAAAAACTGGGCCTGTATGCCGTTTATTCCGCCTGGTGGTTCCTGCTGATCATGGCGTTCCTGGTTCTATCGACGTCGTTGTGCCTCATCCGCAATACGCCCAAGATGCTCAAGGATATGCGCAGCTGGCGCGACAATGTACGCGAACAGTCGCTACTCAATTTTCATCACAAGGCCGCATGGACATCCCCAGCCGCACGAACGGCATTCGCGCAGAGTCTCGCCGGTCAGGTTGCCGCTAACGGCTACAAGGTGAAGCTGGTCGAAAAGGAAAATGCCAGCCTGATCGCTGCCAAGCAAGGAGCGGCCAACAAATGGGGTTATATATTCGCGCATAGCGCGATCGTGATTATCTGCATCGGCGGCCTGCTAGACTCGGATCTGCCAATCCGTTTTCAGAAATGGGTGTATGACAAAACACCGTTTTCCGGCAACGGCATCATCGCCGACATTCCGGCGCAGCATCGCCTGGGGCTAGGCAACCCGACGTTCCGCGGCAACACATTGATTCCCGAAGGTGGCGCCAGCACCACCGCAATCATCCCGCAGCAGAGCGGTGTGCTGATTCAGGAGTTGCCGTTCTCCATCAAATTGAACAAGTTCATCATCGAGCACTACTCTACCGGCATGCCGAAACTGTTTGCCAGCGAAGTGGTGGTGCGCGATAACATTACCGGTCATACCTTTCCGGCAACGATCAAGGTTAACGAGCCCTTGATCTACAAGGGCATCGCCGTCTATCAGTCGAGCTTCGAGGATGGCGGAAGCAAGCTGAAGCTCTCGGGGTATCCCATGTCGGGCCTGCAGGATGACGCATTCGCAATTGCGGGCGAGGTTGGCAGCACGACCCCGTTGTCCAAAAACGCCGATGCAGAATACACCGTCGAATGGTCCGGCTTCCGGATGTTCAACATCGAGAACATGGCGCAAAGCGGGCAGGATGTGCGCGCTGTCGATACCAAAAAAACATTCAACGAAAAATTCACGGCGGGCCTCGATAAGCAGCTTGGCTCCGCCGCAAAAAATGCGAATAACAAGGATCTGAAGAACGTCGGACCCAGCGTGCAATACAAGATTCGCGACAAGACCGGCCAGGCAAGGGAATATCACAATTACATGCAGCCGGTGCAGGTGGAAGGTGATTACATGTTCCTCACCGGCGTGCGCAATTCGCCGAACGAGCCATTCCGGTATCTGCGCATTCCTGCCGACGACAGCGACACCGTGGAAGAGTGGATGCGCTTGCGGGCAGCGCTTTCCGATCCGGCACTTAGGGCGCAAGCGGCAAAGCGTTACGCGCAGCGCACCATGCCGAGCTCGCGCGATACGGCGGACAAGCTTAGAGAGCAACTGGAGCAGTCCGCTCTGAAGGGGCTGTCGATTTTCGCCGGCGAGGAGGGAATGGGCGGCTACCTGGCCGTATCGCAATTTCTTGAAAAAATTCCGCCGCAGGAACAGGAAAAGGCCGCAGATATCTTCATGAAGATCCTGAACGGCAGTCTGTGGGAACTATGGCAGACTGCACGGGAAAAAGACGGACTGAAACCTGTTGCGGGGGATGAAAAGCAGGCGCGCTTTCTTCAGTTGTCGACCAATGCGCTGTCCGATTCGTTCTTCTACGGCGCACCGGTTTACCTGCAGCTCAAGGAATTTGAAGAGGTCAAGGCGTCTGTGCTTCAAGTGACGCGCTCTCCGGGCAAAAAGGTGGTTTATCTGGGCTGCCTGTTATTGACCTTGGGCGTGTTTTCGATGTTTTACATCCGTGAACGCCGCCTTTGGATCTGGGTAAAGTCCGATGCAGATGGCCGGTCACACGCACTGATGGCAATGAGCTCGCAACGCAAGACACTGGATTTCGAAAAGGAATTCGATACCTTGAAAGGCCGCCTGACGCAGGGCGCCTGAATGTGCAAGAATGCGCCGCATTGAATGCGGGAAAGAGATGGAGAAAATCATGGAAATGACACAAGCACAGACCTACGAGGCACCACCGGGTTTCTTTAAGCGGCTCACGGCGATCGACTGGCTTTATGGGCTGGCACTGGTCGCCGGTGCGTTGTTCGCCTTGAGCCGGTTTGGCGCCTACATGGATGGCTATGAAAAAGCGATCCTGCTACTGACCGCGCCGACGTTCGCCTGGCTGGGCTGGTACTGGAAGCCGATACGCCCGTTGATGGCCGTGCTTGCCGTCTTGGCTTTGGCGGGAATAGCGTTGTATGGCGGTTCGCTGGACGCCGCAAATACCAGATTTTTTCTGAAGTACATCCTCTCGAGCCAGTCGGCCGTCCTGTGGATGAGCACGCTTTTCTTCCTCTCTACGTTGTTCTACTGGGGCGGCTTGATCGCCAGATCCGACTTCGGCGGCTCGATCGGCAGCAAGCTTTGCTGGGCGGCTGTCGTGCTCGGTTTTACCGGCATGCTGGTGCGCTGGTATGAGTCCTACCTGGTTGGCGTCGATGTCGGGCACATTCCCATTTCCAACCTGTATGAAGTATTCATCCTTTTCTGCCTGATCACCGCGCTGTTCTACTTGTATTACGAGCAGCACTACGCTACACGGCAGCTCGGGCCGTTCGTCATGCTGATCGTTTCGGCAGCCGTGGGATTCCTGTTGTGGTACACAGTCAGTCGGGAAGCGGCGGAAATCCAGCCGTTGGTTCCGGCGCTGCAAAGCTGGTGGATGAAAATTCACGTACCCGCTAATTTCATCGGCTACGGCACGTTCGCACTCGCGGCAATGGTTGGCATTGCTTACCTGCTGAAATCGAAAGGCCTGCTGGCCGATCGTCTTCCTCCATTGGAGGTGCTCGATGATGTGATGTACAAGGCGATCGCGGTTGGATTCGCCTTCTTCACCATTGCTACCATCCTCGGCGCGCTCTGGGCAGCTGAAGCATGGGGCGGCTACTGGTCGTGGGATCCGAAGGAAACCTGGGCGCTGATCGTCTGGTTGAATTACGCCGCGTGGCTGCATATGCGATTGATGAAGGGGTTGCGTGGTCAGGTCGCCGCGTGGTGGGCCTTGGTCGGGTTGCTGGTAACGACCTTTGCTTTCCTTGGCGTCAATATGTTCCTGTCCGGTCTGCATTCGTATGGGCAGCTATAACCCTTCGAACTAATAATCATTTGTAAGGATATGGCCTGCATGTCCGACCAAGGTCGGACAAAATGAACAGGAGCGCGCATGTTGATCAAACCCGGCCCCAATGGCGTCGATATTCCGTTTGCTTCCGAAATCACGCCGCGTGACGTCTTCGAATCGCGGCGGACATTCATCAGGCAGCTGGCAGTTGGATCGATTGCAGGCGGTGCGCTTGCTCAAATGGCGGCACGTGAGGCATTTGCGCAATCGGCAGTGACGAAGCTGGCCGCAAAATCAAATCCGGCATATGTGGTGATGGAGAAAACCACGTCTTACAAGGATGCGACCAGCTACAACAACTTCTACGAATTCGGAACCGACAAAGCAGATCCGGCGCAGTATGCCGGTACGTTAAAGACACGTCCCTGGACGGTGGCAATCGAAGGCGAAGTGAAGAAGCCGGTGACGCTGGATATCGATACGCTGCTGAAGCTCGCGCCGCTCGAGGAGCGTGTCTATCGTCTGCGTTGCGTCGAAGGATGGTCGATGGTGATCCCGTGGATCGGGTATTCGCTGGCGGAGTTGATCAGAAAAGTCGAGCCGAATGGCAATGCGAAGTATGTGGAGTTCATTTCGCTGGCCGACAAGGCGCAAATGCCCGGACTGCGCAATCCGGTTCTTGAATGGCCTTATGTTGAAGGATTGCGGATGGATGAAGCCAATCATCCACTCGCGATGCTGGCGCTGGGCATGTATGGCGAAGTATTGCCAAATCAGAACGGTGCGCCGGTGCGCATCGTGCTGCCCTGGAAATACGGTTTCAAGTCGGCGAAGTCGATCGTCAAGATCCGCTTTACGCGCGACCAGCCGAAGACGGCATGGAATATTTCGGCGCCCCAGGAGTACGGGTTTTACTCCAACGTCAATCCATTAGTCGATCATCCTCGCTGGTCTCAGGCTACCGAGCGCCGCATCGGCGAAGACGGTTTTCTGACCAGGAAGCGGAAAACGCTCATGTTCAACGGGTATAACGAGGTGGCATCGCTATACACCGGCATGGACTTGAAGAAGTTCTTTTGACGCGTTAGACGCTGGCCATGTTCAATCCGACGCCTCGGCAGCTCGCGGCAATCAAAGCGCTGTTTTTCACGGCGTCCCTGCTGCCGTTCGCCCGTCTCGTACTGTTTGCATTTGCCGAACGACTCGGTGCCAATCCAATCGAATTCATCACTCGCAACACCGGCGACTGGACCTTGTACTTCCTTTGCATAACACTGGCACTGACGCCATTGCGACGCCTGCTAAGCTGGAACTGGCTCCTCAGGCTGCGCAGGATGGCCGGCCTGTTCACGTTCTTTTATGCTTTCCTGCATTTCGTCACCTTTCTTTGGTTCGACCATTTCTTCGACGTGGCTGAAATGCTCAAGGATGTGTTGAAGCGTCCGTTCATCACCGTCGGTTTTGCCGCATTCGTGCTGTTGATACCATTGGCGCTGACAAGCACGAACGGCATGGTCAAACGCCTGGGCGGCAGGCGTTGGCTTTGGCTGCATCGAACGATATACATCATCGCGCCGCTTGCCATCCTTCACTTCTGGTGGATGAAAGCAGGTAAAAGCGATTTTGCGGAACCGATTGTTTTCGGTTCCGTGCTGGGATTGCTGCTTGGCGTGCGGCTGTACTGGAAGCTCCTGCCGTCGAAGAGTCCAACGGCCAAGGGCCGCAGCGCCGCATAGGGAATCTATCGAACCGCTTACGTGGCTTCATCCAGAACCGTGATGTCCGCACATCGCTGCAAACTTCGTCCGGCGCACTGGTTTTCAAGCTGTTGAGCCGACGAAGGAGCAGATCAGACATCAGGGGAGAACGGACTCCAGTGCATACAGCTCGGTTGCGGCTTCCCTGCGGCGGATCAGATGCACGCGGTCTCCATCCACCATTACTTCGACTGCCCGGCCGCGTGTGTTGTAGTTGGATGCCATCGTCATGCCATACGCACCCGCCGACATGATCGCCAGCAAATCGCCTTGTTCGATCGCCAGATCGCGCTGCCTCGCAAGCCAGTCGCCGGATTCGCAGACCGGTCCGACAACATCATAGGTCTTAGCTCGTTCCGCGCGCTGGAGCACTGGTTGCACACCATGCCAAGCTTCGTACATTGCCGGCCGCATCAGATCATTCATCGCCGCATCGACGATGGCAAAATTCTTTGTGCTGCCGTGTTTCAGGTATTGCACTTCGGTCAGCAGAATGCCTGCGTTGCCAGCAATCGACCGGCCTGGTTCGAACATGACCTGGATCGGCGCGCCATCGTGCTTAGCCATGCGCCACTGATCGACCTTCCGGAATAATCTTGCGAGATAATCACCGATCGGCACCGGCTGCTCGTTCGCGTAGGTAATGCCTATGCCGCCCCCGATATCCAGATGATGGAGGTGTATGCCTTCAGCAGCCAGTTGGTCGATTAATTCGATGACCTTGTCGAGTGCTTCGAGCAATGGCGCATCGTCCAGAAGTTGCGAACCGATATGGCAATCGATGCCCACCACCTTGAGATGGGGCAGCGAAGCGGCAAGGCGATAAGCCGCCATGGCCTCATCGAAGTCGATGCCGAATTTGTTTTCCTTCAGGCCGGTGGAAATATATGGATGGGTTTTCGCATCGACATTGGGATTGACGCGCAGCGAAACAGGGGCTTGCTTGCCGACTTCACCGGAAATCTCATTCAAACGATGCAGTTCCCCGACCGATTCCACGTTGAAGCACAAAATGTCATGGGTCAATGCCAGACGCATTTCCTCTGCCGACTTGCCGACTCCGGAGAAAATCACCTTGCGTGGGTCGCCTCCGGCTGCAATCACTCGCTGCAGTTCGCCGCCGGAGACAATGTCGAACCCGGAACCGAGGCGGCTTAACAGATTCAGCACTGCAAGATTCGAGTTGGATTTGACGGAATAACACACTAGCGCACCGGATTCACCACGACGGTGTTCCGCGCAGGCATTGGCATAGGCCAAATAATTTTCCGTGAAGGCGGCTTTGGAATAAACGTAGGCAGGCGTGCCGAACTGTCGGGCAATGTCGCGCAGGGCGACGTTCTCGGCGAATAGCGCGCCGTCTTTGTAAGTGAAATGCGGCATGATGATCGATTTACTTGGAAGCGGGAGCAGGATCCTGTGTCGGCGCGGTTTGCGCCGGCTTTGCTGCGGGTGCTGTCGGCTGCGGTTTGGCCGGAAGGAACAAGGGGCCTTTCTGGCCGCAAGCGCCAAGAACCCCTGTCGACGTCATGACAACCACCAGCAGCGCAAGACGCCGGAAATCAGATAGGAACTTCACGTTTAGAATCATGGTTGGATAAAACTGAGCGGAGTGTAGCATGACTGAATCTGAATTCCTGGCGCTGGCTGAAGCTGCGCTGGCCAGAATTGAAACCATCCTGGAAGCTGCGTCGGACAACGGCGAACTGGATGTGGAATGCAGTCGGAGCGGAAATGTTCTGGAAATCGAATTTATCGACAACGGCTCGAAGATTATCGTCAACAGCCAGACGCCGATGCAGGAACTGTGGATTGCTGCACGATCGGGTGGTTTTCATTACCGCCATGAAAATGGCCGGTGGTTGAATACTCGCGACCGATCGGAGTTGTTCGCATCGCTTGCAACAATGGTCAATGAACAGGGAAACGCCAATATCGTCATGGGCGAGCGGGCGTAGCAGACGGAAAAAAGCCGAAGCGCGTTACCGGCTTCGGCTTCTTCAGTGAACCGCTCGATCAGAACAATTCGTTCTTGACCTCGTCCCTTGCTTTTTCTTCTTCCGAGCTTGGGCGATCGCCAACGCCCAGGCTTCCCACGCCTGCGCCTGGCGGGTTCTCGGCATAGTAATAGTCGCCCGCAACCTGGATTATGCCTTCCGGAACCGGACGTTCTTCGATTGGAGAGTCCTTCAATGCTTTTTGCATGTAGCTGATCCAGATCGGTAACGCGAGGCCGCCGCCGGTTTCCTTGTTTCCAAGATTTTTCGGCTGATCAAATCCAATCCATGCCACGCCGACAACCTTTGGGCTATATCCGGCAAACCAGGCATCGAAGGAATCGTTCGTAGTGCCGGTTTTGCCGGCAATGTCCGGGCGCTTCAATACCAGCGCCTTAGTGGCGGTGCCGGATTTGACGACGTCTTTCATCATGCTGTCCATCAAGAAGGCATTGCGTGCATCGATCACGCGATGCGCCTCATCGCCGGCACGCTCCGGAGCGACCTTCGACAGCACTCGACCTTCGGAATCGGTTACCTTGGAGATGATGTAGGGATTGACTTTGTATCCCCCATTGGCAAATACCGCATACGCTCCTGCCATTTGCAGTGGCGTGACAGCGCCGGCTCCAAGCGCCAGCGTCAGGTAGGCCGGGTTCTTCTCTGCATCGAAGCCGAAGCGGGTTGCATATTCCTG
>JAESFT010000445.1_pt1 | contig 25604 bp, 28 predicted proteins | sample 9269451 | NCBI WGS metagenome assembly JAESFT01 (sample SAMN14502557, study PRJNA617106) | algae metagenome | isolation source: Scytonema hyalinum WJT4-NPBG1 and co-occurring heterotrophs from well... | place: USA: Mojave Desert, Joshua Tree National Park, California | collected 2006-05-25
GCGGACGGCCAAAGAAGGTCGCCCTTGTCGCCGTCATGCGAAAGCTCCTCACAACCCTCAACGCTATCCTCCGGAGCCGCACTCCATGGCAGCCCCTAAGCGCTTGACCTCGAACACAGCCGCTCTGTCGTTCATCTCCTGCGTCCATTGCAGGCCTTCATCGATGGTGCCTGCCATGCACACTGGAGCGCCGCCTGACCGATGGATGGCGCAGAAAACATGGTACTGGCCGAAGGCTTCGAGGAACTCGGCCGAAGTTTGAGGTACACAAGACATAATTTGCCTCCGTCTGCCACGAAGGTTGCTTCGATGCAGTTGGCTGCCAAGTTTGAATGTGAAGGTCGCCCAACCTTATCGGCTCGGTGCTTTCCAGGACCGATCAGGCGTGCGACCGGCGTTAGCACACGTGGCCGGCTAGGCGCTTGCGACCGCGGGCATCTTCAGCTTTCCAACGCTGCTGCTCGACCCACTCGTCGAGTTCGGAGCGCCGCCAGAATAGTGAGCGACCGATGCTATATGGCTTCGGAAGGCCGAGTGCCGCACGTTTCGCAGTATCCCGGAGAGTATCAACCTTGAGACCACCAAGGTAAGCCGCAGTCTCAAAGGTACTGAGCTTATCTATGCCGAACGGTGCCACGACTGAGCCGCGCATCCGCTCCTGGATCGCAAGCTTTGCGCGTAAATTGAGATCTACGGCATCGAGATGAGATCCAACAATACGCAGCCAGATAGCATCGGCTAATCGGGCAACTTCAGCTTCGGGGAGGAGGAGATCGTTATCTTCCATTGGGTACCTCTTGCGCAGGTATCCAGTGAATACATTGCAGGGCGAGCCAATCAGATGCTGGTTGTACCGCTTTTCCACTTCGCCCTATGTTTTCGAACGCATTTCCTCACGTAGCCAGCACTTACACCAAGTCGCTTAGCCACTTGCTGGGCTCGCTCATGCTCTGGGCGCGTGCTCGCCAACCATAGCCGAACGGCGTCCGTTGCCTTCCCGTTCTGCGCCCTTTTCTGCGCACCAGCACGAGGAAGCTCTTCCCGCTGCTGAGCCTTGCGTTTGAGGTACTTATGAAACCGCAATGCGGCTGCAGTTGCCTCCTGCGCGGTACGAACTTGGAACCGTATATGGCCCACGAGCTCAATGCGCGCTAAATGCTGCAATCCCAACCTAACCTCAACATCGTCGCAGTAGGCGAGGAGGTCATCACGATTGTGAATAGCTGGCTGAGGATCCCTCACAAGGCGCGCCAGATCCTCACAAAACTGCTGTAATGTCTTCTTAGCCACATTGGGTCTCGGCGGCTTCATAGGCTTTTGGGCTCAGTGGATACTCCGATAGCGGTCAGAATGGCCTCTTCCACCCGGTCAGCTGCCCCAGCCAGACGAGCGTCAGAGATCTGAATGTAACCTCCTGTCACGTCGCCCCTGGTGGCGTGATTGACTAGACGCTTCAGTGTGTACGCACTGAGGTCAATAGCTTCACCAAAGCTGATGTAGGTACGGCGAAGATCGTGGGGCGAAATCTTCAACGTCTCGTCGTTGAGTGCTGCTGCAAACCGCTTGGATGCGGTCGCCATAGGTGTTTCCAAGTTCCTTACGCCTAACACAAAGTCTGCTGGAGCGGGCTTCTGGTGCCTATATCGCTCGTGCAGAATTGCAGCCACATGCGGGCCTATTGGCTTCACGAACGAGCCTGTCTTGCTGTCGCGGATGTGGAGTATGCGGCGGTCAAGATCTACGTCCCGCCATCGCAGGTTCAATAGCTCTCCTTTTCGAAGTCCGGTCAAAAGCAAGACCCGCAGCCCAAGAGCCCCCTCCTGGCTTGGTAGCCCTTCAAGCACAGTCCAGTAAGCACTTACCCCTGTAGGGGAGAGATGACGAGTTCGCCTTGTCCTCGCATTCCATGCGCGAGCTTCCGTGAGAACATCGGTAGCAATTTCGTCCACCACCCTTGATCCGTCGGCCCTCCTCGGCAGGGCGGCGCGTGCATACCGAAGCAGGGCACGCAGCACCATCATCGTGGCGTTTGCGGCATAATTTCCGGATGTGGAGCTGATTTCGCGGTGCCGCTCCAGGACTTCTATCGACTTGATAGAGCCTACGCCGCGGGAAAGCCAATCGCCTAGGTGCTTTCGTATTAGGGTCTTATAGAACTCGACGCTGGATGCCTTCAATGTGCCACGCGCAAGATAGTTGCCGAGCACATCAGCTAGGGTGTCACCGTGCTGGCGCGCAGCCTTTCGGCCTGCAGACGGATCGACACCCGCACTCATGTCGGCCAAGAGCCGCTTAGCTTGCCGCCGCGCCTCACTGGCGGTCATTCGGCCGATGGGGGCAATAGTAACCCTCTGAGGCCGTCCGAGGACCCGTGCTTGGGCGATCCAGGATGCCGCCCCTGCCCCACTAATGCGACAGCCGAAGCCCACAAGGTCGCTGTCGCGGAGCGTCACATCTCTAAGCCCCTTACGGACCGCGCTCTCAGCAACCTTATCGGTAAGAACGACGCGGGTGGTTGCTGCACGCCCCATGTTAATCCCCAATGTGCTATGGCTACGGGATGGCTACGATATCTAACGAGCTCAGTCGATACCTAGGATGGCGGGAACAATCGAACGGTGTTGCCCTATATGACGCGTCAGAGGCTAGATGGTCTGCAGGCAGGCCATTGCAAGCATAACTGATTTAACTCGACATCAAACTCGTGCTGGAAGAGGGCGACCGGGAGACCCGGGACGCTCTCGCGGCCCTGCCGCTGCCGGGCTTCTTCCAGGTTCTCCTCGCCCCGGCGGGCCACCCGCAGACGAAGCCTCGCGCCCTCAATGTCGCGCTGCCCCTGATCCGGGGCGAATACACCGCCGTCTACGATGCGGAGGATCTGCCCGATCCCCGTCAGCTGCGCTGGGCCGTCGCGCGCTTCTCGGCCCTCGGGCCCGATGTTGCCTGCCTGCAGGCGCGGTTGAGCATCTACAATCCCGAGCGCAATGGGCTCACGCGCCTTTTCGCCATCGAATACGCAGCCCTCTTCGACGTCATGAATCCCGGGCTCATGGCGCTTGGCCAGCCGATCCTGCTCGGTGGAAGCTCGAACCATTTCCGCACGGAGGTGCTTCGGGTCGGGTGCGGCTGGGATGCCTGGAACGTCACGAAGGATGCAGACCTGAGCGTTCGCCTGGCGCGGGCGGGCTTCAAGACCGCCGATCTGCCGTTGCACACCGCGGAGGACGCGCCGGAAACCTTCCGGATGTGGTGGCGCCAGCGCAGCCGCTGGATGAAGGGCTTCATGCAAACCTGCATCACCCATTCCCGCGAGCCCCTCCGCACCTGCCGGCAGCTCGGCCCCGGGCCGGCGCTCAGCGTCGCGACCCTGACGCTCGGCACGGTGTTCAGCGCGCTCGGTTTTCCGGTGTTCGTCGCGCTGATCGCGCTCGGCTTCGCGGATGGATCCCTGCTCAACCCGCGCGATGCGCTGGAGGCGGCAGGGTCCTATACGAGCCTCGCCCTGTTCGCCGGCGGTGCGGCGGCCTGCTGGTCCCGCCCTGCATCGCTCTTGTCCGGCGGCGCCTCTGGGGGCTCCTGCCCTGGGTCCTTGCCCTGCCGCTCTATTATGCGCTCGTCAGCCTGGCGGGGCCTGTGGGAACTGATCGTCGCGCCCTCCCATTGGCACAAGACCGATCACCGGCAGGCGAGAGCTGTCGCCCCATGTCCTGCACGGCCTGCGCAGGGGCGCGCTAAAGCTGCCGCATCAGATCCTTCGCGGCCTCCTCGGGCGCGCGGCTGAGCGGGAACGAGCCCACGAAGGCGCCCCGCTTGTCCATGAGGTAGACCGTGGAGGTGTGCTCCATGGTGTAGTCGCCCTCCTTGGTCGGCACCTTGCGCGAGAAGGCACGGAACGCCTTGATGGCGCCGTCCACCGCCGCGCGGTCGCCGGTGAGCCCCACGATGCGCTCGTCGAAGCTGGAGATGTAGCTCTTCATCACCTCGGGTGTGTCGCGCTCGGGGTCCACGGTGATGAACAGCGCGCGCAGATCCCGTCCGCGGGGGCCGGCCGCGTTCAAGACCTCGGAGATCTGGAACAGGGTGGTGGGGCACACGTCCGGGCAATGGGTGAAGCCGAAGAACACGAGGTGCGGACGGCCCTGGAAATCCCCTTCCGTGACCGTACGTCCGGTGTGATCCACCAGCCTGTAGGCGCCGCCGATGCCGGAGGGGCCGGCGCCGCCCTCCGGCCGCGTGCCGAGCAGGAGCAGGGTCCCGCCCAGCACGCCAAGGCCGAGCAGGAGCGCGAGAAGGGGAACGGCAAGCCGGCGCACGCGATCAGACATCATGGAGGAGAACCGGTCAGAAGCACCAGGCGAGCGCGGCGAGCACCACGTCGTTGAACACGGCGTCGCCCTGCTGCGACCACAGCAATAGGCCCGCGCCCACGAGGCAGGCGACCGAGGCCACGAGCAGGACAGGACCGAAGCGCGACGGACGCAGCCCTTCGGCCTCCGCCGGTCGCTCGGCTGCAAGATCAGCCAGGGGTGAATCCGCAGGGCTCATGAGGGGCAATGTGGGACAGATGGCGCCACTTTCCAAGCGCGTCCGCGCGGCGGCCTCTAGGCTCCCTGGCGGCGATGCTCCATTGTGCCGCCCCAACCCGGGAGAATCCCATGGCGCGCCGCCTTCATGTCGTGATTTCGAGCACCCGCCCGGGGCGGGTGGGTCCTTCCGTCGCGCAATGGTTTCACGGCTTTGCCGCCGCTCACGGGGGCTTCGAGGCGGTGCTGGTGGATCTCGCCGCCTTCAACCTGCCGGTGTTCGACGAGCCCGAGCATCCGCGTCTGCAAAAATACCAGCACGCCCACACGCGCGCCTGGAGCGAGAGCACCCGGCAGGCGGATGCCTTCGTGTTCGTGATGCCGGAATACAATTACGGGCCGCCGCCCTCGCTGGTGAATGCGCTGAACTACCTCGTGGTGGAATGGGGCTACGCGCCCGTGGGCCTCGTGACCTATGGCGGATTGTCGGGCGGCCTGCGCTCGGCCCAGGCCGTTAAGCCCCTGCTCACGGCGCTGCGGATGATGCCCCTGCCCGACGGCGTCGCCATCCCCTTCGTGACCCAGCACCTCGACGCCGACCGCGCCTTCACGGCCGCGGACCAGCACCAGCACTCGGCGAAAGCGCTCCTCGACGAACTCGCCCGCTGGACCGACGCCCTCGCGCCCCTGCGGGCGGAGCGCAAAGGCCGGCAGGCGAGCTAGGCCGGACGGCGGTCTCGACTCGAAGGCCGACCGCCTGCAAAGCTGGCTGCGGGTCGGCTCCCGAGGGGCATGCGTCCACGAGCGGGGATCCACGCATGAGCGCAACGCATGAGCCCATCCTGCCGGTGCGCTGCGGCAATACATCCGGCTGACGCTCGCTCGGCGGCCATCTACTCGGTCGAACAGCGCAGGCGCTTTGGCGTGGCCCAGCACATCCAATTCCCTTTCCTGCCGCCTCTCTCGATCCCGCGAGAACGGCGCTTGCGGGTGACGCCTCTCCCGACCGCGCGAGGGCGGCGTTTCCCCCTCATACCGCTCCCGAATTCGGGAGAACGGCGGCGCCTGCGAGCCGCCGACGTCGAGCACGCGCCATGACCCTGGACCCGGCCACCCTTGGCCTTGCTTTCGTTCTTCTGCTGGGCGTTCTCGGCGGGCTGCTCCTGGTGTTCTGGTCCCTCCAGCGGACCACCCATGCCCTGGCCTGGTGGGGCGGGAGCTTCGGCCTCGGTGCGCTCGGCATCGCCTGCGTCGCCCTCGGGCAGACCTCGCCGAGCTGGCCGCTCCTGCTGCTCGGCAACGGCTCGGTGGCGGCCGCCTACGCGCTTCAATACACCGGCTGCCGGGTGTTCAACGGGCGCTCGCCCTCCCTGCCCGGCGCGATCGCCGGTCCTTTGACCTGGCTCCTCGCCTGGCCCCTCATCGCAGATTCATTCGAGGCCCGCCTTCTCGTGATGACGGCCATCGTCTCCGCGTACAACGTTCTCTCCTCGTGGGAGTTTACGGCGCGCGCTCCCGAGCGGCTGCGCTTCCAGCGCTTTGCGGCCTATCTCTTCGTGGGGAGCGCTGCCTTTCATACCCTGCGTGGGCTGCTGGTGCTCGGGGACATGCCCGTCGTGTGGATCAGCGCCCTGGCGAACCGATGGTCGGCGGAACTCGCGTTGATGCTCATGCTCTACGGGCCGACCCTCGCCTTCGTTCTCGTCTGCATGACCATGGAGCAGGCCGAGGCTCGCGAGCATCGCACGGCGCTGGAGGCGCAGGAGAGCGAGGCGCGCTACCGGCTGCTCGCCGAGAACGCCACCGACATGATCGTGCTCACCGGCGCCGACGGCGTGAGACGCTACATCTCGCCGGCCTCCCGAGACGTGCTCGGCTACGAGCCCGACGAGCTGATGCACAGGCCCGTCGCCGAGTTCATGCATCCCGACGACGCGCTGGCCTCGCGGCCCGGCCTCGATGCGCTCTTTCACGGCGACGTCTCGCAGCAAACCCTCACCTACCGGTTTCGCCACAAGAAGGGGCATTGGGTCTGGCTGGAGGCACGCCGGAGGCTGCTCCGGGACGAGCACGGCCGGGCCACTCAGATGCTGAGCGTGGTGCGCGACATCTCCGAGCGTGTGCAGCTCGAAGAGCAGCTCCGCCAATCCCAGAAGATGGAAGCGGTCGGGCAGCTCACGGGCGGGGTGGCACACGATTTCAACAATCTTCTGACCGTGGTGATCGGCAACAACGAGATCCTGGCGGAGGATCTTGCCGACAAGGAACACCGCGAACTGGCCACCATGGCCCTGGAGGCTGCGGAACGGGGGGCCTACCTCACCCAACAGCTCCTCGCCTTCGGACGCCGCCAGTCCCTGCGTCCCGAACGGCTTCGCCTCGAGGACGTGGTCGACGAGATGGTGCCCCTGCTGCGGCGCACCATCGGGGCTCACATCGAACTCGTGACCGAAGGCAACGGGAATACCCTGCGCGCCCTGGCGGACCGCCCCCTCCTGGAGAGTGCCATCCTCAATCTCGTGTTGAACGCGCGGGACGCCATGGCGGACGGGGGCACGCTCACCATCGAGACCGGTGAGGATACGGCCGGTCCCAAGGATGCCGGTCTTCCGATCGGTCAGCCCGTGGTGTTCGTGACGGTGTCCGATACCGGGCCGGGCATGAGCCCTGAGGTGCTGGAGCGGGTGTTCGAGCCCTTCTTCACCACCAAGGAGGTCGGCAAGGGATCGGGGCTTGGCCTCTCCATGGTCTACGGCTTCGCCCAGCAATCGGGGGGGCATGTCGCGATCGAGAGCGAGCCAGGCCGGGGCACCCGCGTGACCATCCTCCTGCGCGCCGTGTCGGGCGAGTCCTCCGCCGACGCCCCCGCGCGCGGGATGCCTGCTGCGAATGCCGCAAGCCGCCACCGCGTCCTCGTGGTGGAGGACGAGCCTCCGGTCCTGCAATTCGTCACCGCGCAATTGACGATGCTGGGCTACGACGTGACGGCGGTGTCCACGGGTCCCGATGCGCTCTCGCTTCTGAACGGCCGCGAGCGCTTCGACCTTCTCTTCACCGACGTGGTGCTGCCGAAGGGCATGAACGGGATCGAACTCTCGCGGCGGGCGAAGCAGGTGAGACCCGATCTGAAGGTCCTGCTCACGTCGGGCTACCCCACGGAAGCCTTCGAAGACCAGGGCAGCCCCCAGGAAGGCACCCCCCTGCTGCGCAAGCCCTACCGCCGCAAGGATCTCGCGGAAACGCTGAGCGCCGTGCTCGGGGCCTGATCGGGTTTCGTTGTAACCCGGCGCAGCGATCGAGGGCGAGTCGCGGCCGGAGAGCGTCCGCGCGGCCCGTCGCGACCGCCACCCAACGTCAAAAACTCAGCAAGATCGGGGATTTGGTTGGAGCGGGCGATGGGAATCGAACCCACGACATTCAGCTTGGGAAGCACCCGTAAACCACTGATCTAGCAGAACTATGTTCCTCGTCGTCAGCGAGATGAGGTGCAACAATGCTGACGAAACGAGCCGAGCGGCTCAGCCAAAAGAAAACCGCCGCAACGGGGGTAGGAGCCCGGAACGGCGGTAAAGCTTGGGATGAGCGAGATGGAAAACACGCTCAACCGGGAACATGCCGCACGGCACCCCGGCTGACAACCCTTTCCCTGATTTGGTCTGACGACCGGCGGCACCTCCAGGGTTGGGAGGTGCGCGCATGCTGAGCCTCCAGCAAATCGCCCATGCGCTTGGGGGTGAGGTGTCCGGCTTCCAAGTGATCGCGCCTGGCCCCGGCCATTCCCACCTGGACCGCTCCCTTTCTATCCGCATAGACCCGCGAGCCCCCGGTGGCATTCTCGTGCACTCTTTCGCGGGTGACGATCCGCTCGCAGCTAAGGCCTACGTTCGCGGGCGCTTGGGGCTTTCACCTTTGTCCCTTGCATCTCGCCCTTACAGGGAATGGGACAGTGGGGCAGTGGGACAACACGAGTCGGATCGCACGGCTCGTGCCCTGGCCTTGTGGGAGGAGGCTCGTGATCCTCTCGGCACACCTGTGAAAGCCTACCTCGCCCGCCGTGGCCTGGAACTGCCCTCCGAGGCGGCAGGAGAGGCGATCCGCTTCCATCCCTCTTGCCCCTTCGCGGGGCAGCGCACGGGCGCCATGCTCGCCCTCGTGCGGGATGTGGTCACCAACGAGCCGAGGGGCATCCAACGTACCGCGATTTCCCTCGATGGCCGCAAGATGAAGGTGGGGGGCAGAGATCGCCTTGCTCTCGGCCCTATTGCGGGTGGGGCGATCAAGATCACCTCTGACGAGGACGTCACCCTCGGTCTTGGCGTCGGTGAGGGCGTCGAGAGCAGCTTGAGCCTGCGCGCCACACCTGAGTTCGGCCTGTCTCCTGTGTGGTCACTGATCTCCGCCGGCGGCATCGCACGGCTGGCGGTGCTCGCCGGCATCGAGAGCCTCTGGATTGCGGTTGATCATGACCCGGCCGGGCACAAGGCAGCCCGGGCCTGTGCGGCGCGATGGCAGGCTGCCGGCCGCGACGTCTTTCTCATCACCCCATCCGCGCCCTGTGCGGATCTGAACGACCTCATCACGAGGGCGCATCATGCTTAGCCCCAGCCCCGACGACTACACGGTCGAACACCTCAAACCCGATGTGCGTCGTGACAAGGCGGACCAGAGCAAGGCAGAGCGCATCATTCGCTCCGCTGCCGATTTGCGACGGCGGAAGTTCCCGCCCATCCGCTATGTGGTGCCGGGCTATATCGCTGAGGGCTGCACCCTGTTGGCTGGGCGTCCGAAGCTCGGGAAGAGCTGGTTTATGCTCGACATCGGGCTTGGTGTCGCGATTGGGCGTGCTGCCCTCGGAGAGACACCCTGCGAGCAAGGCGACGTGCTTTATCTCGCCCTTGAGGACAACGAGCGGCGCCTCCAGAGCCGCATTGACCGCTTGCTAGGCGCCTTCGCCACGGAATGGCCGGCTGCTTTCCACTACGCCACCGAGTGGCCTCGTGCGAACGAGGGCGGCCTTGAAGCAATCCGCGGATGGATTGAAGCCGCCGAGAACCCCCGCCTCGTGGTCGTGGACGTGCTCGCAATGTTTAAGCCGGTGCGCGGCGACAGGGAAAGCCTGTACGAGGCTGATTACGCCGCGATTAAGGGCCTCCAGGCGCTCGCGGGTGAGTTCAACATCGCGGTTGTGGTTGTGCACCACGTCCGCAAGAGCGGCAGCGATGTGGACCCCTTCGAGAAGGTGAGCGGCACGCTTGGGCTCTCGGGTGCTGCCGATACGGTTGTGATCCTGGACAGGGACGGGAACGGCTCAACCCTGTACGGGCGGGGCCGGGATATCGAGGAGATTGAGGCCGCCGTTGCCTTCGACCGCGATACATGCCGCTGGCGCATCCTGGGCGATGCAGCGGACGTGCGGCGCTCGGATGAGCGAAGCACCATCCTCACCGTGCTGAGGGATGCTGATGGGCCTATGAGCCCTAAGGACATCATGTCAGCCGCAGAGCTGACCAACCGGAATGCTCTCGACATCCTGCTCTACAAGATGAGCAAGGCCAGGGAGGTGGAGAAGGTGGGACGGGGCCTCTACTGCCATCCCGGAAAGGTTCAGGACCCCCGAAAGAACGGAAAGACGGAAAGATTAGAAGGCGACGAGAACGACTACCTGAGCACGCGGGATCGGGGTGAAGATGAGTAGCCCCCTTAGTCAATCTGTCTTTCTTTCCATTCTTTCCGAGGGGCTAAATCTCTCGGGGCCGAACCGGGCACAGATCCCGAACATTCTGACACCCTGTTTCGCGGATAGATCCCGGCATCTTCGGACAGATTGCCTGGGGTACCCACCTTCCCTCTTTAAGGGAGGGGCAGCGTCATGAATCGCCGCCCGCGACGCGCCGAGCAGGCCAAGAGCCGGAAGATGGGCACCGGCTACCTTGAGCCGATGGTGGCCTCACGTCCCCACCTGAAGCCGGGCCTGCACCACGTCTACATCGCGCATGACGACTGGTGCGCCTTCCTCCGGGGCGGGCACGGTAACTGCACTCCCGACATGCACCGCTATGCCCATGGGAGCGACGTTGTGGAGGTAATCGAGGCGGACGGATTGGTCACAACAGTGAGGGCGAGTTGATGAGTATCGATCCTGACACCCACGTAAAGAACGCGGAGAGTACGCGGGGAAGGCCTTTCAGAGCGGGTAATCCCGGACGCCCTCGCGGAACACGCAACAAGGCTCGTTTGGCCCTAGAAACCCTCCTTGAGGGCGAAGGCGAGGCCCTCACCCGCAAAGCCGTGCAACTGGCTCTAGGTGGTGACGTGACCGCTCTGCGCTTGTGCTTGGACAGGATCTTGCCCCCGCGCAAGGACAGGCACGTTCCCTTCGCGCTACCGCCCCTCGAGAGCGCCGCCGATGCCGTGAAGGCGACAGCTGCCCTCGTGGCGGCTGTAGCGGCAGGTGACCTCACACCGTCTGAGGCTGCGGAGTTGTCGAAGCTCGTGGAGGGCTACACCCGTGCCGTGGAGCTTCGCGAGCTCGAAGCGCGCCTGGCCGCACTCGAAGCAGCGCAAGACGCCAAGCGACAGAGACGATGAAGCAAGATCTCATGAAGCGCCTCGATCGCCTAGAAGCAGTCGCGGGGCCGGATCCTCAGCCTCCCGAAATCTGGCTCGTCGACGGCGACATGTGTCACATGCTGGGCAGCGAGCCGATCACCAGAGCGCAACTCGAACTGCTACCCAACAGCAGCACTTACCCCCGCATCTTCTTCAGGCGGGACAGCGAGGGGGAAGTGCAATGAAGGAGCTGGCGAAACGTCTCGCGCGGCTTGAGGCCCTCACCACAGAGCCGACACCGATCGACCCCATCGCGCATGTTGGCGGATTTTTTCAGATGGCCGTGGTCGGGTTATTGCGCGGTGGTTTGCTGCCCCACGAGAGCCTCGCTGAAGGCCACGCGAGGGCATTAGGGCTCGAGTACAAGGTTTATCGGATTGTCGCGTTAGCTGATCCCGCTGATTGGTCCCGGTGGCACCGTGAGGTCTGGCAGAGCGTGTTGGACGAGCACGGCATCACGCCTGCTTCGACGCCGGATGAGACGCTAGCCTTCATGGTCCAGATGCTCAACTGGCTCCCCGATCATGCCTTGCGGGCGATCGAGTCAGCGGCGCGCCCTTTGGTTACTTCCCCCTCCTAAAAGAAGACGCGCGGGGGCGGCGTCGTCGGTAACTGGAGCACGGTGGAAAAGACGGTTGATGACCCGGGCTCCAGTTCCGAAGAGGAGCGCAGGAGACACAACGCCCGCCCCAAAGGGAGCACGGTAGCAGGGCTCGTGGGAGTTGGCTGGGTGGCCTATGCCAGCGCGACCATCAGCACCCGCCTTACACCCCGTTGCCTGTCGTGGGATGCAGGAGCATCCTCGTGGCGGCCGTCAGGCCACTCATCCCAAACCTTCAGCCGCTCTTGGCTCAAGCCGATGAGGGGCTTTTTGCTCTCTCGTGCTTCCCAGAACGGATCGGTGCTGGGGCCGACGCTGGGGCCACAATCATGTCATGTGAGAGATAATCATCTGCAGCAATGGCTTAGCCTGACTTCATGGCGGAGGGCATGTCCGCCATACCCCCTGATCCCCGTTCAGAGGGTATGCTTCCCGGGCGTCTCCTGAGGCTACGCACCGGGACCCTCGGGCTTTACGAACGTCCCGTTTAGCTGTCTTATCTGTGAGTGGGTTGAGCGGCCTCATGCTCGCTCGGCTCTGGTCTTCCAAGAAGAGACCCAGCCCCTCTCTGGCCTCCAGGGAGGGGCTTTTCCGTGCTCCCTCGGCTAACGAAAAACCGCCCCAGGTGTCCCTGAGGCGGCGAAGGTGCTCTCTTCCATCCCGGACTAACCGAAACTGACGCCAGTGTCGGCGGAATCCAGCATCCCGTCAATGCAACTACCCCATCAACCCCGGTTAACAGCCCGTTAGCGCCACAGTTTGGGCGACCTTGTGCTTTTCGTGTGACAGCCATGCTCAGTCTTTGTGCTTAAGTTTCAGCCTCTCTCTTCCTGGAGGTCTCACATGAAGAAGCTTCTCCTTGCTACGACGGCTCTCGTTGCCATGACGGCAGCGGCTGCCGCTGCTGATCTTCCCGCCCGCACCGTGGCTCCGGCTCCGCTCCCGGTTGTGGCTCCGGTGTTCACCTGGACCGGCTTCTACGCTGGTGTGAACGCTGGCTATGCCTTCTCGGACAACAACTTCAGGCGCACCGACACAACTGGCTTCGGTGCTGTTATTGTTGGCCCGGGTGGCACGGTGCCGTTCAACATCGATGCTGAGCGCGAGGGCTTCGTGTTCGGTGGTCAGATCGGCGGTAACGTCCAGTTCGGCATGTTCGTGGCCGGCATCGAGGCTGACATTCAGTACACCGATCTGAACAGCCGGACGACGATCAACCTGAACCCGGGCGGCTTGCTCTTCCCGTCTCAGACAGTGGCCCGCTCCGACATGGAGTTCTTGGGCACTGTTCGTGGCCGCATCGGTCTCGCCTTTGACCGTGTGATGGTCTACGGCACCGGCGGTCTGGCCTATGGTGACGTGTCCAACCGCGTGTCGCTGACCTTCACTCCGCCGCCCGGCGGCGGCGCTCCGTTCACGTATGCGGGCACCACGAACAACGACGACGACCTCGCGGTCGGCTACACGGTCGGTGGCGGTGTGGAGTTCGCCATCACGAACAACCTGACGATCAAGGGCGAGTATCTGTACTACGACCTCGGTCGGCAGAACGTTGTTTTGACGGGTCCGAACCCGGCGAACACCGTCACCTACCGGATCAACAACGATGGGCACATCGCTCGCGCCGGTATCAACTTCAAGTTCTAAGCTCACCGCGCAGAACACAGCAGAGGCCCGGTGGAAACACCGGGCCTTTTGCTTCATCGCGGGTCCTAATGGCTATCTCTAGCTTAACAAGTCAAGATAGAAGTACCAGATGGCGGCATCCTTGCTAACGCACAATTTGATTCTGCCAGGACAATATTACTACAGCCTTATTGGTGAGCTCAACAGACTTGGCGCCGTTCTAATGCAAAAGTTGTTTTGGTTGCTAGCGGTCAATTGGTTGGCCTCAGAGTTGCGGGATGCAGCCTGGACCTATATCGATCAAAGCGACAGGCTCTTTGTATTGGAGATCACTACAAATGCTGGATGAGCTGGCGTCCACATAATGCCGCCCTCTGGCCCGTGGCTTCTCGCGCTTCGACCCTAAGCTTTCGACTGCCCACCCTTCTTGGCGTGCTTGTCTGGATGTCGCGCGATGGGATTAGGTCTCATGGCCGGGTGCTAGCTCTAGATATGCCGATGTGAGCGAGCGAAAGGTGACCAGTAGTAGCGAGGTTGCTACTTAGGGATTTGCAGGCGCGGGAATGGGGTCACTGTGAATGGAGCCATTTGGCCCAGCAATGCCCAGCCCCGGCACAGTGGACACGGCCTCGCGCGAGGTCTGAGCAGTCGCCGTTGCACTGGTGGACTGCGCATCTGCGGTTTGCATGGCAGTTCCCACTGCTCCTGCTGGCTCTTGTAGGCGCTCCCCTGAACGAGCCGAGCCCTCGGATGACCCTACGGAAAGCGTTGGCGAGGTAAGACTGCCTGGATAATGGCTGTCCACGACCAAGCCGTTCGTAGCCCAATCTACTGGGCGGCTGCTCAGTAAGCCCCAAGCCACTGCCGCGCCTTTCTCAACACGGGTCAGCCTACCCTCAGGAGCGAGCGCACAACGGCACACCTCCTGCCCACGAACTTTCCTAAGGTGGCATCGCTCATAAGCCGAAGGGTTTGCCACTGCGGGGATACACTGCTGTGCCGAAGCCTCGGGCATCGCCACGAACAGGAGCACAGCAGCGCCTGTAACACTTGCACCTGTTCTCAACCACGACCGCATGGGGACGCTCCTCTAACGCAACGCCAGAAACGGAGTGACAACCTTAACAAGACCCTTCACTCGTGGCGAGTCGGTTTAGGCCAACTCGCCTAAGCCTGCTGTTCATATATCAGGGGTTGGAGGCACTAAACTAAGGAACCGACGCCGGTGAGTTCTTCCAAAGTTAACGAGCCAGCCGGCTCGCTCCCGATGGCTCCACCTCCTCGGATTACACTTGGGTGGCCTCCAAGGCGGCAGGCGCCCTAGACAGGCTCCATCTCGCGCTGCATCGGTGCCAGCATCTGCTCGAACACGTCGAGGCTCGTCTTGACAGCCGGAGGGAAGCGCTCAGCGCGAAACGTGATCTCCCCGAACTGGTCGTCGGCCCGGAGACAGGGGTTGTTGCGAAGCTCTGCCAGCAGCAGAGCATCATCCGGCCCCAAGGACGTATTGCCCGAACCATATCGACGCTTCCTTCAACGGTAGGGTTCTTCACCTCCTCGTAGATGCCAGCCGCATCAACACACGGACAGTGCGGACAGCATCGTAGCCGGCTTCGGCGTTGACACAATCTTCGGCGGCGATGCCAATACCGTGCTGGGCGGCGATGTAGGTCAGAACGATCTTACGACAGACCAACTGACTTCCGCGGCAACAACCTGGCAGATGCCTCTGTTGGCGTGATCACCGACTTCGAGGAGAACCTCGGCAAGCTGGTGGTGATCTCGGGTGCGAAGATCATGGCCACCCAGGGCTCGCCTGATGTGTTCGTGGACATCAACAACGACGGCTCCAACGATGTGCGCATCATCGGCGGCGTCTCCGGCGGGTTCGACAGCGGCGACTTCATCGTCGCATAAGCCAAAGCCTGTCAAGAAAGGGAGGCTCGTGTGTCCTCTCCTTCAGCCGTTGTAGCAGCTGGTTTCATTCCAGATCGGCCAGTGTGCAAGGCAAAGCCCCTCTCCCACTTCGGCGGGGAGAGGCCTTTTGCGTTTTGATCAGCTCACAGAGCTCAATGTGCTCGGTCAGGAGCCGCCAGCACGATTGCGACCTCGGCAGACGTAGAGAGCGCATTGCGGGTTGTCGCGGGTACGAACCCAGGATGGCACTGGCTGATCATGGTAGGTGCAGCCATGCCCGCCGCTGACGAACGTGTCGTAAGTGGATGGTCCGGTATTCATGAGCACGGATGTCCGGCTCGCCACGAAGCTTTGGGCCTGACTGCAGGTCATTGCCTCCGTTGAGGGGCGGCCCTGCGCCCAGGCAACGGTTGGAATACATGCAAATGCGAGTACAAGTGCAAGAGCGCGCATAATTGCCCCCATTCAGGAACATGCTGAAGTCAAACTTAGGTTCACGAAGCTACCGAATGCGCGTGCTCGTCACTTGCGCAATCCTGCTGCCGAGGGGCAGAAATCGCGGAAATGCGCCAACCTATAGCGCCCAGACAACGCGAGACTTGAAGCCCTGGTGCTGCTCCTTCGGTGGTGCACCAGGGCTTCTGCAATTTGACGGTTTGCGGCCTCTCCGAGTCGCGATACGCTCCCCGGATGCGCTCACCCGAGGTGCGCAACTGCTCTGCCGCCACACCATCGCTCCTGGCTATTAAGAGAACAATCGGCTAGAACAGCAGATCCTCCAGCTCCAGCCAACGTGAGTTATCTTGTATTCCCCCAGCAGGCGGTGGGTTCGCGGGATTGCATGCCACGACGATGGTAGGGTTGCTTGCATTCCCTATCCTGGCCAAGAGGCCGGCGCTTCTCACCACTGGGCTTTACAAGGCTTGAGAGTTTAAATTGCCCTGGCAAACGCTCGCGAGGAACGAGGCAGCGACTGGACTGGAGCGACTGCGGATGTACCGGCGCCCCCGTTTGCTTGTGGGGGCATGAACAGTGCACCAGCAGCGCTCTGCTGCGAGCTTGCCCACTTCGCCGCAGAATGCATCCCAATGTTCCAAGTTGTTAGACTCAAAACGAAGGAAGGCCCCGGTGTTTCCACTGGGGCCTCCCTGTCCTAATCGGCTCGAGCCGATTAGAAGTTCCGCTCGACGCGGAAGCGTGCAGCGACCACATCTTCGTCGCCACGAAGACTCTGCACGAAACCCCCACCGGCGAGAGGACGGGTGGCGATTACGCTACCCTGCGGGTTCACGTTGGCGTAGAGCACTTCAACACCGAGATCGAGGCCTGCGATTGGCGTATAAATCACGTTGCCAGCGATAAGGCCTTCTTCGAAGTCGACGAAGCCCGTCCGAGCCCCGAAGAACGGACCAGCGGTGACAACGGAGCTGGAACCAGCCGCGTAGTCAACGACGCTATACGAGCCGTAGACGTTCGCGCGGAACTGCGGCGTCAAGTTGAAACGCATACCTGCAGCGAGGGAGAAGACCTCCGTCGTCTGGATGCTGCCGTTGATCACGACCGCGTCCGCCACAGGAAGACCGCCGATCGATGTGCTGCCGGGGCCACCCAGGAACGAGTTGTTCGCGAGGCCTCCACCGGGGTTCAGGCCGAGGTTACCATAACCCATGTAACCCGGAGCGCCATCGGAGTAGCCCGCCCACACCCACGCCAAGCTGCCCGGCGTGATGAAGGGAAGGTTCGCCTCGACGAAGCCGCTCACAGCGAAGCCGATCTCGTCATCAGCGCTCCCGCGAACCACTACGGCCGGAGCAAAACCACCCGGAACCAGAGCAGTCGTAGTCACGCCAACATCGTTAACCTGGTGGACAGCACCCGACACAAACGCGCGGCCCCAAGTGCCCCTGTAGGCAACTGCTCCGACGATGTCGGGCAGCTCTTGTCCGCCGTAGTTCAGGATACCGCTGTTCGGCCCGAAGGCGAAGGTACCGGGAGGAACAAGCACAGGAGCAACGCCAGGAACGCCTGCGAAGGCCGTGGCATTCGTACGACGGTTGAGCGGGTTTTCAATACCGACCTGGATTTGCAAGCCTTCGCCCGGCTCGAACAGATACGAGAACTGCTCGGTGTTCGGGCCATCGTCGAAGCGCGCGCCGAAGTACCGGTCACCGCCAGGGCCAGCGAACGAGAAGGTCGAAGTGTTCTTACCGGCGATGAAGCCGCCCCACTGCACGTAAGCCTGCTCGAGCGCGAAGGTCGTGCTCGTGCCGGTGGTGCTGCCCGCGCCACCGAGGTTACCAGCCCCGGCAAGACCGCCGAACTGGGTCAGACCACCCTGAACGATGGCGCCGGAGTTCGTCGTCGCTTCGTAACGGATGTAGGCGCGGACTGGGCCGAGCGCCGTCGCGGTGCGAACGTCGAAGTTCAGACGACCACGAGCGCGAAAGCCCGTCGCGTCCTGAGCGGCAGTTTCCTGCTCGCGAACCAAAAATTCCGCCCGAACGCGACCACTGATCGCAAGGCACGAGTCGGTGCCCGGGATCGTCCAGAAGCCACGGCCGAAGGCGGGGCAGAGCTGCACGTATTCAACCGCAGCGGCCTTCCGGACGGGAAGATCGGCGGCTTGAGCCCCGGCGACCGTGACCAAGCCAGCGGCAGTTCCGAGGAGAAGGCTCTTAACGAGCTTCATTGTGTAACCTCCAAAGTTTCGAGACCCTTGGGGGGCCGGGGTTTCGTGCCTCGAGTGCTTCGATCGAAGCCTAGACCACTCGTCCCTTTTCCCCTTGTGATTTGACCCCCCCACCGGTTCCCCGTCTGAAGCTTGGGCCAAATCGCGACCGGGGAGCCCCCGTCGCGTTGGTGAACTTACCGAGGCCGCTCCCCGGATCAATCCAAATTGGGCGCAAAAGCGACTTGCAGACGTCATCCGTCGGGCAGTGTGGCATGAACTACACAGTTCGGGGCTCTGGTCGGGGCTCTGGCCGCAAAAGCTGTTTACGCATCGTTAACTTCTCGCTGCCGCTGGACAGGAGTAGGATGTGTGCCCGGCCACAGCGAGAGGAAACAATGATAGGTCAGAGATTTGAGCGGCTCACCGTAATCGACTCCGCACCAAGCGTTGGCACAAAGAGGCGATGGATCTGTCGCTGCGACTGTGGGGGAGAAACGACGGCCTTTCAGTGGTCCCTACTAGCAGGGCGCTCGCGTTCTTGTGGTTGCCTAAAATCGGAACAGTTGAACAAACGTCAGAACCACGAACTTCATGGAATGTACCGAACGCCTGAGTACAGCACATGGAAGCAAATGAAGTCGAAGTGCTACAATGCGAACCATGCGGAGTACGCGAAGTTCGGCGGTAAAGGAGCCTCTGTGTGCGACGAGTGGCGGCAATCGTTCAGCGCCTTCTTGCAAGAGATGGGAGCCAGGCCGTCGTCAGGTTACACACTCGTCCGTATAGATGATGGGCAGCCATTCTGCGCGGAGAACTGTCGGTGGGTGAAGACGCGCAGTCGCGTTCCCAAAAGCCAGAGACACGAGTTAATGCGAGATCTTGCCGTTCTCGGTTCAGAAGAGTCTTGACGCACTTCAGTCTGCTGAGGTCACCATCGTGACAAGCAGTTGAGGCCCATTGATCTCCTCTGCAGCAAACGTGGCGTGCGGACCTGTTGGTGGCTCTGAATTAAACCTGCCTCGGGTGCACGCGAGGGCGTGTCCGAAACGTCCGGCGCAGCCCCGAGGTTGGGAGGCATCATGCCCCGCTACTACTTCGACACGGACGACGGCGAGCACTTCGTCGAAGGTCAAGAGCCGTTCGACCTGTACGGTATGAAGGAGGCCCGCCCCCGGGCTCAGGCTGCCTTGGCCAACATCGCCCGAGATCGCGTGCCCGGCGATGCTGATCAACGCACCATGACGTGCCGGGTGCGCGATGAGGGCGGCAAGATCGTGCTTCTCGCCTCCCTCGTGCTCATGATGCAGGAGAACCCCTGAGACGCGAAAAGCCCCGCGCGGGCTAGATCGGACCGGCGGGGCAGAACATGTAGGCTTAGTATCGAGAGTTTAGGCTCGGGCCTCTCAGCGCTTTGTGAGCGTTGCCTGGGCCTGCCTCTGGCCGTCCGTCCACATGTAGGGCATCGACTTACCCTTGGGCGGGCCGATCACGATGTATGTCGCGCTCGGATTGTTGAGCCGGATCTGATTGCTCATCATCACGGGCGTCTGGGGTGCCTGCTGCTGGCCGTTGAAGTAGTAGGTTGCGGGTTGCCCCTGCGCGATGCCAGCCGGGATGTCGAGCTGAATGGTAGCGCCGGTTTGCGTCTTGCCGGTCCAGGTGCCCACGAAGGCTTTGGCATCCTGCGCCATCACTCCACCCGAGGTGGCGATTACGAAGGTGAGCGCTGCAACAGCGCCCCCCGTAGTCGAGCGCGCACCGAAGAACGAGCACGCAGAGCCCACAAAGAAACACGACGTGTCTATTGACAGAGACACGTCGTGTTTCATACTTTATGCGTGTACTGGCTGGGATCGCCATGAGCAACGAAACCTATTCTGTCAGTGAGTTCGCTGCTGCCATCGGGGAGAAAGTCCGCACCATCCAATTTTGGACTGATGCGGGCGTGCTTCACCCAATCGGAGGCACCGCAAAAACGGGGAAGGGCACGCACCGGCGGTTCGCGGAGAGCGAATTTCGCGTCGCCCGCGTCGCGGCCAAAATGGCGAAGATGAACAGCCCTATCAGCGAGATCATCGAGGTGGCTAGCAGGATCAGGGTGCTAGGCATCGTGTCATCCTCGGACGAGGCGCTGTCCAATCTTCAGATGCTCCACGGTGATATCAACAGAGCAATAAATGGTGAGAGGGGGCCCAGCACATCAGAAATGGCTAGGGTATGCCTCGACGTGCTGAGCATAACCGGGCTGGCTGGAGCCTTTGATGGTCCTGTAGACCTGCACATCAGCTATTTTGCGCTGCCCGACGGCGAGCTACGAACTCGGATCCTCTTTTGGTCTGCTCTTGGAGGGGCGGACAAATTGGCAACTGCCGTCCCGGGAGTGCTGATCGGATACAAGGTCATCCGCTTCGATACAGCGAGCGACTTACGGGGGTACGACGTTTCAGAGGACCTGAAAAAGGAATTGGTAAGCGCCTTCCTGGCCACGCTGAGGCTGCTTAAGACAGTTGCGCCTACTCCTCAGAGGGATCTGATTGCCCTGAGGACAGCTTTGAGCAACGGCTGACTGCCTCCGTGCCCCGCCGCCCCTCCCCACATGATCAACGGAACGTGGGCCTGTTCCCGTGTGAGGAAGAGGTCGCCCGTCGTCTGAGCCAAGCGCCTGACGAGTGGCGCGCTAAGGCGAAGGTGCTCGAGCGCGACGGCCTGCCTCCGGTGGATGTTCTTATGGGAGGGCGCTACTGGCCGGCTGTCCAAGCCTTCTGGAACCGGCGATACGGGCTCTCTAGCATTCAGCCGTCCAAACCGGACGGAATGGAGAACCTCGATGCGCTCTGATTATCCAACCCCTGGCCTCAAGCGAAGGCGCCGCAAGAGCGGTCCTGACGTGCCCTACTGGGTCGCCCGTGCCGATCTCGTGAAGGCTGGCTACGAGCCGCAGACGGTTCGCCTCCCCTACACGCTTGACGATACTGAAAGCCACCCGCTGATCTCGGCAGCCTGTATGAGGCTACAGGCCGAGATGCTGGAATGGTCCTCCGGCCGGAAGCGTGACCTCAACCGGTTCGATGGGTCGATCCGCGGCCTTTCCCGCCGCTATCAGACCGATGAGGCAAGCCCTTTCAACAAGCGGATGAAGCACACCACCCGCGAGAAGGATCTGCACGTCCTGAAGATCATCGAGAAAGCCTTCGGCGACCGTGCTTTTAACGCCCTCCACCTCGCCGACTTCTGGCGCTGGTACGACGCTGCTAAGAAGCCGAAGGTGCACGGCGGCCCGGAGCGTGTCCGCCGTGCCTGGGGCATCATGAAGAAGCTCCGAGAGCTGTTCTCCTACGGCGTCGCAGCGGAGCTGGCAGGCTGCACCAGGCTGCAGGCGATCCTCCTAGAGGTGCGCTTTCCACAGCCGGAGCGCCGGCGGGTGACGCTAGACCTCGAACACGTCCGGGCCTTCATCCCAAAGGCAATCGAGCTTGGGCGAGTGTCGCTCGCTCTCGGCACAGCGATCCAGTTCGACATGCTCCTTCGCCAGAAGGACGTCATCGGGGAATGGGAGCCGATTCCGGAGGGCGAGGCCGCCACAGGCGTCGTGCTCAAGGGCCGGCGGTGGGTGCGAGGGCTGACCTGGAGCGATTTCACCCTCGACGGCGTGACCCGGAAGACGACGACCAAGACCGGCGCTATTGCGGCTCATGATGTCAGCCTGTGCCCGCACGTGCTGCAGGTGCTGGTGCATGTCCCGGCCGAGCGCCGCGTCGGTCCCGTCATCGTTGATGAAACAGCTGGCCGGCCATACGCCGAGGACGCCTACCAGCGGGAGTGGCGGAAGGTCGCACGAGCGGCCGGGGTGCCGGATTACATCTGGAACATGGATGCCAGAGCCGGAGCCATCACCGAGGCGGAAGACGCCGGGGCGGATCTCGACTTGATCCGGTCGGCAGCCGCCCATTCACAAGCTTCAACGACGGCCCGGTACTGCCGCGGTGCGGTCGGGAAGTCGCGGACGGTAGCCCAGAAGCGAGCCGCTTTGCGCGAGCAGAACAGGGCCTGAACAGCCCATAGGGAACGCGACGAGGAACGTGGGGAACACGAGATCAGTGGCAGAACGTCGAAAAGCCAGGACGATCAAGGAATTGGTTGGAGCGGGCGATGGGAATCGAACCCACGACATTCAGCTTGGGAAGCTGACGTTCTACCTCTGAACTACGCCCGCGCAGGACCCTTTCTTACGGGGTTTAACACTTGATGCGCAAGAGGTTTCCCAGGCTTTCGGGGCTGCGATGTTGGGAACAGATCAGAACCCCGAAAGGGAGCCTAATGGAGGCTTCTTGAGCCCAAACGAGCCGAAAATCTCAAAAAAATCTCAAAAAGGTTCTCATCTTGTTCTTGGCTTTTGAGACCCGCGAAGTTGCTTCTGGCCCCTCCCCTGCCCCCATTTCGGTCTACGCCACCTACGAGCCGTCGAGAGCCTTTCTCCAGTACCTGAGGCTCTGAGGGTTGACCGGGGCTCCAGCGGCCTCGCGCTGCTCCAGAACGGCGTCATAGAAGCGCCGGGCGGCCTCCGGGCAGACCAGGAGCCGTAAGCTCTGGATGATCCGGCTGATTCTCAGGTGATTGTGGTCATAGCGGGCAAGCCAGTGGTCTGTGCTCTTGTAGAAGCGGAACAGGCGCTCTGAGGCACGCTCCAGCGTCTCGACCGCTCGCGGATCGGCTCTGATGGCGGCAATGTCGCTCGTTGTGAGGACGGGCGAGCCCGAAACGGCTGCCGAGGGGGTGGGGAGCGGAAAGAGCCACTGCACCCAATCATGGTGCACCTCCAACTCTTCATCCAACATCCCAAGCACGTCATGAACAGACCGCCCTCGGGCGTCCTGCCCTTCCCCAGCTAGGAATGCGTGGAGATGGGTGGTCACAGTCTTGTCCGCTCCTCATCCGCCGACACGCTATGTGAGCCCACCTGAACCGGCACACCCGCCGAGGCTGTTGGTGAGGCGCTCAAAGCCCCATACACTCCCGTTCTCGTCAACGAGGAGCGAACCATGGCTATGACTGTGAAGGACCTTCTGGCTCAAGCCAATGCCAGTGTCCCCAGGCTCACGCCAGCCGAGGCTGCTGAGCGGATGCGCGCAGGAGACGTGCTGGTGGTCGATGTTCGTGACCCGACCGAGCTTCAGCAGGGCGGTAAGCTCAAGGGAGCGCTGCCGGTCTCTCGTGGCATGCTGGAGTTCCGAGCGGACCCGGAGAGCCCCTACCACAATCCAGCCTTCCAGAAGGACAAGACCATCCTTCTGCATTGCGCCTCGGGCGGACGCTCGGCGCTGGCGGGAAAGACCCTCCAGGACATGGGCTATACCTCCGTGTTCAACATCGGCGGCTTCAAGGAACTCACCGAGGCCGGTATCGACACTGAGCCCGCGTGAGAGGGCGCGCCGGTCCAGCAGATCGTACCGTCAATGCTCTGGTCAGGGGTGTAGGACCCGAACTGCCATGTCGCAGCCACTATCCTGACTACCCCCTTCAGTCGTTCGGGTTCTGCGTCTAAGACCGTGAGCTTACCACTCCCACCGCAAAGTCTGAACAATGAGCAAGAAGCCGACCGGGGTCGCAGCCGGTAACTCTGAAGCCCTTCGCATCTACGAGAAGATGGAGGAGGAGCGGAAGCGCAAGGAGCAGGCGAAGGCGGAGGCGAACAAGCCCAAGAAGGTGACGCTGCCTCGCCTGAAGTTCATGGAGGACAAGTAGCTCATCTGAGCCAGCCGACCTCCTCCCGTCGTGCCTTGGACCCTCCGGTGCGGCACAAATCATAAGGCTAAGTCTATGAAGAGCGTCCCCCATGGCCGCTTCATTATCCTTGATTTCGAGACCACTGGCCTGAGCCCTCAGGGTGGGGCGCGGGTGATCGAGGTTTCGGCACGTGAGGTGATCAATGGCCGGGCAGGCGAGGAGTTTCTGACCTTCGTTGATCCGGGCGTAGAGGTGCCCTTTGAGATCACGCAGATCACCGGCATCACCACTGAGATGCTCCAGGGCGCACCGAAGTCTCCTGCCGTGATGCGGCGACTGGCAGCATTCGTCGGGTCCTCACCCATAGTCGGGCACAATGTGGGCTTCGACCGCAAGTTCCTGGAGTACGAAGCGGAGGAGTTCCTTGAAGCAGGAGAGGTTCGCACGCTCTGCACGCTGCTTCTGGCACGGAGGGTGTTTCCTGGACACGCGAGCTATAGGCTCGGTCGGATCACTCAAGCAGTTGGGATCAGCACCGCCGAGCGGCTTCACCGAGCCAGCGCGGACACCTGGGTGACTGCACACCTGTTCGACCGCATCTGCGAGCACGCGCGCTCATGGTGCGGGTCTCGCCCGTTGTGTCACGATCTTCTGCATCAGCTTCAGCGGGTGAAGATAGCGACTGCCCAGGATTGGCTGCGCAGCCAGCGCGACGAGTATGTGCCGGTGTTGAGGGCGTCCTGAATGTAGATTCCGATTGTGGAATCCTGGTTTCGTGCTTTCCTGGTGGAGGTAGGAACAACCAGCGAGGGCCTGCATGGAGAAGCGGTATCGGTACTCGTCCATCCGTGAGGGTCGGTTTCTCGATCTGATCCTCGCCCTAGACGAGATCGATCCGGGCTTCGCAGGCTGGTTGATGCGGCTGCCGAACGAGCGGCAGCAGGTTATGTTCGCGGTCCTGGCCAAAGCTGCCAATGAGGTCCTAAGCGTTCGCTGTCCTCCCCGAGAGCTTGTTCGTCGCGTTCGAGGGATGAGTCCCCGGCTTCAACTCCTGACGCAGGGCATGCGCCGCGACAGGTGCCACGACCTAATCGCAGCCCACTACGGCACCTGCCCTGACGGACTGCTCGGGGCCTTCCGCAAGACGGACGGGGGGCCGCAAGGTGGAGCGTATTACCTCCGCCTGCATGCGCTCTTCGCCCAGGCAACGAACAAGGCACTGATCAAGATCGTCCGGCAGCTTGAGAGCCTCGATCTTCAGCGCCTGAATGTCCTGACCTCGCTCGACCCAATCTTCCTGATACCCAGGTTCGTGGCCAAGGTCGGGACCCCACAGCAGGCGCAGGACCTTACAGCGGCGCTCCGGCTTATCCGGGAGAGCGTCGGAGAGAGGGCGGACGACAAGGCGCTTCGAGCTTCGATCTCTTCTGTAGGCGAGAAGACCCTTCTGTCAGAGTGGATCACCTCCTGGCTCTACCGAGCGGAGCGCATCCTCTATCCCCCGCTGCCTCTTGGGCCGGATTGGGTGGCGCTGGCCTCAGGGCGGATGATCACCGATGCCGGTCGCCGCTACAGGAACTGCTTGCAGGGTCCACGGCAGATGATCCGTGCTTTGCGCGGACAATCCCACTTTTATGAGAACCGCCGTCTGAACCTGATTGCAGAGGTGAAGGCGGTCGGTCCTGAGCGCTATCTGGTGCTGGAAGGTGTTCATGGACCCGGCGACATGTATGTCCTTCCTTCCCTTCGGAAGCAGGTCAGGGCAGACTTCACGGCGGTCGGCATCCCTCATGAGCACTGGCGACCTGCTCGGACCGGGTGCATGGGCTTCAGTTCAAGGCCGACGTGCTCAAAGCCACCCCTCCGACAGGTGTGGAGGGCATCGAGAAGTATCTCGCATCGGGTCAGATGCGCGGCATCGGCCCCGCTATGG
>JAESFT010000446.1_pt1 | contig 25574 bp, 31 predicted proteins | sample 9269451 | NCBI WGS metagenome assembly JAESFT01 (sample SAMN14502557, study PRJNA617106) | algae metagenome | isolation source: Scytonema hyalinum WJT4-NPBG1 and co-occurring heterotrophs from well... | place: USA: Mojave Desert, Joshua Tree National Park, California | collected 2006-05-25
GAAAGTGTGGGGAAATCCGCGCCATCTGCCGCTCGCTCAGCAGAAATAGACCGCTCATCAGCGCCTCCTCTACAGGGACACTGAATCAGCCCTCAGCCGAGATTAATAGGTCCTGAGCCTAGTTGTGGTGGTAAGCTCAGGGCATATCGTGGTGCTTAGGCGCTGGCCGGGTCAAGAGCGTGAGACACAAGGCCCGGAGCATGGCAGGGTGGCGGACAAAAGATGGTCTCTGCGGAGTTCCCACGACGCAGGGGGCTACCTCAGAGGCGACTATGCAGGAGACGCCCTGAGGCCCCGAAATCCTGCGCCTCTCCTGCCGTCACGACAATGAGATGGGTCAACGGGGCCACAGAAAGCCTCTCCAATAGCAACCCATGACGAACCCCTCAGAGGGGATCCTGGCTGCTCCATATCCAGGACGGCTGGCGCTATGGCTACACTTCGGCGTCAGCCACCAAAGGTGACATCGTTCGCACCCTCGCAGCGGCGGTAGTGGTTGATCTCGGCTCGACAGAGCGGACAGGCTCCGTCGTAATAGACGGTGAGCTCCGGTGGGCTCGGATCAGGCATCAGCGAGGGCCTACTGGACCAGACGACCGCTGAGGGAGTGCCCTGCCCGCGTCCGCTAAGACAACCAGCGCAACCCCATCACGGACGCCGTCAACAGGAATCCGGCTCACCACCCCTCGCTTCCGGCTTCGCCCTTGAACGGGCCGATCACACCTCTCGTGATCCAGCCTCCATAGAAGCCACCAGGCTGAGGCGTCACCTGCTCGTCACCCACAAAGCACGCATCCATCTGAGCAGCGTAGAAGGCAACGTGACCTGCGATGGCCCGGAATGGGGGCGTCGGGTCAGGGTAGGCCCAGGCGGCGCGTTCGGCTCGGCGGGTTGGGCCCATGACAGTGAAGTAGACAGCCCCACCCTTCCACTCGCAATGGCTCGCGCCCGAGGCGCGCACCAAAGCGGAAGGCGCGATGTCGCTCGGCGGCAGGTAGTATGTGGGCGGGTGGCTTGTTTCCAGCACGCGATAGCCGGCTGTGGTGTCCGCAATCAGAGCGCCGTCGAACAGGACCCGTAGGCGCGACTCGACAGCCTCGAGCCGCGGCGGGCGGAGGTAGGCCCATACGCTTTCCTGATGAGGCGCGGTGAGGGGTTCGGGTACCGGACGACGCATTTTGGTATACATAACGCCACGGTTCGGCTCGACGAGAGCGTCGCGCCAGCGTGCCGCATCAGGCGAATGAACAGGGCGTCCAACACCCTCCGATGGAGAGAACAGTCGGAGCATTGGGCCATTGTGCAGGTCCAAACATCCCCGGATCGTCCTGCGCCAAGCACAGCAGATTGTTGCTCTGCTTCGTGCTCGACTTGGGGTGCGAAGCACGCATGTGTGGTGGGGCTTGGGACAGGTGAGTCCCTGGGTCGTGCCCCCTCGGATGTGAGCCGATGCGGGGCTTGCGGTGGTGACGGCATGGGCCGTCGCTCACGCAAGGACCAGCCCTATGGCCGAACCCCTGAAGCTCACCGACACGCAGCTCATCATCCTCTCTGCTGCCACCCAGCGGCACGATCAACTCCTCACTCTTCCAGACAATCTGAAGGGCGGAGCCGCCCGGTCGCTCGTATCGAGGCTTCTCGCCCGCGGCCTCGTCGAGGAGGTCACCGTCGGCTCTGCCGACCCGCGCTGGCGCACGGGCGAAGATGGTACCCTGACAGGGCTGCGGATCACTGCCGCTGGGCTTCAAGCGATCGGAGTTGAGCCGGAGGGTGCTCCTGCCGCCGATGTAAGCAGCACGTCACCACCTGCAGAGGAAACTCCTGAACCTGCTCAACACCGGCAGTCGATCGAAACCCTTGCTGCTCGCCCAAAGCGGGAGGGCACCAAGCGAGCCCTGGTGATCGCGCTTCTCTCGCGTGAGCAAGGCGCCAGTATCGACGATCTCACCACTGCTACGGGCTGGCTGCCCCACACCACTCGCGCGGCTCTGACGGGCTTGCGTCGGAGCGGGTACGCAATCACCCGTACAAGGGCTGGGGACAACAGGACCCTCTACCGGCTGGCTTCACTGGTAGAGACCGCCAGCGTGCAGGCCACTCCTGAGCCGGCGGAGGTCTGATCGTGTCCAACGATCTCAATCTCGCCCCCTCCGCCGTGCAGCAGGCCCGAACTCGTCGGGCTGGTACACCGGCCGATGCTGCCGCAGCTGAGAGTACCCCACAGCTCGCCAGCACCGTCGCTGGACTTGAGGATCTCCCGCTGGAGGCGCTCGTCCTCGCCTGGCGTAACCACCTCGGCGGGAGCCCTCCACGTCATCTGCCGCGCTGGCTCATGCCACGTCTGCTCGCCTACCGCCTGCAGGCGCAGGTGCACGGGGATCTCTCATCCGCCACCTTGCGCCTCATCAGGGGTAGGGGAGGAAGGGGAGTACGCGAGGGTAGCGGACCCAAGCCCTTCCAGACCCGCTCGGCGGCTCTGCGGCAGGGCGGGGTGCTGCGGCCTGGCTCTGTGCTGATGCGCGAGTGGCAGGGAGGGCTCGAGCAGGTGATGGTGCTGGAGGAGGGCTTTGCCTGGCAGGGCCGCTCGTATCCGAGCCTCTCTGCCGTGGCCAAGGCGATCACCGGCACGAGCTGGAACGGCCACCGCTTCTTTGGCCTCGCCCAGAAGAAGCCTGCCTCACCGAAGCGGCCGAGACGCGCACCTGCTCCTGCGCTGCCTCCGGCTGCAACTCGCTCTACCGAGCCCTCGCCAGAGGAGGCCTGCCCATGAGGTCCTCCTTGCCCAAGCAGCCACAAGCGAAGCTCCTGCGCTGTGCGATCTACACGCGGGTGTCGACGGAGCATGGGCTGGAGCAGGAGTTCAACTCGCTGGACAACCAGCGCGAAGCCGCAGAAGCCTACATCAAGAGCCAGGCGCACGAGGGCTGGCGCATGCTCCCCTCCCGCTACGATGACGGCGGCTACTCAGGGGGCAGCATGGACAGACCCAGCCTTAAACAGCTCCTCGCTGACATTCAGGCGCGGCTCATCGATGTGGTGGTGGTCTACAAGGTCGACCGCCTCACCCGCTCCTTGGCTGACTTTGCCAAGCTCGTGGAGCTGTTCGACCGGCACGGCGTCTCGTTTGTGTCTGTGACCCAGAGCTTCAACACCACCTCCAGCATGGGCCGGCTGACGCTGAACGTGCTGCTCTCGTTTGCGCAGTTCGAGCGGGAGGTTACTGGCGAGCGCATCAGGGACAAGATCGCCGCCTCCAAGAAGAAGGGGCTGTGGATGGGCGGACAGGTGCCTCTCGGCTACAGGGTACAGGATCGTGCGCTCCACATCATGGAAGAGCACGCCCTTCTGATCCGCTCCCTCTTCGAGCGCTACCTCACCTTTGGCAGTGTGGTCCGCCTCAAGGCGGCCCTGGACCAGGAGGGCATCACCGTGCCTGAGCGTCAGGACAGGGCAGGGCGCGTGAGCGGGGGCGGCGCCTTCAGCCGAGGTCACCTGCACAAGATCCTGACCAACCCAATCTACATCGGCCAGATCACCCACAGGGAGCAGGTGCACCAGGGTCAGCACCCGCCGATCCTGGACCGCACGCTCTGGCATGCAGTCCAAGAACGCCTGGCGAGTCAGACCTGCGATAGGGGTACGCGCCAGCCCAGTGAGGCGCTGCTGGTGGGCAGGTTGTACGACGATTGTGGGCACCGCATGACGCCCACCTGGGCCGCCAAGGGAGACAAGCGCTTCCGCTACTACGTTTCGCAGGCCCTGCTGCAGGGGCGCAAGGCTGAGGCAGGGTCATGCCCGCGTGTGCCAGCCGAGGCGATCGAGACGGCCGTGGCCCACGCCATTGCCGATCACAGAACAAGCATAGGGGCGAGGGGAGCAGGCATCGGCCGAGAGGAGGCGGATGGTTGCCTCCCGGAGGCCGTCGAGCGCATCGTCATCGGCTCGGGACAGCTCGTCATTACAATCAAGGGCGAAGGGGAGGCGGGCGAGACCCGCACGATCCAGGTGCTTTGGACGTCAGCCTCGCCGAGACGTCAGCGGGCGATTATTCCATGCGAGGCCATGGGCGAGAATGCTGCCCTGCGGCCGATGCGGGTGGAAGCGCATGCCAAGCTGATCAAGGGCTTACGCCTCGCGCACAGCTGGCTCGACGAACTTCTGGCCGACCCAACCTGCAGCACCCGCAGCATCGCGGAGCGGGAGGGGCGCTCCGAGCGCTCGGTGCGCATGCTGCTCTCGCTGGCCTTTGTGGATCCTGCCATCGTCACGGCAGCTCTGGAGCGGCGTCTGCCGCGCGGCTTCGGCATGAGCCGCCTCACCGACCTGCCGCCAGACTGGTCAGAGCAGCGCCAGACCCTCGGCCTGCCCGCTACGGGGCCAATCTGATGAACCAGAGTCTGCTTTGCGCCCATGTGAGACATGGTGGCCGTTTGGAACTCACCCGGAAAGCGGACCTTGCGAACATCAGACTTAGGTGCTTGATTTAGTTTACACCCTACAGCCAACATCGCATCGGGGTCACAGCAGGCGCCGAGTCTCGTCAGCAGGCATGCTCAATATAGCTTCTCGAAGACTCGCTCGGCGATGAAATCGATGAATACACGAACTTTAGGAACCTGCGCGGACATCGGCGGCCAGACAAGCCAAACGCTGCCGCGCTCGTCCGTATAGTCGGCGAGGACCGGCTGGAGTCGTCCCGCCGCAACATCTTCTTGCACGAGATAGCTTGGGGCCTGAATAACCCCCAGCCCGCCGAGCGCAGCGGACGCGAGGGCTTCGCCATCATTCAAAACTATGGTCGGCTTGATCGGCTTCGCCAGCGGTGAACCCTTGAACGCCCATACTTCCGGTCGCCCAGTCGTCGGGAAGCGATAATTGATACAACAGTGGTCGTCGAGATCCGAAGGTGTCTCAGGCGTGCCGTGTTGAGAGAGATACTCGGGCGATGCACATGTTATGAAGGTATGCGGCCCGATCCTCCGCGCGCGTAGCGTCGAGTCGTCCAAATCACCCAGCCGAAGCGCCAAGTCGTATCCGCCCTCGATTATGTCGACTTTCACGTCATTGAGGCTGATGTCGGTCGTTATGTCCGGGAAGCAGGCTTGAAAGTCGCGAAGTGCCGGCATCACGATTTTTCGCCCCATCACTGTCGGCACGCTTATCTTAAGTCGGCCTCGTGGTGTCTTCTGGAGCAGGTAAAGCTCCTGCTCTGCATCTTGTAGGTCTCTCAGGATGCGGGCCGCATATCGGTATAGAACCTCGCCCTCACCGGTTAGAGCAAGAGATCGAGTGGTGCGACTCAGCAGTCGCAACCCCAAGCGCGCTTCAAGTCGCTCGACGGCCTTGCCGACGGCCGAAGCGGACAATCCGAGCCTCTTCCCCGCGGCCGCAAAGCTGCCAGCCTCCACAGCCGTTGAGAACGCCACGAGACCGCTTAGAGATTCGATCGAGAAGATTGCGGACATTCTGTCGGATATGATGCGACCGACAGGCCTATTCCGTCAATTCTAGTTTGCCCCGATCCTTCACTGGAGCGTGTACACAAAGTCCATGTTGTCAGTCGAGGCCAATTGGTCAGCAGGAATGAAATGAACTCCCTGATGTCCAAAAGTAATGGGCGAGCGTTCTCAAGCATCATTCGCTCCGCTCGCTCAGAGATAGCAACAACGAAACCGACGTTAACCATGTTAGCTGAGCACGCAAGCCAACGGCTTACGATCTTAAAGGCGCTTGGGAAGCGACACGCGAATCTCGAACGCCTGAAGAGGACCGCGATGGTCTGGCTCGCCGCATACCCGAGCGTTCTTCTAGTGATCTCGCTTATTGGAGACGTGTTGGAGGACTGGCCGCTGCCACTGCGCGTACTGGTCGCGACAGGCATCATTGTTCCGATCGTAGCGAACATCACTGAGCCTACCGTCAAGGCGTCCTTCACAGCAATCGAACGGGCATGGCTACGACGGAGATCACGATCAGCACCATGAAGTCACGCCGATTTTGCGACGGCGGCCAACATGCAAGGAGACAGAGCTATGGCGAAGGCGCTCGACAGCAGCAGAACTCGCAAAGCGTTCAACTGGATCAACGGGGTTCAGCGATCCGACGGCACGATGAGGGAGTCGATTGACCCCGCGACCTACGGTGTGATCGGCCACTACCCGGATAATGGCTTGGAGGCCGCCATGTCGGCTGTTGCGGCAGCATCGAATGCCTTCCGCAGAACGATGTGGGCGCACGACCACGAGCTGCGCGCCCGGGTGCTTGAGCAATTGGCTCGCGCATTCGAACGCAACCGCGACGACCTGCTCGATATCCTGTCGCTTGAGAACGGCAAGGTGAAGGGCGAAGCCGCATTTGAACTCGACATGATCCCCAGCAAGCTGCGCTACGCGGCCGCCACGGCCCTGCTCGAAGGTGGCAGGGCCGTAACGCCTAAACCGGGCAGCATTTCCATGATCCTGCGTCAACCGGTAGGGGTAGCCGCCGTAATCGCGCCCTGGAACTCGCCGGCGGTGCTGACGATCCGCTCCCTTGCCCCTGCGCTCGCCGCCGGCTGCACAACAGTCATAAAGCTTCCTGGCGAGGTGGCGCAGACGGCCAGTGTGATGGCTGAGGTGATGGCGCAAGCCGAGGATCTTCCCAACGGCGTCATCAATCTGTTCTTCGAGAGCGGTCCGGAAGGTTCGGCCTACCTCGTGGATGCACGGGATGTCCCGGTGGTCAGTTTTACAGGATCGACCCGAACCGGCCGGGCAATCAGCAGCACCGGCGCGAAGCACATGAAACGTTTTGGGATGGAACTCGGCGGCAAGACGCCGATGATCGTCTTCGATGATGCAGACATCGACGCCGCGTTACCCGTGCTGGAAAAGGCGCTGACCGTGTTCAGCGGCCAGTTCTGTATGACCGGCTCCCGATTACTGGTGCAGGACGGCGTCTATAATGCAGTTCGTGATGGCGTTGCCGACCGGCTGCGCAAGGTGAAGGTCGGTCCGGCCGCCGAACCTTCGAGCGACATGGGGCCGTTGATCGACCGGGCCAATGTCGACCGTGTGGATCGAGTCGTTGAGGATGCGATAGCGGCGGGTGCGAAGGTCGTGGAGCGCGGCGGGGCGGTAAAGGTCGGCCCCTTGGCCAATGGTGCGTTCTTCCGTCCCGCACTTCTCGAGGTGTTTGACAACAGCCTAGCCATTATTCAGGAGGAGACCTTCGGGCCAGTGCTGACAATCCAGCGCTTCACTGACGATGCCGAAGCGATCAGTCTCGCTAATGACAATGAATATGGTCTGGCGGCAAGCGTCTGGACGCGCAACGTCGACCGATCCTTGCGCGTTGCTCAAGCTCTCGACGCTGGTTCGATCTGGATCAACGATTGGGCGAAGGTTTACGACAGTACCGAGGAAGGTGGCTTCAAGCAATCCGGCATTGGCCGCCTCAATGGCCTCGCGGCATTGGAAGACTTTCAAGAGTATAAGCACATCGCCCTCAAGCCGGGCATGACCCGCAGCTGACGCTTCTCCGGTTGTCGATCCACCAATCAAAGAGGGGCTGGCATGGGGGGCCCTTAGCCGCCATCGCCATAGCATAGGAGACGCAGTCATGACCGTGCCTACCTATCAATCTTGGGCGGATTGGATCAGACAAGGCAGCGTTGCTCCATACGTACTCACGTTCAAGTCCTCTGGTAGAACACTTGATATAGTGGAGGCCATCCGACCTAGCGGGGATCTGTCCCGCATGGCACTTCCAAGCCTGGTCCTTAATCAAGACTTGCTCGGCGGCACCCGTGTTCGCGGCGATCTCGGAGGGGGGCACTTCGATGTGACGAGCGACAAGGGCCATTTCTATGTCGCTCCACCAAATGTCGCCTACAAGCTCATGGTCGATACGCGGCACCATACTCGCGCCTTGGCGTTTCCTATCGCGCAGTGGCAGACGGTGCTCAATGGAGCCGCTGATGTTGGGTTCTCGTTCGAAGATCCGCAACTCTACAGAGGCGTGTTTCGATCGCCGGCCATCCATTCAGCGTTCCGGCACCTGTGGGCCTTGTGCGACGTCGAAGGGGCACCATCGCGCCTGCTGGCGCAGGCCGCAGGTTGCGAGATCTTGGCCGAGCTCTGCCGATTGAGCGGCGCGCCTCTCGCCCGCAAGAGGCGGCCTTGCTCCGTGGGCAGAGCGGCGCTGCCTGGAACTGATGCGGGAGCGGCTGTCAGAAGACGTTAGCCTCGACGAACTCGCAGCCGAGGTGCGGCTCTCGCCGTTCCATTTCGCGCGCATGTTCAAGCAGAGTGTTGGCGTGCCGCCGCGTGTCCACCTGACGCATCTTAGACTGGAGAGGGCCTGCGAATTGCTCGAAATGACGGACCTTCCCATCACAGAGATCGCAAGTGAGGTCGGGTACTCGTCCAACCAGGCGCTAGCCCGCATATTCGTTAAGCATCGGCAAATGACGCCGTCCGACTATCGTCGCGCAGTTTGCGGCGCGGTTGAGAAACTCAAACCGCAACATCGATGATCTCGTAGCAAACTCCGGAACGCGCTCGCGCCGAGTGCGCGTTAGGTTTCCGGCGTCAGACCAGTGCTCACCCAACTGATCAGATCCGCCGGGTAGCACACACTCTGGATGAGGCTCGATCCACACCGAGCCTCACCGACAAGAGGGCAGGCAGCGATGCGTCTTGCTGACCCTTTTCACACCGAGCTAACTGGAGGCTACCATGATCAAGACTACCACCCTTGCCGCCGTTGCCGCTTTTGCGCAGGATCCTTCCACGGTCGAGCCCGCATCGAAAGCATCACCCTTGGCTGTATTGCAGACCATCTTGTCGAACCCGACCGACATCGACTTCGTTCGGCAGTACACCGCCGATAGGTTTACCTATGTCTCGCTAAATTACGAGAATCCGGAGTTGAGGCAGGTTCTGCCCTGGGCTGGGACCAACGAAGGCACTGAAGCGCTGGTTCAGACCTTCATCAATGTGAACCGTTACTGGAGGGTCGATGACTTCCAAATCCAGGACAGCTTCGAGAACGAGAACGGGGCCGCGATCTTCGGCACTTTCACCTATACCTCAAACACACTCGGCAAGACCGTGACCTCGCCGTTCGCAGTTTTGGCACGCGGCGAGAACGGCAAGCTGTCGTATGTTCAGTTCATGGAAGATACCTTCGCCACCGTCCGCACCTTTCGCGAAAGTGGCGTATACCACATCAAGGCAAACCCGGACGGATCGGAAACCGACATCTGAGGCTTGCTCAAGCATCCGCCCCGCAGATGGCGGAGCGGATGCCTGTCATTTCTTATGCCGTCGCCGGCCGGCATGAAGTTCGGTGAAATAGGTCGGAACAAGGAAGTCGAGCAGTTTAACGTAGGTTCCTTTCGAGAATGGCCGACCATCACGGGCGGCGAAGGTCAGCCGAACATGTCCGCAATCAGGAGGGTGTCAGCATATTCCCTCACCTCTACGATCTTGCCCTGCCGAAGGGTGAAGAGCATGTGGTACTGGTTCTCATAGACCCTACCGTCCGTCAGGTCGGCATGGGAGCGGATCTCGGCCGCGACCTTGTCCCCCTCGGCAACCATGCCAATGACGGTCATCTCGAGCCCCTCCTTCATATGACTGAAGAGACTGCCCCAGATACGCTCCATATCGGCCTTCGACTTGGTGCCCGCACCTGGAAAGAGCTGAGGTTTGCCGAGAATCCACCATGTCGCATCCTCACTCATCGCCTCCAGGAGATCCGGAATGGCTGCTCGTTTGAAATGCGCGAGGTATTCGCGCACTGTCCGCTTGTTGTCTTGAATGCTCATGGCCAACTCGCGTCTGTCTCGAACCTTCGCCCCGCTTAGCCGCCGAACGGCCGCTTCTCTCCCCGCCACCCGGTCGCGAGGAGGAACTGTTCCCAGTTGAGGGAGGCCGGGTTCAGACGACGACTCCATCCGAGGTCTCGGTCCCCGGTGAAGTAGCCGTACTCGACCGCGTACTCGACCATGCCGACCAGCTCATCGACCACAGGCTCGTTGGCCGCGAAGTCGGGGAAATAGTGAAGCAGACCTTCACGGCTGTAAGCGTTGCGATATTCGGCCTCGATGCCGGTCACACGCTGGAAGGTCTCAACCATCTCGCGAGGCGACATGATGTCACCGACAAGCGGCAGCGTTTGGCCGTTGTATCGACCAGGGTCCGAGAAGATCTCGAGCACGGCCGGTCCCGTTGCCGTCAGTGGATCGACGAACGGGGCCCGGAAGTCCTCGGGGAGATAGATCGGCATGAGCAGCTTGCCGCCTTCTACGCGCGGAACGTAGTATTCGACGAAATTGGTGTAGAAGAACGCCGGCATGACGAACGAGTGCGAAACCGGCAGGCTCCGGATGTAATCGGCTACAAGTGCCTTCTCTGTGAAGTGAGGGACGTGCTTCTTGCCGCCGGTCTCCTTCTTCACGTTTTCGAGCGTGCTGAACACAATATGGCCGACGCCGGCCTCGACCGCCGCATCGGCCAGCTGCTTGCCAAGAGCGAACTCAACACCGTCCTGCGGATCCACTTGCGGGGTCATGAGATAAACGCCATCGGAACCGGTGAAGGCGGCGACAAGCTCTTCGTGTCGGCCTGATCCTGCTGGCACAGTGCCGATCTCGGCTCCGAGCTGCTCCAGGCTGCGCGCCTCTTTCGAGTCACGGTTGCGCGTGATGGCGCGAACCCGGAAGCGGCCACTTTCCAGAAGCGCGACAGCGACGCTGCGCCCCTGCTTGCTGGTCGCGCCGTAGACCGAAATGAGCGGCTTGTTACCTGTAGCTGTTGTCTCCTGCGCACCTAATGCTGTGCTCGCACTCGTGCTGCCGACAGCATTTCCATTACTCTGGCCCATATCAATCTCCTGTCGTCAAACGCTGAGCCACGACTCCCTGAGCCGCATTGGCGACTGCGCGGGGCTGGGGCACGTCATGGAACTGTTGCAGCGTGGGTTGTCCTCGACTTCGAGGTGAAGATAGTTCATGCCTTCAGGAAGGATAATTCCTCTTTGAGGCAAGGGACTGATGCAGGCCGTGCACGAAAAAGCTGGAGGGCAGCTCGAGCAGATCGAGGCCTTTGCGGCGATCGCTGAGCATAGCGGCTTCGCGGCAGCCGCCCGTGTGCTCGGCAAGGACCCCTCAGTCCTGTCCCGACGGATCGATGCGCTGGAACGGCGGCTGGGCGTGCGCCTTTTCGCGCGGACGACCCGCAAAGTCGGCCTTACCGAGGTGGGTGCCGCCTATCTGCAAAAGGTGAGAGTCATTCTAGCGGAGCTCACCGCAGCCGACGTGGAAGCAGCGGAAGGCGCGGCCCGCCCGCGCGGCTTGCTGCGCGTGACCATGCCGAGAACCTTCGCGCGGCTCTGGGTCGTGCCATGGCTACCGGCGTTCCTTCGCGACTACCCCGAGATTGAAATCGAACTCGAACTTGGCGACCGCTATTTCGACCTCGTTGCAGAAGGATTCGATCTCGCTATCAGGCTTGGCGGTCTGGCCAACAGCTCGTTGATCGTTCGTCATCTTGCATCTTTTGAGACGATCCTTTGCGCCTCGCCTGTTTATCTCGCCGAGGCTGGCATGCCCCGCACGCTCGAAGATTTGCAGAACCATCGCTGCCTTAGGCTGAAGGTGCCGAACTTCTGGCCCGACTGGCGTCTTCGCCGTGGCGACGAACGCGTCACGGTGCTTCCACCGGCCCAGTTTCGAACCGACGATGGTAGCAGCATGGTCCTCGCAGCGCTTGATGGCGGTGGTATCATGCTCGCCTCGGAATGGTCCTGCGGCAGGCATCTTGCTGAAGGCCGCCTCGTCCGCGTGCTTCCGGACTGGAGGTTGGACCACGAGGGCAACGCCCAGATCGTACTTCCGCCAGGACGGCTCGTGCCCGCCAAGACACGCCTCTTCATCGAGCGAGTGGTTGCCGAGTTCAGCCCTTCGGCGCCATGGGCTCGTTAGGCCCTGTTTGTGTTGGATTTCGTTGGGCTTGAGCGCCGATCCGAGACCAAGCCACCTCACATCATCGGGTCAACCGGGGTCAGCCCTGCGCCCCGATTCACAAACACATTGCGACTTTACGCGGGGTGAGAGGAACGTCCGCTCCCACCGCACCGATGCCGAAAGCCGCCGGGCCGTTCTCGGCCAGAAGAAGACGCTGCGACTGACCCAAAGGATGCCCAAGCGAACCTCACATCCAAAGCGATCTCGCAGTCGGCTTGGATGTGAGCTGCACCTGGGAACAGGTACGGCGATGGGTGGATGCCGCTCCTTCAAGAGGGCTCGCGCAGTCGAACCAGTCTCCCAGCCAGCCCAAACCGGTCTGCATGAGCGCGGAAGGGCGGCCCTCGGGAAAAAGCGCAAAGCCTCGGCAGACGGGCAGGGCAAGGCGCCTGCAAATGCCGCGGCAGAAGGGCCGAAACAGGGACGGCAGACCGGCTCTCGGCGCGCTAACTGCCGGAGAACACGATACTATTCACAGGAGGGGAAAGGCCGCCATTCGCGGTGGACGGCTTGGTGGAGCTGAGGTCCGTCGAACTAGCGTCCGGATCGGTCCGCATCCGTCCAGTATCTGTGTAGGACTATGCTGATATTGTTGCGCTTTCCGCGAGTTCTGTCCATCCTCGTCCGCGTCCGGCCGTCCCAATCCAGCTCTTTCGCTGGGGCTGTTGCTGGGGCTGGATCATGGACGAGAGCCACAGGCGATGCGCAGCGCACTTCACAAACTCTCCGCCCGTCGCGTTGCAACAGAGGGCAAGGTCGGGCGCCACTCCGATGGCGGAGGGCTCTACCTCGTGGTCAGCCCCAGCGGCTCACGCAAGTGGCTGTTCCTCTTCCGGCGAGACGGTAAGCAGCGGGAGATGGGGCTTGGCGCTGCGGCAGGTGCTGGATCTGTCTCGCTCGCGGATGCCAGAACCCGTGCAGCCGAGTGCCGGGCTGTGCTTGCCCAAGGAGGCGACCCGATTGAACTTCGCCGTGAGCGGAAGACACAGGCTCCGCCCCGGCGGGTGCCGACGTTTGGTGAGTTCGCCGACCGCTTTATCGAGGCGCACCGCTCGAGCTGGCGCAGCGAAAAGCACATCTACCAGTGGCGGACGACGCTCGGCACTTATGCTGCCCCACTCCGGAGCAAGCCGGTGGATGAGGTGAACCGGGAGGACGTGCTCGCGGTCCTACAGCCGATCTGGACTGAGAAGAACGAGACCGCCTCACGTCTGAGAGGTCGCATCGAGCTGATACTAGACGCCGCCAAAGCCGAGGGGTTGCGTCAGGGAGAGAACCCAGCGGCCTGGAAGGGCAACCTGAAGCACTCCTTGCCCAAGCGCCAGAAGCTGCAGCGGGGGCACCACCCGGCCATGGCTTACGAGAAGGTGCCTGCTTTCGTGCAGGCCCTGCGGACGCGGGATGCGATAGCGGCACGAGCGCTGGAGTTCCTCATCCTCACAGCAGCACGAAGTGGTGAGGTGCTCGGCGCGCGCTGGAGCGAGATAGACCTAGAGCGAGGCATCTGGACAGTGCCTGCGGAGCGCATGAAGGCAGGGCGTGAGCACCGGGTGCCGCTGTCCACCAGAGCCATGGAGATCCTGCAGGAGATGACAGTGCTCCGCGAGGGCGACCTCGTCTTCCCTGGTCGGGGCGGCAGACCTCTGTCCAACATGGCCATGGAGATGCTGCTGCGGCGCATGAGGGTAGGCAACGTGACAGTGCACGGCTTCCGCTCCTCCTTCCGCGACTGGGCTGCTGAGGAGACGCCGTTTGCCCGTGAGATCGCGGAGGCAGCCCTAGCGCATGTGGTGGGTGACACGACCGAGCGCGCTTACCGCAGAGGCGATGCGCTGGAGAAGCGACGCCAGCTCATGCAAGCTTGGGCCGATTACCTTTCAAGATAAGAACTAAAGCTAATCTTTGTCGCCATAGCAAAGCTGCCCCGTCTCTAATAGAGGCATACGACGTCTCTAATAGAAACATGCGACAATTATGGAATTTCTGTCCCGTAAGCCATTGATTTGACAGGTAAACCCCTTGTCTGGCTGGCATATCTGCACCACAGATGAAGGCAAAATGCCAAAGTACTCTGTGTACAGGGCCGGGGGTGCGTCTTGGTTATCGGAGTCGCCGTCGTATCCTTTGCCTGCGTCGGACCACATCGGGCCGAGGCATAATGCTGTGACCTTCACAGCATACGGCAGGACGAAAATGGGTCACTTCAGCTTCCTACAGCTGAAGTGACCCTGGTAGGCCGAAGCCCAACTCCTTGCAGAGCAGGCCTGAGCCTACCGGTGGTATCATGTGAGTCAAATCACTTCTGAGCGCCACCGCCTGTCGCGGTTCTAACGCGTACAGAAGGACAAGCCCCGATGGCTTTGGCGAGTAATGTTGCACGTCCAAACTCCAGATACTCAGTGCCAGGCGCACAGCTGCCACAAACCGGCTTTCTCCGGCTCCCGGGTGTTCTGCAGCTCATTCCCGTTGCCCGCTCCACCTGGTGGGAAGGCGTGCGCACCGGGCGCTTTCCGGCTCCGGTGAAGATCGGCGGCGTGACCGCCTGGCGTGTGGAGGACATCCACGCGCTCATCGCCCGCATCAGCGATGGCGAGCTGGCCGACCTCCAGATCGAGGAGGTGCGGTAATCATGGCGGTCAAGCGTAAGAAGCCCCTGCGTCGGACGATGCAGACGACCCCGAACCTCTTCGATGTTGCCCGGGAAAAGGAACTCCTCGGGAGCAATCTGACGGTCCAGCGCTGGGTCCGACAGACCGGAATGAGCGTCTTTCGCGCCGCCGCTCTCGCCGAGTTGTACGGCCTCAATATCGAGGGAGGCGCTCGTGACTAGTGCCCCCTTCACCTCCGCGGTCGAGGCCGCTCTCTCCTACAAAGCTCGCGGGTGGTCACCGATCTTCTTCCCCCGCAGCACCAAATACCCAAACCAAACGAACTGGCAGGATCTTCGCCATACCGAAGCTGAGATCCGACGTCAGTCCTCGGACACCAATGTGGGTGTGATCCTCGGGCCTGCCTCTGGCGGGCTCACCGATGTTGATCTCGACCATGCCTTAGCAGTCAGCCTTGCACGTCACTTCCTCCCCAACACGGGAGCGGTGTTTGGCCGTGCATCGAAGCCTGCCTCGCACTGGCTCTACAACACCGACCTCGCGGAGCGGGTCCCTCAGGCCGCGCTCCAGTTCAAGGATCCAGACACGAACGCCATGCTGGTGGAGTTGCGGATCGGGGGTGGCGGCAAGGCTGCCCAGACGATGTTCCCCGGCTCCGTACATCCTCCGACAGGTGAACGGGTCACCTGGATGGGGGACGGCGAGCCTGCACGGGTCAACAGCGAGGACCTGGTCAAGGCTGTGCAGAAGATCGCGGCTGCGGCTGTTCTAGCAGCCCGGTGGGCAGCGCCTGGCGGGCAGCACGATGACCAATTGACACTATTGTCACTATTGGCACGCAGTGGCTGGGGCGAGGATGAGGCTGTCGCCTTCGCTTGTGCAGTGATCGGGGCTGCCGGTGGCGACCCTGATCCACACAAGCGGCGGCAGACGTTTGCGGACGCGCAGCAGCGTCTGAAGGATGGAGAGAAGCTTCGTGGATGGCCCACCTTCAAGACAAGATTCGGCAACAAGGTTGCCGAGCGCCTGGCGGAGTGGCTTGGTCTCTCGCCGACCAGCGAAGACGAGGCTGATCCCGAGGCCTGGGCCTCGCCCGACCTTTCCCTTCTCGGAACCGGCCGGCGCCCCGCTCCAGAGTTCCCACTCGACCTTCTCGGCCCCTTCTGGTCGGAATGGGTCTCGAGCCGCGCCAAGGCGGCGTCAGCTCCGGTGGACTATGTCGCCATGGGTCTGCTCGCGTGTGCCAGTGCAGCCATCGCCAACGTACGCTGGCCTCTGGCGGGTGCGGGCTGGTCGGAGCCACCCATCCTGTGGTGCGTGATTGTCGGACCACCCTCATCGAACAAGACGCCGGCCCTCAAAGCAGCCTTTGCGCTGCTGCAACAGGCCGAAGACCGCATGGCGCTAGGCTTCGATGAGCAGATGACTGCCTACAAGACCCGAGCTGTGTTCGCGGCAGCCAAGCACGCGGCCTGGAAGGAAGAGGTCGCTAAGGCAGTCAAGCATGGCGACCCGGCCCCGCCGATGCCTGCCGATGCGGAGGAGCCTGAAGCGCCGGTTCAGCCCCGCATCAAGGTCGCTGATGCGACCATCGAGAAGCTCGCGGCTCTCGCGGCTTCGCTTCCCCGAGGGCTGCTGCTGGTGCGCGACGAGCTTGCGGGCTGGCTTGGAGGGTTCGATCGCTACGGCGGCGCCGGGGCTGACCGAGCATTTGCGCTCGAGATGTACAACGGCGGCCCCTACACCGTTGATCGGATGAAGAACCCGGTGCCGCTCAGGATCCGGTATCTGAGCATCGGTGTCCTTGGTGGCATCCAGCCCGACAAGTTGTCCGGGATCATTGACGGCATGGACGACGGCCTGGCCGGGCGGTTCCTGTGGTCGTGGGCTGATGTCATTCCCGCATTCACCCTCGCCCGGACCCGGCTCGATGACAGGGAGGCGCAGGAGGCCTTCGCTCGGCTCGCTACCCTGCAGATGAACCTGGACGAACACGGCAATCCTGAGCCACGACAGGTGCGATTATCACATCCGGCTGAGGACGCGCTCGAAGCGTTTGGGCGAGAGATTGCCAGTAGGGCGCACGAGAGCGAGGGGGCGTTTGCCGGCCTTCTCGGTAAGGCCCGCGGGCACGCCCTGCGGCTGGCGACGGTGCTGGACTACTTGCGGTGGGCTGCCGTCCCGCAGGCGAGCGAACCCGCAATGATCTCGCAGGAGGCGGTTCACGCGGCGGCTGGCCTCCTCGATGGGTACTTTCTGCCCATGGCGGATCGGGTGTTTGGGGATGCCGTGGTGCCGCTGAGCGAGCGTCGGGCAAGGGTGCTGGCCCGGTACCTGCGCAAGAGCGGCCTGGCGCAGTTCAAGGCCCGTGATGTTTATCGCGAGATCAATGGGCTTGTGCGTGAGCCCGCCGCTATGGACGCTGCCTGCTCCGCGCTTGTGGAGGCCGGTCTGATCCGGCCGCAGTTTACCAGGGCCGGCGATCAGCCGGGACGGAAGGCCAAGGTGTACGAGGTCAACCCGTTGCTGCTGAGGAGGGCGGCGTGAGCCGCTGGCTGGCGCTCGCTCGAGGTCAGATCGAAACGGGAGGCGCTGTGACAATAGCGTCAATAGCGCCAATAGCCCCGCCGCAAGGGTCTGACGAGGGAGCTATTGTCACTAATGACACTAATGACACAGCTCCTTCCATCGCCTCACCTGAGGTGCGGGCGCGCCTTAGCTGGGCCGCCCAGCGCCTGCGCGACGAGCAGGGCTTTTCACCCGAAGCCGCCGCGGAGCGGGCGAGGCGGATCATTGCTGCTGAACTGCGCAACGATCCGCGCCTTGTTCCCCATCAGGAGAATGCGCAGAATTGTCTCGTGTGCGGCGAGCCAGGGGAGGTGCGGCGACCGTTGGCAGCAATCCTCACACCCTCAAGGGGTGAGGCCCTCTGGATGCACCCTGGCCCGTGCCAGAGTGCGTACATCCAGCAGCAACAAGGGAGGGTGGAGGAGTTGATGCGGGCAGCCTTAGGACAACCTGACTTTTTATCAGAGGGTCCTGGGTTCGAGTCCCAGCGCGCTCACCAACTATTTCAATTGCTTACTGAAGGTGCGGATCACTTCAGTCATATGCGGGTCATCACTAGGTCATCACGGTAGAGGAAATCTTGCGAAGGCTCATCCCGCGTCACGATCCACACTATGCTGGCCACCCTCTACCAGAAGCGCATCCGGGTCCTCGGACCACCCGAAAGCTAGGCGTTAGACATCGCAGCCCTACTCGACTCGGCCGCGATCGCTACTCTCCAGACATAGGCCCGTCGGGCTCTGGCCATAGCTCAAGTTGAGCTGCCTTGAGGGCCAGCTTTTGCGACCGGCTCTGTCGACGGCCGGAGCGTCCGGCTGGCGCGCTGGTGCCGCGTGGGCTAGCCGTTGCATCAGGCACTAGTCCCGGCAGCTGGTGTTGAGGATGGAGCTCTCCGGCTTCTGCCTCTGACGGTCTCAGAGGTAGCGGGGGATCATGCGCCAGCCTCTCGGCGCGGGTCCTCGACCGAGTAGGGCTCCTCAGAGCTTCGCTGGCAGTAGGGTTGTTGTCGCTATGTGCGACAGGGCCGTCGGCCTGCCGCTCAGGCGCGGCGAGGCTCTCGCTATCGACTTCGTGAATTGAGCGCGGCTGCCCGACGTCATCGCGGACATCCCGCACCGGAAGCTCATCAGGTGCGTCATCGAAGGTGTCATCAGCGTCGGCATCCCAACTCGAGAAAGAGCGGGGATTTGGGGCCATATCGCTCTTGTTCTGAGTGGATGACATGGCTCGGCGACGCCTCATGCTCACTTCCTGACCTGATTGGTGAGCCGCGACCTGACAAGGGCTCTACCGAGCATCCTCATAGCTGCCGCGGCGCGGGGCACGCCGATCCCACTCCTCGGAGGGTAGCTGATCGATGTCGCGATCTGAGCCAAAGACAGCATTGCCGATCTGCACCACCGCAGCCCAGGCGTCCGCCATGAGTGGACGGGCAGCGGGGCCAAGCGCCACCGCCAGCGCAAAGCCGAGCACGAAGGGCAAGATCCAGTGCCGGACCAGCACCCACAGGACGCCGATCACCAGAACGGGGATGAGGATCGATAAGGCATGTTCAGCGAACATCAGCGACGGAGATCTCCAGCCAATCAGGTGCGCTTTCCTGGGCCGGGACCATGGCGATCATCTGACCGAAAGCTGATTCGCAGAGCAGACCGTCTCCGGTGAACTTCAGGCCTACCAGATGTGGCTTACGTGCCTTCAGTGTTGGTGCGGATGATCGCTGAGCAGCGGCAATATGAGCCTGGGTGCTGGCTGAGGCTCAAGTCGCGGCAGAGCACCGGAATTCCCATATCCAACCCATGCCCCACTCTGCTGGATCCTCACCTACACCCGACCTGTTCGACCACCTGCCTGCACCTCCGCAGCGCAGCCGGCGTATACTGCCCAAAGTCGCCCCACCAGCTGCTGACCTTGGCAGTTTGCTGGACGCTCGCCTGGCTCGGCTCCTCGTTGACACAGCCACTGAGCTGAAGCGACGCAGGAGCGGGTCGTCCCTGCAGCAAACCCGTCCTGAGGTGAGCCAGGCGATCCAGGAGGCTGCCCTTCTGCTTCAGGCTATGGCTCCGAAGAGGGCAGCGCAGGGGAAGCGGTCCTCCTCGTCTGAGCCTCCGCCCTCGCTGCAGGCAGCCAAGCGCAAAGCGATCCGAGCGGCACTGCAGGCCGGTGTGGCGCCAGGGCAGGTCGCGAAGCACTTTGGCCTGTCTCTAGCTGCCCTGCGGAAGGCACTTGCGGCCGACTAGTTGTTGTTCGCTCCCCTCCTACTCATGAGCAGGCAGGTCTCTGCCGATGCTCCTCCTTAGAGTCAGATCCTATGCCCCGTGCTTTGAAGCCAAAGCCTCTCACCCGCATCACCCCTGCTCGTGAGGGCAGCACCTAACAGCTTGAGGTCGAGGACGATGCTGGCAAGCGGGTGCTCTTTGCGCTCACCTCAGACCAGGCCCTGCTCTTGGCGGAGCAACTGGACGGGCTGTTGGCTGATGAGGAGGATGAGCTGCATCCCCGACCTGCAGCCCCACAGAGTGTCCGACCCGCGCCTGCAGGGCAGGGGAGTGTAGGGCAGGTGAGCCTTGGGACGGTGAAGTGGTTCAACCCCACCAAAGGCTTTGGCTTTGTGACACCCGATGGAGGAGGCGAGGAGCTCTTCCTCCACCGCTCTGTTCTAGAGCAGGCGGGCCTGCGTGACCTGGCTGAGGGCACTCGCGTTCGGGTGCAGACCAGCGAAGGGAAGAAAGGACCACAGGTCTGCGCTCTAAGCCTCGCTTGAGCCCTGTAAGCAGTCCCTGCGGCTCGATTATGAACCAGGGGCGTGGCTTACGTGCGGAGCCAGTAGTTTGTTCACGTCCGTGATATGGCTAGGCCAGCACCTTCGACACCGGGGTCGCTACACAGAGTAGCGGCATCCGGAGAGAGCAACCTGCGGGGCAGGAGGATGGCAGGTCGCATTTTTCAGAATTCGGCCTGAACGTCAGCTTGAATGCTCTCGCTAATCCAGCAATCTGAGCTCGAACCCAGCTACTCCAGGGCAATCCATCAGCACGACCTTACTCCTTGGGTAACGCCATCCTCGCACCTGCAGCTGGCTTCGACGCGATAAGCAAGCAGTAACGCATTGAGCCGGTTTGATATGCGAGAAGAAGACGCAGGAGGCTCAGAGCGAATACTCGATTACTGGCGTCCTTATCGGTGATGTAACGTCGGTACCTCGACTGGGTTAGCAACTTCACGGCGACGCGGTACACGCAGATGCTCCACGTGCGACGCACCTGACGGCTTAGATCCTCGACCTCGTCAATGTCGAAGCCTGCCGTCACAGCCAGCGATCGATATTCGCTCTCGCTTCCCATGCTGGGAAGACAGCCCTCACGACAGATCGGCTCTAACAGATACCTAACCTCCCAAGGGTGTGGACGCTCACGAGCGAGCCACGCATAGACACCGAGCCTGCCTCCCGGCCGCAAGGTGCGGTAAGCCTCGTCAAAGAACCGTTGCTTATCGTCTATGTGCTCTGAGCTCTCGATTGCATACACCCGATCGAAGTGCTCATCGGGATAGGTGTTGCGAAGCCAATCACCGCACTCGATGCTAACCGTCTCGACGTCCTGCGTTGACTCACTCGCATGCTTCGCTTGAACACGCGATATTGTGATGCCTGAGACCTGCACTCCAAACTGGCTCGCCAGCCTCAGCGCTGTGGCACCGTATCCGCAACCAACATCGCAGACTTGCTGGCCGGGATCGAAGCCGAGGCGATGTGCTAAGTAATCAACCAGTGCCTCGACAGCTTCATGCGGGGTTTCCTGCCCGGTTGCCCAGTAGCCATGATGAACGTGAGCTCCCCAGATCTCACGGTAAAACGGATCGAGTTCATCGTAGTGCCGAGCCACTGCCTCTGGGGATTGCACTTGCTCGGGAAGGATCATTGGCCACTCACATGAGATATAGGAACTCTTGTCCACAGTGCTAAGCTACTCACGAGTCCTGGAAAGAGCTTGAACGCCCCTAGCAAAGCCGGACGAGCCAATCTGGCCTGGCTGACCTGGTACATTAACATAGCAAGCCGGATCTGGCGGCTGACGTCCGCTGCCATCTCCCGGTGGTAAGTATTCCCGACATTTCCATGTGCTGCATACATGGCCGCACTTCGATGCGCGGAGTGGAGAGCGATCGCGATCCCATCCCCGCAAAAGGAGGGGATCACACCCATCTGATCTCCGAGCCGGAAGAGACCCTCGACGTCGCCGGGGCTCGGCTGGTGAACAAACCCGTAGGGTACGTGAGAGATGGTCAGGGGTCGATCAAGTAGAGCCTCCGACCCGCTGAGACGGTAGTGCAGGTGAGGGCTCAACTGGCACAGGTGCCTGAGGAGTTCTTGCCATTGCCGACCGACCGCTTCGAACACCCAGCGCCGGACTAAGAAGCAAAGGTTCGCCATCCCACCTTCGACGGGCTGCAGACCCGCATATCCGCCCTCGAACAGAATGACCTCAACTGTTCCTTCAAGTTCCCGTTGCTGAGCAGAAGATAAAGCGAAGTATGTCTTGAAGCCGATGAGGTCGTCGTTCTCATCGACGCGGCGCTTTGGCGCGTGTAGGTCGTGCTTACCCGTCGCAAGGAACACAGTGTTGGCTTGGATGCCGCTGCCGCCTCGCATGCGGATGTCGAGGTGGTTACCATTGGGTGTGACTGAGCGGACGATCTCGCCGCGTCTCACCTGCACGCCGCTGGCGGCCGCCTTGGCTAGGAGAGCAGCATCCAGGCTCCGACGCGTGAGGCCGACGCCCTCAAAAGGAAGAGGTACTTCTGCGGTCGCTCTGCCGTGGACTACTCTAACCTGCTGAATAGGCATACCGCCCAGTGCTAAAACATCAATGCCAAGATCAGTGAGATACGCTCGAGCCTCAACACTCACGAACTCGCCGCAGATCTTATGGCATGGCGCTGTATCTCGCTCGATCAGCACCGGTGCATGTCCACTCCGTGCGAGCCAACACGCAGCTCCTGCACCAGCAGGTCCTCCACCCACGACAACCAGGTTCTCACTAGCCACAGGGGTCACCGCATCCGACTTACACAGATCCGGAATGGGATGTGCCAGCGGATCCGAGTAGCAGGCGGCTCCACACCAGCCGCTTGCGTCAGGCGTTCCCAGTCAGCCCTCCGAAACGAACGCGCTATCGAGACTGGCCCATCGTGCTGCACAAAGCGGTGCCACCCCGCAATCCGCGCCATAGCGCGGAAGACATAGAAAGGCACGGGATGGCGATGCAAGTCGTTGATGAACCAACCGCGCTTTGCCGTACTCTCCATCCACTTGACGAATTTGACTATGTCGGCATCACGCAAATGATGCGTGAAGAGGGAGCTCACAACGAGGTCGACGGGGCGCTCCGGCTGAAAAGCAAATACATCTTCGGTATGGTAGGTAATGCGCATGTGTGAGGGCGTGGCAGCCCGAGCCGAAGCTGCGCTCCACGGACTGAGATCAATGCCACTGAGATCAGGCTCAAAACCCTTTGTGAGACACCACTCATGGATCGCCCGCAGCATGTCGCCGTGGCCAAAGCCGACGTCCAGCAGGGACAGCGTATCGCCTCGTCGCATCGTGCGTGTCGCGCGGCTGAGCCAGGCGAGTGTGGGGCCTCTCCCAAGAGTCACCGTGTTGACCCTAGAGAGATCTCTGAGACATGCGTTGAACTCGTCAAAGCTGACGGCGCTGTCGTCCATCAGCTCTGATTGGGTGCTCCTCTCATCGAAGCTGCTCATCAGCCTAGCCGACAGTTCGAAAGCGGAAGGTTTCGGCAACGAGGCCGGGGCCAAAGGCCATTCCGAAGCCCTGCGCCTCGCCTTCTATAGCTCGCATGATGCGGTCAAGGACGAACATGAGGGTCGCTGATGACATATTGCCGAAGTCTCGAAGAACGCCCCGCGACCACCGGAGTGCCTCAGCATCAAGTTTGAGGCCCTGGTCGACAGCGTCGAGGATTGTGCGACCGCCGGCGTGAACTGCCCATACATCCACCTCGTCCGGACGTGTGCCTCGGAAGATGCTACTACAATTGCGAGCTGCCTCTCGTTCGAGAGCACGAGAGATCTGGCTTGGAACCTCGCCAGCAAGGTGCATGTCAAAGCCCGTGTCGCCGATGCTCCATGTAATAAGGTCTTGCGTGGCTGGTATGGCGGCGACCTTGAAGTCCATCAAGGCGATGCCAGTTGGCTCGCCGGAGACAAGTGCGGCTGTACAGCCGTCCCCAAACAGAAGTGCCGACAGAACCTTGTCGAGCTCAGCGGTGTCTTGCATGTGCAGCGTACAAAGCTCGATGTTGACGACGAGAACGCGAGCGAGAGGTTCCGAGCGGACAATGTGGTGGGCGACCTTCAACGCGTTTACCGCAGCGGCGCAGCCCATGAACCCAATCGCGGTACGCTCGATACTGGGATCGAGCCCAAGCACCTCGACGAGCTGCTGATCAAGTCCTGGAGCAGTAAAGCCGGTGCAAGAGGCTAGCACCAGGTGTGTTATGGAATCCGCCTCCTCCTTGATCATGAGCGCGTTCGCAGCCCTTTGGGCCAGGTCAATGGCGTGATGAGCAAAGCGTCCCATGCGAGCTGCCGTTCCCGGAAAGGAACCCCGCCGATAAAAGCCCTCGCTGTCGGCGGCGCGATCGAGGTGGTCTCCAGGCTGCAGGTAGGAATAGCGGTGTTCGATATCCGACCGCTTGGCCATCCGCTGGAACAAGCGCCGAGCTTTTTCGTCGGTTAGTGATTGGGCTACAAAGTCAATGAAGGTCTGGTGGACGTCAAAGGGCGGCACAGCCGTTCCGATGCGGTTGACGTGTGCGATGGCCATGATGGTCTCAAGTTGGTGGGTGGCATTGGGATCGCTCAAGCTGCGAACCCACAAGTGAGGCATTTGTGCCAGGCTGCGGGCCAATGTCTCAGCTGGCGCCTGCAGATCCCTAGCTTCGGAGCCCCCTTGCTGCACACATTCAGAGAGTGCACAGCCAAGCGCATTGCCTGACAATCGGCAGGATGAGATCAAAGGACCAGTCGGCGCAATTCTTCGGGTGCGGGAGACTGCTGCCGACCGCTGCCGGTCCGGCTGGAAAGCTAACGATCTGCCTTGGCCCCGCTTGTCGTCAGTTCCACGTAGCGGCTGGTGACGGGCTCAATGAGATCCGCTACCATATCGGCAGCCTGCTCTTCCTCTTGGAGCGATTGTCGGAAAGACGCAATGTGGGCGGTCTCTCCAGCGGCCTCCGCTATCTTTATAAGGGAGCGGTAAGCTCCAATCTGCTCGTATTGATAAGCGTAGCCGGCGTACAGGTTCTTTAGCGTCTCATCCTGAGCTAAGCCATGTATGGACGCTCCAATGCTCCCTGCTATCGTTGTGACGGTCTCCTTCAGAGACGATGCGCTTTCCCCAGTTGCAGTAAGGGCCTGCTCGAGGCGCTGAAGCTGCTGCCGGGTTGTCTCGATGTGCTGACGCAACACGCTCGCGTAATCAGGATAGCGCTCCAAGCGTGAGACCTGGATCTCCATCTGCTGCAAGCCCTGCTGCTCCATTGCGTGTGTGTTGCGCAGGGCAGTAGTGTAGATTGAGCGAGCATCGATTGTCATGAGAGCCCTCCCTAGAGATCGCGATGACAACAATAGGACCTGGGCAATGTTCCAGACATCGAACCCAGGGCCGGACCTTCTGCTAAAGCTCAGCTTACGTTGGAGGCTGCAAGAAACCGCCTCGTTAACTTGCTAGTCTTACATCCAGACGTGAGTATTAGGCGGGTGACCGCAGCGATCCACATCGAACAGGTCGAGAACGCTAAGCGTCTGAGGCAGGCACCTTACTCTAAGCTGGCGTCGAATGTCTCGCGCAAGTGGTGGATCTGCGCCTTGGGAGCCTCCAGTTCGGTCTGCCGCAAGCCAACAGCACAGACGACCTGATCCCAGGCTTGTTTGACCGGCCCGTGGTGTGGTTCAGCAGGACATGACCGCTTAGGCGGACGGTGCAAATGATGTAGGCGGTCAGGATGCTCGACTGTCTGCCGTCGCAAGAACACACCCAGTCCAAGCCGCGCCGCTTAGGTCAGCACTCCTGCTCAAGCGGCCGTGCCGATCGGCTCGGGGAGCAGGCACCTCGGGAGCACCCTCGTTAGGAAGTGGTGTATCACATCCTTGCTCTACCTGCCTTGACGAGGTGACGTTGCGGGAGGAGCCTTCCTGCGGGGGCGAACCACAGGAGTGGCCACCATGCACAGCTTCGATCACCTGCTGAATTGGACACTGCAGAAGGGCTCACACCAGTTCCCTGGGCCTGACGGCGGCACCTGCATCAACGAGGCGGCTGTTGTGGCGGCTGGCTTTCCGTACCGCCGGGTGGGGGCAGTGGA
>JAESFT010000447.1_pt1 | contig 25536 bp, 21 predicted proteins | sample 9269451 | NCBI WGS metagenome assembly JAESFT01 (sample SAMN14502557, study PRJNA617106) | algae metagenome | isolation source: Scytonema hyalinum WJT4-NPBG1 and co-occurring heterotrophs from well... | place: USA: Mojave Desert, Joshua Tree National Park, California | collected 2006-05-25
GGCCTTTTGCTTTTATCCGCCCGCTCCCCGCGCTCATCCCGGCCGGCAATCCCCCCCGCCATACCACGCCCAGCCACATCACCCGGCACCGAACGCAACCCGCTGCACGCCTCTCGTCGAGGGACGGCTCGCAAATGTCCCAACCAGATATAACGCCAGCCCATCGGTGTTACGGGCTATTCCAACGAGCTGATCACGAAAGCACTCAACATCAAACCCGTCGCACCGATTTGCCCAAATGTTGCAAAAGTGAAATAAGCTAGCGCATCAGATTGACCTTGTTGATATGTACTGGGCTAAGCTGCAGTCAACAACGCCAAAGCTCTCAGCGAACGATCGGTAAGCACAACTACTTGTCCCGTTTCCACGCATCGGCCACAATGTTCGTCGCACCGCAAATCATATAACTACGACCATCCGCATTTGACGGCATCCGTTTTCCAGAGAAACGCATCGCTGGTCGTTACTTTCAATACTCGACCGCACGTCGATATGAAATTGGCTATCTTGATCATCGCAATTTTGCTTGCTGCCTTACTGACCTTATATCTCGGCCAGGACAGGTTGATATTGTTTCCCATGCCGGAAGACCCGCATAAGACGGATCTCGCTGTGACAGGAGCGATGCCATGGGATGACCAGGGAGTCTATCGAGGTCTTGTGTTTGAACCCAAATCACCGGCCAAGGGTACGATTGTTTTCTTTCATGGAAACGCCGGCGCAGCACAATACCGTGCGCCGTATGCACACAAGTTGGTTACCTATGGATATCGGGTCCTACTCCAAGAATATCCAGGCTTTGGTGCCCGAAGCGGTAGTGCTTCGCTACCGAATGCGGTGGAATCCGCCTTGGTGGACACGAAACAAGCAGGCGAAAGATGGCCTGGTCCAATGTATCTGATGGGTGAATCACTTGGAGCCGGGATAGCGGCCCAGATCGCCGCATCCAATCCCGCGGGTTTTGAAGGGCTTGTCTTAATCACGCCATGGAAAAGCCTATCGGCGCTGGTTAACGAAAAATTTGCGGGAATTCCTTTCTCATTCCTTTTGCGAGAGCGACTCGATACCTTCGATGCACTAAACCGATATCCGGGAAATGTGGTGGTGGTAGGAGCTGAAAACGATACGCTGATTCCGGTTGAGCATGCAAAGTCATTGGTCGGCGCACGCACCGGTATTCACTATCTTGAATTGGAAGGGACAGGTCACAACGACTGGTTCAACGCGATGAGCGATGCACGATGGGGCCAGGTCATCTCTATGATGGCTGCACCTAAATACCATGTTCCTGCAAAGCAGTAATCAAGCCGATCGAAAAGCTTGAGTACGAGTAATGGGAATGGCTATCCAAGCCGATGAGTATTATTTGCCTACCGCCTTTTTCTGTGTGTCCGTAATCGTCCAGTAGTAAATGGTGCTGCCGTCTACGACTTCTGTTTTCTCCGGTGGCCATTCATCGCCCATATCGAAGGAATGCGACACCACCCGTGTACCTACCTTCAGCTGTTCCCATAACTGCGGACGGAGTTTCCGATTGATGCTGTTGAGAAGGTAAAGCGTAACGACCGTGGCATCGGACAGATCAGTCTGAAAAAGGTCGCCGACAGTAAATGTCGTTCTACCGGTAACACCTGCCTTCTTCGCGTTCGCTTTCGCATCGGAGATGCGTTTAGGGTCGATATCAATTCCAATACCGCGGGCACCATATTTCTTTGCGGCGGTGACCACCATACGCCCATCACCGCAGCCCAGGTCATACAACAGATCCTTTTTGGTAACCTTAGCCATCTGCAGCATCTTGTCGACCACGGGTTGTGGTGTCGGCACATAGGGAACGTCGAGTACCGGCGGTTTTGCGTTCTGTGCAATTGCCGGCATGCCGGTCATACCTGAGGCGAACGCGACGGCGCATATTTTCAGGGCATTGCGTCGCTGTTCAAAGGGTAGATCGGGTTTTTGACGTGAAGGCATATCGTTCCCTCAAAAGATTAAATGCATGCAACAAGTGCTTCCGGACGGCTTTTTCTTTGGTGGACTTCTGAAGCTAACCGAAGACATTTGCAGTTGATCCTACGACGATAAAAAATACAAAGATTGATAAAACATAACTCGCCGTGTTATTGCCTGTCATGTTGAAATTCGTCAATAGAAGTAGCTGTGCATCATTCCTTCGTTATGGAACACACCTTATCAGCGAAGACATTTCGAACTAAGTTAATACACGCATGCCTATAAAAATATTCAATCCTAAGAAAGGTGCATCATGCAAACCCCATCTGGCGATACAAGGCTCGCGCAGCCTGCAACGGAGGAAATGAAGCTGCATGGCGATCAGCTTGGAAATGAGGTGGAAGCGGCGGCAGGCATAAAGAAACAAGAGAACCAAAATCAGCGGACGACAAATTCCGAAGGTGACGGAAGCGCTAAACAGGACAATCCGTAGAAAGACCTTTCCAAAACCACGTGAATTGCCCTATAGCTTGTCTTGACGATCCAAACGCGCATCTGCCCGTTTTTGCGTATGCAGATTTCTGACATATTCATCGCAGCTAAACTGGATGAATTGGAACCATTCAAAGTGAATGAACTCCATAACACTGTATGCATGTACAGTAATTGGAAATTTAACTTTTCCAATGAAAAACCCAAGTTTCGAATGGAGATCATCATGGATAAGCAAACGCAGGCAGATGCACAGAACAGCAACATGGTTAAGGATCCGAAGAACTGGACCACCGGCGACGAGCCAATGACAGGGGCGCAGAAGTCTTATCTGAAAACGCTTTCAGAGGAGGCACATGAAGATCTGGACGAAAATCTTACAAAAGCCGAGGCTTCTGAGCGTATCAATGAACTGCAGGAGAAAACCGGACGCGGACAGCCGGACGGCGACGGAAAGTAGATCAATGCGATGTCGGGCAGTCTTTAATCGTCAGCGAAAAGTTTTATCCAAACTGCCCGTTTGTAGCTATCCGGGTTCCAATGCTCGCGAGCGATTGAGTCCGGATAGCGCAAAGAAGCCAGTCTGCGCATTCTAAAAAATCCTCCTGGATTTTCTGGGTTGCCTGCCGCGTTCCCCGCGCGGCGCAGCTTGTTTGGAACCGTCTTTAGTATGACTCATGGCGTTGCAGCACATATTTCCAACGGCAATATGCATGACCTGGCCCACTTCCCAGCCACGAACCTTGCGCCGGACATCAATCTGTCAATTCCCCCTCAATCAACCATTTCACCCAGCAAGGAACAGTGAACCCGCGCCAACAATGTGCGCCAATCATGCTGCAATCACGATCGTGTTGATGCATTTTCCAATAATCGAACCGGCCATTCGATTGCTACAATCCACTGCAAAATACCCTTGCGCCAATCCCCGAATCGCTGAATGCGCTTCCGTTCGCGTTCAAATGGTGAACCAACATTAAGCAACCCGGAATCCAGTTCCAACACGCCACTGCACGATGCCGCAATTGCTCGACAATCCCTTTTACTATCTCGACAATTTTCACCACATAGTGGATTGGGTCCGTGCCCGGTATAGTCACTTGCTGAACCAGGAGGAGCACCGATTCGTCGAAGGAATTGCCTCGATGCCGCAGGCTTCCCGAGCGCTGCTTGTCCGGATGGTGATGCGCAAAGGACCGGTATTTCGTGCCAGCAGACTGTGCTATGGCGAAATTGGCTGCACGCGATCAGCGGTTCGGCCGCTGGTGGAGCAGGGGTGGGTGGCAGAACGGGTGTCGTTATCGCTTGACGAAATATTCGGTATCCTGACGAAGGCAGAGGTGCTTTCCGCCTTCCGTCTTCCTCGTTCGAGCGCTGCGATGAAAAAGTCGGAGTTGCTTGATGCATTGCGCGCGGAATTCAATACGCCCCGGTGCTTCGCGGAGTGGTATCCGGAGTCCGAGGATTGCGTGTATCAGGTCATGATCGACCCGTTGTGCGAACGCCTGAAGCTGATGTACTTTGGCAACTGCGTGCAGGATTGGTCTGAGTTCACCTTATCTGACTTGGGCATCAACAAGTATGAAAAAGTCGATTTGACAACCGCATCGCATGCATTCCGGTCGCCTGAGGACATCGACTGCTATCTTCAACTTCACCGGCTCCGGGATCGTCTCGAGGCAGGTGACGCGGCGGATGCCGTCTTGTCCGATATGCCCGATCGTGTGGCCGAAAACGAATGGCTGGAGGGACGCAGGGCCAAGCTGCTGCTCCAGATTGCCCAGGAGCTGGAACGCAACGGCAGCGTGGACAAGGCGCTGCATGTGTATTCGTCATGCACTTATCCGGGCGCGCGTATTCGCATCGTCCGCATCCTCGAACGCAGCGGGAAAATCGGTATGGCTCATGCGCTGGCACAAGAAGCGGAACGCAAGCCCGAAAGCGAAGCCGAGCTGCAGCAGTTGATGCGGGTCCTGCCTCGTCTGCAGCGAAAACTCGGTCTCGAAAAGATTGGCCGGCGGGTTGCGCCTGCCGTTGATCGCATCGATTTGGCCTTGGACCAACCGGGAACGCCGTACTCGGTCGAACTGCTGGTTGCGAACCATCTGGTGAGCGCCGAGGCGCCCGTATTCTACGTGGAGAACACACTCATCAATTCCTTGTTCGGCCTGTTGTGCTGGACCGCCGTCTTCGCACCGGTTCCCGGCGCGTTCTTCCATCCATTTCACAGCGGCCCGACCGATTTGTACCGCGCCGATTTCCATTTGCGCCGTGAAAACCTGTTTGCAGCGTGTTTTGCGCAGCTGGAGTCGGACGACTACAGGCATACCATCCGGCGTCATTTTGCGGAAAAATGGGGCATGCAGTCGCCGTTCGTCTCCTGGGTTAATTTGAGCGCCGAACTGCTTGATCTCGCACTGGAATGCATTCCTGCCGCCGATCTCGGGAAGTTCTTCGCGCGCATGCTGCTGGACATCAAGGCCAATCGCGCGGGCCTTCCGGATTTGATTCAGTTTTGGCCGGTGGAGCGTCGCTACAGGATGATCGAAGTGAAGGCGCCCAATGATCGATTGCAGGATAACCAGATCCGGTGGATGGAATACTGTGTCATGCATGATATTCCCGTCAGCGTCTGTTATGTGGACTGGGTGAAGGAGACCCTGTGAAATACCGTGTTGCCGTGCGGGCCCTGACTGAATTCACCGCCAAGCAGGGCGACCTGGATCTGCGCTTCACACCCTCGCCAAGTGCACAGGAAGGTATCGTCGGGCACACGGTGGTTACAGGCCGGCGGGGCGAAAACTATCAACGGGAAGTTCCGCTGTCCCTCGCATATAAACATCTTTTGGTGACTGGACGGGCGGACGGTTACGATCCGGGGCGCAACCGTATCGAGGAAATCAAGACCCATCTGGGTGATTTGGCGACCATGCCCGGGAATCATCGATCGCTGCACTGGGCGCAGGTAAAAATCTACGGTTGGCTCCTGTGTGAAAAGCTGGGCCTGGAGCAGGTGACGCTTGCACTGGTGTATTTCAACATCGCGACGCAGCAGGAAACCATCCTGGAGCAGGTGCATCTTGCCACGGACCTGAAGCAGTATTTTGAAGAGCAGTGCGAGCACTTTCTGTCCTGGGCGGAACAGGAGATGAATCATCGCTCGAGTCGCGATGCCGCACTGACCGCCTTGCCTTTCCCGCACAGCGATTTCCGCGACGGGCAGCGTTATCTGGCCGAGTCGGTGTTTCGCGCCGCCAGCACGGAGCGATGCCTGATGGCCGAGGCGCCGACCGGGATCGGCAAAACAATCGGCGTCCTGTTCCCGCTATTGAAAGCGAGTCCTAGGAAGGAAATCGACAAGATATTCTTTCTTGCCGCAAAAACACCCGGGCGGGGCATCGCCCTGGAAGCGCTGGGGCGAATCCGGAATGCCAGCCCGGAGCTTCCCATGCGCGTGCTGGAACTGGTTGCCCGCGACAAGGCCTGCGAACATCCGGACCTGGCATGCCATGGCGAGTCCTGTCCGTTGGCGCGAGGCTTTTATGATCGCCTGCCGCAGGCGCGTACGTCGGCGCTGAACGCCGGATTGACCAACGCGCTTGATAGGGACAACCTGCGTGCGGTCGCGCTGCAACATCAGGTCTGTCCGTATTATCTGAGCCAGGATCTCGCCCGCTGGAGTGATGTGGTGGTGGGCGATTACAACTATTATTTCGACAGCAGTGCGCTGCTCTATGGGCTGACCACGGCGAACCAGTGGCGGGTCGGTGTATTAATCGATGAGGCGCACAATCTGGTCGATCGCGCCCGGAAGATGTACACGGCGGAATTGAACCAGACGGCATTGCATTTCCTTCGTCAATCGGCGCCGGAAAAGCTGAAGCCGAGTCTCGACAAGCTCAACCGGAGCTGGAATGCGATCAACAAGGAACAGCATGAAAGTTATCAGGCCTATCCCGATATACCCGATGTATTCGTTCGCGCGCTGAAACTGGCCGCCGGCGCAATCACGGAGTTTTTCGCTGACAATCCGGGTCATGTCGATAACAATCTGCTGGATTTCTATTTCAGCGCACTGCATTTTTCACGCCTCCAGGAAACCTTCGATACACATTCCCTGTTCGACATCACCATCGAAACGTATGGCCGCTCACGACGGTCGGTCCTGTGTATCCGCAATGTGGTTCCGGCACGATTCCTCGCGCCGCGTTTTTCGGAGCCTCGATCGGCGACATTGTTTTCAGCCACCTTGAGTCCGTGGCATTACTTCACCGATATGCTGGGGCTGCCCGAAACGACTGCGTACATAGATGTCGAGTCGCCGTTCAAGGCGGAGCAGCTTGCGGTGCATATCGCGGAGAACATCTCGACGCGGTACCAGCATCGCGAACGGTCGCTCTCAGCCATCGTGGAATTGATGGCAGGGCAATTCTGCAGGCGCCCGGGAAATTATCTGGCCTTCTTCAGCAGTTTCGACTACCTGCAGAAGGCGGCGGAGCTGTTTCGTCTTCGTCATGCTGACATACCGGTATGGGAGCAATCCCGCAACATGAGCGAGACGGAGAGGGGACAATTTCTGGAACGCTTTCACCAGAACAGCACGGGAATCGGGTTTGCCGTATTGGGCGGTCCGTTCGCCGAGGGTATCGACCTGCCGGGCACTCGACTGATCGGCGCCTTTGTCGCAACGCTCGGTTTGCCGCAGATTAATCCGGTCAATGAACAGATCCGGGAACGCATGCAAGCGATCTTCGGCGCGGGCTACAACTATGCTTATCTGTATCCTGGACTGCAGAAGGTCGTCCAGGCTGCCGGGCGAGTTATTCGGACCCAGTCGGACCGCGGCACTGTCTTCCTGATTGACGACAGGTTTGCGCGGCCTGAGGTGCTGGACTTGCTACCGCGCTGGTGGAAGATTGAAAGGATCGGTGCTCATCTCACCCGTCGTGAGGCGAACGCTATGCCGGATGGCTATGTCGATGGATGAGCCGGGAGTACATGGGAAAGCCGGCCGGCAATGTATCCGGCCATGTATCGCCGCTTCCCGGATGATTCGATCCTCAATTCAATAATACAGACGACCGGTGGCGCCGATGACGCCGATATCCAGGTATTGCGAGCCATTGCGGTTGGTTTCCGTAAAGCTGATCGGATGGCCGCCAAGCTTGAAGTTATCCATCGATGTCAGCGCCTTGGTGATTTTTTCCGACGTGGGATTGGGCCCGGCCATGCGAATCGCCTCCACAAGCAGGCGCGTGTTCATATATGTCTCGAAATTGGTGGCGTTCGAGGTGATGCCTTTGCCGTAACTGCTTTTCAGGAAAGCCTGGAAATCTTTTGCCAGCGGCAGGGAGGTCGAGTCCGGGTTGGGAACGACCTGGCTGATGCCCATGCCGCGAACGCGCTTATCGCCTGCCGCGTCGACCAGCGCCTTTACCGGAACGAATGACAGGGTGAAGATTTGTGCCGCACCGACCGGGGCGTCGTACACCCGCATGAACCGGATGACGGCCTCCGGCACGCCCATCAGAAAGATCGCCTGCGGCTTGGCGTCGATGATCTGCTTGGCATGTTGGGTGAAGTCGGTTTCGCCCGCCTTGTACGGCGTTTTGTTGATGACTTCGAATTTGAACTGCTCGGCTGCCTTGGCAATACTCTGATTGATCCCGGCGCCGAAACCGTCATCCTGGTATAGCACTGCAACGCGCTTGAGCCCAACGGTCGATACAAGGCGCGAGATTTTCATGATCTCGTCGGTGTACGTCGCGCGGGTATGGAAAATCATTTCCGAACCTGGTCCGCGTATGACTTCCGCTCCGCTGAACACGCCGACCAGCGGTACCTTGTGCTTGGCAAGGACACCGGATTTGATGATGCCTATCGTGTTTGCCGTGCCTACGGCGTTCATCATGGCGACGACATTGTCTTTGGTGATCGCTTCCTCGACCAGGCCGGCAGTCTTCTTCGGATCGTATTGGTCGTCCTTGATTATGCGTTTCAGGAGGTTGCCGTTGATGCCGCCCTTTTCATTGATCATGTCAAAGTAGCCATTGACGACCGCGGTACCTTCCACTCCGGTGGCGGCGTTCGGACCGGTCAGCCCCAGTACGGAGCCGATCCTGATTTCTCCCGCGTAAGCGGTACTGGCGACGCAAACTGCATACAGTGCTGCAATAACACCTCTGACCAACATACTGTCTCCTCGAATACTGCCGTTTGATGAATGTTTTCGGTTTCGTTTGAAACATGCCGTCGTGGCGACGACACTGCTAAGGTAAATACCCAGCCGGAGAAAATAGCAAGGAATTTTCTTATGAGCAATATTTGCGTTGGAGAATTTGCTCTAATGCAGACAGGCGGCTCTTTCAGCCCAGGCGTTGGCTGAAATTGTGAAAACCATCCGAAGGTGGAACGGATGGCGCATCGTAAGCGGCGAAACGCGCTCGATGATTACTTGGGATTTCCCGAAACAAGCTCGATTCGTCGCTGGATACGCGTGTAGACGTCCTGCGCGCCTGCTTGCTGGGCGCGCTGCGCCTGCACACCGAGCCAGGCCAGCAGCGGCCGGCGCCATCCCTGGGACGAGGCCGTCTCGGTTGCGACTTCCATGTCAGCCGGCGTCAGTCGTCCGTTCTGGAGTAACGCGCCAGCGGCGACGAGCCGGGAAAGCGGATCTTCGATTTCGCTGAGCAAACTTTTACCGATAGCGGGTGCCGATGCGCTCACCAGCGCTCGATGATGCGTGGGCAAAAGCGCTGGATCCACATCTTGCCAACGTCCGGCAATATAAGCCGCATAACTTCGCTCGGCCGGGCTGACATCATCGGCGATCGCCTGGAATCCGGTGCATGGTCCGACCTCAAGGCTGGCTACACGGGTAGCGCAGCGGATCAGTTCCGCCTGCGCCACCAGATCGGCGCGGCCGGTCGCAGCCAGTTCACTACGTGCGCGTGCAAACTCCAGATCGGCGACTCTCGTGTTACCGCTGAGATAAGCGGTGGAATAGCTCCGCAGCGCCGACGATGCGCTGGACTGCCAGGCAGGCGGAGCGGGCGTGCTTGCGCACCCAGCCAAGGCGGCAAAAATGGACGGCAGAAAGAATGGCGTGATTTTCATGGCAGTTTTATGTCGGTGGAGCGGGCGAACGGCCATTTGCGATTGACTTCGTCAACCAGCGCCGTCACCTTGCGCAAACTGGCTTCCACCTCGGCACGCAGGGTGCCGAGATCGTCGGTAGCAATGCGGGCATTGGCGCCGACCGCCTGGGCTTCGGCGAGAACGGCATCCACTTTCTTCAGCGTGGTCCGTGCGTCGCCGAGCACGTTGTTGAGTTGCGCGACGCTAGCCTGAGCATCATCCATGATTCCCTGCTTCCCGAAAACGCGTTGGTCGGTCTTGGACAGCAACGCATTGACCCGTTCGAGCGCGACGATGAGTTTCTTTGCTTCCTCGTCGCTGCCCAGCGCGCTGCCCAGCATGCCGTAACGGCCATTCATCCGGGCAGTGGCGGTCTGCAGGTTGGCAAGGCCGACGTTGAGGCTGGATTCGGAACCGGTCATGGCCTGAAGGTTTTCCAGCAATGCGCGCGCCGTCGCGACCAATCGCGGAATCTCCGCATTGGTATCGCCGCGCAGCACCGGGCGCTCCGCGTTCGGCGGAAGGGGGGGATCGGTCAATACGCCGGAGAATGCGCGGATGCGCGTTTCGCCGACGAGTCCGCGTTCCATCGTGAACACGCTGGTAGTCCGCAACCATTTGGCGTCTTTATCGGGTACGTCGATCAGGATGCGGGCCCGGCCGTCCGGCGCGAGTTCGACGCGCTGGACGCGCCCGATCGGAAATCCCGAAAAGGTCATATCCATGCCGACGATGACCCCTTCGGAGTCGTCCGATACCAGAACCAATCGCTGCGTTCGTTCGAATGTACCCCGTGCGTACATCACATACAGCAAAAAACCGGCGATCAGGCTAGCCATCAAAATCAACAGCAGGATTGCCTTGAACTGGACGTTGGGTGGGACGGGAGAAGGGGACGGATCGGAAGGGCGTTCCATGTGGCGGGAGTCGGGTTAGATGTACTTGACTGCAAGCGATCCGGATTCGATCAGAAGCAGTACGAAGAACAGGCGCATGGCGCCAGGTTGTACGGTGGACAATACGGATGCTTGCGTGGAATCGGCGCGGCGTGGTCGTTCGAGCATGGCCGCCATCGGTATGATGGCAACCGCCAGACCGAAAAGCAGTGTTTTCAACGCAAAGCCGACGGTGACGACAGGATCGAATACACGTCCGACGGTACGCGTATAGTCCATCAATCCCCAGGGCGACAGGCCATAGACGTTCAGGTAGGCCAATACCAGCACTACCGCGCTGCTCATCAGGGCAAGACTGAATACGGAAAATACGTTTGCAATTACTTCCGGCACGACGTCGACGTGAAAGTCCAGGGCGGAATTGCCAGCCTTCGTCGGCTGATTTGCTTCCGGAACGACCGGAAGCGCACCCGCATTGAATGCAAGTCCGGCGCGCAATGCGACGAACAAAGCGGCGCTCAACGGGATCAGCTCGAGCACGAGAACACGGACCATCATCTCGAGCGCATATTGCGACAGCCCGTAGCTGAGCGCCGTGACAGCCACGATCCGGATCAGCACCAGGCTGACGAGCATGCTGGCTAGCGTAAACCAGAGCAATACCCGCCAGGTGCTGGTGTAGATATGGGTTGCGATCAGGACGCGGTTGGCGCGGCGATAGGTGGACGGCGACAGTGCGATGACGAGCGCACCAGCGCCAAAAAGCGCGAGAAACCACCAGCTCGCCAGCTCCTGCCGGCAGATCGCTCCCCATCGGCGTGGTCTGAAGGGGGTAGGGGGGCTTGAAAACATGGACGAATGATAGCCGAAGCAACACCCGTCCCAAAAGATTGTTTCGACCAATCGCAATTCGGGTGAAAAGAAAGCCGGACAATGCATTGACAGGCGTGCAACTCCCCGGGCGACACCTGTCGACTTTTAGTTTGCGGATAGGGATTCGAAGAACCGTACTGCCAGCGTGTAGCAGAACGGCGGCGCCAGGAAGTGATCATCCGCATCGGGATGGCTTGCCGCCCACTGCGCGAAGCCGCCATGCACAAGATCGCCCAATGGTCCAGCCGCCAGGCTTGCGCGATTTCTCAGGTCGTACACGGGTACCGTCACACCACGTGACGCGAAGTAGGCCGCCGCTTCGGTCGTGTTGGAGAAGTAGACCATGCCATCCCGCGCCGCACCGCATAACGCCATGGCGGCTCTCGGCGTCCAGTTCAGCAAGTCGTTGCGCATGATTGCCTGCCGGAAGGGGCTGTCGCGATTTAGCCTGAAGTCGTCGCGCAGAGCATTCCGGATTTCACTCCTGATGAGAAAGGTCTGACCGTCACCCTTGTCGAAGAGATTGGCCGGCGCGAGCCTCGCTTGCGTCGTTTCATCGAGAGTTGACGGAAACCATGTCTCTACCGTAGCCGCATAGGGCAGTTCGTAGAAATCAGCGGGACGCTGATACAGGTTTCCGTACGATTTCTGATAGCTGGTGACGATCAATGGAATTAGGGTGGTCGCGCCGAGATTGACATTGCCATCGATGATAAACTTTGCAAAATTGGTCAACGCATACGATCCGGACATGGGCATCGAACCTGTCACGCTGAACTCTCCCGCATAGTCGCGCTCGATGGCACGATGGGCGGCCATCGCGACGAATCCGCCCTGGGAGTAGCCGGCGATGAACAACTTCCGGGATGCGGCGGCACCTGTGGTCGGCAGGACGGATTTGGCGGCGCGAAGCGCATCGACGACATCGATCGCCTGCGCTTCGGCGTTTTGATAAGGATGATACGGCGAACGGTACCTGTCATAACCAACGTAGTTCGGCGCTACAACGACATAACCTTGGGCTGCAAAGAATGCACTGATCGCAAGAGCATCGGTATTCTGAAGATCGGCCATGTTGAAGCTTTTTTGTGTCGCCGTTCCATGCGCATAAAGCAGAATGGGGCGCTCTCCTTTGCAAGCCGTATTGGCACCCGACGGAACCAGCAATGCAGTCGTGGCATTGGTCTCCTCACCGACACCGCCCTGTGTTGTGTACTCGACTGCACGGAACACGACATTGCATTTTGCGGTGCCTGTCAATGCTTAAAGGCCCGACACGCCGGTGATTCGATCGATTTCTCCCGCGGTCAGAGTCCCGGTCAACGTCGGTGACCCGATTACCTGTCCCCGGGCGGATTTCGACGCAGCATCGTCACCTCCGCAGCTTGCCAGCAAGGAGGCGCACAGCAGCGCAGTCGAAAGGTTTCTCCACAGGTTGTTCGTAGTCAGCGTTCGCATGTATCTCCCCCAGATTTCAACAAAAAACCGTTCCGACAAATCGCGAAACTTGCAGAAACGACAATAGTTGCAATTATGACAGCAAAGATTGGCGATTTACGTATTATTTGGAGCGGGTTAAATCGGAAAGCGAGGTGCCTGAAAATGAGGTGAATGGTCATTCACCAGCTTTCAACATGATTGCGGCGCATATATGACGGAGGACGGCCAATTCAATGAATGCCCGGATTAGTGCCGTTCGATAAGAGGCAGAAATTCAGGCGCAAGGCGAGTGGCGGCATTGTCAAGTATGATCTGGAGATTCATTCGTACAGGTGAAGCTCAAACCGGTTCGGTGCCACGGTGCCTGCACCCGGTATCCATCGGTTGAGGTGTCCCGTCGCGTACTGGACACGACGGCCACTTTGCCATTAGCCGGATACAGTCATTGAAATGAATTCCTACAATCCTCCGCCGGACGGCCTCGTCGTCATTGCCAAGCGTGAATGCCCCACGTGCATGCTGGTAGAGCCGTTGCTGCGCGACTTGGCGCACGGTGGAAAGCCGGTGACGGTCTATGTGCAGGATGATCCCGGTTACGCCACCGGGCTCGACACGGTCATCCTCGACGATACGCTGGAGTACTCCTATCGCCTGAACGTCGAAGTCGTACCCACCCTTATCCGCATGGAGAACGGCGTGGAGCTGGAACGGACGTATGGATGGCACCGCGAGGACTGGCAGCGCCTGACCGGACATGACGGCCTGGGGAAGGACTTGCCGCCGGTGCGCCCGGGGTGCGGCTCCAAGACGCTCGAACCGGGCATCGCGGAAGAGTTGGCGATCAGGTTCGGTAATACCGTATTCACGTCCCGCCCGGTGGAAATCGCCGGATCGGAGGACTTGCTGGAAGTCTGCTTTGAGCGAGGCTGGACTGACGGGCTGCCGGTCGTCCCGCCGACGCGCGAGCGCGTGCTGCGCATGCTGTCCGGAACGATGCGTGCGCCAGACGAAGTGATCGGAATGGTTCCGCCCGACCTCGCTGCATGCACGGTCGAGAAGGTCGCCATCAATGCCGTCATGGCCGGCTGCAAGCCCGAATACATGCCGGTCGTTCTCGCGGCAGTCGAGGCAGCCCTGATCGACGAGTTTGCGATGCACGGCATCCTGTGCACCACGATGTTCGCCGGCCCGCTCGTCATCGTGAACGGACCGAAGACAAAGGCCATCGGCATGAACTCCGGTGTCAACGCACTAGGGCAGGGTAATCGCGCCAATGCAACCATCGGTCGCGCCTTGCAGCTGGTGATCCGTAATGTCGGCGGCGGACGCCCCGGCGAACTCGATCGCGCCACCCTCGGCACGCCGGGCAAATACACATTCTGCTTTGCCGAAGCGGAAGACGATGCATGGGAGCCGTTATCAGTGGAACGCGGTTTCGCCCGCGGCGCGTCGACGGTTACGCTGTTTGCCGGCGAAGGCGTACAAGGTATCGTCGATCAGAAATCCCGCACCCCTGAATCCCTCGCGCGCAGCTTTGCATTGTCCCTGCGCGCGGTAGATCATCCCAAGCTGGCGATGGCCGGCGACGCGGTGCTCGTCGTATCGCCGGAACACTGTCGCGTGTTCACCGAAGCCGGCTGGTCGAAAGCGCGGCTGCGCGAAGAGCTGGAACGCCTGCTGCTATTGCCCGGCGACGACATGGTCGTTGGCGCAGGCGGTATTACGGAAGGTTTGCCCGCTGCCGTGGCCGGGACGATGGTCCCGAAATTCCGCCCTGGCGGGCTGCTGATCGTCCGCGCCGGCGGAACGGCTGGGTTGTTTTCCGCTGTCATTGCCGGCTGGGCCGCCTCCGGTCCGGTCGGTTCAATACCTGTAACCAAGGAGATTCTTGAATGAAAGATCCCACCATCCTTCTCGATCCGACGGCGGAACGGTCGCCCGCCATGCGAGCGCTGCTGTCACGCCCTGCGGATCTGTCCGATCTCACGGTCGGCATCCTGGATATTTCGAAGGCGCGCGGCAACGTCTTCCTCGACCGGATCAGCGACCAGCTTTCGGCGCGCGGCGTCAGTGTCAAGCGCTATCGCAAGCCGACCTTCACCCGCGTCGCACCCACTGCGCTCAAGCAGCAGATTGCGTCCGAGTGCCATGTCGTCATCGAAGGACTGGCCGACTGAGGGTCTTGCACGTCGTGCTGTATGCATGACATTGCAGACCTCGAAAGTCGAGGCATTCCGGGAGTTGCGATTGCATCCACCGAATTCGAGCAGGCTGCCGCACTGCAGTCCAAAGTGCTGGGTTTCGATCCCGCAATGGTGTTCGTGCGGCATCCGATCCAGGACCGCACCGATGACGAATTGCGCGCGCTGGCGGATCAGGCTCTCGAGTCGATCCTGCGGGGTATCACCTCGACCTGATCAGTGTGTTGGCAAAGCATGAGCGCGGTAGGACTACCTCACCGCATTCATCTGCCGTCGGTCGACGGCGTTCTCCGCTGGCCGGCAATCGAAGCGTTGGTTGCCGCACACGGCCGCGCGGTGGTTCTTGGCGCGGTCCGCGATGAACTTGCCGCCCGGCGCTTGGCGGGCGAGGTCGGCGCCGACATCGATATTGCCGCAGGCATCGCTGGTCGGGCGCTGGCAATCATGGCACCTTCGCTGCAAAAAGTTTTCAACCTTACCGGCACCGTTCTCCATACCAATCTTGGACGCGCCCCTTTGCCGCCCGAAGCGATCGAAGCGATCGTCAAGGTCGCCTCCGGCGCAACGAATCTTGAATTCGACCTGGCAACGGGCAAGCGAGGCGACCGCGACGATCATGTGGAAAGCTGGCTGTGCCGGCTGACCGGCGCTGAAGCCGCCACGGTGGTCAACAACAATGCCGCCGCCGTGCTGCTGACACTGAACACGCTCGCACCGCGAAGGGAGGTCATCGTATCGCGCGGCGAACTGGTCGAAATCGGAGGTGCTTTTCGCCTCCCCGACATCATGGTTCGCGCCGGCTGCAAGCTGCGTGAAGTCGGCACGACCAACCGCACCCATCTTGCCGATTACAGGGAAGCGATTGGTCCGCGCACCGCTTTGCTTCTCAAGGCGCACGCCAGCAACTACCGGGTAGAGGGTTTCACCGCCGCCGTGCCGGAGGCGCAACTCGCCTCATTGGCAAAGGAAAACACGCTGCCGTTCGTCGTAGACCTCGGCAGTGGAACGCTCACCGACCTTGTACGCTTTGGACTTCCCCATGAGCCGACGCCTGCAGAAACGCTGGCCCATGGAGCCGATCTCGTTACCTTCAGCGGCGACAAACTGCTCGGTGGTCCGCAGGCCGGCGTCATCGTAGGACACGCGGACCTTGTGGCGCGCATCAAAAAGAATCCCATGAAGCGCGCAATGCGATGCGACAAGCTAACCATCGCTGCGCTGGACGCCGTGTTGCGCTTGTATGCCGATCCTGACCGGCTGGCCCAGCGGGTTCCGGTGATCCGGCTGCTCACGCGTCATCCGGATGCCATCGCTGCATCAGCACAGCGGGTTGTGTCCCTGGTAGCAAAATGGCTTGGCGCCCGAGCGGTGGTCGACACGATACCCGTCCAAAGCCAGATCGGCAGCGGTTCATTGCCGATAGACCTGCTGCCCAGCATGGCACTGCGAATCGTGCCGCAAGGCGGCAAGCGCGCGTCGGGTAGGGCGCTCGACGGGATTGCGGCTGCTTTCCGCGCACTGCCTGTGCCAGTCATCGGGCGCATTGCGGAAGGCGCTTTCCTGCTCGACCTGCGCTGCCTTGAGGACGAACAAGAGTTCCGTGCGCTCTTCACGGGTGAGGCCAGCCGATGATCATCGCCACCGCCGGACATGTCGATCATGGCAAGACATCGCTGGTAAAGGCACTTACCGGTGTTGATACCGACCGGCTGAAGGAAGAGAAACTGCGCGGCATGTCGATCGAACCCGGCTTTGCGTACGCCGATCTCGGCACCGGCATCCCGATCGGCTTCGTCGATGTGCCGGGGCATGAACGCTTTATACGGAACATGCTCGCCGGTGTCGCCGCGGTGGACTTTGCGTTGCTGGTGGTCGCTGCAGACGACGGTCCGATGCCGCAAACATTTGAGCATCTGGCCATACTCGACCTGCTTGGCATCAGGCATGGCGCGGTGGCATTGACCAAGGTCGACCGTGTTTCGCCGGCTCGCATCGACGAGGTTCGCGCGGACTTGATGACTATGTTGGCAACGACGGCATTGCGCGATGCGCCTGTATTCCCGGTCGCCGCTTTGCTGGAAATTGGATTGGATCCGCTACGGACATATCTTGCATCCGTTGCGCTAGCCTTGCCGCCACGGCGAGCGGGGGGGAATTTTCGACTCACCGTCGACCGTTGCTTTACGCTGACCGGAGCCGGAATGGTGGTCACCGGTGCAGCAGCCTCCGGTACGGTTTGTGTCGGCGACCAGGTGCTGGTCGCGCCGCAAGGAATCCCGGTACGGGTCCGTGGCATTCATGTGCACAATCGTGTTGCGGGCGAGGCAAACGAAGGCTGGCGCTGCGCGCTCAATCTGTCAGGGGCCGATTTGAAGCGTGCAGCCATCGAGCGTGGCAATTGGATTGTCGCGCCACGCGCTCACGTGGTGACACTGCGCTTCGACGCACGCATAACCGTGCTCCCGTCTCGGGAAAAACCCCTCTCGCACTGGACACCGGTACATTTGCATTGCGGTACGGCTTCGATAAGCGCCCGCGTGGCGCTGTTGGAAGGGCATCCTATCGTACCGGGCAAATCGGCGCTGGCGCAGATCGTCGCTGATGAGCCGATCCACATTCTGCGCGGTGACCGCTTCATCCTGCGCGACCAGTCAGCGCAGCATACGATCGCGGGTGGATTTGCACTTGATCCTTTCAGTCCGGCGCGCGGAAGGACGAAACCGGAACGGCTTGCGTATCTGGCCGCCATGGCGAAAGACAAACCGGGGGAGAGCCTCGATAACCTGCTTGCCACGCAAGCGGAGGGGGTAGCGATCGAGTCATTCGCCCTGACATGGAATCTCACGGAAGAAGAAATGTCTGGACTGACGGCGCCGTTTTCCCTTGTGCACTACAGTCATGCCAGCACGGTGTTCGCCTTGCCGTCCGGACGCTGGCAAGACATGCGGCATCAGTTGGAAGCAGCCCTTCGCAGCTTTCATGTCGAACGGCCCGAGGCTGTCGGTCCTCCGGAAGCGACGCTTGCCGAATTACTCGGGATGCGTACGCTTTCGCCGGCTTGGCGTGCCGCGTTGAAATCATTGAACGAAGAAGGGGACGTCGCGCGCGATGGCATTTGCTTCCGCCTTGCCAATCATCGGCCACGATTAACCGAATCCGACGAAGCGCTGCTGGGTAGTGTCGGCACGCTATTGCGCGAGGCCGGTTTGCGTGCATTGGCCGCTGGTGAACTTGCAAAGGAAATGGGCATGGATTTGGCGCCGCTTCTCGACTTCCTGGAGAGAGTCAGCCATCTCGGGCATCTGGTGCGGATATCCAAAAACCGCTTCTTCCTGCCGGCCACCGTGGATCAGCTTGTCGACGTGGCTGTCGCATTGGCGCGTGAGTCCGATCGTGGCGTATTCGATGCTGCCACGTACCGCGACCGGTCCGGCATAGGACGAAATGTAACCATAGAAGTGTTGGAATTCATGGATCGTGTTCGCATCACGCGGTATGCTGGCGGGGTGCGGAGCATTGTTTCATAAATACCTGCGTTCGGTCGCAGCCAAGTTAAAAGCAAGAGGAAGGGAATCGTATCCCGGTGGAGCGCCCGGACTTCAAATCCGGCGAGGCGCGCAAGGCGTGTCTGGTGGGTTCGACTCCCACTCCCTTCCGCCAGATTTTAACGCTGAGCACGCAATCGCTTGCGTGGCTCCTCTGTTGGCACCTCTAGAAGCGCGTTCCGGACGTATTCAGCGACGATGTTCCCGTCCCGAAGCCGGAGCTTGAAGTACCGAGACCCGAGCTTCCAAATCCGCCTGTGCCGGAGCCGCTTGTTCCAAAACCGGATATCCCGAAACCACTGGCACCGGTCCCGACCGATCCGCCGACGCTGCCGCCTGTCGTGCCTGTTCCTATCGTTCCTGTGCCGACCGTACCGGTTCCCACCGTACCCATACCCGTTGTGCCCACGCCTGTCGTACCCAGCCCGCCTGTACCTGTACCGAGTCCGCCGGTGCCCGTACCGATGTTCCCGGTACCGGTCGTTCCGACGCCCGTCGTGCCAATCCCCGTCGAGCCAACGCCAGTGCCGACGTTGCCGCTGCCGGGCGTTCCTGCTCCAAAACCCGCGCCCCCCGTAAGACCGGGCCCGGTGGCACCCGCCGGTAAAGAAGGAGTACTGTTGCCCGTTGTTGTGGTGTTGTCTTCATCGCCGCCGCCACAAGCAAGCAGGGCGACAACCGCAATGGCGATCGATGCGTGTTGGGCAGCAATCCGTATGTTTGAAAGTTTCATGATGATGTCTCTAGATGGTAGCTGTAGCCGGTGCCCGTAAATGAACGAAGCTGCTATAGCAGACCGTCATGCATCGAACGTGCCAGAAAATCATTCATGAATAAACTTAGGCACATGCAACAGATACCTATATTGCTCCCCCTGCAAAGAGTGAATAACGATAGCTGCGTCGATTATTTTCCCGACCGCACCGATTTCATTGCCGAAGAGCGAACGTTACTGGATCGGTTGATTGTGCCCGTTATAACCGACACGTAAAAACTACAAGCGTAGTCAGGAAATTGGCCGCCCGATCGCGCCACTGGACCGGGAGCCACAAAGAAGAAATATCGAATACTTGAAACTCTAGCCGCGGCCATGCGTTCAAAGTGGATTTATGGTCTTTTCAGCAACCTTGAGGTGACTACCATGCAACCGATTTCAGAAGTCATGACGCGTGAAGTTTCAGTGCTATCGCCGGACGACACTTTGACGCAAGCGGCGCAAATGATGCGTGATTTGAATGTTGGAGCACTGCCCGTATGTGATGGCAAACGTCTGGTTGGCATGCTGACCGACCGCGACATTACCATTCGGGCCGTCGCAGAAGGTAAATCACCTTCCGATGTTCGCGCTTCGGATGTGATGACCGATCAGGTCCTGTGGTGTTTTGAGGATCAAACCGTTGGGGAAGTACTTCAGCAGATGGGTGACCAGCAAATCAGAAGGCTGCCTGTCGTCAGCCGGAATATGGAACTGACCGGCGTGGTGTCGTTAGGCGACCTGGCCACGCGGCAAGCCGCTCAGACGGACAGCACTCTGGAGGACATTTCCGCTCCAGTACCGCCTACTCGTCCCAGTACAGGCAAGCAGCCCACCCAACACTGAGTTGTAAAATATTTCCGCTTTACTGCTTCGCCGAACAGCACGAAATCCATGCAACCGTTGCCGACGCACCGGCAACGTTGCTGGTCGTGGGTTCAGCACCTTTGCCTTTCATCCTCGCCCCACTTTTCCAAGCAATATGAGCTTTTAGCTCTTGCGAAAGCTCGTCAATTCCCCTTCCTTTAACTAGCTTCTCCGTCAAAAAGTGGTTTGCGGCCGCCTTGACACGCCAAATGCCGTCAAAAAGTTAATACGAAGAAATTTAGTTGTAAATTTTTCCTTCATTGTGCCCATTTAGCAATATTTCTTTATCGGCAACTTATATAAAGTGCAATAATTGACTTGCCGTCAATCATTATGATGTTCGGTTCGCGGCTTGAGCCGGTCAGCAAACCAAACGTGCCTCCCATTGCGACTGGAATCTCTTTTCTGAAAGTAGTGCTTTCTTTAGGAGTCATGCAATGAACGATCTATCGCTTAGCGCCACGACTCGCGCTTATGCTGAATCAAACATGCAGCACCAAGGTGTTCTTCCTGAATATGCGATGAAAGAAGAGAAGCTGCCCTTTACAGTCAAGCTGGTAGACAACGATGACGAGTTGCAAAAAGCCGTTAACATTCGGCACGCGGCTTATCAGAGGCATGTACCGGCGTTTGCTGAAAAGCTCAAGTCGCCTGAACCGATCGACAAGGAAGAGGGCGTCATCATCCTGCTCGCTGAATCCAAGCTTGACGGCTCTCCCATCGGGACGATGCGGCTCCAAACCAATATCGGCAAGCCACTCCCGCTTGAACAGTCCGTGACTTTGCCTGACTGGCTTTCGGGCAGAACGCTCGGCGAGGCTACCCGCCTCGGCGTCAGCGGCAGTCAGGCGGGACGGCTTGTCACCGCCGCCTTGTTCAAGGCAGGACTGCATTATTGCTTTCAAACCGGAATTGAATGGATCGTTGTCGCAGGCCGCTCGCCAATCGACCGGCAATACGAGCGGCTGATGTTTGACGAGGTGTTCCCCGGTTTAGGATATGTGCCCCTCAAGCACGCCAACAATATGCCGCATCGGATCATGTCGATCGAGATCGGACAGATCGAACCTCGCTGGCACAAGGCTAACCATCCGCTCTATAACTTCTTTTTCCGAACGTTTCATGAAGATATTCGTGTAAACAACGAGTTTTTGGTCAGAAATGCCCTAGAAGCGTAATAAAAATGGCACGTCCATACGGAAACGTATATTATTGATTTTCCGCAACATTTTGCTGCCTTGATTTTCCGTGTCTGTCGTTCGATTCAGATACCGGTGCATGAGGGCAGCAAGTTCTTACTTGGACAATCATTCGTGGCTACGTAAAACGGTCGAACATGGACGATTCATCTACAGGCAGACAACACTGCGGCACACGATTGCATCGTTTTCTGGATCGAACGCTGACATTCACATCAAGCCATGTTCTGTCATTCCTGATTCTGCTGATTTCCGTCGTTGCTCTAGTCGCGTGGGAAAAACACCAGCCGCAACGAGACGCATATCCACTGACCATACGCGTTCTGCCTGAAGGCAATTCACCAATCACCCTTGACGAAGCGTCGGCTCAATTGAGCAAGTTGCGCGACGTGGCTTACTACGATACAGAACTCTCCGAATCTCCTTTCTGGTTCAGCTTCACCGTTCCCCCTTTGCCGGACGGTCGGGCTTCCACAGTGGAGTTCCCATCGCGGCACACGCACAGCATGGCTTGTTGGGATGCCGAAGCTCGTTTCGAACTCGGTGCCGCGAGCCGCTCGAGCATTAGCGGCAAGATGGCGCCCGCCAAAGGCGGATTTGCGCTTGCGCTCGACCCTGACAATACCGATGCACATATCATTTGCCATGCCTCCTTCGTCGGGCCGGCGCGCATCTCCGCATCGCAGTGGCCAGCGTCGGCGCTTCGCATGAATACGGAAGAGTTTTTCAGGGATTCAGGACTCATGGACGGCGGCCTGGTCATGCTGGCGCTCTTCATGACCATCACTGCATACATCAATCGTGAGCGCACCTATCTTCTCTTCGCGGCATGGCTCATCGTTTCTCTTCGCATGGCGGCTCTATCAGGAGGATGGGATACTCAATGGCTGGGGCGCACCATTCCGGCGCAGTGGCTTTATCAAGGTCGGCTGTTCACGCTGGCGCTGTATTTCACGCTAACCATCTCCTTATTCAAGACGCTGTTCCGCACCCATCTCGACAAAGTGGGCTACGCATCGCTTCTGCACTATGCCCAGTGGACATGTGTGCCGCTGCTGGTCATGTCCATGACGATGTCGTATCAAACATTTTTGCCGATTTACTGGACAGCGGCCAGCCTTCTAGCCGCCGTTCTCGTGTTTCTCCTCACCCGCATTTTGGTCATTGCGCCGTCCTCCACCGCAATCTGGTACGCAGCATCGCTGGGAGTTTCTTTGCTCGGCAGCGTATTTGAAATCATTGGTGCGGCTCTCGGATACAAGGTCTTAATCGGCTCGATCAACAGCGTTACGGCGGCTTTATCGTCCAGTCTGCTAGCCGCCATTGCCATTGCCGAGCAGATTCGCGCTACCCAGCAAGCGCGGCTGGAAGCGCAGGCAACGCTTGAACACACCTACGAGGCCATGCCGATCGGACTATTCACCGCCAATACCGAAGGACGGTTTCTCAGCGCGAATCCCGCTATGATCGGCATGCTCGGTGCCAAACTGACAGACCCGTCAAGCAATGGCTGGGACCAGTATTTCGATGAGGGATCATGGTTGCAATTGTCGCAGCTGGTGGAGCGGCAGGCCGACGGCGAACTGGAAGTCGGCAACAAGACGGACCATGCATCGGCCGAACACAAGCGCTTCCTGGTAAAGGCAAGGTTGTCGCGTGGAAAGATCGAAGGTTCGCTGCAGGATGTAACCGAGCGTTCCAAGGCCATCACGGATTTGCGGTTCATGGCCAATAATGACCCGCTTACCAAGGTGTACAACCGCCGCGGTATTGAAAAAGTCATTATCAAAGCACTGGCTGAACTGCCGAATCAAAAACCATCAAGCCTCGCGCTGGCTTACCTTGACCTCGACCGCTTCAAACTGATCAACGAGTTATATGGTCATGTCGCGGGCGATGAAGTCCTCAAGCAGGTGTGCGACCGTGTACAAGGAGCACTGACCTGCAATCAAAAAGTCGGTCGCGTTGGCGGCGATGAATTCGTCATAGTCTTTTCCGAAACATCGCTGTCCGAGGCAGCAGCGATTTGTAATGAAATAATCGATCAATTAAGCGGAACCCACTATCGCATCGGCGACAAAGCGTTCCAGCTGCGCGGAACAATAGGCCTGGTCGAGATAGGGCCGGGAACGTCGTTCAAGGATGCAATTTCCACCGCTGACCGTGCATGCAGGGAAGCCAAGAGGGATTCGATTGCCCATCTTGTGGTGTACGAAAAGACTGCCACCGTCTTCAGCGAGCGGGCTGCGGAACTCACCATGGTTGAGCGTCTGGCTGCCGGAACTGCACTTGAGTACCTTTTTCTCGACATGCAGCCCATCATGTCCCTGAAGGCGCCGCATGCGTCGCTGAACTTCGAAGTGCTTTTGCGAATGCGCGATCGTGACGGCAGCCTCGTTTCTGCCGGTCGCATCATCACTGCTGCCGAGATCAGCGGATCAACCGGTGACATTGACCGCTGGGTATTGGCAACGACCCTCGCATGGATAGAAGAAAACGAAGCCAGGCTGACCAACACGCAATTTATCTGCGTCAATCTCAGTGGAGCGTCATTGAACGACGAGCGGTTTGTTCAAGATGCATTTGTACTTCTGGCCCGAAATGAACGCATCTCCAGCCGTCTATGTCTCGAAATTACCGAGAGTGTCGCGCTTCACGATCTCGATAACACCCGTCGTTTCATCGACAAGGTTCGCAGTTGCGGTGTGCGTATCGCACTCGACGATTTTGGCGCCGGGTACACGTCGTTCTCCTATTTGAAAGAGTTTCCCGCAGATCTGCTCAAGATCGACGGCAATTTCATTGTCGACATGAATGCCCATCCGGCCAATATCGCCATCGTGGAAGCAATCGTGAATCTCGCAAAAAATCTTGGCATGCAAACCGTCGCCGAATGGGCCGAAGACAATGCCACGGTTGAGACGCTGGCTGAAATCGGAGTTGACTATGTGCAAGGCTACGTCGTTGCCCGGCCACAGGCACCTTCCACATTGCTGGCTGCGACATCATCAGCAAGCTTTATCAAAGATGAACAATTGACCCGCTTTGTGCATACTTTGAGCCGCGCCACGAATGCTAGGGAGCGCTCAAGAGCTAAAGGCCATCCGAAACCGGTAGAGTCTTAACGCTTTTTCGGGCGTGGCAAGCTGGGCATGGACGGATAAGATGGCAGCTATTCGTACGGTGGCCGCTGACGTAGTGGTCATCAGGCAAATCCGCTCCTCCTTCTGAAATTCCAACCATCCTCGACTGTTTCCTTTTCCAAATCCTTTTGGTTTTTTTACCTTGGCTTTGTCTGTCGCAAACGGCATTGGCCTGTCTCGACTCCGACCCTTCGTTCGTAGGCAGTGTTATTCCCTTACTACAATTAAGAGACATTCTTTCCATTCGCAAAGCAGATACCTAACCAACTCCTTTGTAGCTGTGCAACTTGCTAATAATGTGAGCGCTTTCTGAAAAAGATATCAACACTTTGAATAGCAAAATCGCATCGCTAAAACGACTTCAAAAAAGTGCTTGGCGTCCAGCGAAATGGTTTGCTATAGTTCGCCTCCCGTCGCAAAACACAAAACAAAACGCGCTGCAAAGCGAGTGATGTAAATGTGTTGATGTGGCAGGAAAGTGTGGCTTAGAAGTAAGGTTTTTTGAATTGAATTTACAGCGTTTTTACGCTTGAAATCGACTCTTGAAACCCTATATGAAGTAGGTGCCGCTGCTGCAGTAATGAGGCAGTTGTCCCTTACATCGTGAAGGCAAAAGAAGCAGCTTTTTCTGTGTGGTGTTGACGCATATTGCGTACGTCTTCCAACGTAATGCGCATGCATCAAATCGCAAGTGAGCGACTGGCCGAAGCGGTTAATCGGCATCGAAAAAAAGCACTTGCAACGACACGAAAATCTTTGTTATAGTTCGCCCCCGTCGCAAAACACGGCAGCAAAAAATGCTCGGCAACGAGCACAGTGTGATGCGACGAATACGACGTAAATCGACGAGAATTTCACTCGAAATTTTACCGATCTACTTCATATAGATTCTTGTGCTGCTGACGAACACAACGCTTTGTCAGTAAATGCATCGCAAACGATGTGTCACAAATCTGAGTTCTTTAAAAATCAACATTCGATAGATGTGGGCGCTTGGTGGCGGAAGCGATGGTTAGTCTGGTGCAAGCCGGGCTGGCCG
>JAESFT010000448.1_pt1 | contig 25535 bp, 26 predicted proteins | sample 9269451 | NCBI WGS metagenome assembly JAESFT01 (sample SAMN14502557, study PRJNA617106) | algae metagenome | isolation source: Scytonema hyalinum WJT4-NPBG1 and co-occurring heterotrophs from well... | place: USA: Mojave Desert, Joshua Tree National Park, California | collected 2006-05-25
TTTAGGCTTTTATATCCTGCAAGAAAGAATTGTATTGTTGAGTATTTGTATCTTTTACATCGCCATGAGAGCCTTACATTGTGTTTGTGCTAACACAAGCTACTCGGAACATTACCTGTCAACGCCGCGTTATCTGGCCATAGAGCAGCAAATCCATCAATCCCATGCAGGCCTCTTCGATGTGACTCAATGCCTTTTCGAACTGGCGGGCAGTCCCCGAAAACGGGTCTTCAATCACGGAAGGACTCTCACGGCTGGCATAGTCCATCAACAGCCGAACTTTGGGCAGGTAGCGCTCCGGACACATCGCTCTCAGTATCGCGAGATTGTTCATATCCATTGCGAGCAGCAAATCGAAATCCTCGAAATCCGACGGCTGGATTTGCCGGGCCCGGAGCGAAGCCAGATCATAGCCATGCTTGCGCGCGGCGACTTGTGCGCGAACATCCGGCGGCGCGCCGACGTAGTAATCATGGGTTCCGGCGGAATCGACGATGATGCGGCTTTGCAATCCGGCATCGGTGATCTGCTTGCGCATCACACTCTCGGCTGTGGGCGAGCGACAGATATTCGCTGTACAAACGAACAGGATCGAAAAGGGCTCTTTCGGAAGTGAAATCCTTAATTTCGCATCCGGTCTTGTGTTTGTGTATGCGCTCAACACCGCATCTCCCTCTGCAAGTTGCTAGTCGCCGGCAGTATGCGAAAACGCTGAGTCGGCCGCCATGATGGGACCATCATCGCCAAAATCAGCGTCTAAAGACATGATGCAAAACAACTTCTTGGTGATTGAAGCTATGTTGCCGCTGGGGGAAAGGCCAGGAAGATCAGGTCTGCTTGTAAAGCAGCTTCATTGGCCCGAATAGCGACTGCATGACCGCATTGCGGATGAATGACAGGTTATAGGGATGCTCGGAGACCGCGCGCGGGAAACGGCCGCTGGACGGCAGCACATGAAGCTGTTCGGCGATTTTCCCCCACAGAACCAGGGTAGGCAGCGGCGCGCCGTGTTGACTTGCATGCTGCTCCAGCGCTTGGAAAACTACTTCCATAAATGGCTGCCACGCCCGCGCATCCTTGACCGGCGGCACGTCCGGCCGGAACACGAGGGATGCATTGAGCAACAGAAAACCTTGGCGGGTCAGATTGGCCTGCAGTTCGGTCAGTGTCTCGATGTAGGGTGATGCTGGAGAAAGCGCGTTTGTTGCAATCTCTGCAACCGCGCTCCCGGAAGTATTGTCGGGCTGCAGACGGCCGTCCGCAACCAGCAGCATTTTCATGAAATTGCGCAGCGAGGTTGCGCGATTGACCTGCTTCGACAAGCCCGTTTCGGACCATAGCGATTTGACCGCCCCGTCCATGAAGCAGACGCCGGTGGCACTTTCTTCCCTGGGATAAGGCCCCTCCCCGACGAGCACATACCGCACCGCATCGAGGGGAATCATGAAGGCGGCAAATAACCGCCCCTGGGTCGGGAGGTAAGTATCCTCCACGAGCGCAGGCAGATAGCCTGGATCGGCCTGCGCCATCTCTGCCAGCGCCTGCATCAACACAGGCTGCCAGGAGCGATCTGCCAGCTTAACTGCATCGAGTATCGGCTTCGGTATGGATGCGGTCATGATAGGCGGATGCGCATCGGCTAAGTCTTGCCAAGAATTGACACGACATTATCCGCACCCGGTGCGCCGAAAAGCTGTTCTTTCAAAATCCTGAGCTGGTCGCGCACCTGGGCCGCCTTCTCGAACTCCAGGTTCTTTGCATGATCGATCATCAGCTTTTCCAGCCGCTTGATCTCCTTGCTGACCTGTTTTTCGCTCATCGACTCGTACTTCACCTGCTCCTGAGCGACCTGCAATTCGAGACGAGCTTCCTGAGGACTGTACACACCATCGATCAGTTCGCGGATTTCCTTCCGGATTCCCATCGGCGTGATGTTATTTGCCTGATTGAAGGCGATCTGCTTGGCGCGCCGCCGCTCGGTCTCGTCGATTGCACGGCGCATCGAGTCCGTGACCCTGTCTGCATAGAGAATCGCCGTGCCGTTCAGGTTACGCGCCGCACGGCCGATGGTTTGAATCAGGCTGCGCTCGGATCGCAGGAAGCCTTCCTTGTCCGCATCCAGAATGGCCACCAGCGAGACTTCGGGTATATCGAGGCCCTCGCGCAGAAGGTTGATGCCCACAAGTACATCGAACGTGCCCAGACGCAGATCGCGAATGATTTCCACCCGTTCCACGGTGTCGATATCGCTGTGGAGATACCTGACTTTTATACCGTTGTCGCCGAGGAATTCAGTCAACTGTTCAGCCATCCGCTTGGTCAGGGTCGTGACCAAAACACGTTCGTTTTTCTTTACCCGTTCGGTGATTTCCGACATCAGGTCATCCACCTGCGAGCTCGCAGGCCGGACCGAAATCTGCGGATCGACAAGGCCGGTCGGACGCACCACCTGCTCCACCACCTGTCCGGCGTGCTGCTTTTCATACTCGGCGGGCGTGGCGGATACGAATACCGTCTGACGCATCTTGCTTTCGAATTCCTCAAAGCGCAACGGCCGGTTGTCCAGTGCCGAAGGCAGGCGGAAACCGTAATCGACGAGATTCGTCTTACGCGCACGGTCGCCGTTGTACATGCCGTTCAACTGTCCCAGCAATACGTGCGACTCGTCGAGAAACATGATGGCATCCTGGGGCAGGTAATCAACCAGCGTAGGCGGCGGCTCTCCGGGCTTCGCTCCGCTCAGATGACGGGAATAATTTTCAATACCCTTGGTGAAGCCGATTTCGGCCATCATCTCCAGATCAAAGCGTGTACGCTGCTCCAGGCGCTGCTCTTCAACCAGCTTGTTTTGGCTGCGGAACCATTCCAGCCGGTCGCGCAGTTCTTCCTTGATGCTTTCGATCGCGCGCAGGACGGTGGTTCGCGGCGTGACGTAATGCGAGCCGGGATAGATGGTGAAGCGGGGAATTTTCTGTCGGACACGACCGGTCAGCGGATCGAATAACTGAAGGCTGTCGATTTCGTCATCGAAAGTCTCGATGCGCAGGGCGAGTTCCGCATGCTCCGCCGGGAAGACGTCGATCACATCCCCGCGAACACGGAAAGTACCGCGTCCGAAGTCCACCTCGTTACGGGTGTATTGCATCTGTATCAAACGTGCAATGACATCGCGCTGGCTGACCTTGTCCTTCGCGCGCAGGGTGAGGATCATCTGGTGATACTCATTCGGGTTACCGATACCGTAAATTGCGGACACAGTAGCTACGATGACGACATCCCGCCTCTCCATCAGCGACTTGGTGCAGGACAGCCGCATCTGCTCGATATGCTCGTTGATCGACGAATCTTTCTCGATGAAAAGATCCCGCTGCGGCACGTAAGCTTCAGGTTGGTAGTAATCGTAATAACTGACGAAATATTCCACCGCGTTCTGCGGGAAAAACTCGCGGAATTCGCTATACAGCTGGGCGGCCAGCGTTTTGTTGGGCGCAAATACAATGGCCGGTCGGCCCATGCGTGCAATCACATTGGCCATCGTATAGGTTTTACCGGAACCGGTGACGCCCAATAAGGTCTGGTATGACAAACCATCCTCGATGCCTTCCGCCAACTTGGCGATGGCAGCCGGCTGATCCCCGGCAGGAGAGAATGGTTGATACAGACGATAGGGCGAGTCCGGGAAAGTGACGATTTTTGATTCGTCAATCGCGCTGGGAACTTGGGATAAATCTGCCATCTGGTTTGGACCTTTGGTAGAATAATAAGTTGCAATTCGGCGCGAGACATACGGCCTTGCACCGCATACAACCCGCTGCAAAGCAAAACTTCCGCAGCCAACTTTTCATGTTATCACGATGAACCAATCCTCTTCCGCTTCCCTGTTTACCGCCATCGAGATGGCGCCTCGCGACCCGATCCTGGGAATTACCGAAGGATTCAATGCCGACAAAAACCCGAACAAGGTTAATCTCGGCGTGGGCGTTTATTACGACGACAATGGCAAGGTTCCCTTGCTTGAATGCGTACGGAAAGCGGAGATGCAATTGATGGAGAAAGCGAGTCCGCGCACCTACCTGCCGATCGAAGGATTGGCCGCTTACGACAAGGCGGTGCAAGAGCTTGTATTTGGTGCCGACAGCCCCGTAGTTCAAGAGAAGCGTGCGATTACCGTGCAGGCACTCGGCGGTACCGGAGCACTGAAATTGGGCGCCGACTTTCTGAAGCGCTTCTCGCCTGAATCACAAGTGTGGATCAGCGACCCCAGCTGGGAAAACCACCGGGCACTCTTCGAGTCTGCCGGCTTTACCGTCAACAATTACGCTTACTACGATCCGACCACCCGTGGCGTCAACTTTCCTGGCATGCTCAGCGCTCTGAACAGTATGCCGTCGGGTTCGATCGTGGTACTGCATGCCTGCTGCCATAATCCGACCGGCGCCGATCTCACCGCGGATCAATGGACCGATGTCATCAAGGTCGTGACGGAACGCGGTCTTGTGCCCTTCCTTGACATGGCCTACCAGGGTTTCGGCGATGGCATTGACGCCGATGGCAAAGTTGTACGGCGCTTTGCCGACGCGGGTGGACCGTTGTTCGTATCGAATTCGTTTTCAAAATCGTTCTCGCTGTACGGCGAACGTGTCGGCGCATTGAGCATCGTCGCAGTCAGCAGCGAAGAAGCCGCTCGCGTGCTTTCGCAATTGAAGCGCGTGGTACGCACCAACTACTCCAATCCTCCTATTCACGGAGGACAAGTGGTTGCAACGGTGCTGTCCACACCCGATCTGCGCAAGCTGTGGGAGGAAGAACTTGCCGGTATGCGTGTACGCATCCGCGAGATGCGCGAAGCACTGGTCTTGAAGTTGAAAGAAAAGGCGCCAAGCCATAATTTCGATTTCGTCATCCAGCAACGCGGCATGTTTTCCTACTCCGGCCTCACCAAGGCCCAGGTAGAGAAACTTCGCACCGAGCATTCGATCTATGCGGTCGACACCGGACGTATCTGCGTCGCTGCGCTGAACTCACGGAATGTAGATACGATTGCCGCCGCAATCGCAAGCCTGCTCTGATTTCATCAGACAGGAAGAAAGTTTTCAAAATTTTGCTCTCAAAATTTTGACAGGAGCAAGGAAATCCCCCTATAATAGCTTCTCTGTTCCCTGATAGCTCAGTCGGTAGAGCGACGGACTGTTAATCCGCAGGTCCCTGGTTCGAGTCCAGGTCGGGGAGCCACAGAATACAAGGGGTTACGTGCAAACGTAACCCCTTTTTCTTTGGGTAGCTGCACTACCAACCCACTTGCTTCACCATGCATTTCCTGCCGCCCTGCGTAAGCCTGTCGGTCAGCTGACAGCCAGGCCTATGCCCGAAACAATAAGGACTAGAGTCGCAGCAGTCTTATTGATCAATCGCATGCACCCCCAGCTCAAGCAATACATTTACTGAACGGCGATCGCTGCCAGAACGGTCCGGGTGTTTCATCAACGCCAGGGTGCGTCTTCAAGTTCCAGTAATGCCCGAATGACGACTTCGGCAATGAGTGAGATTGCGAGGACAATAAGCAGATAAAGTATCGCTGTGATCACGATCTTCTCCATTCTTGTAATTGCGTCACTCTTATTACAGCAGCAATACAAGCGGAGTTGTTGACAATAGTCACTTTTGACGCTGCGGCGACTGCGCACTCCGCCCATGGCGTGTGCGCTTTCTTCATCCTGCGATCGGATCAGTCTATCGTCCAGACGATCGACGCTTTGACTATCCAATCCGGAGTCACAAAAAAGACATTCCGGCTCCGGACGTCCCGATGCTATTTTTTCTTGGATGAAAAATGACGCATTGAAAGCGTTTTAGTAGCGATAAAGATTTCCCTAAGCAGACACACAAAACTGCCGATCAGCGACAGCATGGCGAGCACGAAAAACAGGGCAATGATCTGGGCGAGGGCCAGATCGAGCGCATCCCCGACAAACAGCGTCGCAATCACCATGCAAATCAATAAACCGCAGATCGTGCTTAGCGTGATCGCCCTGTTGATCAGCGTTGCGCGCTGATACAGGGTTTCCAGTTCAGCCAACGCGTCAGTCATATCCGCCATGCCGGCAGCATTAACCCTTTCCTCCAATAGCCGCGAGCGATCGATGATGCGAGCCAATCGGTTCGTCAATACAGCGAGCTTGGTTCCGACCCCGGTCAGTAGGAACACTGGCGCGATTGCCAATTGAATGATGTGACCAATGTCGCCGAGCTGTATTTGCATAGTGAGCACTATCCGCAGGTATCGAGGAGCGAACTAGTCTATCAGTTGACACCGACGACAAAAGAATTTGACACGCGTTTGATTTTTATCGATTCCGAAAATGCAAATAAGCGGACCCTAGCGCAATCGGATGCTGTCACATCTGCAAAGAGGGTATCAGGCCAGGCATCGCGACGGTGCAAACATCAGCGTCGCGCTCTCAAATGAGCGCTTGCCTGGCAGAACAACTGTTTTTACAGGGGAACCGTCTCCTTAACGCCAGCTTTTCCATGGCGGTTTAGCTGTAAAAGCGTTGATTGAATCAGATTTGACCAAATGCAACGCGTGACACGCAAATCCGCGCTATTCACATTACTTGGCCTGCTGGACATTGATGGTGGTCCTGAAAAAGGGTGGGATCGGCTTATCCGAATACCAAAAAGACTGGCGAAGGATGGCGTTACGCCGCCAGGCGATTTGCACAGGGAGTGCCTGCACGTGCATGGCTTCCCTCTGGTGCAAGCCTTCGGCAAGCATGTCTGCCCTGTTGACACCGATCGTTGTTACAACGCGCCTGCAAGAGAGATCCGCAATGACGACTTATCTGGAACCCGAGTCTTCCGTACGTTCTCATAACGTCGCGGCAACGAGCCCGCGTTTCCCTGCTATCGAGGCTGGCTCTTCGCTATCCAACCTGGTCCATTCCACGACAGAGGGCTTGGTGGTGCTCGACGTGCGATGCAAGATCGTTCTGATCAGCCACACTGCCGAAAGGATGTTTGGATACCCGGCGCACGATTTGCTTAACAAATCGGTCGATATACTGCTGCCGCCGCATCTGGGCGCGGAACAGCGCCGCAGAATGGCCCGACTGGCGTCGATTCCCGTCAATGGACGCAAACTTAAAGTGGCGCTGAAGGGCTTGCATGTGAGCGGCGAGGAATTCGCTGTCAATGCCAGCGCATCCCGTACCACCATGCAGGGAGAACCCTTCCTGATCGTAGTGCTACAGGAGGATAAGGCGCTTACCGGCTTCGACACCAAGAAACGCCCGATCCGCCGCGCCGACTTGCGGAAACTCGCCGTATCGTCGCAACAGACGAATGAAGTGGAGAAGCGGCGGTTTTCCAAGAAGCTGTACGACGATATAGGCCAACGGTTGAGCGTCCTCAAGCTGGACCTGGATTGGTTGGAAAACAGCCTTCCGGAAACCGATGCCTGCGTGCCGGCGAGAGTTGCTCAAATGCAAGGAATGCTGGACAAGGTCATTACGATGACCAAGACGATGGCATCGACCTTGCGCCCTCCTCTGCTCGACGATTTCGGCCTCATTCCTGCCGTGGAATGGATGACCGACAATTTCCAGAAGAGGACCGGCGTCGCGTGCCAGCTCATCCTTGGCGGCGTTCAGAGCAAGTTGGGCGACCCCATTGAATCGGCCGTGTTCCGGGTGATACAGGAAGCGCTTTTAAACATCGAGCGCCATGCCGAGGCTAGCCAGGTGGAACTCATTCTGCTCCGCAATGGCAGCAAGTTGGACTTGACCGTGCGGGACAACGGCAAGGGAATCGCTGCCGGCAGCGAAAGCAAACCCGGCTGTTATGGATTGATGACAATGAGAGAAAGGATTTTCATATTAGGAGGTACAATTACGGTCGGCAACATTAACCCGCATGGGGTGGAGATCTCGGTATCCATTCCGATCGATTCCTTTCCTATTCACTAAAAGAGCCTATGATTCGAATCGTTATCGCCGATGATCACACCATCATGCGAGAGGGACTCAAGCGTATTCTGGACGGCGCTGACGACATCGAGGTTGTTGGCGAAGCCGTGGATGGCTTCGAAGCGCTTGCCCATGTCCGAAAGGGGGGATTCGACCTCCTGATGCTGGATTTATCCATGCCCGGCCGCAGCGGCGTAGAGTTGATCCGGCAGATCAAGGATGAAGTGCCGAAGCTCCCCATCCTGATTCTTACCATGCACGAGGAAGAGCAGTACGCGGTCCGCGCGATTCGTGCCGGCGCGCGCGGCTATCTCACCAAGGAGAGCGCCGGCACGCAGTTGGTCAGCGCAATCCGCAAGGTCGCTGCCGGTCGCCCCTACATCAGCCTGGAAGTTGCAGAGCAACTGGCCATGGACGCGATGCCGACAAACGAGGAACTGCCACACAAGCAGCTATCCAACCGTGAATTCGAAGTATTCACGTTGCTGGTCAGCGGGAAATCGATCACGGAAATCGCCGATTCGCTCCATCTGAGCGCCAAGACGGTGAGCACGCACAAAACTCGGATTCTGCAGAAAATGAGCATGAATTCGCTGGCGGAAATGGTGCAGTATGCCGTGCAACATCGCCTGCTCGGTCCACTGAAGAACTAGCCTGCCTGTACCCGCCTGGAATAAAAAATAGTACAAAGCCAGGCAGCGGTTGCGAAAATCCCACAAAAAGCCCCTTGCTGCGGTTTTTCTGTTGACTTTATTTTGTCAGCTAACTCCTATCAGTAAATCCCACTTTCTTTTGTAAGAATATTCCTACAAGACGCTCTTGCTTCCTACAGCAGGATTCAGCCACTACCGATAGTAAATGTGCATGGTGCTTGCGATACTGAGCACACGCAACAAGCATCCCGACAGGCAACTCGCCAGCACCTCCGAATGCCCGACTCTGGGGCTCAGTGGAAATCGCATCGGCCTGCATCCATGTACGAAGACATCCTCCGGGTGTCACTCCGCAACTGAATTCTGCTTTATCTTGAAATAGGAGATGACTATGTTATCTACGCAAATGTCTGAAATCCGCTCCGATTCCCCAAATTCGGCTTTGCACTCATCTTCTGTTGACGCAGTCTGGCAGCGCCAAGGGAAACTGTGGTCCAACCTAAAGGAATTGTGTGACGTATTACGTATCCCGCATGCCGCGGCGCATACGGATGAGGAACTGCAGTTTCAGCATGTGCAATTCAAGACAGGACAGCGCATTCATACAATCGGCCAGCCGTTTGATACGCTCTATATCGTGCATTCGGGTTTTCTGAAAACAGTGTTGATTGATGAGTTCGGTAACGAACAAGTGTTGAGTTTCCCGATGAAAGGCGACTTGTTTGGTGTCGATGGAATCCATACCAAACGTTATGCGTCCGAGGCAGTCGCCCTGTCGAATTGCGACCTGATCCTTCTGCCATTCAAGAAACTGACGGCCCTCGGCCGGGTGCATGTCGAATTCGAGCACGCGATGTACAGCGTGATGAGCCGCGAACTTGTACGTGAGCAGGCAATGGTCAGTATGTTAGGCGCACTCAGCGCAGAGGCTCGCGTGGCCCGCTTTCTGGTATCCCTGTCGGAGCGTTATGCCGAGATGGGATACTCCAGCAAACTGTTCAACCTGCGCATGACCCGCCATGAGATTGGCAGCTATCTCGGCCTGACATTGGAAACCGTGAGCCGCACATTGTCTGCCTTCAATGAAATCGGCTTGATTACGGTTGACCAGCGGTCGATCGGCATCAAGGATGCGGATGCGCTGAAAACCTTGCGCCGTCTGCCGCCGTCCAGTTCCCGGGCCAAGCAGGTCGCTGCAAAGAAATCGAAACTCGCCGCATCGCAAAAACAGCCGCCGGATTCCGATCTGGCCGGACTTGCCTCGGTGTGAACATACGCCAATGAATACAAAATGCCCTGCCGATATGCATCGCAGGGCATTTTTCTTATCCTTACTGCATGTGCTGGCCGCCGTTAATGGCAATGTTCGCGCCGGTGACAAAAGCAGCTTCTTCCGAGCATAAGTACGCAACCAGGGCGGCCACCTCTTCCGGTTCACCGAGGCGCCCGAGAGGTATCTGGGGAATAATCTTATCCTCCAGTACATCCTTCGGAACCTGCATGACCATGTTTGTCCGCAGGTAGCCGGGCGATACGGTGTTCACGGTAATGCCCTTGGACGCCACCTCCAGCGCTAACGCTTTGGTGAAACCATGCACGCCCGCTTTGGCGGCGGCATAGTTGGTTTGCCCGAAGGCGCCTTTCTGGCCATTCACCGATGAAATATTGATAATCCGGCCCCATTCGTTCTCCAGCATGCCATGCATGACCAGCTTGCTCATGTTGAAGACACTGTCGAGGTTGGTTTGCCGGACGATCAGCCAATCATCGTAGCCCATTCTCTTAAAAGTGGAATCCCTCGTGATGCCTGCGTTGTTCACGAGAATGTCGATACGTCCGGTTTCAGCAAGCACTTGCATCACTCCGGCCCGGCAGGATTCAAAATCGGCAACGTCCACCTGGCAAGCTGAAAAGGTGAACCCTTCCTTCGCCTGGTTGCTCAACCATGTCGATGCCCGGTCATTGTGCGGGGAATATGTGGTTGCAACCCGGTAGCCACGCCGGAAAAGGCTTCGGCAAATCGCTTCGCCAAGTCCGCCCATGCCGCCTGTCACGAGCGCAACCTTCTGTGATGTCATCTCTGATGCCATTTTGCGCCTCCATCATTATTCTCAAGGCGGTCGCATGCTGCCCTCAATAAACGCACTGCAGGACAACACGCGCGAGCCAGGGTTAGTTTCGATCCAGCGACGAAGGAATAGTTCGTCGACAGCCACAGCCCCGGAAAGACATCAGCGGCATTGGCAAGTGGCTAGTCGACTGGTTTTTCGGGAATGTGAACCCGGCATTGCAACGAAGGTCTACATAGGGAAGCAAAGGTTAAGCAGCAAGCAAAGGGAAGCACCAAAACAATAACGGATGCGGTTCGGCGCTAGTATCGCGTCAGCAAAGCCAGGTCCGACTGATTGGAGCAGAAACCAATGCAGCCCAAATTTACCATTTGCTATTCGCCCGAGCGGCCAGGATATGTCATGGCATCGCTGTACATTCCGTTCATCGCGGACATCCATGGCTGGCATCTGGAAGCGAAGAAGGAGTATTTTTCGGCGGGCTTCTTCACCGTCGAGAACTTCTACGCCGAACACGCCATGCATCTATATCGCAGCGTGCAGGATGATGTGTACAGCCCATGGACGATCGATTACCCGCCCGCGGGCGACCGTATTCGCTGCCCGATGCCGGAAGTGGTATGTCATGAACTGGAGCGCCTTCAATCCAGGTTCGTCCACGATTGGCTGTTCTTCAGGGATGACCCGAATGCATCCGCGGAGGTCGATGCCTATAGCATGCTCGGCTTGGCGATCCACGATGTGAATGTCCGGTCCAGGCGCATGCACCGCTTCGTACGAAGGGGTAATGTGTGGACATGCATGTCTGCGGGAGCAGATCAGAATGTGGAGGAAATGCTGCGCAAGTACTGGCGGCTGGGCGAAAAGATTTCGCTGCGCTGAGCAGAGGCATTCCACCTGCAGGGATAAGCACACCGCCGGCGAAGCCCGGAGACTTTTCGCTCACATGCCCCTTATTGATTGCCGACTCTTGTTGCGCTTCCCTGCTACGAGGACCCCATCCCCGCAGGGAAGATCGTTGACCTATGTGCCGAAGCACGGCACCGCCTTGTCGCTTCCCGCCCTGGCCCATCGGGGTGCCTTGTCCTGTCTATAAATTTTCGCCGCTACGCTTGCTCCATCCTTCAGAGACAGGCAGGAGGCAGGAGTCCTGCCGCACAGCGTTATAATTGCCGCCGGTGTGCGCGGACGAAAACCGCCGCGAGGCGATAGTGCCGGCGCTGTTCAAGTTGAAGGCGCCGCTTGGTGGGCAGAATAGCAGGCGATTGTCCGATTGAATTGAAAATCCCATAATTTTCGAGGTTTTTCGGGGCCGCATTTGTTGCGGCCCGTTTCATTTTGAGGATATCGGCGCGTTTGCATTTACAATGCCGTCGCAGACCGCGCCGCGAGGCAGACCGAAAGAGCTTTCACTAACAGTGTTTATGTCAAAGAACCAAGCCAGCAAGTCCATAGAAATGAAAATTTCGACAGTAGTCGCGGTATCCGCGCTGCTGCGGGAAACCGATCCTGCCCTTCTGGATAGCGCATTAAAGAGCATGACCGGCGGCGCGTCCGATTACTTTGACAATGAATTCACGGTGATCGACCTGGCCGGATGTGACCTTACCGGGCATACCATCGACTGGCCGGCGCTGATCAACCTGTTCAAGTCATATAGCCTGAATCCGGTCGCCGTGCGCCATGCACCGGCTGAAATGGAAGCGGATATCGCGGCACATGGATTAAGCATCGATGTCGTCGCCAGGCCCCGTCAGCAGGTGGAGGAGGAAGCTGCGCCAGCACAGGCGCCTGAACCCGCACCCGCCCCCATTCCGGCACCCGCGCCAGCCGTCGCCGAACCCATTTCCCCGCCGTCCATGCCGCAGCAGTCCGCGGCAATGATCGTCGACACGCCGGTGCGTGCCGGCCAGCGCATCTATGCGCGTGGCGCGGATCTGATCGTCACTGCGGTCGTCAATAGCGGGGCCGAGTTGATCGCCGACGGCAGCATCCATATTTACGCGCCCTTGCGCGGTCGGGCGTTGGCCGGCGCCAGCGGCAATGCCGATGCGCGGATTTTCGCACTGAGCATGGAAGCCGAACTCATTTCGATTGCGGGCACCTACCGCACCTTCGAAAACGGTTTGCCTAAAGAGTTTGCAATGAAGCCGGCGCAGGTTCGCCTCGACGGCGATCGCATCGATGTGCTGCCGATTCACACCCGGGCCTAGTTAATTCAATATCTGAAAGGAGTTTGTTTGTGGCAAAAATCATTGTTGTAACGTCCGGCAAAGGCGGCGTCGGCAAAACCACTTCGAGCGCCAGCTTCGCTTCCGGCCTGGCGCTGCGCGGACACAAGACGGCGGTGATCGACTTCGACGTCGGCCTGCGCAATCTCGACCTGATCATGGGCTGCGAACGTCGTGTGGTGTATGACCTGATCAACGTGATCAACAATGAAGCCACCCTGAATCAGGCACTGATCAAGGATAAGCACTGCGAGAACCTGTTCGTGCTGCCGGCCTCGCAGACACGCGACAAGGAGGCATTGTCCGAAGAAGGCGTGGAACGCGTTCTGAAAGACCTGGCGAAAATGGATTTCGAATACATCGTCTGCGACTCCCCGGCCGGCATCGAACACGGTGCGGTGATGGCGCTGACCTTCGCGGACGAAGCGATCATCGTGACCAACCCGGAAGTTTCGTCGGTGCGGGATTCGGACCGTATTCTCGGCATCATCCAGGCGAAATCGCGGCGCGCCAAGAACGGCGGCGCGCCGGTGAAGGAGCATTTGCTCGTGACCCGCTATGTACCAAAGCGGGTCGAAGCGGGCGAAATGCTGTCCTATACCGACGTGCAGGAAATCCTGCGCATTCCGCTGATCGGGATCATCCCGGAATCCGAGTCGGTGCTGCACGCATCCAACCAAGGCAATCCGGCGATCCACATGACCGGCACCGATGTCGCGGAAGCGTATCAGGATGTGGTATCGCGCTTCCTCGGACAGGAAATTCCCCTTCGTTTTACGACCTACGAAAAACCCGGCCTGTTCCAGCGGCTTTTTAAGGGCAAGTAACATGGCGCTACTTTCATTCCTCTTCAATACCAAGCCGAAGACCGCGGTCGCAGCGAAGGAACGGCTTCAAGTCATCATCGCCCGCGAGCGCAACGGCCTGGACGGCCCGGACTTTCTTCCGGCGCTGCACAAGGAGCTGATCGCCGTCATTTCGAAATATGCGAAGGTCGATCCCGACGACATCAAGATCTCGCTGGATCGCCAGGGCAACCTGGAAGTGCTCGATGTGAACGTGGTGCTGCCGGACGTGGCGACGAAGTAAGTGGTTTATACCGGCGCACACCGGTGACACTCGAGCGGCGCGCTTCGGAGCAGGCAGGGACGAACAAAAAGGGCATGGCGCCGTCACAGGTGCCATGCCCTTTTTTTGCGCCGCAAGAGAAATCAGTGTAGTTGATGCTTCAGGTCCGAGAGTTCACGGTGCGCCTGCATTACCGCGTTTTTGATTTCATCGTCTAGCGACGGCGCACGTTCGCACGCATCCTTGGCCTGGTCGCCCAGCTGTTCGAGATCGTCGATACACTGACGAATCTGCTCCTCGTCCTGGGTCTGCTGGATCGTCATTTTCACCTCCCCCGATTTCTCGTCCAAATGCTGGATGCAATCCTTCAGATCCATCGGCAGGAGAAGAGCATTCCGACAAGCCTCGGATGCGGTATGGATGGTTTGTTCAACCTGATTGAAGCGTTGCTGAATCTCATTGATCTGCATCATCATGAAGCTCCTTATAGGCGAGTTACATAAATGGTAACGGGCCTGTTGGATGGCAACGTCTACATGAAGTTCCGGCTGTTGCCGCGATGCAGGACCGACGTAGGTCTACCTCATTCCTGGTGTAAAGCGGCATCCGGTTGTTTGCATTAGCTGAACAGTCGCATATGTGACGGCGCTCAAAAGGCATCATCGACTACGGGGACATCATGAACAATGATCTTTTTAACACGCACACAACAGAAAACACGAATGACGACAAGAAAGGACAACAATGCGTTGGATGCGATATCTGGCGGTGATACTCGCCGCTGTTTTTACGTTTGGCTGCGATAACCAGGGCCGTCCGGTGCAGGAGTTCGGTCTGGACAAACTATCCAAAGGCGTATCCTCCGAAGGAGATGTTCGCATGGTGATGGGCAAGCCGGACACCGTGCGTGAGGAAGAAGATGGATCGCGGACGCTCGAATATCCGAAAGGACCGGAAGGCGCGCGGACATGGATGTTCAGCATCGGCAAGGACGGCGTACTGCGGGACTACAAGCAGGTACTGACGGAAGAGAACTTTGCGCGCATCAAACAGGGGATGACCCAGGATGAAATCCGCTGGATGCTCGGCAAACCACGCACCGTGGTGCAATACAAGCTGAAGAATGAGGAAGTGTGGGACTGGAAGTACATGGCGGACAGCACCACGCCACGACTGTTCAACGTGCATTTCGATATCGGCACGCGCAAGGTCACAAGAACATCGACGTCCGATGCGACAAACTATTAGCCTGCTGAATTGTCCTGGCGCTGGGGAAAGAAAGGAACGAACAGGCTCAGCACTTGCGAGAATCCCCAGTCGACATGCTCCTTTTCCACCTTGGCCACGTTGTGCCTGGAATGCAGGTAATCGAGCCAATAGCATGAGACGATCCAGGCGTTCACCACCAATCGGTCGACTTGTTCCGGCGGCGCCTGCAACAGCCCGGCTTCGATCAGCTTTTCAAGAACCCGCCTGATATCCGCTTGCGCACGGTCCGCAAGGTCGACATTGCGCAGGCGCAGCGTCGGCGCCAGTTTCCAGATCGCCGCGCTGTCGCGGTAGAAAAACCGCCATTCCCACATCAGATTGAACCACTGCCGGAGGTAGGCAATGCCGGCCTCCTCGCCGGCCCGGGCGTCCAACGGCGTCGCCGCGACACCGAGCAGCGCCGATTCGAAGGCATCGAACAGGGCGACGAGAATGTGCTCCTTTTTCTTGAAGTAGTAATAAAGATTGCCTTCATTGATGCCGACGGTGCGCGCGATCTCGGCCGTGGTCACGGCATCCGGCCCCGATTCGTTGAAAAGCCGCTGGCAGGCATCGAGGATTCGTGCCCGGGTGGGGAGCGTGTCTTCAGTCATTTTTGTGATTGTTTGACAAACTTAAGGTGTTCACCTTAATATGGATTAGCCAGTTCGCCAACCGGCCGATGCCGCGCCATTTTACGGGACGACGCGAGCCGGCGGCCGGTATCCGTACATCAATATTTGATATCGACGATTGCCGCCGTGCCGCATGAAAGGAAGCGTATGGGATTCAAACTCGCAGGAAGCGTTGCCGTAGTGACCGGCGCCGCCCACGGGATCGGTGCGGCATTGTCCCTGGAACTGGCAAGACGACGGTGCCACCTGGCGCTGGTGGACCGGGACGCTGACACCCTCAATGCAACCGCCGACGCGGCACAGGCGCTGGGCGTGAATGTCAGCCGACACCACATGGACATCACCGACGCCGACGCAGTGGCGGCCCTGCCTGCCGCCGTGCTTGCCGCCCACGGCCGGGTCGGACTGGTGATCAACAATGCCGGCGTCGCACTGATGGGCGATGTAGAGCAGTTGACGCTGGACGATATCGAATGGTTGTTCAACATCAATTTCTGGGGCGTGGTGCGTAGCTGCAAGGCATTTCTTCCCGTCCTGCGCATGCAACCGCAGGCCCATATCGTCAATCTCTCCAGCGTCTTCGGACTGATCGCGCCGGCTGGCCAGTCGGCCTATTGCGCGAGCAAATTCGCAGTGCGGGGTTTCTCCGACGCTCTGAGGCATGAGCTGGAAGGCAGCAACATCGGCGTGTCCACCGTTCATCCCGGCGGCATCAAAACCCGCATCGCCCACCATTCGCGGCGGGCCGCGCTGTTCGACGAACAGCAGGCCGCCCAACTGGCCGACAAATTTTGGCGCGAAGTCCGGACCACGCCGGCGCAGGCGGCCCTATGCATTGTCGAAGGCATCGAACGCGGAGCGCCCCGCATTCTGATCGGCAGCGATGCGCGCGTGATCGACTGGCTGTCGAGGCTGGCGCCGCTCGGGTATTGGAAGCTGCTGCGCAGATTTTTCGTCATTGAACCCAAAGCCGCCGGTGACCTGCGAGCGGGTTCCTCGAGGAGCTCCACATGAGCAGTTGGCAGGCCCGCTCATTCAGCTTCTTTTTGCGGCATACCTTCAAGCGCAAGCTCGCCCGTGCGCATACCGCCGAAGACGCGCGCAGACTCTTCAATACTGGCGGCGGCAAACCCATGTCCGGCGTTCGGTACACGCCGGCAGTGATGGGCGGGGTTCCCGGGGAATGGGTCGAACCGGATCGCGGTAGCGGTCAAGCCACCCTTCTCTACCTGCATGGCGGCGGTTATTTCGCCTGTTCGCCGCGCTCCCACCGCCCCATTACCGGCTTTTACGCGCGGCAGGGATTCAGGGTGTTCGTGCCCGATTACCGGCTGGCGCCCGAGCATCCGTTCCCGGCGGCGATCGACGATGCGGAAAGCGTCTATCGCGCGTTGCTCGACAGCGGCGTACCATCATCCGGGCTGGTCATCTCCGGCGATTCCGCCGGCGGCGGGCTGTGCCTCTCGCTGCTGCTGCGCTTGCGTGAACGCGGCATACCGCTGCCCGCCGGAGCGGCACTCTTTTCGCCTTTGACCGACCTCGCAGGGACTGGAGAGTCACTGGTACGGAACGACAAGCGCTGCGCCATGTTTTTCGGCAGCAGGATGGGTATTGCGCCATCGCTCTACCTGGGCGACGCCGATCCGCGCAATCCGCTCGCCTCGCCCCTGTATGCCGACCTGGCAGGTTTGCCGCCGCTGCTGATCCACGTCGGCGAAGACGAAGTATTGCTGGACGATTCGACCCGCTTGGCGGCTCTGGCGCGCGACGCCGGCGTGCCGGTGGAACTGCGCACCTGGCCGGCGGTGCCGCATGTGTGGCAGCTGTTCCATGGCGTGATCCCCGAAGGCGTGGAATCGCTCGCATCGGCCGGTGTCTTTCTCAAGCAGCGGATCCTGGATGGAAGCGTGCCCCTGAGCAGCCCAAACTCGGATCAACCGGATTTCGAGACCATCATCGTCGGCAGCGGATTCTCCGGCCTCGGCATGGCGATGCAGCTCAAAAAGGCCGGTAGACACGCTTTCATCCTGCTGGAGAAGGCGGACGACATCGGGGGCACATGGCGCGACAATACCTATCCGGGCTGTGCCTGCGATGTGCCGTCACACATGTACTCCTTTTCCTTCGAGCGCAAGTCCGACTGGAGCCGCATGTATTCCACGCAGCCTGAGATCTTTGCCTACCTCAAGCACTGCGCGCGCAAGAACGGACTCGGGCCCCACATTCGCCTGCGTTCGGAGATGCGCGACGCCGTCTACGACGAAGCGAAAAACAGTTGGAAAGTGACCATGACGGATGGCCGCTCATTGACGGCGCGCTTCCTTGTTTCCGCGCTCGGCGCTTTAAGCCGCCCTGCCTACCCGCAATTGCCCGGCTTAGAGCGGTTCAAAGGCAAGGCATTTCATTCCGCCGAATGGGACCACAGCTACGACCTGAGCGGCAAACGGGTCGCGGTCATTGGCACCGGCGCAAGCGCAGTCCAGTTCATTCCGAAGATCGCGCCGCAGGTGTCGCACCTTGCCGTATTCCAGCGAACGCCGGTATGGGTGCTGCCGAAGATGGATCGGCCGATTAGTTCGCGCGAGCGCGCCATCTATGAACATGTACCGGGCGCAATGGGCGCATTCCGGAATCTTATTTATTGGCGCCAGGAATTCACCGCACTCGGCTTTTTACATCCGAAACTGATGAAGCGAGCGGAAGAACTGGCACTGCGGCATGTACGCCGGCAGATCAGCGACCCGACGCTACGCAAGAAGGTCACGCCGCGTTATACTTTGGGCTGCAAGCGGGTCCTGATTTCAAACGACTATTTTCCGGCACTTGCGCGCCCTAACGTGCACCTCGTGACTGAGGGTGTTGACGAGATCACGGAACGCGGAGTCCTGGATCGCAGCGGTGTGGAGCATCCGGTGGACACGATCATTTATGGGACGGGCTTCCGTGTCACCGATCTTCTCTCGCCGGTGCGCATCATCGGCCGCAACGGCGTCGACCTGAATGAGGCATGGCGAAACGGCCCGGAAGCATTTCTCGGCCTGATGGCCGCAGGCTACCCGAATCTGTTCATGCTGCTCGGCCCCAATACGGGACTTGGCCATAATTCGGTCGTCTTCATGGCCGAACAGCAGATCCGGCATGCGCTGCGTTGCATGAGCATGATGCGCAGGCAGAAAAAGACCTCGATCGAAGTCAATGCCGGTGCCCAGAATCAGTTCAATCTCGACATCCAGCGCAGGCTGCAAACCACTGTCTGGGCATCAGGGTGCAAGAGCTGGTACCTGAATGAAAACGGAAAAAACGTGACCTTATGGCCCGGGTTCACGTTTGAATACTGGCGACGGATGAAGAAGATCGATATGAAGGATTATCGTCTGGCATAAAAAAGAAACGCGAAGAGCCAGCCATGCGCGGGGCGGATTGCCGCCCCGGCGAGGCAGATAACTTCCGGCCTTTCATCAAGGTGCGCCGAAACCTCTCCCGGCTCACGGGACATGAATGCTCCGGCGCCCAGGCCGACGGTAAAATGCTTCAAACATATGAACGCCTATATCCGCATCACGATTCTTCCGTCGATTTTCCCCTCTTTCATCCTGTCGAAGATGTGATTGATATTGTCGAGGCGGTCCGTGGAAAAATGCGACCGTACCTTTCCTTCTCCTGGCAAGCGCTCACCGATTGTTTTCAAAATCGACCCGACGCTAATCCCTGACGAATAAACCTCGGACGCAATACCTGCGCTGCTCGCCGCCGCGCACAGGGCAATGGCGCCTCTCACCGTCGAGGACGCCTACCAAGGGACGTCGAAGAGGAGACAGGAGAACAACAAAATTGCAATTTAAAAAACAGCACCAATGGGAAACCTGCCATGAGCCGTTTTGGCTTATTTACATGCCGGATGCCGCGCAATCGCTTTGCCTTCAAAGCGCTTTCCTTAACATACTATTTATTCAATTGAAGCCATTTTAAAAAACCATTCACAATTCATATATCATGACATCATGACTTGAAATTGGGAAAGTTGGCTGGCGAGGCCTATATTGTTCTCACCAGCAGCAGACACTACCCAAGGAAAAACCATGACTACCATTGCACTTAACGCCGCCAATCGTTCCTTCTCGATTCTGGGCACTTTCATCGACGCATTGGACAAGGCCATCAAGATGGCGAAGGCCATCCGGCATGATCACCCCAGCGCAGACGACGTGAAACGAATTCGCGCCATCGCGGAAACGATCTGAGAAGAATTCCGACGTCGTCGATCGACGAGCCGCCTAGTTGATGCGATCCGCATTCAGCGGGCGAACGGCAACATGAGCATGACCGGTATTCGAGAAGTCGTTAACCGGAAATGCTCTGTGGAGCCCCGGATCGGAAGAACGCCGGTCGAAGCCCCGTATCCTGGCAGCCAATTCGGGAGCAAACAGCATGAGCAGCAAGCCGGCGCCCACGAGGCCATCTTGCGCAGGTCGTAAGGGTGGAGATGCGCGTTGCAGGCCCAGGCGCGGCGACGCATCGTGGTGAGCCCGGCGCCCCCGTGCTACGGTCAAATCTACTCTGACATGTATTGAACTGTGTTGTAACTACATACAGCGAGCAGCAATCACAATAATGATCAATCGTATTTGTTGTATCTAGTAAATAGCACATACTCGGAATTTGACTGCTTTCTCACGCTTGCTATCCAATCTTGAGTGCTAACTCAGATGCGTTCAAGTGTGTGTACCGTTTCAACATTTGCAAAGTTTTGTGCCCGGTAATTGAAGAAACCTCTATAACGCTCAGCCCCCGTTCAAAGAGGCTGCTTGTCGCTTCATGCCGCAGATCATGAAAGTGCAAATTATGAATATTTGCTCTTGCACAGGCACGCGTAAAGACGCGTTTTAAAGCGTCACGAGTAATCGGCAATACTCGTCCGTCAGTTGTCTTTGACAGTCCAGTCAATACAGCAACAGCCTGCGTTGATAGTGGTACGGTACGCTTCTCGCCATTTTTTGTATCTTGAAGAGTGGCTGTACGGTTAACTAAGTCAATGTCAGCCCATTGCAGTGACAATATCTCTCCCATACGCATAGCCGTTTCCAAAGCAAAAATTACAGCCGGCCTGCACCAGGGATTATGAATTCCACCTTCTATATACGTACCATCAGGGCGGCGAGAAGAAAGCTCTAGTTCAGCGAGCAAACACGCCTTTTCATGCGCGGACAATCGCCGTTCTCTTGCCTTATTGTGCTTCGGCCTGCGTATTCGAGAACTGGGTTATCAACGTGAATGCCCCACTCTGTACGCGCAATGTTGAATGCATGGCTAAGGAGATTCAATTCGCGATTGACAGAGCTACCTGATACTGCAGTCAGCCGCTTGTCTCGCCATTCCGATAACAATTTGCCAGTCAAGGCAGTCACTTTGTAGGCGCAGAGCTTTTCATCCCGAATGAATTTATTAATGCGGATTTCTTCGATGGCTGCCGATTTTTTCTTGGGGCTAATTTCCCGTTTGTACCGTTCAAGAATGTCCCTGAGGGTAGTCTTATCGGCTTCGGTTCGATCCAAAAAGCAACCGCGATCCATTTCAGACTCGATAAGGCGCGCCCAAGCCTCGGCGTCTTTCCGGGTATGAAAGACCTTGGAAACAGTCGGAAAACCCCTGCGGCGAACTTCGGCTTGATAGCCGGTTTTGCGTCTTGTGATGGCTGCCATGTGCAACTCCGTAAGAATTGCGTATTTGGCAGATTTGGCTGGACATGGCGAAGCAGGAGACACCTGCTAAACCAATGATTTGACTAGAAATTCCTTGGTGGACGGTACTGGGATTGAACCAGTGACCCCTGCCGTGTGAAGGCAGTGCTCTACCCCTGAGCTAACCGTCCGAAGCGGCGCGAATTATCTCATAAATCATAATGCGAATCAATTTGCCGGGGCGGGACTGCGCCATACCGATGTGCCCTTGCAGTCCTTGTCCAGCTTGTCCAGAAGCGCTTCGTGTTCGGCGAGTTCGTCCTCCATGGCTTGCAGGACGATAATTTCCGCGAGAGGCGCGTCGGCGATGGCGCTGTCATTTTGCGTGCTCGTTTCTTCGGCGGCCAGGTCGATGGTCAGGCTGTTCTGGCCGCGAGTCATCGCCAGGTAGACTTCCGCCAGCAGTTCGGCGTCCAGCAAGGCGCCGTGCAAGGCACGATGCGCATTCGAAATCCCGTAGCGGTCGCAAAGGGCATCGAGGGAATTGCGTTTGCCTGGATGCATTTCCTTTGCCTGCACCAGCGTATCGGTGATGCTGCCGACATGGTCCTTGAAAGGCGGGAATCCCATGCGGTCGAATTCGGCATCGAGGAAGCCAAGGTCGAACGGCGCATTATGGATAATGATTTCCGCGCCCTTCACATAGTCGCGCAATTCATTGGCGATCTCGGCGAACTTCGGCTTGTCGCTCAGGAATTCGGTCGTCAGGCCGTGCACCGCGAGTGCGCCTTCTTCCGAATCGCGCTCGGGATTGATGTAACTGTGGAAGTTGTTGCCGGTCAGTCGCCGGTTGACGAGTTCGACGCAGCCGATTTCAATGATGCGGTCGCCGGAGCGTGGATTGAGGCCGGTGGTTTCGGTATCGAGGACGATCTGTCGCATAGCTTAATTCTTGTTCAGTGCAAAGGTTGACGCCTGCACAGCAAGCGAAACTGGCTGGGCGAGGCATGAATCGGGGTATTCCGGTCGGATGCAAGGCGGCATCGGTATTTGTGGCACTACGGCACGGACGCCACGCCCATGTTGGCAAGCGCATCCGCCCTTTCATTGCCGTCATGGCCGGCATGGCCTTTGACCCATCGCCACTGGATGGTGTGAATCGCCTGCGCCGCATCGAGCGCCTGCCACAGATCGACATTTTTTACGGGCTCTTTTGATGCAGTTTTCCAGCCACGGGCTTTCCAGCCGTGAATCCATTCGCTGATTCCTTTCTGTACATACTGGCTGTCGGTATGGACGATGACTTCGCATGGCCTTTTCAGTACGGACAATGCCTCGATGACCGCCTGCAATTCCATCCGGTTATTGGTCGTATTCCGCTCGCCGCCGAATAACTCCTTTTTGTGCTCGCCCGCAATCAACAACGCACCCCAGCCGCCACGGCCTGGATTTCCCTTGCAGGCCCCGTCGGTATAAATCTCTATCTTGTCCATCTACTCGCTATCTATGTGTTGATTGATTCGATTGGTAACCGGGACGCCTTGCTGCGCCGTGGCGCGTTTGTGCTTCCAGGCCGGGCCGATCAGCCGCATTCCCCTCACCCGCTTGATCGCCTGCACGACGTAGATTGCGCCCAGGTATGGCCACCAGCGGTCTCCCGCTGCTTCCATGAAGGCAAACCGGTTCAGCCATTTTTCGGTGACGCAGGGCGGCGCGTAGCAGCCGAAATGGCCGCGATTGACTTCCATGTTGAGCAGCTTCAACCAGTCCTTCAACCGCGGCAGGCTGATGAATTCGCCGTTTTGCGGCAGAAAGTGCGCGCCCGTCAACCGCCCCGTCGCCTGGCGCACTCCCCAGAGACTGGCGGGATTGAATCCGCATACGATGACCTGGCCTTCCGGAATCAGCACCCGCTCGACCTCGCGCAGGATCTGATGCGGCTCCTCGGCAAATTCGAGTACATGGGGCAGGATCACCAGGTCCAGGCTCTGGGATGCAAACGGCAGTTCGGCGAAATCATGCACCACCACGATCGGCGTCCGGGTGCCGTCCTCCTCCACCTTGGGCAAATGCGTGTCGGTCAGCCACTTGTTCGGCATCCGGCTGGCCTGAAGCGCATTTACTTCCGGCAAGCCGATTTGCATTGCGTTGAACCCGAAGATATCCGTTGTCAGCATGTCCAGCCGCGCCTGCTGCCATGTGCGCACATAGCTGCCGGCCGGCGTTTCGAGCCAGCGGCCGAGCGATATAATGGCTTTTTGTGTAGACGGATTGGACATCGTATGTTGAACGTGCTGGCGGTTCCCGCATTTCAGGACAACTATCTGTGGCTGATCCACGATGGCACGCATGCAGCCGTCGTCGATCCCGGCGACTCTGCGCCAGTCCTTGCCGCGCTGGCCGCACACCGGTTATCCCTGGTTGCTATTCTACTGACACATCATCATGCTGACCATGTCGGCGGCGTGCCGGAACTGCTCAGGCACTTCGAGGTTCCGGTGTTTGGTCCGCACAATGAGTCCATCGCAGGGATCTCGCGTCATGTCGCCGAAGGCGATGAAGTTGTTCTGCCGGAATTTTCGTTGCGCCTCGATGTGTTGGAAGTCCCAGGCCATACGCTTGATCATATCGCCTATTTTTCACCACAACAGCAATGGCTGTTTTGCGGCGACACATTGTTTGCCGGCGGTTGCGGCCGGCTGTTTGAGGGATCGCCGGCACAGATGGTGGCCTCCCTCGCGAAGCTGGCCGCGTTACCCGATTCGACGCAGGTGTACTGCGCGCATGAATATACGCTGTCGAATCTGCGCTTCGCCCAGGCGGTAGAACCCGGCAATGCCGAACTGGCCGCACGGGTTCCCGCCGAACAGTCCAAACGGGACCGGGGCGTTCCCACCCTTCCCTCGACGATAGCGCTCGAGAAGGCGACAAATCCGTTCCTGCGCCATGAGAAGCATGCCATTTTGACGAGGCTTGCCGACAACGGGTTTGTTGATACAAGGGAACCAATCGCGGCTTTTTCTGCCTTAAGGCAATGGAAAAACACCTTCCGTTGAACCATCGCAAACTAGTTACCATTCTTGCATGCTCTACTTGTAACCCCGAGGTAATAAATATTGACTCGGGTAAACACCATTACGTACACTCCCAACACCTTAATGCCGGCACCCCCGGCCCTTAAAATAAAGAGCAAGTGAGGATCCATGCGTACGCTGAAAATAAAAGCACTTCCATTTACAGCACTCCTCCTTCTAGGCGTACAAGTTACCTCCAGCGCCGCCGATCTCTCTCTCCCGCTTCATAACTGGTCGCAAGTCTCTGCAATCGAGGCGCCATACGATCCCAACGATCCGCTTGCGCAAGTTCTCGGCATGGAGGAGATCGATGTATGGGGCCGCATCCGTAAAGGATTCGGCATTCCCGACCTCGATAATCCGCTGGTGGCGAGCCAGACCCAGTGGTACAGCTCGCGCCCCGACTATATCCAACGCACCACGACCCGCGCGTCGCGCTACCTGTTCCATGTGGTCCAGGAGCTGGAAAAGCGCAATATGCCAATGGAGCTGGCGCTGCTGCCGTTCATCGAGTCGGCGTTCAACCCGCAGGCCTACTCCAGCGCCCACGCGGCAGGCATGTGGCAATTCATTCCGTCGACCGGACGCGATTTCAACCTCAAGCAAAACGTGTTCAAGGACGAGCGGCGCGACGTGCTTGCATCAACCGATGCGGCGCTGACTTACCTGCAGAAGCTCTACGGCATGTTCGGCGACTGGCAGCTTGCGCTCGCCGCGTACAACTGGGGCGAAGGCTCGGTTCAGCGCGCGATCAACAAGAATCGCGCCGCAGGATTGCCTACCGACTTCAACGGCCTGTCCAACATCATGCCGCTGGAGACACGCAATTACGTGCCCAAGCTGCAGGCGGTGAAAAACATCATTGCCTCTCCCGCGCAATATGGAATCACCCTGCCGAAGGTCGATAACCAGCCG
>JAESFT010000449.1_pt1 | contig 25480 bp, 37 predicted proteins | sample 9269451 | NCBI WGS metagenome assembly JAESFT01 (sample SAMN14502557, study PRJNA617106) | algae metagenome | isolation source: Scytonema hyalinum WJT4-NPBG1 and co-occurring heterotrophs from well... | place: USA: Mojave Desert, Joshua Tree National Park, California | collected 2006-05-25
ATCGTTGGGCCCTCGCTCGGGGCTGTCCTGTATGCCGGCTTCGTACGCCTTGAGGCTGTGCGTCTTCCCCGCGTCACGGTCGCGCGATTGTTCCACTTCAACGCCGAGGTTTGACAGCGTTCCGGTAGGAACAGTCCGCTCTGGATCAAATCTTCACCTTCCGACCTCTCGATGAACGTCGGCTTTTCCCCGCTGAAGCGGACCAAGAGCTTTGGTCCAGGGAGTGCCATGTGTGGACGGCCCCCCGTTGGCAAGGGTTTTGTTGAACGTTTCTGCCAGGCTGGTCGGTGCGGCCATGTGTTCGACCTGTTGCTGCGGTACGCATGACCGCTGGCCATAATGCCCTTCGCGAAGGGGTCCCGACCAAAGCTCGCATTCCAAGATGCTCTGGCACTTGTGGGTTGTCCCGCTTCCCGGCTCGACTGGATCCTGCATTTACGTCCTTTCGCCCTTCCCAGCCTTGGTCTCGTCAGATGATCTGACGAGGTACTACGCTGCCTGGCCGACCACCGGCTCACGATAGCGCTCGCCCTTGGCCATGATCGCCCACACCATGCGAGCCATCTTGTTGGCCAGGTCCACCGCCGCCACCTTGGTGGCTCGGCGTGCCAGCAGTTGCACGATCCACGGCCGCCGCGTTCCATGCCGCTGGGCAAAGCGGATCACCGCCAGCGCGCCGACCGTCAGCAGGGAGCGCAGGTACCGGTTGCCCTGCTTGGTCACCCCGCCCAGCCGCTCCTTGCCACCGCTGGAGTTCTGCTTCGGCACCACTCCGATCCAGGCAGCGAGATTACGGCCTGAGGCGAAAGCCTTCGGGTTAGGAACATGGTCCACGAGAGCTGACGCGAGCAGTGGGCCAATGCCGGGGATTTCGGCGATCCGGCGGCTGACCTCACTGGCCCGGTGGCAGGCGGTGATGCGCCGGTCCATCTCCAGGATCTGGCGCTTGACCAGCACCAGTTGCTCGGCCAGAGCCAGGATGCAGGCGCCGGCCAGTTCAGGTACCCGCTCATCGCCATCACGGACCAGCAAAAGCAACTCGTCGACACCTTCGCGGCCGATCTTCGCCACCAGGCCGAATTCCGCCAGGTGGGCCCGGATGGCGTTGGTGAGCATGGTCCTCTGCCTGACCTGCATCAGCCGGACCCGGTGCAGCATCAGGATGCTCTGCTGCTCACACGTCTTCGTCTCGACAAAGCGCACGGTGGGCCGAGTCACCGCCTCGCAGATCGCCTCGGCATCGGCCATGTCGTTCTTCTGCCGCTTCACTTACGGTTTGACGTAAGCCGGCGGCATGAGCTTCACCTCATGACCAAGGCTCTGCAACTCACGCGACCAGTGATGAGCCGAGGCACAGGCCTCGATGCCGACCAGGCAGGGCGGCAGGCAGGCAAAGAACTTGAGCACCTGCCCGCGCCTGACCTGGCGTCGGATCAGCACCTCGCCCGTGGCGCTGATGCCGTGCACCTGGAAGATGGACTTGGCAATATCCAGACCAATGGTGGTCACCGTGCTCATGGGCTGCTCCTGGGCTCCTGGCTGCTCGAAGCAGCCATGCTACCTCACCGCTGGGTGGGTGCCGTCCACAGCATCAAAAGCAGCCATTCGTATCGCTTTCAAGTTTGATCGGCATGACTCTCCAGACCTTCTCGCAGAATGGCCAGCATCTCGTCGCTCACGGCATCACGGGAGCCGCGGATCCATGCGGCGGCAGGTGGCAGTTTGGCGATCGATCCTGTCTCTCCCACGAGAGGAGTTCAGCGAACGCCCGGTGTTTTCAGGCGTGACGTTCACCGCGATATGGTGGCGACACCTTATGAAGCCAGCCCGATGTAGCCGAGCATTGCCGCCCCCGAGCTTAGGAGAGCCAAGGCGCGTACGCGCCGTGGAATACCGGATGTGATCTGCGAGGCAGTGAATGGCCGCGCAATCCTTGGTCACCGGTATCCTGACACAATCGCTCGGGCGGCCCCGGGCTGATGCAGGGTCTCGGATAGGCACCCCTATGGAAGGGGCGGCCTATTCAGGGCCGCCAACGTCACCGGGGAGATCCGGCATCGCGACCATCGATCCTCGCGGGATCGGGTTGTCGGTGAGTTCAGTCTCGACATAATTTGGCGGCTGTCCGCCTGAGGGGCCCGACACGCAACCGGAGACCAGGGCCGACAGGATCAGGAAAAATGGCAATCTAACGAGCATCGACTTCTCCTTTGCGGATTCAAGGCCAGAACGAGGGATGGCCGGCCGAGGCGATAGGTGCTGGGGAAGCGAGGGCCGGATGAAGTCAGCCATGAGCGCCACCGCTTTCCGCCGCGGACCTTTGCCCATGCGGGATGGCCAGACGGCTGGCGAGGACAAGGTCGGAGGGAACGAGCATCCGCACCGTCCCTGATCGGCCCCTCGGAGCCTCACGCCCGACCTCCTGCCATTCCCCGGCCTCGCCGGCCCGGGCGACCGCAGCCTCGGTGGCCACCAGGGCCGTGCCGAACCTCTTCGTCATCTGCTCCGTGCGGGCGGCCACGTTCACAACGTCACCCAGGACTGTGAACTCCAGCCGCTCCTGGGCGCCGAGCACCCCGCAGAACGCCTCACCGGTGTGAAGGCCGATGCCCACCCGGACCGGCGGATCGAAGCGGCGCTTGGCGTTCCAGCGCGCGATGAGCCTGATGATCTCCCGGGCACATAGGATTGCGCGCTGAGCATCGTCCGGCTCGGGCTGCGGGACGCCGAAGATCAGGAGTGCGCCGTCTCCCATGAACTTGTCGACCACCCCGCCATGGGTGCCGGCCGCTTGCATCACCCGGCGGCGGAAGGACGAGATGAAGACCGACAGCCGCGCCGGGTCCATGTGCTCGGCCAGGGCGGTCGAGCCGCGCAGGTCAACGAACACGACGGTGACCTCCTGGCGCCTTCCCCGCCGCCAACCCTCCAGGTTGCTGCCCTCCATGAGGGGCACGATCTCGGCGGGCAGGAACCGTGCGATGCTGGCGCGCTCGCTGGCCTCCGTCACGGCGCGATGCAGCAGGCGGCGGGCGCGCAGCATGACGAGTGCGGTCGTCGCGCCGACGAGGATCAGCATGACCGCCCGGACCAGATTGACCGGCAGGAAGATGCTCGCCTGGAACGTCACCGCGACAAGGCCCAACCCGATCACGAAGGCCCGTGACCCAGAGCTGGACGTCCGGACGATAGCGCAGCGCCCCCACAGCCAACATGAGCGGGGCGGCCCAAAGGGCCGGAGCGGTGGCGATCCAGTTTCCACCAAGCCGGTTGTCGTGGAGCGTTGCGCCAACCGCCAGCACGATGATGATCCCATCCCCCGCCGTGAAGGCGAACACCATCCACGGGGCGTAGGACCCGGTCCACACGAGCGCAAGCGACACGATGCCAAGCGTGAGCAGCGCCCCGACGGCAAGTGCCCCTAGCCCGAGCCGCGCCCAAATCTCCTCGTATCCGGCGGCAGACGCGATCCGGCCCGATACCAGCAGGCTCGCGGCCAAGGCGACAGCGACCGCGATGCGGACCACCCCGTGGTGCGCTCCGCCTCGAAGTCGGCCTCGTTCAGAAGGTGCGTGACCGCGCTCGAACGGTTCTGATCCATGCGTATCATCCTATCTTGAACCGGGATCCGGCGCGGTCCCATCACGGCGAGCGCTGTCGGCGCGGCTTCGCCGGCGCGCTGCCCTGCGCCATCTCCAGGCAGGTCAGCATGTCGACGTAGCTGGGCGATCCGCCGATCTGCGCCTCCCCCGCGCAGGTCTCGCGATGGGCCGCCGCCGCGCTGCCCCACATCGCCTTGAGCTCGCGCTCGGCGTCCGTCTCGTCCCGCATGCAGTTCTCATAAGGATTGGGATCCCCCGCGACCAGAGGCCGTTCGGCCTTGCAGGTTCCCTCGATGTCGAGCCGGGGCACCTGTTGCGCCTGGGCGGATAGAGTCCATAGGCTCGAGCACAGCAGCACGAGACCCAGCGAGCATGCTTTCATGACAGCCTCCTATGGTTGTGAGTGGCGATTCAGCGCGATCTCGACCTCGACCGCGAGATCGCGGACCAGGTCACGGTACTCGGCGCACCGTGCCTCCCGGACCGGGGTGTCGGAGCGCTCCCACCCCGCGAGCGCCGCCTCCGCCTCGGCCAGGTCGGCGCACAGCAGCAGGAACTCCTCGTCCCGTCGGGCCAGCTTTTCGATTGCGTGCCCGCGATCCGGGAAGCGGGCGATGGCGGCAAGCAGGGGTCGATCCATGACATGGCCACCTTGGTGCCGGGGACAGCGCGGCGCGCCTTCCCACAAGGGGCAGCATGCTCCTTTGCCGTAGGAATCGGGCGTAGTTTACGGTAGGTTACACCGGTGGAGGTGCCCTCCCGCAGCCCTGGAAAGGGGTTGGCCCGTGCATGGCGACAGTGGCCTCACTATCGGTGGGCCGCCGAACGCGCAGTCGCCGCCTTCGGCCGCGGACGTGTGCGCCCAACTTGAGCGGCTCGTCGCCAGCCCCGAATTCGATGTCCCCGCGCGGGCCCGCAGGTTCCTGAGCTACGTCGTCGAGGAGACGCTGGCCGGCCGCGGCGACCGCATCAAGGCCTACTCGGTCGGGATGGAGGTGTTCGGGCGGGACAAGAACTTCGACGCCCAGAGTGACCCGGCCGTGCGCATCGAGGCCGGGCGGATCCGCCGCGCGCTGGCCCACTATTATCTGGTCGCCGGCCTGTCCGACCCGGTCATCATCGACATTCCCAAGGGTGCCTATGTCCCGCACTTCGCCTGGCGGACCGAGCAGGTCACGGACCGTCCCGCCGCGACCGGTCAGCCGCCCGAGGGCCCCGCCGCATCCCTCCCTGCCATGCCGAAAAAGCGCATCATATGGCTGGGTGCCGGCCTTGCCGCCCTTGCCGCTGTGTTCCTGCTTGTCATGGTGTTCCTGATCCCGTCCCGGGACGCTCGGGTTCCAGCGGCCCAGGCACCGATAACGGGATTGCCGAGAGGGCCGACTCTTGTCGTCATGCCCTTCGCCGACCTCGGCGGGGGGCCGGAAACCAGGATCTACGCCCAGGGCCTCACCGAGGAGGTCCTGAGCCAGCTCGCCCGTTTCAGGGAACTGTCGGTGCTTGGACGGGAGACGTCCCAAAGCATCCCGCCGGGAGCCGACGCGGCCCGGATCCGAAGCGAACTCGGCGTCAGGTATGTGCTGGAGGGGAGCGTCCGGACCGCAGAGCACCAGTTGCGCGTGACGGGCCGCCTCCTCGAGGCCGAGACCGGCGCCGTGCTGTGGTCGCAAGCCTATGACGACGATCTGCGGGTCCGCGGCTTCTTCGCGATCCAGGACGACGTGGCCCAGAAGGTCGCGACCGCCATTGGCCAGCCCTACGGCATCATCGCCCGGTCGGACGAGAGGCGCACCCATGCGGGAGCGCCTGACGATCTGGAGGCCTATGCCTGCACACTGCGGTTCTATGGCTATCGCACCGCGCTAAGCCCGGCCGACCATGCCGCGATCCGGACGTGCCTTGAACGGGCGGTCGCCCGCTACCCGAGCTACGCCACCGCCTGGGCGATGCTCTCGATCCTCTACCTCGACGAGGACCGCTTCGGCTTCAACCGACGCCCTGGTCCGCCGACGGCGTCTCAGCGCGCCATCGAGGCCGCCCGCCTTGCCAACCGCCTTGACCCGGAGAACGTGCGCGGGTTGCAGGCGCTGATGATCGCACTCTTCTTCACCGAGCAGCCGGTGGAGGCGCTGAGGGTTGGCGAGCGGGCCGTGGCGCTCAACCCGAATGATACCGAGTTGCTCGGGGAATTTGGGAGCCGGGTGGGCCAGGCAGGCGACCACAAGCGCGGGATGGCCCTCATGGAACAGGCCCTCGCCCGCAATCCAGGCCATTCGGATTATTACAACGGAGTCCTGGCGCTGCTTGCCTACCTGGAACGTGACTACCAGCGGGCCGAGGCCCTGATACGGCAGGTCAGCCTGGAGAAGTTCCCGCCGTACCATTTCGTGTCGGCCATCATCTACGGCCAGCTCGGGATGAAGCCCGAAGCCGCCGCGGCGCGGGATCATTTTCTCAAGGCACGCCCTGCTATCTTCGGCCAGTGGGATCGGGAGATGGCCAAGCGCAACTTCCGGCCTGAGGACGTTGCCCTCATGGCCGAAGGCGCACGCAAGGCCGGCTTCCCGGTGCCGGACACAACGGCGGCCGAAACGGCCCTTCAGTCGGCCGCACCCCAACGCTGAATACGGCCGGCACCTACACAGAGCCTACCGTAAACTACAGGCGGTCAGCGTCCTTCCTTGCTAGCGTCCATCCAGTGCTCGCGCCGTTTGATGCATCCGAGGGCGGCCTTCGAGCGGCCCTCGATTTCCGGGCACGAGCGGCCGGCCACCCGGCAGGCCGACCATGCAGCGGAGGCTATCCATGACGCAGCATCTCCCGACGAGGGCCCAGACCATCCGATGCATCGGATGGTCCTTGGCGCCGCGGCGATCCTGTCCGCCACGACCGTACTGTCGTGGGCGGACGACGGTGACCCGCACAGGATCCTGAAGGCCATGTCCGATTACATCGCGGCCCAGAAAACCCTGTCCGCCACCTATGACGCAGACATCGAGGTGATCGCGCCCGACCTCCAGAAGATCCAGTTCACCGCCTCCGGCAACGTGCTCGTCGACCGGGCCGTCGGGGTCCGGGCCAGCCGCACGGGTGGCTATGCCGACGTCGAGCTCGTCTCGGACGGCAAGTCGGTGATCGTGCACAACCGCCCTGGCAAGGTTTTTGCCCGTCTCGAGGTTGCGGGTCCCCCGATGATGTCGTTCGCGTGCTGCGGGCGGAGCACCTCGTCGAGGTTCCCGGCGCCGACCTCCTGCTCTCGACGGCCTATGACCAGCTCACCGAGGACGTGGTGGACGCCAAGCATGTCGGCACGGGCGTCGTCGACGGCGTCGAATGCGAGCACTTGGCCTTCCGCAACCACGACACCGACTGGCAGCTCTGGGTCGAGACGGGCGCGCGCCCGATCCCGCGCAAGTACGTGATCACCAGCAAGGCCGTCGCGCAGGCACCCCAGTACACCCTGCGCATCAAGGAACTGCGGACGGACGTGCCGTCCGATCCCGGCGCCTTCGTTTTCAAGGCGCCCGAGGGCACGAAACAGGTCGCGCTCGACGCTCTCGGGGACATCGACGAGGTGCCCCCGGGCACGCCCGCAGGAGGAAGCAAGCCATGACCCCGCATCGCGCTTTTACGACAATCCTTGCCACCGGAGCGGCGTTGTTCGCTCTGTCCTGGAGCGGGGGACCACCCGACGCCAGGCGCGGGTTCATGAGCCGCGCCGAAGCGATCAGGGGCCGCCCGCTGACGCCGCTGAGCTACGCCGGGGTCGCACGGCGGACCACCCGCCGGGCCGTTGCCTATGGCGCCACGGCCGGAGCCGTGGCCGGAGCGGCCGCCGTGGGCGCCTATGCCTATCCGCCAGGTGGCTGCGTGCAGGTCGTCAACGCCTACGGGCAGGTGATCACCCGCTGCCGGTAGGCGGATCGAGCCGCTCCGGCGGCGACACCAGCGGGAGGAAACCATGGTCATCATCGCAGTCCTCTACGGCTTCCTGGTCTGGCTCGTTTTCTCCAAGATGAAGCTGGTCCGGTGGGGTTTGCTTTCCGGCACCATCGCCGTGCTGATCGGGGCCGCCATCCTCGGCACCTTCCTGGCACTTCTGAACACCTACGCCCCGTTCGGCCCCATCGTGGTATCGGGACGCGTCGTCGAGGTCACCCCGAACGTCAGCGGCCAGGTGGCGTCGGTCCCGGTGAAGGCGAACGTTCCGGTCAAGCCGGGCACGGTGCTGTTCGAGATCGACCGCGCGCCGTTCGAGTACAAGGTCGGGCAGTTGAACGCCGCCCTGGCCGCCGCCGAGCAGAACGCCAAGGTGCTCAAGGCGAACTACCAGTCAGCCACCGCGAATGTCGACAGCGTCACGTCGCAGTTGCAGTTCCAGGCGCAGTGCCTGAGCGACCTCCAGAAGCTGACCCGGGTCGGCGCCACCACCGATTTCCGCGAACAGGACCAGCAGTCCCAGGTGCAGACCCTGACCTTCCAGCTCAGCGCCGCCAAGGCGGCCCAACTGGCCGCGAAGCTCGCCATGGACTCGGAGATCGACGGCGAGAACACGACTGTCGCCCAGACATGGGCCCAGTTGGACAACGCCCGATGGGAGCTGTCGCAGACGACGGTCCGCGCCCCGGCGGACGGGTACGCCACCGTGATCGCCTTGACGGTCGGCGACCGCGCCCTCCCGGCCCGCTCGGCCATGTCGTTCATCGAGGCGGGCCAGACGACGATCATTGGGTTCTTCTCCCCGAACGGCTTCCGGACCATCCGGCCGGGGGCCCGGGTCATGCTGGTGTTCGACACCACGCCCGGGTGGCTCTACGAGGCGAGGATCACCGAGATCCCGCGCGGCGTCGGCCAGGGGCAGATCGCGGCGTCCGGCATGCTCGCCCGAGTCGGGTCCATCGGTGGCGCCGACGCCTACCCGGCCGTGATGTCGGTGCCGCCCGACGTCGATCCCGAACTGCTGCGCCTCGGCGTGCCGGGCAAGGCGACCGTGGTCGCTGAGGACGCGGGCGTGATCGGGATGATTGCTTGGGTCCTTCTCTGGGTCGGTGCGTATCTCGCCTACCTGTGACGACGGCGCGTAGCCGGTGCCGGCCACTCCAACGCGACGTGCCCAGGAGTGCACGTCCATACGGAACGGAGAATATCATGATTATCTCGACGCCACGCATCATCAGAGCCTGCTCGACTGGAAGCCGTGAACCGGAAGGACGTGCTCCGATGCTGACGAAACGCGCCTTGCTTTGCTCTGCCGCGATGGCCGCACTCGCCGCCACGATGGCGACGTCCACCCTGGCCATGGCGCAGGACAAGGCAGAATGGCCCAACATCCTAGAGGCCAAGGACATCGCCGAGGAAGGCTTCATCTACGGCCTGCCGCTCGTGATGAATTATGCCGTCATGCAAGAGTTCGCCGTGGACCGGAACTCGGGGCAGTTCAAGGCGCCGTTCAACGAGATCAACAACATGCACCATGTCGCCACTCCGGCGGACACGGCGGTCGTCACGCCCAACAGCGACACGCCATACTCCATCCTGTGGCTGGACCTGCGTGCCGAGCCGATGGTGATCTCCGTGCCGGCGGTGGCGAAGGAGCGCTATTATTCGGTGCAGTTGATCGACGGCAATACCTACAACTTCGGCTACATTGGCAGCCGCGCCACGGGAAATGATCCGGGCTCCTATCTCGTGGTCGGACCCGGCTGGAAAGGCGAGAAGCCCACCGGCATCAAGCAGGTCTTCTCCTCGACCACCCCGTTCGTGTTCGCCAACTTCCGGACCCAGCTCATCAACGTCGAGGACATGCCGAACGTGGAGAAGGTGCAGGCCGGCTACAACGTGCAGCCACTGTCGACCTTCCTCAAGCAACCCGCACCTCCGGCTTCGCCAAGGATCGACTTCCTGCCGGCCACGACGCAGGGCATCAAGGACAACTTCTTCGACTATCTCGATGCCGCCCTCAAGTTCGTGCCGCCCACGGAAGAGGACAGGGCCATCCGTGCCAGGCTCGAACGCATCGGTGTGGGCCCGGGCAGATCATTCGAGTTCAAGGATCTTCCGATTGCCCACAAACTGGAAATCGGCCTCGGCATGAAGGAGGGCGACGACAAGGTGGCCAAGTTCGCGGCCAGCGGAAACAAGATCATCAACGGCTGGAGCGTCGGTTCGTTCTTTGGCGACCGCGCCTTTTACAAGGGCGATTGGCTCAAGCGTGCCGCCGCCGCCAAGGCGGGTCTCTACGGGAACGATGCCGTGGAAGCCATGTATCCCTTTACCCGCACGAATGCGACAGGCGAGACACTCGACGCCAGCAAGCACAACTACACGATCACCTTTTCCGCCGGGCAACTCCCACCGGTGAACTCCTTCTGGTCGGTGACGATGTATGACGGCAAAAGCCAGTTCCTGGTCAAGAACCCGATCAATCGCTACCTCATCAACTCGCCGATGTTGCCGGGCATGAAGAAGAACGAGGATGGTTCGCTCACCTTCCATATTCAGAAGGACAGCCCCGGCGCGGACAAGGAGGCCAATTGGCTGCCTGCGCCCAACGGCACGATCTACCTCGTGATGCGCCTGTACTGGCCGAAGAGCGAGGCGCCTTCCATCCTGCCGCCCGGCGAAGGGACGTGGCAGCCGCCCGGTATCGTGGCGCAATAACTATCCCCCGAATCCATAACGCGTGGCGCCAGATGAGGTGCCCGCGGCCTGAACCGCTCTGAAGGATCAATAGCCATGAAACGCTCCCTGAAACTGGCCGGCCCTGCGGCGATCGCCGCACGCAGGGCAAGACTGCTTTGCGCCACCGCCGCGGTGGTACTTGCAGGCCTGGGCACCGCTTCCGCCGATACGGCGCCGAAGATGAAAATGACGACGCCGATACCGGATTCGATCGTCACGCCGGAGAGTGTCGACACCAGGCTTGGCAAGCTGAACTTTTTCGATGGCTTCCCCGATGACGCGACTTCGGAGAAGATCTACGACAACCTCGATTTCATGCGTGGCGTCGATGCCTTTCTCAATGCCATGCCCGGTGCGTCCGTCGAAGCCCTGCGGGTTGGCCTGGCCAGCCAGGGCGCCGACAACAACCAGACCATCCTGATCTTCGACAACCTCATGGACTCGCGTTCGCTGTTCCTCACGGGCAACACCGAAAGCATCTACAACCTGATGTGGCTGGACACGAAGGCTGGCCCGCTGGTTATCGAGACACCACCCAATATCCTGGGCATGATCGACAGCCACTGGTTCGAATATGTCGGCGATGTCGGCAATGCCGGCCCGGACAGGGGCAAGGGCGGGAAGTACCTGCTTTTGCCGCCGGGTTACCAGGGCGAGATACCGGAAGGCTATTTCGTGCTTCGAACCTCGACTTACGGAAACCTCTTCTTCTGGCGTGGCTTTCTCGAGAACGGCAGCACCGCAACCGCGATCGACAACACCAGGAAGTTCGCCAGGGTGTATCGCCTTTCGGAAGTCGGCAATCCGCCGCCGATGAAGATCGTCAACGTCTCGGGCAAGGAGTTCAACACCATTCATGCCAATGATTTCCATTTCTACGAGGAAGTGAACAACATCGTCCAATCCGAGCCTAACGAGGCCTATCACCCGGAAGTGCTGGGACAGCTCGCCGCCATCGGCATCGTGAAAGGCAAACCCTTCGCGCCCGACGATCGGATGAAGAAGATCCTCACTGAAGCCGTGGCCGTCGGCAATGCGACGGCGCGCACCATCACCTTCAAGACGCGCATGAAGGACGCCTATTATTATCCGGACAGTGCCTGGTTCACGGGCTTCGTCGGCGGCAGCTACGAGTTCCTCTTGCAGCCCGGCGTTCGCAATCTGGATGCCCGTGTCCTGTTCCACTACTACGCGACGGGCGTCACGCCGGCCATGGCGATAAAGCGCGTCGGCATCGGTTCGCAATATGCCGGCGCCACGACCGACAAGGATGGTAAGCCGTTCGACGGCAGCAAGACCTATAAGGTGCATCTGCCGCCAAACATTCCGGCAAAGGACTTCTGGTCCTTCGTTGTGTATGACAACCAGACGCGTTCGATGCTCCAGACGGACCAGCAATTCCCCAGCATCGGCAGCGACAGGAAAGACATCGTGATCAACGCCGACTCCTCGGTCGATGTCTGGTTCGGCCCGACGGCGCCGGCAGGCCATGAGGCCAACTGGGTCCAGACGGTGCCCGGCAAGGGCTGGAACGTCCTCCTTCGCCTCTATGCTCCGCTGGAACCATGGTTTGACAAGACCTGGAAGCCCGGCGAGATCGAACTGGTGAAGTAGGGGACGCCAATGACAACCCCTTCGCGGCGATCCGGGGTTTCGGCTCCGGAGCAAGCCGGATCGATTCCGCGGGGGAACGCTGCCAGCGAGGCAGCGATCGAGGTGCTGCCGTCGATCGTTGCCTTGACGACCGACGCAGCCTCGGCTGCTATGGGGTGGCCGGCGGGGGCACAAGATCAGCAATCCAAAGGGGGAGCGATGCGGTACCTTACGCACTGCCTGTCGTCCGGCGTCATCGTCCCGCTCGGCCTTCTCGCCGGAGGCACGAACGGCCCTCTTGCGGCGGACTTGGGGCCAACGCCTCCCGCTCCCGTGATCGAGGCTCCCGCCGTGCCCGGGTGGACGTACCGCGTGACGCCGTACGGCTGGCTCACCTCGATGAAGGGTACCCAGACCGTACGCGGGCGTTCCACGAAGGTCGATGCCAGCTTCATCGACATTGTCGAGAAGAGCGACACGCCTACTCCGACCTGAAGAAATCCGAGATGGAGCTGCTTGCGGTCGACCAGAAGACTCATCGCGTGATTGCCGCTGAGACGGCCCCGAAGGCTGAGGTGCCTCTCTCGGTGGAGGATGTGGAGGCCGCGGCCAGCCGCACGACCATCTATTTTGCTGAGGATGCTTTGCGGCATGGCTTCATCGAGGCAATCGTTACCCCGACCATGCCGATCCAAGATATCTTCTACCTGACAGACCATTATTTGGCTGGATTGCCGGATTGAGGGACAGCGCCGCTCATAATGCTTGTAGGGCCCATGCCGGATGGGAAGCGAAAGCTGATTGAAACCGATAATTCTATCCAACGGGAGTGCGCGAAAGCAGACGTAACGCCGTTATAAGTTTCGCAGGGAACAGTCCCCAGGCTAGGAGAGCGGCCACATGAGCAGGATGAGTGGCACGCCCAGCAGCACGACGATAACCGACAGCGGCAGCCCCAACTTCCAATAGTCGCCAAACCGGTATCCGCCTGGCCCCATCACCAGCGTGTTGCATTGATGCCCGATCGGCGTAAGAAAATCGCAGGCTGCACCGACCGCGACCGCCATGAGAAACGCGTCGGGGTTGTAGCCAAGTCGCCCAGCAAAGGTTGCCGCAATGGGAGCCATCACCAGCACCGTCGCTGCATTGTTCAGGAACGGCGTCACGGCCATGGCAACCACCATGATCAGCGCTAAGGAGCCGTAGGATGGGAGCGTGCTGGCCAGCTGCGACAGCCATTCGGCGAGGAGATCGGCGCCTCCCGTCGTGCGGATCGCTTCACTGACCGGGATGAGAGCCCCCAGCATCACCAGAATGGGCCAGTCGACAGCTTCGTAAGCCTCGCGCAGCGAGAGCGCCCCGAGCAGGACGATCAGGACGGCGGCGGTGAAGAAGGTGGTAGCGACGGGCAGCACTCCGACAGCCGTGAGCACCATGGCGCAGCCCAGGATCACTACGGGAGGGAGGCCCTGCCGCACATTGCCCAGCCGGATCTCTCGTTCGGCCAGCGGCAGGCAACCGAGTTCCTTGAGCTTGTCGGGGAGCCGCGTGAGATCGCCCTTCAGCACCAGGACGTCGCCAGTCTGCAAGGTGATATCGCGCAGGCGCTCGGTGAACCGCACACCGCTGCGGCTGACCGCCAGCAGGTTAATGTTGAAGCGCTCGTGCAAGGCCAAGCGCCTGGCACTCTGCCCGATCAACATTGAGGTCGGCCCGATGACGGCCTCGATCCCACCTGTCTCCTCGTCCGCGTCCTGGCCTTCGGTCGGACGGCTCGCGCCTTCGAGTTCCAGATGGGCGCGGGCAACACCCCGTTCGAGTGCTTCAGGGTCTCCTTCCAGAAGGACAATGTCGCCCTCGCGAAGCACGGCATCCGGCAGCGGCATCATCCGTTTGGTCTGTTTCCGGACGATGCCTGTCACCAGAACCTCGTTGTCACATAGCTTGGCCAGATCGCCGACGGTGTGCCCGATGACCGGCGAGTTTGTGGTAACCCGTGCCTCGGTCATGTAGTCGGTGAGATCGATGGCCTCGTCCATGCTTGCGGCAGCTTTGCGACCGCCGGGCAGAAGCCGGTAGCCAAAGGCCAGGAACGCGACGCCAGACACCGCCAAACCGAGGCCGACCGGGGTGAAGTCGAACATGCCGAAAGGCTGCCCCGTCAATTCCTCGCGCACGCGGGAGACGATGATGTTGGGTGAGGTGCCGACGAGGGTGATCAGGCCACCGAGCAGCGAGCCGAAGGCCATCGGCATGAGAAAGTACGACGGTGAGGCATGGGAGCGACGCGCCAACTGGAAGGCGACCGGGATCATCATCGCCAGCGCGCCGATGTTCTTGACGAAGGCGGACAGGACCGTGACCACTGTCACAAGGATCACGATCTGGCCCTGCACGGATGTGATGTACGGCGAAACCCGATGGAGGGCCGCCTCCAGCACGCCGGAGCGCTCGACCGCCGTACTGACGACCAGCGCGCTCGCGACAATGATGACGATGTCGTCCGCGAAGCCGGAGAAGGCTTCCTTATGCGGCACGATGCCGGTGTAAACCGCGGCCAGGAGGGCCAGGACGGCAACGAGATCGTATCGCAGGCGCCCCCATACGAACAGGCCCATCATTCCAGCCAGGATGGTGAAGGCGAGGGTCTGATCCAGCGTCATCGGTTCCGCCTTGGCTGGGGAAGTGTGGTGATAACGCGGAACGTCCTGATCGGATTGATCATGGTGCTCTGTTTACCTGGCTAGAGGGGGCAACTCCCGTCGAAGCCCTTACTGGCTTTGGAGCCATGTCCTCACCTCACCTGTTGTTCGTGTCGAATCTTCAAATCTCAGACAGCTCCAAAACCGGGGAACAAAGCTATGTTCAAGCTCAGCAGGTTGAGGCTCCGTTCAGTCTGGGTGCTCCCTGCGGCCGCGCTGTTGTTCTTTGCGCTCGCCTCCACTTATAACTTGAGCGGTGACACCATCTCCTCGCCGATTGGGATGCTTTTTGCCGCCGCACTGATCCCTCTCCTGATCGGCACCGTGTTCGCGGCCGTCCACCATGCCGAGGTCATCGCGCGCCGCACGGGAGAGCCCTACGGCACCCTGGTCCTCACCGTTGCCGTCACCGTGATCGAGGTTGCACTCATCGCCTCCATCATGCTGAGCAGCGACAGCAGCCCGGTGCTTGCTCGTGACACAGTGTTTTCGGTGATCATGATCGTTACCAATGGACTCGTCGGCTTATGCATCCTGCTCGGCGGGCTGCGTTATCGTGAACAAGGCTTTCGGGTGACGGGCGCAAGTGCCTACCTCGTCGTTCTGATCGTGCTAGCGACCCTCACCCTCGTTCTGCCGAATTACACGCAGGCACGCCTCGGGCCGTTCTATTCGCCCAGCCAACTCATCTTCGTGACCCTGATCACCCTGGCTCTCTATGGCGTGTTCCTCTACATCCAGACTGTGCGGGACAGGGATTACTTCCTTGTGCTCGACACAGAGGGTCTGGGCGCGAGCTCGGAGATGCCTCTAAACCGCTCAGTTCTGGTGAGCGCGGCTCTGCTCGTCCTCTCGCTAAGCGCCGTCATCCTGCTCTCGAAGATGTTCGCTGCTGTCGTGCAGGCGGGTACGACACTCCTCGGCGCTCCCGAAGCTGTCACAGGGGTCGTTGTGGCGCTGCTGGTTCTGCTGCCGGAGAGCGTCGCGGCGGTTCGGGCGGCACAGGCAAATCAGCTGCAGAAAAGCCTCAATCTGGCTCTCGGCTCGTCACTGGCCACCATCAGCCTGACGATTCCCGCGGTTGTGGCGGTCAACCTCACGCTCCAGAAGGACCTCGTGTTGGGGCTCGATGGCGAGGACACCGTGCTGCTCATGCTCACGGCTGTCGCGAGCCTTCTCACCTTCGGGACCGGGCGGACCAACATTCTCTACGGCTTCGTCCATCTCGTGATCTTTGCGACGTTCCTGTTCCTCGTGTTCGTCCCTTAGAGGAAGACGTCGCTCAGGATTAGTGCTCGTCCACGTCTGATCAGGGGACGGGATTTCCCCGTCTCCATAGCCCCGCCGGCCGTTAAGCTTAACCTTCGAAGCCAGCGTGGGTTGCCCTTCCAGGCGCCTCACTGCTTTCCGGATGGCATTGACAAAATCCTGAGCGGTTTCGAGGAAACCTTTGTGCATACCGGCCTCACTGTCTTCGCCCCAGCTACCCTGAGGCGGTTGATCCGCTCAGTCTAGGATCCAGCGCTTCCGAGAACATCATAGTCAGGACGGGCTGATTGGCTCTGTCCATGATCTCGATGTGCCAGCCGCGCCGATCCTCGCCCTTTTGACCCCCTTCTGCGATCATGTCGCGAGCCTTAGCGGTGGCAGCAACTCGCATAGCCTGAAGGTCAGAATACACCTCGCCTTCGGGATCCTCGATCACACCGCCTTCAGTCCGGACGTTGAAGTAGTAGAGAACCGGCCCTCCCTAGGATGGAGGATGCGGCTTCCGCGAACGGTGAGATCGGGGCGCACCGCCCTCATCATTCCATCGTTTGAGATCCTGTCGCTGGCTTGGCTTCTTAGGATCTTTGCTTATGATCGCAATATAGGGCAACGAGCCGGCTTTTTGATATCCATCTCTCGCATGAGGCGATCAATGGACAATAACTCGTCCTCTCCATCGACGGCCGGCCAAGCGCGATCATTACCTGCAACGACGTGCCTATCGTCCAGAGCCGAGGCCCCCCAGACACTTCACGCCTGCCTCAGCAGCCTGTGCAGATGCCTCTCGTGAGTATCTTCATCTTACGATCCCAAATACGTTCCTGCGCCTCGGCCTTGGCCCGGGCAGCTCTTGCCATCGTGGCGGATTCCTCGGCCGTATATGACCTTGACGATGACACTTTTGGGGGCGTTGCGCCCGGGGCAGCTCTGCTTTCAGCCGAGATAGAATGCGGCACCATGAACAGGGCAAGCACGGCTGTTGCTATCATGATCCGCATGGACGCTCCTTGAGGAGCGTATTGGCAGCTCCAGGCTTTTATATAGTGAGCCCAATTCAGTTCCCAACAGAAAGTCTCACTACCTCCAAAGTGATGCCCGGAGCGATTCACGCTTCTTCCGTTGTTTGTCACCGCATCTCTCGCCAGTCGAGAGGGAGACGCTCTGCCCTTGCGCCAGACCGTGAGGCTCCCGGATACACAGCCGCGGACAACGCTCCTCAATCGGCCACTGTCCTGGGCAAGGTTGTCACTGGGTGTCAATTCAGGGACAGGCTTCCATGCGCTTATCTGCGATTTTCCTTCTCGTCACTCTCGCTTGGTCAGGTGTCGCTCATGCTCAGAGCACCCCGCCAGCCTCAAGTGCACCCAAGTTCATTACGAATAGCAATAGTGCCCTTCTGAGTTCACGGCTGATCGGCCTGGACGTCCAAAGCGCCAGCGGGAAAGAGATGGGCAAGATTGAGGACGTTGTTTTCGAGGGCGGCCAGATCATCGGAGTTGTGCTATCCGTCGGCGAGCTCCTGGGCAGCAGCCAGCGCTATGTGGCTGTGGACCCATCCGCGATCTCGATCCGGTACACAGAAGGCGAGAATAAATGGCAGGCGACCATGAACACGGATCTTGAGCAGCTGAAATCGGCCCCGGAGTTCCACTACGAAGGCAAGTGGAAGCGCTGACCTCCTCGCCGACGTTGTGGCACCTTCCTACACCACGGGAACGCACCAGGTTTTGACACACGTCTATTGTGGTAGCTCCATTGCCCAACCCATGCGGATTGCAGATGATCCGGATGATCAGTCCACGCGCGATGATCTCGCGTGCGGTGCAACCTTCAGGACTCTGACTTTGCGGAGTTAACCTGTGACATCGGGAAGCGGATGACATGGCCGTTCAGCCGCATCGTCCCCACGCCGGGATCTTCCTGCAACTGGGATTCCCCGGACGACCCGGTCATAGCTCTGGTCGGCGCTCCAGATCTGATACTGGGGCTCCCGGTTTCCGCGAGGGACCAAGTAGACAATCTTGTAGCCGCTCCTCCAAGCATCCTTGGGTGCAAATCCTCAACATAACTGACGGGCAGACCTACAGCATAGCGGTGTGGTCTCATGGTGAGCTCCTCATTGGGAGACTTTCGAAAACAATCGTTTGCATCGTCTGTCACCATGACCAGCCGGCACGATGGTGAGGTCCATGGCGACTGAGGCTCCGGTGAGAGCGGCGCTCAACGTGAGGACCCGCGGATCATTGCTCCAGAGCACTCGAGATTTGTTGAACATCTCCTCCATCATCTCAGTGAATGGGGCGTTTTCCCGGCCCCTTCCAAATGCCCATCTTGTACACAACAAGGCAACCGGCGATCAGCAACACGGAGAAAAATGTCTGGCTTAACATTGCGGAGTTCCTCCGATAGTCAGGCCGACTGCTAGGTAAAAGCGCCTAGTCATCAAGCGGGCCATGAATCAAGCAGTATACGCCTTTGTAAAAACATTAGATACATCAACCACATATTCTACGTTTTATTTATTGGGGTGGATGTAATTCTCTTTTAGCCCTCTATATTAGGTCTCTATATTAGGTAATGTAGGCTCGTTATTCGTGGCTCTTTATATTTCAGGCCAAGGTTGACCTGAGAGGATGTGCTCGGCGAATAGGCTCTCCACGTGCCTGAGCAAAAGGCCCTCCGCGCGCAAGGGCATGACGTGAGACGCCAGCAAACGCGACCGTTGGGATGACGCCTTGCCGTTAACCCCAGCAATCGTTCCGGGTCACAGGAGGCCATGATGGCCAAGCGACAAAAGCGCAGCAATCGGGAGATCCGAAAGCCCAAGGCAAAGAAGCAGCCGGTAGCTGAGGCGACGCCAGTCGTGATGCCGAGAGGAATGCTGTCCCCGATTAGCCTGCCCAAAAAATGGTGAGGTACACATCATGACAATCCGAACCACTGAGACAACTGTCACTTTCACGCACCCGTTCACGTTGACCTCTCTCGACCGCCCCCAGCCAGCAGGAACCTATCGGCTTGTGACAGATGAGGAAGAGGTCCTCGGCCTTTCATTCCTAGCCTTCCAACGCACAGCCACGATGCTGCACATCCCGGCGATCTCGTCCTCAGGTAGCCCAACTCAGGTTTTCCATGTCGACTCGGCAGAACTCGCGGCCGCCCTGGAGGCTGATGGACAAGCGCAGCCCCAGACTCGATAGCTCACAGAGGTTCGTTATGCACTATCTCGGCAGGCTCTCTGGAACTGGCGTACTGCAGTGCAATGGCGAGCACATCGCACGGGCATCCTATGATTTTGATGGCTTCGTCACAAAGTCGCTCGCTATCACATGTTGCGGCGAGATCCAGCTATCTGCCGCCATTCTCAAGGATGTGTTCGGCCGCAGGGACGTACAGCTCCTCACGGACGATGGCCGCCTCCTCGATCTCAGGTTCTCTGAGAAAGCGCTGCGTTCGGCACGCGACGTTGCTCACGTCGACGTCGCAGGCGAGCTGCCGGCAACACCGCAGAGCTGGCGCAACTGACCACCCGACCAACGCTAAGCCGATGAGGTTCGCGGGGATCATCAATCAGCGATGCGATCAGACGGACAAGCTCCTGATGCTCAGGGCCATGGCCACTGCGGTTGAAGAACGAGCCAAGTTCAATCTCGGCATTCTTCCTTCCCGAAGCGGCGGTTGGCTCATGCATGATGAACACCCACAGTTCTGTCTTTGAAATCCATCGGAAAATTGCAAGTTTTGCCTAACTCAAATAAGACGACACACAGCACTTGTTATTAGTTTGGGAAAGATCTATATAGTCTTTATCGGATTTTGGCCGGACAATCGGGTCGTTTCGCTTTTGACACTGTCAGGCGCACGTTCGGACTTTCTTACCATTACATCGACGAACCGAGTTGAGGTCGCGCTTTGCGCGTGCCTTTCCTCACGTGCATCGACAGCAATCGCGAAAGGCTACCCCCATGATCATGGGCACAGTAAAGTTCTACAACGACATGAAGGGCTTCGGCTTCATCCAGCCGAACGATGGCAGCAAGGACGTGTTCGTTCATGCCACCGCCCTTGAGCGCGCCGGCATGCGCAATCTGGTTGAAGGCCAGAAGGTCTCCTTCGACACGGCGGAAGACCGCCGCTCCGGCAAGATCGCTGTCAACAACATCGAGACGGCGTAATCGCTGATGACCGGCTCAGGACAGACACCTGTCCGCTCGGTCTTGAAGCCGCTCCCGTGTGGCGCGGCTTTTTTTGCGTCCACAATCGCCCGGCAGCAATCAGACTCCAGGAGCAATGAATGTCTCACAAGTTTCAACTGCGTCAGCTCGTCCGCATCACCCATCCGAACTTCTCGGACAAGCGCGCAACGACAAGCGGCATCTACGAGGTGACCCGCCTTATGCCGGCCGATCAGACCGGCGAGGTCTCCTATCGCGTCAAGTCGTCCGGCTTCGGCGAGCGTGCCGTGCGCGAGAGCGAGATTGCGGCACAGACATGAACCAATTGACCAGAGCAGACGCCTTCTTTCGTGGGTCGCAGGTCTACGATCCTGTTGCCCTGCTGCGCCAGGATGATGAGACCGTCTACGTCGCCCGCGTCGGCCGGAAGGCGTCACGCCAGTTTATGATCCTCACGCCAATGGGTGAGCCTGCGTGGCCGCATGAGCCGCTCAGCAGCCTTTCCGACGTCGCCTGGGCCCTTCGAGCCCACGAGTGGCAGCTCGTTGCGCCTGAGCCGATGGGCGAGAGCACTCGACAAGCCGGAATGTTGGCGCGACTGCTCACAGAGCGAGCCTGACAACGATCGGTGCGGAGGTGAATGCATGGATGAGGTCAAATCGCTCGCAACGGGCTCACCTCTCAACCCGCAGGAGAAGGCTCACCATGGTTGATCAACCAACCAATCTCGATGAGCATCGCGGTATGGCGGCGCAGAAAGCTACCGACCTGCGACGCCTGCGGTCCGAGGTCGAAGCCGATCAGGCAGCCCTCCACGCAAGACAAGCGGAACTCGAAGATCTGCTTGCGGCCGCGCCCGCCGCCGACTGGCCGGAGGCTGTCGAGAAGGCACGCTATCTGTTGGGTCTGCTTGCGCGGAATTTGGACGCAGCCGATCTGCGTCGCCGCAGGCTGATCGACCGGGTGATGGCCGACTTCGATCATCTGCTCGACACGTCACCCCACGACTGAGACGATTTCCCGAAGCCCCAACTGACAACGGAGACAATCGATGGCCAGAGGCGAAAAGCGTGGCAACCGCGAAGCAAAGAAGCCGAAGCAGGACAAGCCCAAGAACCCGATCCCGGCCTCTCCCTTTGTGAGCCACGGCAAGGGCAGCGTTCCGGCGAAACCGCTTGGCGGCAAGCGGGCATCGTAGCTTGACCGCGATGGGAGCGACATCAATTGAGGCCTGACCCGCCCCCCGCTGACACCCTTCAGGGCCACGCCGAAGAGCGGGTGAGTGCCTTCCAGCGCGGCGGCGGCCCGTTCGTCGCCGCGGTCGAGGCCACCCGCATGCCCATGGTGGTCACCGACCCCACGGTTGACGACAATCCCATCGTCTACGTGAACCAATCTTTCATCGACCTGTTCGGGTACTCCCGCGAGGAGGTCCTGGGCCAGAACTATTTCTTTCTCACCGGCCCCGACACCGATCCTGAGGTGGAGCGGCTCATCCGGGCCGCCATGATCGTGGACGAGCCTCTCAACCTTGAGGTTCGGCTTCGGACCAAAAGCGGCCAGGAGGTCTGGGCGGCCCAGTTCGTCAGCCCCGTTCACGATGACCATGGCCGCGTGATCCAGCACTTCGCATCGTTCTGGGACATCACCCGGCGCGTCAGGGCCGAGCGCCGCACCCGGCGCCTGAACGAGGTGCTGGAGAGCCGGGTCAAGGAACGGACCCAGGAACTCCAGACCGAATTGGATCGCCGGCATGCCCTGGAAGGTGTCCTGACGGAGAGCATCCGGGAGAAGGACAAGCTTCTCGGCCAAAGGAGCGTGTTGCTGCACGAGGTGAACCACCGCGCCAAGAACAGCATCGCCATGGCCATTTCGATGCTGCGCCTTCAGATGGCGCGCCAGGGCAATCCCGGCGTCTCAGAGGCATTGGAGAATGCCATCCAGCGGCTGGATCATCTGGCCCGCATTCACGAACTGCTCTACAGGCAGGACAGCAACGACGTGCAGTCGGTGGACATGGCTGCCTATCTGACGGAGCTCTGCCGGAACTTCGATCATCTCCAAAGCCCTGACGACCTTCGCATCGAACTCACGAGCGATGCCGACGACATCACGTTGGATGTTGACCGGGCCATCAACGTGGCCCTGATTGCCGGCGAGGCGATCACCAATGCTCTCAAGCATGCCTTTCCCGACAAGCGACGAGGTGCTGTTCGCGTCGGGCTGCATCAGGAAGGAGATGAAGTGCTCCTTTCCATCGAGGACAACGGCGTAGGCCTTTCTGCCACTCCGCGCGCAGGGTCCATGGGCCTGCGCCTGATCGAGGGCATGGCCCGCAGTCTCAATGGCACGCTCACCATTGAGGGCGACCGCAGGACGCGGATTGCCGTGTGGTTTCCAGCGGCCCTCACATCGTAGGTCAATCTGTCCCTGACCCATTGTCACGGGTTCGGTGCGGAGAGGGAATATCGCCGTCGCCGTAGCCACGCCGGCCGTCGAGCTTGACCTTCGGAGGCGGCTGAGGATTCTCTTCCAGCATCCTCACGGTTTTCCAGACTGAGTTCACAAGCCTTTGGGTGAGGCTGAGAGGGTTCTTGCTCATACTTGGCTCCCTTGCCGACCTAAGGCCATGCTGCGACTGTTGCTACATCGCAGCTAACCCGATGCTCTGGGGTCGCGAATGTCCACGAATGCCACCGTCATCACCAGTTTATTGGCTCTGTCCATGATTTCGACCTGCCAGCATTGTCGATCCTCGTCCTGCTGTTCACCTTCTACCGTCAGGTTGCGGGCCATGGCGACAGCAACGTCTCGTGCAGCCTGAAGGTCAGGATACCTGTTTCCTTCAGGGTCATCGACGAGGGCGCTCCCGGTTCGGATGTTGAAATAGTAGAGAGCTGTTTCCGTCTCAGATTGCGATGGAGGTGGCTCACTGAAGTGGTGGCCTGCTCGGGGCGCACCACCCTCATCATCCCACCTCGTGAGATCCTGGTGCTGGCTGGCCTGTTTCGGACCGGTGCGATGCTGGCGGGAACGATGGTCTGGTGATGCTAAGGCTGTTGCGGTCCGCATCGCATGATTGTTCAAGCGCCTCTTCCTGCTCCCATGCCCTGCCTGCAACTGGGACTCCCAGACAACCTGGTCATAGGTCTGATTATCGGTCCGGATCTGATACTGAGGCTCCCGGTTGCCGGCGGGAAGCAGGGCAACAATCTCGTATCCGCTGAGCCAGATCATATTGGGCGAATAGTCGGCGGCATAGCTGACATGCTGGCCGACGGCGTAGCGATGAGGTCTCATGACAGGATCCTTTCCTGCCCACCATATAGTGCGATGAACTACAGCATACTCCCTCATGTAAAACTTAGATACACAAACCCGATCTATTTGGATTTATTTATATCAGCGGCTGTAAACAGCCTCCTTCATCCCCATATGTAATCAAGATGAACTTTCAACCTCGGGCTTTCGCTATCGGCCAAGGTTGAGATCTGAGGACGATTGCGGAGGTTCTCAATGTGTTTGAACAGCCGCTTCATGTTTGATCTTCAGCACTATCAAGCCGGCGACGGTCCCGGACTGGCGCTTCACGCACTGCCGATGGCGCAGTCCAGGTGGGATTGGCTCACCATGGTCGAGATGATGGGGATCCGAACCACGTCGGAGCTTATCAAAAAGGTCGAGGAGAGCTACAGCCTCCCCCACGAGCAGGCGACCAGAGATGTTGAGTTCTGGGTTTTATCGCATCCGGATTGGGCGACCGTACCTCGCAGTTTGAACTGACAATCAGTGGAGATCATTTGATGGCAACCGAGTTTTACGTCGTTCGGCATCATGGCGCCTGGCGCATCCGGGTGAACGGCAAACACCACGGGGAGTATGGATCCCGTGTTTCGGCCATCAACGCTGCGGTCACAGAGGCCCAGTCTGCCGGGCCAGGAGCTAAGGTCTTCAGCACAGGCATTATCAGCCAATTCAGTGACGAGTGGCCGTCGAAAGACGGCACCAACTCGCTCTTACCATGACCACCACAGCTTGATCTTACGGGAGACGCAAATGAGTGAGCGGATCGGCCGCCTTTGTGACGAGTTGCGGATCAAGCTGCACGGCATGGATCGCCGGCTTGAGGCGCTCAAAGCGAATGGCGCGGCGACCTTCGACCAGTCTCAGGACGTCCTTGAAAGCAAACTCGACCGGGTCGAGCAGCGCATCTACGACAACCGAGTCACCGTTGAAGCTGCCAATATCAGGGTCAAGACATGGCTCGCGGAAAAAAAGATTGGCTCTGCGACAGGCCGAGACCTTTGGACAGAACGCCATCAAGCTCATCTGCTGGAAGCCCGCGCCGATGATGCCGAGGAGTACGCCGTTGCGGTCTTTGAGCTTGCGGCCGCAGCCGCCGATGAGGCCGCTCTGGCGGTCTTGCAGGCGATCCTTGCGCGAAACGATGCTGATGCGGCAGCTCTGCCAGAAGTAGAATTACAAAATCCATGAGCTCCCAGCTCCAGGAATGCTCCGGCTGTCTGGTTGGCATCCCGAGCCTCTACGTCGCTAGGAGAGCTGAGGTGGAAGATCAAGTCATCTCCAACGGGCACGCGGCCTATCGGTTTCTCTAGCAAGGTGGTGTGCCAGCAATGTTTATCATCGAGTTCTTTCGGATCCGGGAAAAGGACCAGGCCCACGCTACTCTCGGCCGGGTTGAACATGACACCACCAATCTGGACGACGCAAAAGTAAGAGCCATGTCTCTCTTTGAGAGCTTAAACATGCCGCAAAAGCCGGATGCCCTGCGGGTCGTTGATGAAAATGGTGAAGAGGTGTTCGCCTGGAGCCCGGTGAGTCACAGGACCTGAGCCTGCAACAGCCGCCCTCCGGGTATGTCGTTCACCTCACTAGAGCCCAATGGGAGAATGGCGATGAGTAACGTCCATTACATGATCGTGGAGCACGAGGGCGGATGGGCCTACAAAGTAGGCGACGTGTTCTCGGAACGCTACGCCACCCATGATGAAGCACGTGAGGCTGCGGAGCGGGCTGCCGCTGGACAGATGCTTCCTGGCGCGACTGAGGATATCGAGTTCCAGGACGAAGCTGGCGTTTGGCACGAAGAAGTCTCCCTGGGCAAAGACCGGCCAGATACAGACGTCACCGGCTGAGAACTGTCCACTCGTCTCAGCTTGGCGGCGCACAGGATCCAGACCGACGAGACAGCCACAGGCCAGGTCCTTGAGGGGCTCGCCATGGGAGACTTTGTACGGTTCAGAACAAAAGGCATTCTGGGCCGTTGCCTCCTGTCGCCGCTATGAAGCCATTCGAGCGCCGGCGACTGAAAGATTCGTCTGCTCCCGCCTGTAAGAGGAACACCCCAGAATGCCAAACCACTACAGTGAGCGATGGGAAGGTCCTATCAGAGGTCTTCGCTTGCCTCTTGCGGCCTGGAACAGCCTGCATGATGAAG
>JAESFT010000450.1_pt1 | contig 25431 bp, 25 predicted proteins | sample 9269451 | NCBI WGS metagenome assembly JAESFT01 (sample SAMN14502557, study PRJNA617106) | algae metagenome | isolation source: Scytonema hyalinum WJT4-NPBG1 and co-occurring heterotrophs from well... | place: USA: Mojave Desert, Joshua Tree National Park, California | collected 2006-05-25
CCTTTTCTCGAGAGAGACGAGGAGCATCAACTTGCCGTGCGCTGGAAAGAGAACCGCGATGAAGCGGCGCTTCATCAACTGACCGCTGCTCACATGCGCCTCGTCATCGCGCTGGCAGCTCGCTTCCGTCATTACGGCCTGCCCATGGCCGATCTCGTTCAGGAAGGCCATGTGGGTCTTCTCGAAGCGGCTGCCCGGTTCGAGCCTGAGCGCGAGGTTCGCTTCTCAACCTATGCGACTTGGTGGATCCGTGCCTCCGTGCAAGATTACATCCTTCGCAATTGGTCAATCGTTCGCGGTGGAACGAGTTCCGCCCAGAAGGCACTTTTCTTCAATCTTCGCCGCCTGCGCGCCCGCCTGACCCGCGGCGGCGAGGAGCGCATCTCCGCCGATGTGCATGCGAAGATCGCCGAGGCGATCGGGGTTTCCAAGGCCGATGTCGCGCTCATGGACGCCCGCCTCTCGGCACCCGATACGTCCCTCAACGCGCCGGTTCTGGACGCCGACCCGTCCAATTCGGCAGAGCGTGTCGAGTTCCTCGTCGACAACAGCCCCCTGCCGGACGAGAGCGTCAGCGACGTGATCGACACCGAGCGCCGCGTGCGCTGGCTGCAGCAGGCGCTCGAGGTTCTCAACGAGCGCGAGTTGCGGATCCTGCGGGCCCGCCGTCTCGACGACGAGCAGGTGACCCTGGAGTTTCTGGGCGACAGGCTCGGGATCTCAAAGGAACGCGTTCGCCAGATCGAGAACCGGGCATTGGAAAAGCTCAAGCGAGCCCTGGTGGAAAAATATCCCCAGGCGTCCGGCGCCTTCGTGTAGGACGCCTCAATCCCTGAAGTGCATCGTGCGGCGAGGCGGTCACGGCCTCGCCGGCCCTTTTTCAGGGCGCGAAATTTCACTCCACGACGATTTTGTAGCGCTCGCCTGCCTTGAGGGCGTCATTCCTGTCGAGGCCGTTGAGGAGCAGGAACTTCTCGAGTGCCTTGTCGACCGGCATCCGGGCGGCCATGGCCTGCGCCGTGTCGCCCCGCTGGGCCGTGACGATCTGCAGCTTGAGCGGTCTGATCCGGCGCGCCTCGTCCGGCTGGACCTGCCGGACGCTGTTCAGGGTCTGCTGGAAGATCCCTTCCAGGTCCCCCCTGTTGCCCCGGGTCGCCATGATGAGCCGGTAGGTGGTGCTGCCGATCCGGATGGCCGAGAGACGGAAGGTCCATTCCTTGCCGTTGGACAGGGCGGTGACCACCGGCAGGCCGTTCACCGTTCCGGTTGTCAGGGTGCCGGGCTCCACCGTATCCGTCCAGGTGGAACGCAGCACATCCTCCAGGCTCTGCCCCTCAGGCGTGTCGGCGGCATCGAAGAGGAGGCGGCGCTCGCCGTCTCCTGACGCCCCCAGGACGGCCTGGGACGTGTTCTCCAGGGTGAAGCCCTCCGGCGCCTCGAAGGCGACGCCGAGCCGCGAATGGATGAAGCGGCGCCCCTTCACGACGCCGTCGGCCGGATCGTCCCCATAGGCGAGCCCGTCGAGAGCGGTCAGATAGGCAAGGCGTCCGGTTTCGCCGGTTCCCTGCATGCCCGTCCGCCGCGCGGCCTGCAGCGCCCGCGCCACCCGGTCGTCGGTGCGCGGGTGCGAGGCGTTTCGCTCCGCCGTCGAGGCGTCCGAACTCGTGCCCGAGCGCCCGAGGGCCGTGAGGAACCGGGGAGCCCCATAAGGATCGTAGCCGGCCCGGGCCAGAACCTTGACGCCCATCTGATCCGCCTCGAGCTCCTGTGCGCGCGAGAAGCTGGCCAGCGTCGAACGGGCCTGGCTTTGCGCCATGGCGGCCTCTTCGGCATCGTTCAGCACGTTCTCGGCCACGCGCTCGATCAGGTCGGAGCGGGCCTGCAGCTCGCTGCGCTGGGAGGCATGGCGAAGGGTGACGTGGGCGATCTCGTGGGAGAGAACGGCCGCCACCTCGGACGTATCGTTGGCGAGCGCCAGGAGCCCGCGGGTCACATAGAGACGGCCGTTTGGCAGGGCGAAAGCATTGATCACGGGCGAGTTGAGGATCGTCACCTGGAAGGCCTCGTCGGGCCTGTCGGTGGCCATGACCAGACGGTTCGTCACGTCGGTGAGGATCTGCTGGAGCTGAGGAGCCCGGCCTTCGCCGCCGAAGGCGCGCACGAGTCGCATATGGTCGCGGTCCCGATCCGGGCCGATCACCCGGGGAGCGTTGGCGGGCAGAGAGACGTCCCCGCCGAAGCCGGTGCATCCTGCCAGGAGGGTGCCGAGCATGATGATGCCGGCGACAACTCGGAAGCTACCTGTCTGACGTGTTGTGCTCATGCTCGTTCATCGTGGCAGGCGACCGCCTTCGAGACGCTCGATCATATCCGGTATGACAATGGAGAAGGCTGCCCCTTGCCAAGGCTGCAAAATGCCTCGGGCCCTGATCCGCTGACCCTTGAGCGCCTCGGCGCCCATGCCGCGGTCCGACATCTGTTTCCAGGTCTTCCTCGGGATGATGATCGTGAAGTCTTCTGCCCAGAGCCCCCCGAAGTTCAAATAGATGCGTTGCTTGCGCTCCCCGATGCTTCTGACGCGACCTTCGACCAGCACGAAGCTTCCGATTCGGTCCCGCAGAGGCTCGGATTGATTGACGTCCATGGGCTTATAGCGGTCATCGGCCCAAAGACCAAGGCGTCGTTCGCGGGCCGTGGCCTCAAGGGCGAGCAATTCCGGTTCGCAGAAGGTTTCATCCAGGCCCGCATCGGTGATCGCGAGCCCCGCCTCGATCAGGCCATGGCTCCAATCGAGCGGGGAGGCGCTGTCGGCAGACCGGATGCGGATGGAGATCCGGCTCCAGCGGTCGGGGCTGGCTGCGGCCCGGACGAGGACGGGCTGATCGATGCGTGCCTGCAGCCAAGCCAAAGCATTCTCCCGGTGGGGCGCCTCGCCCGGAAGCCGGATGCCCGCGAGCCTGGCCGTACGGCCCGAGGCCAGAACGAGGTCTCCTTCCGGGGAGAGGGCTTGCAGCCGATCAGGCTGCGCCTCAATCGTGCAGCCTGGTCTGTATCGTGCCGGCGAGACGGGCTGTGCCCAGCCGGCCGAGATCGTCAGGGCGATCCCGAGGCTGGCACTCAAGACACTGGGCAGGGTCGATCCCGTCATCGGACGGGATCATACCCATTTGGCGGGATGCGGCTACGCTTTAAGCGGGCCGATCAATGCTTTTCCTGTGCCGGGCTGTGCTGCTGCGGCTTGTGACCGCTCTGCCCCGCATTGTTGTGCTTGTTGTGGTCGCGGCTCTCCTGATGCGTCGCGCCGCCCTGCTTGCCGATGTCGGGCTTGCCACTGGCATCGGGGTGGGCCTGATCGCTCTCCGAACGACCTGCCACGCGGGTCTCGTTCGGATTGCTGCGATTGCCGGTGCTGCTCATGATTTCTTCTCTTGCTGGCGCTTCTGGGCGCCGTTGCCGTCCTTACCCTGCTGGTGCTGGGTCCCGCGCTCATTCGAACCGCCATGCCCTTCCTGGGGGATACCTTCGGGATTTGTGCGGGAGCCTGGGATGTTTTTCGTCATGGTGAAATCCTGACTGGTGTTCGTGCCGCGATGGAATGACGGCTGCCCGCAGGATCTCCGTGGATTGGGAGACAACTGCATGCCGGCGAGAACCGTTTTCCTGAGAGATCAATCGCAACGGGCCCAAATCGTTGCGGCCAAGATCGGCGGGTTTCTCACGGCCGGAAGCCAAAGGATTGGGATCTACCAGCGGATCACCACAACCCTCTGATTGCCATTGCCCAGCTCTACGGCTTCGGTGCCTTCCGCCTTCCGGTTCTGCGCCTTCGCATCCTCGATGATCTCGATCTCTTCCACGTGAGCGGCGAACGCCTCATCCACCTCGGCTACACAGAGCAGGGTATCGGGAGGAAGGTTCTCGACCCGTTTCAGAAAATCTCGAAGCGTCTGCGCCATGATATGCCTCCGGTTACCTTGCAACAAACCGGCCGGGCCATGCGGAGTTCCTTCGGTCGGGTCTCTGGATCCTCACGACGACCCGCCAGGGTTGCGAACAGGGCCGCAACCCTCTGGAATGACCCTGCCGACCATGCTAAACCCGGTCTTCCTAAGCGGTCCCGTAGCTCAGCAGGACAGAGCAGCGGTTTCCTAAACCGAAGGTCGGAAGTTCGAGTCTTCCCGGGATCGCCAGTATTCCCTACTCCCGTTCAGGCTCATCGTCCCATTCGCGCGACGGCGGCTTTTGCGTCGTCGAGATCCGGCGCATCGATGTGGCGGTAGCGGGCTTGGACCAAGCCGAAGAGGCCGAAGGCGAAAAGGCCGAGCGCGGTGAGCGCCAGGAGCACCCAGCCATAGGGTTGCTGCTGCAGGGCCTGGAGCGCACCGCCGAGGCCGTGCACCTGCAAGGATGAAGCACGAATGGCGGCGAGGATCAGGAAGCCGCCGATCAAGAGGAATACCACGCCGCGGGCCGCAAAACCCATACGGCCGAGGGTGACGATCCAGTCTCTCTTGTCGGCGGGCAGGGACAGGCGCTCCGCGACATTGCCGCGCCAGGCTTTCCAGATGAAAGCAAAGCCTGTCCAGAAGACGGCAAGGCCGACGAGGCCCACCAGCCATTGCCCGAAAGGCTGGCTCATGAGCCAAGCCGTCCAGTCCTGCGCCGCCTGATCCTCTCCGCCACCGCCGGAGCCGCGTCCGAGGGCAAGGTTCAGGGCGGAGATCGCAAGACCGGCATAGATGATGCCGCTGATCAGGTGGGCGCCCCGGACACCCCAGCCCTTCATGTCCGAGCCGCGGCGATCGGCATCAGTCAGGGACTCCAGAATGCGCCAGGCGCAGAAACCGAAGAGGCCGAGGGCGATCAGGATCAGCCAGAGCTTGCCGAAGGGCTGCGAGAGGAGCGTCTGCAGGGCGCTGCGGCTGCCTCCCGTCTGGCCGCCGGATCCGATGGCGGCCAGAAGGGCCAAGCCGCCGACGAGGCCATAGACCACGCCTCGTGCCCCATAGCCGAGACGGGCCAGAGTCTCGATGGGGTTATGGCTGATCGTGGTCATGGATGGCGGCTCCTTCTTTCATGAGTGAACCGCCAAGCCGTCGTCAGTGTTCCGTCCGAGTGAGGTGATCGGCCGATAAGGCGTCAGCGCCTCTCCATGTGCTGGATGAGGCTTGCCGCATCCTCGGCCAGAGGAGGTCCGGCGAGCAGCAGCAGTAGAAGCGCGAAGGGAAGCGAAAAGAGAAAGCCGACTTGGCTAAACCCGACCGCGCCCGTCACGCCACCGATGAAGAAAGACGTAAAGAGAAGGACGAGGAGGCGCAGCTTGCCACGGTCCGCCACGATCCGGTCCGGATTGTGCGGATTGCGATTCCAATATAGCAGCTTGCCCAGTTCAATTCCGATATCCGTCACGATGCCGGTCACATGGGTCGTGCGCATGCGCGAGCCCGAAATCTTCGTCACCGTGGCGTTCTGCAGGCCCATGATGAAGCACAGCAGGGGTACGGCAACCGCGACGAAGACGGGGGACGGATGGGCGAGCCAGCCCAGGATGCCGAACCCCAGAAGGAGGAAGGCTTCGAGCATCAGCGGCATGGCATAGCGACTGCCCAGATGATGGCGCCGGCCCCAGTTGATCAGCATCGCCGAGCAGGCCGCCCCGACGACGAACGGCAGGAAGGCCGCAAGGCCGAGGCCTGCGACCGCAAGGGAGCCCAGCGCCAGATTGTCGGCCATGGCGGAGACGATGCCGGACATGTGGGAGGTGTATTGGCCGACAGCCAGGAAACCCCCGGCATTGACGGCGCCTGCGACGAAGGTGAGGGCCATACCCAGGAGCGTGTCAGCCAGCCCGGTTCGTTCGAATCCCGCGATCGATTTCGCCGCCCGGATCGTGAAGTCACGATGCTCCGAATTCGTGGAATGAACGCTCATGAGGCGTGAGCCTAATGCCGATCCCCGAACGATCCAATAGGGCAAAAGACTGCCGGAAATCCATTTCCGGCAGTCTTCGTCATTATTGCGCGACGCCGGGTGATGCGGAGGCACGCCGTTCCATGGGCGGGATGCGGAGGGTCCTGAGGATCTCGGCCTCGCCGACGGAATCGGCCAGCGAAGAGCCGCCGACGAAGACCTGAATCGTGCCGGCCTCGACGAGATAGGTGCCGTCGTCGAGGTGGAATCCGAGGGATTCGACGGGTACCCGCAGGATCACCTGCTTCGTCTCTCCGGCTTTCAGCGCGATCTTCTCGAAAGCCTTCAGCTCGCGCAACGGACGGCTGCGGCTTGCCACCGGGTCGCGGGTGTAGAGCTGCACGACCTCCTGGCCGTCCCGGGCGCCCGTGTTCTTCACATTGACCGAGATCTCAAGGGTCTGGCCCTCATCGAGCTGCTTGCTCGCGAGCTTCGCCTCGGAATAGGTGAACTGCGTGTAGCTAAGGCCCCAGCCGAAGGGGTAGAGCGGTGTGATCGCCTCGTCGATGTACTTCACCGTAAATCGGTTGTCGGGCAGGGTGGGGCGTCCCGTGGGCAGCCGGTTGTAATAGAGCGGCAACTGTCCCGTGGCGCGCGGCCAGGTGACCGGCAGCTTGCCACTGGGATTCACATCGCCGAACAGCACATCAGCCACGGCCGGGCCGGCCTCCGTGCCCGGGTACCAGATCATCAGGATCGACGGAATGCGGTCTGCCACCGGACCCAGCACCTGAGGCCGTCCCCCCATGATGACGAGAGCCACAGGCTTGCCGGTCTTGGCGAGTTCCTCCAGCACCTCGATCTGCTTGCCGTTGAGTTCCAAATTGACCCGAGAAGCGGCCTCGCCGGACAGTTCCTGCGGCTCGCCGAAGACGGCGATCACGAACTCCGACTGACGGGCCGCCTCCAGGGCTGCCGGCAGGTCGTCCGTGTTGCGGCAGAACAGGTCGCAGGCCGGAGCATGGCGTACCGCGATTCCCGCGGCTTGGGCGCGCCGGCGGACACCTTCCAGAATCGTGACGCTGTCCTCCTTGTGACCGCGGGCGGCGTGGGGACCCATCTGGTCGTGAGGGGCATCGGCGAGCGGCCCGACAACGGCGATGGAGCGCACGCTCGACGGCACGGGCAATGCATTGTCCCGGTTCTGCAGCAGCACGAAGGTCTCGCGGGCGACCTCGCGGGCAACCCGGCGCGATTCCGGCGACGGGAAGGCGGAATCCAGGCGGGACGGATCGATGTCGGGCCGGTCGAACAGCCCCATGCGGAACTTGGTGCGCAGCACGCGCCGTACGGACTCGTCGATCACGCTCTCCGGCACCCGGCCTGCACGCACTTCGTCGGGCAGGTGCTTGATATAGAGCTGGCCCATCATGTCCATATCGACCCCGGCGAGGATCGCCTTGCGGGCGGCCTCGGCGCCGTCGGCCGCGATGCCGTGGTTGATGAGTTCGCCGATGCCGACCCAATCCGAGGTGACGAAGCCGTCGAAGCCCCATTGGGTGCGCAGCACGTCCGTCAGCAACCAGGGATTCGCCGTCGAGGGCTCGCCGTTCAGGGCGTTAAAGGCAGCCATGAAGCTCGCCGTGCCTGCCTCCACCGCGGCCCGGAACGGCGGCAGGTAGGTGTCGTACATCTCCGCGCGCGGGATATAGGTGGTGTCGTAGTCGCGCCCGCCCTGCGGCGCGCCGTAGCCTGCAAAGTGCTTGGCGGCGGCTGCGAGGCCGCCCTCCCGGAAGCCCTCCACGCGCGCCGCCGTAAGGGCGGCGCCAAGGGTGGGATCTTCGCCGAAGCCTTCCACGATGCGGCCCCAGCGGCTGTCGCGCGACAGGTCGGCCATGGGTGCGAAAGTCCAGTTCACGCCGATATAGGCCGCTTCCTTGGCGGCCCATTCGGAGGCCAGGCGCGAGACGCGCGGGCTGAACGCTGCAGCCTCGCCCAAGGGAAGCGGAAACTGGGTGCGGAAGCCGTGCAGGACGTCGAGTCCGAAGAGCGGCGGGATCTTAAGGCGGCTCTGGCGCGCCAGCGTCTGGGCGCGGGCTACATCCTGGGCGCTGTTGAAGTTCAGGAGCGCGCCGGCCCTCCCCTCGGAAATGTCCTCCCAGCGCAGTGGAGGGCCATGGGAGACAAGATTCAGCTGACCAACCTTCTCCTCCAAAGTCATCTGCCCGAGAAGCTCGTTCACGCGGCGCTCGACGGCTTGCTCTCGAGATTCTTGCGCGCCTGCCGTCGGCAGGCATGCGGCCATTACGGCCAATGCAAGCGTCAATTGCGTCAAGCCTGGGACATCAGAAAGCCGCACAATTATCTCCTTTATGGAACAATAACACTTTATCGCGAGGTCACCCTCGCTTGCCGCCGGTTCGTGCTACACAAGATAAGCTCTGCAAGTGGCGTCCGGGGGCCATCAGGTCAAATCATATTTTAGAATAGCCTCATGCATCTGCTGCCTGTCTCGTTGAAGCTGTCCCTGCTGAGCCTGTCCGGCGCCCTGATCATGTCGGGTTTCGCGCTGACGGCGGCTGCCTATCTCAGGAATTCGGCTCTCGTGGCTGCCTCGGCCGGGCTTTTTCTCCTGCTCGCCGCCGGAGCCCCCCTGGTGATCGGACGACAGATCAGGCAGGCGCTTCGGGACAGGGAGGATGGCGCGTCCGACGAGCTCTCCGTGTTCGAGGATGTGACGGCAGCTCCCTTCGAACCGCCTGCAGCATCCCTTTCCTTTGCCGAACTCTCCGCGTTTGATGAAACGCCTGTCCCGGACGACGATGATGCGCTGCGCCGCATGCAGAAGGTCCAGGCCGTCGACCGGCTGCGGGATGGAATCGCCCATGATCTCAACAACCGCCTCATGGTGATCACCGCCAATATCGACGCGGCGGCGCGTCAGCTGAAGGATCAGCCGATCCTGCAGCGCAAGCTGCTCTCGGCCCTCGTGGCTTCTGATCAAGCCGCAAAGCTCATCGCCCAATCAACGGCCTTTGCCCGGCAGGGCGAAGGCAAAGTGCAATATGTGAACATTGCCGAACAGGTGAGCTCGGTGGCCGATCTGATGAGCCGCTCCCTGCTGCGCGATACGGTCGAATTGCGGGTCTCACTCGCAGAGGATCTCTGGGCCATCGAGGCCAACCCGGAGGACATCCAGACAGCCATCGTGGCTCTGAGCGCCCATGTTCGAGATGCTCTGCCTCAGGGAGGCACCGTCACGCTCGAGGCCCGGAACGTGCATGTCGTCAAAGGCTCCCTGCCGGACCTGACCCGCGAGGGCGACTTCGTGCAGCTCACCATCCGCAGCGCCGGCCCCGAAGAGGTGCGCCATGCTCCTGAGGCGGAGCCGGAGCAGGCCTTTGTTTTGCGGGATCTCGATCTGTCGTCGTGGCTATCCCTGCGTCAGAGCCTGCATTTCCTGCAGGGTCTCGGTGGCGCCTCGGAAGTGCGCCGGGAGGGCACCGAGACCTCCATCATTCTCTACATCCCGCGATCCGATGCAGCGACCCTGCTGCCCTCCGGTCCGGTGCGCGAGGATGATGCGCCGGATGACAGCGTGCAGAGCCACACGGAAGTTCTTGTGGTCGACGACGAGCTCGAAGTCGCACTCGCGCTGCAATCGACTCTTGAGGAATTCGGCTATGTCACCAGCATTGCGACCGACGCGGCGCAGGCCGTGAAAGCCTTGAACACGCGCAGGCCCGCCCTCGTGCTCGCCGATGTCGCCATGCCCGGGACGATGAACGGGGTCATGCTGGCACGCGAAGTGCGTCAAGCCTTCCCGACCTTGCCCGTGCTCCTCATCACCGGCAGCCCCGTCGTGGCCGGCGAGGACAGCGAATTTCCGCTGCTCCAGAAGCCGATCGTCAGCCGCGACCTGCACGTTGCGATCCAGCGGCATCTGAGTACGCAGAGTGCCGGGAAGGTCATTCCGTTGTTCCCCCGCGCAACGAGACGGGCTCGCTGACCTACTCGGCGAGCGCTGCCGCGGAGAGCGGAGCGGAGGCCTCGCGCGCCGCTTCGGTCAGAGCCGCGAACAACCGCTGCTGCGGCTTCTTCCAGACCAGAAGCTCCGGATGCCATTGCACGCCGAGCAGGAACGGGGCGCTCTCGCTTTCGACGGCCTGCACGATGCCGCTCTCATCACGTGCGGCAATCCTCAGGCCTTGCCCGAGCCGGTCGACGGATTGATGGTGCAGGGCGTTCACCTGACAGGGATTGCAGCTCAGGATTCGGTCGAGCCGGGAGCCGTGCTCGATGGCCACCGTCTTGCGCGGCAGGACCGTGCGCATCTTCGGCGCCTGGACATAGACCTCGTAGATGTCCGTGTGCAGGGTGCCGCCGAGCGCCACGTTGATCATCTGCGATCCGCGGCAGATGCCGAGGATCGGCAGCTCCGCCGGGAGAGCTGCCTTCAGGAGCCCCAGCTCCAGCCTGTCGCGTTCGGGATCGATGCGCACGTCAGGCAGAACCTTTCCGCCATAGATCTCTGCGCCGATATCGTCGCCGCCGCCGATGACGAGACCCTGCAGCGGCTCCGTCGGCAGCGGATGACCGGGCACGAGGCGGACGGAGCGCGCACCGGCGCGGTAGAGGGCAAGCCGGTGCATGAGGTAGCTCCGCCATCCGCCGCGGCGGGATGTGGTGACGCCGATCAGGGGGCTCGTCATGACCGTACGATCTGCTCCAGCACGTTGGCCCAGCTCTTGTCCTCGCCCTCGAAGGAGAGATAGGCGGAGGCGACGGCATCGAGCTTCTCGCGATCGCCTGCCAGCCGCTCGACGCAGACCCAGCGGTTCCAGTCCGGAGCAATGCTCCAGCCGGGATCGCTGACCCGTGCATCGGGCAGGCGGTAGTGGAAGGTGGGGCGGCCGTTGATCTTCTCGTTCGGCAGGACGGCACGCACCCGCTTCGCGTCGAAATGATGCAGGAGCGGCAGGAGATCGAGATCGCGGTTCCGGGTCGCGTTGTGGTTAAGATAGTCGTCGATGAAGGCGGGGATGTCCGGCCAGTAAGCCGGATCGGCGATCCTGCGGACGTATTCGGCCGGGAACGGATCGGCAAAACCCAGGAGATTGCGGGTGGTGTCGGGCGACGCCTCGCGCCGGAGCCAGGGATTGAGCAGAGCGAAGCTCTTCATGAAAGCCGTGACGGTCGCCGCATCCTGGCGTGGGATTTCCGGATTGAAATGCAGCCCGAAGGCATAGAAGGGCGCATCCTGCGTGCCCTTGGCGCCGAGCCCGCGCAGGACCGTCAGGATGCGGTTGAGCTCCTGCAGCTGATCGATCGGGATCGGGGCTGTGACCAGTTCGCACGGAACAAGATAGCGGGCCGCAAAGCCGAACAGGGCAGCGATCTTGGGCAGGACCCCTCTCTGCGTTCCCGCCTGCTTGCCCGGGTGCAGGATCCGGCTGTCGAGCTCCACCGTCAGGTCGCCGATGGCGGATTCCTTCAAGGCGAAGGCATGCGGATCCTCCTCGAGGAGCCGGCCCCCGAGGGCTTCCTGCAGGGCCTGGACGGTCCTCTCGGCCGAGGGGCCCACAAACTCGATCTCGATCCCGACCGTGCGCACCTGCCCCTGCTCATTGTGCAGGACCGGCGGCAGGGCGAAATCGATATCGGTTGAGAGCGCCGGCTGCGCCATCGTGAACTCCGGGAAACAACACGGGAACGTGAGTAAGGAAATGAACGGGCGCGCTTCCGCCCCGGTTCCTTGTCCCGCGAGAGTTCACTTCTGCGCCTCCAGGTGTGGCTTTCCGTCTGTGGGCCGGTTACAAGCCCGATACCATGATTCCTCGCACCTCCCTGACCGAGCGCGCCGACTGGATGGCGGAGCTGCGCGCGACCCTGTCCCTCGGCTGGCCCCTGGTTCTCGCCACCGTGGCGCAGAACGCCCTGATCACGTCCGACGTCATCCTGATGGGCTGGATGGGGTCCGAGGCCCTCGCGGCGGGCGCGTTGGGCACGAATCTCTATTTTGCCTTCCTGATCTTCGGCATCGGCCTCGTGAACGCGACATCGCCGATGATCGCAGAGGAGCTCGGCCGCAAGCGCCATTCCGTGCGCGAGGTGCGGCGCACGGTCCGCCAGGGCCTGTGGGCCTGCGTCACCGTGGCCATTCCGATCTGGATCGTGGCCTGGAACGGAGAGGCGATCCTTCTCGCCATCGGGCAGGAGCCCGGGCTTGCTCACAACGCGGGTCAGTATATCCGCGCGCTGCAATGGAGCCTTCTGCCGTTCCTGTTCTTCCTGGTGCTGCGCTCCTTCCTGGCCGCGCTGGAGCGCCCCGGCTGGGCCCTGTTCATCGGCCTCCTCGCCATTCCGGTGAATTTCGGCGCGGCCTATGTGCTGATGGTCGGCTCCTTCGGCCTGCCGGCCCTGGGGCTGATCGGCGTCGGCATCGGCACGATCATCTCGAGCACCTTCATGTTCCTTGGGCTTGCCCTTGTGATCGTGCTCCATCCGAAATTCAGGCGCTATCATGTCTTCGGGCGTTTCTGGCGGGCCGATTGGCCGCGCTATCGCACCCTGTGGCGGATCGGCGTTCCCATCGGCCTGACGCTGATGTTCGAGGTCACGATCTTCAATGCCGCCGCCATGCTCATGGGCCGGATCGGCGAGAGCGAACTGGCCGCTCATGCAGTCGCGCTGCAGATCGCGTCCTTCTGCTTCTCCGTGCCCCTCGGGATCGGGCAGGCCGTGACGGTGCGGGTAGGCAGGGCCTACGGGGCGCAGGACGCGGAGGGCGTCACCCGCGCCGGCTGGACCTCCTTTGCGCTGGGCACCGGCTTCATGGTCGTCACGGCCTCCCTCATGCTATTCGCGCCCCATCTCCTGCTCGGCGTCTTCCTCGACGTGAACGATCCGAAGAACGCGCTCGTCATCGATCTGGCGCGCACCTTCCTGGTGGTGGCCGCCATCTTCCAGCTCGTGGACGGCGCGCAGGCGGTCGGTGCCGGGATGCTGCGCGGGCTGCAGGATACCCGGGTGCCGATGCTCTATGCGGCGTTCGGCTATTGGGGCGTGGGCCTGCCGCTCGGCACCATCCTGGCCTTCGGCACCTCGCTGCGCGGCGTCGGCATCTGGATCGGCCTTGCGAGCGGGCTCGCCGTGGTGGCCTGCCTGATGCTGTGGCGCTGGCTGCGCCGCGACAGGCTGGGGCTGGTCACGGCCACACTGCGGGACGTTCAGGAAGCGTTCGCGAGCTGAGACACGAGGCGCGAGAGATCGACGGGCGCGAACTGCGCATCCTCATGGGTCACGCGCACCTCCTCGACGGTGAGCCTGCGCCACTGCCCGAGGCGGGCCAGGGCCTCCTGCACCAGATCCTCGGGCGCGGAGGCGCCGGCGGTCAGGCCGATCACGACAGCACCGTCGATGAAGGAGAGCGTCAGCTCCTTCGGATCCTGGATGAGGAGAGCCTGGCGCCCTTCGCTGGCGGCCACCTCGCACAGGCGGTTCGTGTTCGACGAATTGCGCGCGCCGCACACGATGATCCGCTCCGCGCGCCTGGCGATCACGCGTACCGCCAACTGCCGGTTCTGCGTCGCGTAGCAGATCGTCTTGATGTCGGGCCCCTGGATCGCCGGAAAGCGCTTCTTCAAGGCTGCGATGATCTCGCGCGTGTCGTCGACGGAGAGGGTCGTCTGGGTGATGTAGGCGATGCGCTCCGGATCCGTGACGGGAACGATCAGCGCCTCCGCGACGCTCTCGATCACATGGACGAGGCCGTCGATCTGCCCGGTCGTCCCTTCGATCTCCACATGGCCGCGATGGCCGATGACGATGACCTCGCGTCCGGCCCTGGCATGGCGCTGTCCCTCGAGGTGGACCCGACGCACGAGCGGGCAGGTGGCATCGAGCACGGAGAGCTGGCGCCCCGCCGCCTCCCGCTCTATGGCTCGGGGAACGCCGTGAGCGCTGAAGATGGCCACGGCGCCATCCGGGATCTCGGCGATGTGCTCGACGAAGATCGCGCCCTTGCGCTTGAGCTCCTCCACCACACGGCCGTTATGCACGATCTCGTGGCGCACGTAGACGGGCTTGCCGGTCCGCTCGAGGGCATCCTCGACGGCGCGAATGGCGCGTTCGACGCCGGCACAGAAGCTGCGGGGCGCCGCGAGCAGCACGGTGAGCGACGGGTGGTCCTGAGTCATGCCGCATCCTCCGTCTTCAGGGGGCGTTCGCGCGGAGTGGAGGGGCGGGTGCGGCGCGCATGGTGCAGGAGGGAAGCGGCATGCTCCCCGGCCATGACGGCGCTCTCGATGGTGGCGGGACGGGAGCCGAGCCAATCTCCGGCCAAGGCGAGATTGGCGAGAGGCAGCAGGGGAGGTTGCGGGAGAATTTCCGCGGCCTGACGGATCGTCGCGCGCTTTTCCTTCACCACCCGATTTTCAGGTTGACGGTCGCCTGATGCCTCAAGTCCGAGGTCGCGCAGCACCGGTGCGATCTCGCGCCAAATTCTGGTCGCCACATCGGCGGCATTGTGGTTGACCACCGCGTCGGCGGCCGAGACCGTGACGCTCACGTGGCTGGGACGGATCAGCGCCCATTGCGCCAGCATGCCGGTAAAGCCGATGAAGCGAGGGTTTGCCAAACCTGGAATGCGGTAGTGAACGTTGAGAATGGGCTCGAAGGATGTCGGCACGGGCAGCCCTGGGAGCAGCCGTTCGATTTCATAAGGTGGGAGCGCCAGGATAACCCGGTCGCCGGGACCGAGCATCACGGTGCGGTCCGTCAGCGCCAGCCCGATGACGCGCTCATGGCTCGTCAGAAGCATGAGCAGGCGCTGTCCGGCGAGAACTGATGCGCCCCTCGCCTCCAGAGTGGCAACCGCAGGTTCGATCAAGTCTTCGCTCAAGCCGTTCTTCGCCACCAGGAGGTGCCCGGCCCCCGGCCGGATGAGCTGTCGCAGTGCATAGGCAAGTCGTTGCGAGGAGGCCTGCGCGGCCGGGGTATTGAGCACCGCCACCGTCAAAGGCTCGATCAGGCTGTCCATGATCGGACGCGGTCCGATGATGGAGGCGACCGGACTATCCTTCGCTGCAAAGACGAGGCGCAGGATCCGTGCGAGATCGGGCAGGGTCAGGCCATGCGGACGGCGCGACGGGAAAAGCCATGACCACGGGGAGAGACCCACGTAGTGCATTTCTCCCGTTGGTCCGTCGTAGAGCGGAAGCCCTTTGCGCTCGGGCTCGAACCAGCGGTCGCGAGCGCCGACGGTCTTCAGGAGATCGAGGGTCCGTCCATTCGCCGTGAACAGCACATGGGTGCCGTTGTCATGAATGAAGCCGTCAGCAGGTTGCAGCGTCCGGCAACGTCCCCCAGGTTGTGGTGCGGCCTCATAGACCACGGCCTCGCCGCCATCGGCCGTCACGGCGAGCGCTGCGCTCAGGCCCGCGATGCCGCCTCCGACGATGTGGGTGCGCTTTGTCATGCAGGCCTCATGGCACGGGTGATGAGATGCAGCCGGTCAGCGGTGCTCAGGCGCAGTTTGCCTTGGCGCAAGCCCCAGCCGCGCGCCTGCAGCCGGTCGAGCACGCGCCGATAATTCTCCATCATCAGGATCGCCGGTTTCAGGGCCTTGCGATCAAGGCTCATGAGGGCTGCGTCCGCGGCCGCAAAGCCCGCCCGCGCTTCCTCGGCAAGGCTTTCGCAGACACGCGCGAAGCGTGGATCGGCAACGAGCGTGAGGGCTGGTGCGTCTTGCAATCCGAGCTGTGCGAGCCGGGAAAGGGGAACGTAGACGCGTTCGCAAGCGGCATCCTCGTCCACGTCGCGCAGGATGTTCACGAGCTGCAGGGTGCGTCCGAGATTGAGCGCGAAGTCATGGGCCGAGGGCGCGCCGAAGATGCGGATCGACAGCGCCCCGACCGACCCTGCAACGCGACGGCCATAGAGGCCGAGTTCATAATCTCCCGGCAGGCGCACCCGGTCGGAACTGTCCGTCTCCATTCCGTCGAGCAGAGCGTGGCATTCCTCGACGGGCAGCTTGAACAGGGTCGAGGCACGGGCGAGCTCCCGCCCGATAGGCGTTTCCGGCGCGCGGTGCAGCCGGTCGAGTTCGCGTCGCCACTCGCGCAGAAAGGCACGCTTCTCGGAGGCGGGCGCCGCGCCATCGGCGATGTCGTCCACCGCGCGGCAAAATGCGTAGACCGCATGAATGGCGCGGCGGCGCTCGGGCCCGAGACTCTGCATGCCGAGGCGGAAGGACGAGCCCGAGCGGCGCACCACCGCTGCGGTGACGTGGCAATCGCCAGGAGAAGGCCTCCTGACCGCGCCGCCGAGCCCGCGCAGGAACGCCGCGCAGACATCGGATTTGCTCACCTGCACCCGCTCCAGAACCGGATCGGCCTGCCGCAGATGCTGGCTCAGACGTCCGGCGAGAGCGATGGTCGCGATGCTCTGCGCCCGCAGGCGCTTGTTCTGCAGATGCTCGGGCAGCGATTGCGCCTGATCGATCAAGGCATCGACCCGGTCGAGCATGGCATCGAAGACGTCACGGCGGACCGCCGCGCGCGCCGGATCGAAGAAAGCGGTCTCGGATCCTGCTCCCAGCATCCAGCGGATCGGGATGTAGATGCGACCCAGTTTCTCGCGATCCTTGCCGCAATCCTGAATATGGTTGAGGATTTGAAGCGCCGTGCACAGAGCATCGGCCGGTCCTTGAGCGGCGCCACGCTCACCGTGGAGGATCAGCAGGAATCGGCCAACCGGATTGGCCGAGAAGCGGCAATAATCGATCAGCTCAGCCCAGTCGTGGTAGCGCGCCTTGACCACGTCTTGGCGGAAGGCGCGCAGCAGGTCGCGGGCCTCGATCAGGCCGGCCTTGTGCTGCCTGTCGACGGCATGCAGGCGTGCAGCCTCGGGAACTCGCGTGTCACCCGAGACGAGGGCCTGTTCGAGCGCGTCGAGGTGCGTCAGCTTCTCGGCGGCCGCGAGATCCGGTGCATCGGCGATGTCGTCTGCCATGCGGGCGAAACCGTAGAAGGCGAGCACCGCGTCCCGGTGCTCGGGCGAGAGGATGAGCGAGGCCACCGGAAAGTTCTCGTCCCGCGGCCGCTTCGACGATTGCCCGGCACTCGCTTTCATGGCTTCTGCTCCGACGGGTAAAGCCTTCCCTTCCAGCTGGAGCGGCGCGCATGGCCGATACCCAGGAGCACGCTCCACTGGATCGCGAGACCAACCAGTGTCGTGAGCGGATGCAGGGGAATAGACCAGGCATTCTCGCGCGTGGCGGAGGTCACTAGAGTGCGTGTGGCAAGCGAGAGAAGCGCTGCGCCGGCGAGCGGCGGATTGGCGGCAATCGGCAGAAGCACGAATGGCAGCACATGGCCGCCGAGCAGAAGCACGCTCCAGACCGGCAGTGCCACCGGTGTCGCCATACCTTCGTGCGCATTCTTCGCGAAGCCCACCCAAGCCTCGCCGAATCCGGTATACATACGGCAGGTGGCCAGGTCTTCTCCCGGTAGCAGATCCGTCATGATACCCTTGCGACGGAAGAGCCGCGCCAGCTGGATACCGTCGTGAATACGGGAGCGGATCGCCGCATGGCCGCCGCTCGCATGATAAGCTTCACGTTCCACGAGCATGAGCTGACCACAGGCCGCCCCCAGACCAGGGTCGCGGGAAAGGCGCATGAAGCCCATAGGAAGGTAGCCGAGCAGCAGCAGATTGATCGTCGGCACCGTCAGCAGCTCGCCGAGGGAGCCCATGATCTGGCGCGGCACGGCGCTGACGAGCCCGGAATCCGTGGCCTGCGCGTGGCCTGCCATCGTGGCCGCCGCATGGGAGCCCAAGCGCACATCCGCATCCACGAACAGAAAATGCGTGCCGCGCGCGGCCTTGGAGAGATGGTGACAAGCGTGGACCTTGCCCGTCCACCCCTCCTCCAGAGGCGGCGCGGTGAGAAGGTGCACGCGGCGGTCGCGGGCAGCGTAGGCGCGGACAATGGCGGCCGTCTCATCCGTCGACCCGTCATCCATCACCAGGATTTCGACGGGCACGCCCATGCTGCCGAGGGCCGCATCGAGGGCGGAACCGATATTCTTCACCTCATTGCGGGCCGGGATGAGGATTGAGACGAGGATGTCGCCTTGCGGCGCATGGCGTGGTGTCGAGCGCAGGATGCTCAGGTTCATGAGCACGAGCAGGAACGGGATGGCGGCCAGCACGAGCAGAATGAAGCCGAGCACGATCATGAGGCGCGTCCCTCATGGGAGGGATCGAAGGCGCGCCCGCGCAGGGCGGCCGCCATCCGCCTCCATCCGTCATAGAGGCCACCGACGCCGGCGCGCCCTTCGAGCACCGATCGGAAACGGGACGGGTCGCGGCTCTGCACGTCGGCACTCAAATGATCGAGCGTCGTAGCCAGCTCGCTTTCAAGACGCTCAAGGCGGGTGGGTCGTGCAAGGCTCAAAAGGTCCTGCCCGCGCATGGGATCGCCGAACGCGATGAAGGCCTCCGCTCCGCGCTCCAGCCAGAAATTGTATTCAATGGCAAGCGGCAGGATCGTGCAATCGGGAGCGCGCTCGACGAGGCGCGCGACGCCGGGCTTGAGTCCGAGAGGACGTTCACGCACGTCACTGAAGCGTCCCTGCGCGGTAATCCAAAGAGCGCGGTCGGGGGCAGAGAGAATCTCCGCACCAGCCTTCAGAAAAGCCGCGGCACCGCGCGGGCTTTCAAGATCGACGCCGAAGGCGCCAATGCGGCCGAAGATGCCGTACTGCTTCAGCATCGCGGCATCGATGGGCGCATAGCTCTCATAGGCCGGAAAGAAGCGGTCGGCCGTCAGGATGTAGACCGCCGCGTCCCACCAGGCCGGATGATTGGAATAGACGATGATGGGACCCTGCCGGGGCTCATCGGGCATGCCCCATGAGGCGATCCGCAGGGCATTCATGTGGCGTGTGAAATAGCGCCGAAAGGTCGAGACCATGAAGCGGTGAAGCAGGGCAGAACGGCGCGCGACGGGAGAATCCCCCGCGCGACGGGGGAAAGAGCGCTCCGTCTCCACCTTGCTCGTTTTCTGCCTCAAGACACGTTCCGTAAATTCTCGACCTTGCAATCCGCATCGAGGGCGTCGGCGGCGATCCAGCCCGACATCATGACCATCGGCATGCCGGGGCCGGGATGGGCCGCGCCGCCGGCGAGATAGAGGCCGCGCACCTGCCGGCTGCGATTGCCCGGCTTGAAGGCTCCCATGAACTTGCCGTGGCTCGCCAGCCCGTAGATTGCGCCGTTGAGCACCTTGTAGCGGTCGTGGATGTCCTGGGGCGTGAGATGGCGTTCAACGACGATGCGCTCCTCGATGTCGCTCATGCCGGCCGTGCGTTTGAGCTTGTCGAGGATCACCTGCCGGTAGGCCGGGAACATCTGCGACCAATCGTGGTGCGGGCGCAGGTAAGGCGTGTGGACGAGAACATAGAGCGCCTCGCCGCCGTCCGGCGCGACGCTCGGATCGGTGGCAGCCGGAGCCGCGAGGTAGCAGGTGGGATCGGGCGCGGGCTCGCCGCGCCGATAGATGAAGTCAAACTCCTCCTCCGGATCGCGGGAGAACACGAAATCGTGGTGGAGCACGTGATCGTAGCGCTTGTTCAACCCGAGATAGAGAACCACGCCGGAGCAGGCGGGCTCGAAATCCTTACGGGCATAATGCTCGCCCACCTCGCCGCCCACGAGTTCGCGATAAGTGCGGATGGAATCCATGTTGGAGATGACGCTGTCGTAGGCGGCCGTCTCGCCGCTCGCCAGAACAAGACCCGTGATTGCCCCGTTCTCGATTTTGAGCGATGCCACGTCGCTGTCGGTTCTGATCGTGGCGCCCAGCTCGCTGGCGAGCTTTGCCAAGGCTTCCGCCACCGCGCGGGTGCCGCCCATGGGATACCACACGCCGTCCGCCGCCTGCATGTGGGCGATGGCGCAGAGCACCGCAGGCGAGCCATAGGGAGAGGAGCCGACATATTGGGTGAAGTGGTCGAGCATCTGTGCCAAGCGCTCGTCCTTCACCTTGGACCGGATGGTGCCGGCCACGGAGGAGCCCATGCGCAGGGACAGAACATCCCGCAGGGTCGCGGGATTCATGTTGGCACGGATGTTGATGGTGTCGAAGAGATCCTCCACCGGCTTCCAAAAGAAGAACCGGTTCGAGATATCATGAAGGTGGGCGGATATGTCCTGGAAGCGCTTGTATCCTTCGCCGGCATTCTTTCCAGGAGCGAAGCGATTCATGGCCTCAGCCATGGCCTCGATGTTTTCCTGGAGATCGATCTGCGTCCCGTCATCGAAGAAACAGCGCCATTGCGGATCGAGGCGCACGAGGTCGACGTAGTCGGATAGGTTGCGGCCGGCTTCTGCGAAGATGCGCTCCAGAACCCGAGGCACGGTCAGGATCGTCGGCCCCATGTCGAAGCGAAAGCCGTCTTCGTGCAAAACCGCCGCCTTGCCGCCGATCCAGGCGTTCTTGTCGTACAAGGTGACCTTGTGTCCGCGAGCCGCCGCGACACAGGCGGCCGCCAATCCGCCCAATCCTCCGCCGATAACGGCAATCGAAGTCTGTCGAGCGCTCACGCATCCCTCCCGCAAGGCACGAGCCCATCCGTCATGGGTCTGCGTCCAATCGAGTTGGTTCTAGGAAGGGTATGGGCCAGTTCAAGGCGGCTCACGAAGGTTTGGGCGGCGGGCGCAGATCATCCGAAGCGAATGTCCGCCAGGCGCGCGGATCACCGGGTCGAACCCTGCGGATGCCAAGCGTGGCCTCAGATGGTTCACGTCGCGCATCCCCCCGCCCCAGAGCAGGTTCTTCAGCCGGTTGATCGCAGAGGTCGTGCTGCGCCCCTCGGGGGACAGAACTGAGACGAGGAGCCAGCCGCCGGGCCGCAAGGAGCGGAAGATCCGCTCCATTGCGCATTGGAGAACGGCCTCAGGCAGGAACATCTGGGGCAGGAAGGCGAGGTCGAAGGCCTTCTCGTCCCTGAGATCCTCCACACGCTCCTGCCGAACGGCGATGCGAGCGGCAAGGCCGGCCTCCTGCACATGCCGGTTTCCGATCGCAGCCGGGCGCGGCGCAGGCTCGAGCGCGACTGCCGTCAAATGCGGAAAGTGCTCGCAGAGCGCGCCATCGAGAGGCCTGCAGCGCCCGCGCCCACGTCCAGCAGGCCCGCACCGGGCCTTTCAAGTCGGGAGACGAGGCCAGGCAGAAACTTCAGTTTCGGCAGAGCCCGACTGGTCCAGAGTCGGGTCAGGAGTCCTTGCGCCTCGATGATCGCTTCGTCCGTATGGGTCCATCCGTCGAGGGTGAGGGTGCCGTCGGCAAGTCTGCGTCGGAAGCTGTCGGCTTGCAGGAGGGGAGCCCGAAGGGATGCCCGGAAGGTCAGCATGCCCTCGGTCGTGGTGAAGGGCATCAGGGGCGGGGCTGCTCGAACGCGATTTCGCTCCCACGCCACGAATCCATAGCTCGCGAGAACGTCGATCAAGGTTCCTACAAGCGCGGGCGGCAGCGAGGCGGCCCGTGCCAGTTCGTCGATCGCAGCAGGCCTGCCGAGATGAGCGAGAAGTCCGCTCTCGGCGCACGCTGAAAGCGCGCTGGCCGACCAGATGGCGCAATCGGCCTCTTCAAGAACTTTCATTACATCGGCTGGACGCCGAAACGACGGGGTGACTGGTCGACGCCAGGATGCAGGGCCGATGGAACCGAGCCCGATGCGGTCCCCTCCATGGGATAGGAGAGCATAGGCGCGCCACAGCATGGCGGCCCTATCGGATCGGGATCACGACCGTCGTCGCGGGCTCTTTGACCACGATCCGGGCGGCCTCGAAGCTGGGAGGGCCACGACGGCCGACATCGTTCGAGAAGCCGTAAGGCTCGTTGGGCAGGCCGATGAAGCTGCGGTCGAGCTTGCCGTTGCCGTTGATGTCGTGAAAGACTGCAATGGCATAGGAGCCAGGCTTCACGTTCTGGATCCGCAGTTCCACCGTTCCCGACCTGGCCTGGCCGCGATCCTTGTACGGACAAGTGGCCTCTTCGAAGCTCGTGTCGCAGATCCCGGCATAGACCATGTTTCGGTCCGGCTGGACGCCTTCCGCGCGGATCGTCAGCGTTGCCGCGTGAGCGGATGAGACGGAGAGGAATAGGGCAGCCGTCAGTCCAACGTGTCTCATCCGGTACTCCTCTAGAGCGTCGCTTCGCCGAGCGGGGCGACGGCAGGCTCCATGCTGCGGCCGCCTGCTCTTCGGCGTTCCCGATCCTCGAGCAGCAGGCGCGCCGTGATGCGTGCACCCTCGTAGATCACGGGCAGGCCGCTGCCGGGATGCGTGCCGCCGCCCACCAGGTAGACGTTGCGGCCGAAACGGTTGTGAGGCCGGAAGTAGAGCATTTGCGTGAGATTGTGAGCGAGGTTGAAAGTGGCGCCCTCGAACACGGCGAACTCGTCCTGCCAGCCGCGGGGCGTCACCACGCGCTCATACCGGATGCGGCTTTCGATATCGCCAAGTCCAAGCACCTTCAGTCGCTCCAGGGCCAGCTTGCGGTAGCGCGGCGCCTCGCCGGCCCAATCGATCCCGCAACGCAGGTTCGGTACGGGCACAAGCACATAGAGGCTCGTGTGGCCCTTGGGAGCCAGCGACGGGTCCGTGACGCCGGCATGATGCACATAGACCGACGGCTCGTCCGGCAGGATGCCGTTTGTGATCTCGTGGATGTTGCGCTCGTAATCCCGCGACAGCAGGATCGTATGATGGGCCAGATCGCCGAGATCCCCCTCGATGCCGAGATAGAGCATGAAGGTCGAGCACGAGATCTTTGCGCGATCGAGCTTCTTGTCCGTCCAGCGCGGGCGCATGGATTCCGGCACGAGGCGCCGCATGGCATGTCCGAAGTCGCCGTTCACGACAATGGAGTCTGCGGCGAATTTCTCTCCGCCTGCTTCGAGGCCGATGGCCTCGCCGCCTTCGTAGAGAATACGGTCCACCGGTGTGTTCAAACGAATGTCGACGCCCATCTTGCGCGCCACATTGGCCATCGCCTCCGAGACCGCGCCGCAGCCGCCCATGGGATGAAAGACCCCGTGCTCGTATTCCAGAAACGACAGGATCGTGAACAGGCTGGGGCACTGGAACGGCGACATTCCGAGATATTTCGTTTGGAACGAAAACGCGAGACGCACACGCGGATCGGCAAAATAGCGTTTGAGATCGCTGTCGACGCTGGAGAAGGGCCTCAGTTTCGGCAAGGCAGCGAGCATCGCCGGAGAGAAGAGATCGGCCGGGCTTGAGAAGGCCTGTTCCAGCACCGGCCGAAAGGCTTCGAGCTTGTCGCGGTTGTCGTCGAGGAACCGGCGCACGTTGCGCGCATCGGCAGGCGCGAGACGTGCGATCTCCTGCTCGAGCCGGTCCAGATCATACGTGGCGCGGATGGACCCGCCGCCTTCGAAGACGAGGTGGTACTGCGGATCGAGACGCTTGAGTTCGACGTGATCCTCCAGCCGCTCGCCACACGCCTCGAAGATGTCCTTCAGAACGCGCGGATAAAGGAAAAAGGTTGGGCCGATATCGAACTTGTAGCCGCCGGGCGCATGGATCGTGCGGGTTCGCCCGCCCACTGCGGGCTCACGCTCGAACACGGTGACCGGGATGCCCTCCCGTGCCAGCAGCATGGCGGAGGCCAGACCTCCAGGGCCTGCCCCGACGACCGCAACAGGCTGCGATGGGGAGGATGCGTTCATGGACGGCGGGCCCCGGCTGACGTGGAACAATGGACGTCTGAACTAGACTGGCCCGCAGTCGCGACCAGTGACCTTCCTGGTAGGTCACGAAAAGGTGAAGTTTTTCCCGCCCAGAAAAGTAACGTTATTCAGGCTATAATTTTCACGCGAAAGCCTTTCCCAGGCTAGTTCTGCGAATATCTTATAACCCTGAAGGATAAGTGAACGTAGAAAAATTTCTTAGCGCCTTATTCTTGCCTTTTTAAGGCTCAGTTTCACTTCCAATCGAAATGGAAGGGGAGACTGTCTTTGAAGAACATCCTCACCCGGGCATCTGCAATGGTGCCTCTTCTTCTTGTAGCCGCCTGCAATACGACCGCCTCGAACGACCCATCGATCACCGGATCCATCGCCCAGGCGAATATCGAGACCGGCAAAGCCTTTCAGCGTGGCACCGCCTCCTGGTACGGACCGGGATTCCACGGCCGCAAGACCGCCAGCGGCGAGCGCTTCAATTCCTATGACATGACGGCCGCTCACCGCTCTCTGCCGTTCGGCACGAGGCTCAAGGTCGTGAACGAAACCAACGGCCGTTCAGTCGTCGTCCGGGTGAACGACCGCGGTCCTTTCGCCCACCGCCGAATTATCGATCTCGCAAAAGGTCCTGCCCAGGCGCTTGGGCTGACATCCACCGGGACAGGTTACGTTTCCCTGCACAGACTCGATTAGGCCCTTCTTAATCCATTGCGGCGATTCTTGGCTCGATTCGGGACCAAGGGTTGCTTACATGGAATCGAACTCGTCTCAGCTGACGAACGTCATCCGCTTTCCGGGCGCGCGCTCGTCGGCCAACGCCCGCCGCGATCTACGGAGCCTGATGGATGCGGTCTATGCCGCAGGCTCCCTGCCCATCGAGGCAGGCGATCGCGAGACCAAGGTCATGGCAACGCGCCTTACCATCTTCGGCTTCGTCGTCGTTGACGAGATACGGGCGGACGGCACCGCGCGTCGCTTGCGCCCCTCGGAGGCGATTCACGCGTCAACGGCTTGTCCGTGGCGCGTCTCGAAACCGTCGGGTCGTTACCAGGCTGACGACGATTGGCCGGAGGCAGATCGCGCCCTATTTGCCGCTTTGCAGGCCTGACCTGCCCTGGGCCTCGCTTTTTCCTTCCCCTGAACTATTTTCCTGCGCCAGCTTATGGCGCCTCAGGGGATGTCCATGCACCTGGTTCAAATTCTTCTGCCTCTCGCCGATAACGCCGGCCGCCGCTTCGACAGCGCCGCCTATGCGCGGGTCCGCACAGAGCTGTCCGAGCGGTTCGGCGGCATCACGAGCTTCACGCGCGCCCCGGCCCATGGAGTCTGGAAGGAGGGCGGCCATACATCCCATGACGATATCGTGGTGTTCGAAGTCATGGCCCGAGAGCTCGATCATCCCTGGTGGGAGCGATACCGCGCCGAATTGGAGCGCCGGTTCGAGCAGGAAACCATCGTGATTCGCGCGATCAAGGTGGAAATGCTCTAGTTCAGATTGCTGAGAGCCGATTTCCAGCATCAGGACCTGATCCGGGCAAGGGAACCTGATCTGCACTGCTTCGCTTGTCGTTGAAAAGCGGAGCACCCCAATGGCCAAGCCACTGATCGTTTCCATTCCCCATAATCTCGGCCAGGCCGAAGCCATGCGCCGCCTCCATGGCGGTATGACGGGCCTGAAATCCCAGTTCGGCGACAAGGTCGCGTCCATCGACGAGAGCTGGAACGGAAATCGCATGGACTTCCG
>JAESFT010000451.1_pt1 | contig 25397 bp, 27 predicted proteins | sample 9269451 | NCBI WGS metagenome assembly JAESFT01 (sample SAMN14502557, study PRJNA617106) | algae metagenome | isolation source: Scytonema hyalinum WJT4-NPBG1 and co-occurring heterotrophs from well... | place: USA: Mojave Desert, Joshua Tree National Park, California | collected 2006-05-25
TCTTCATTGGAACTAACTCTGAGTGACGGTTGCGCTCTGCGCAACCGCTAAATTGGCATTGGCGATCGCATTAATCTCAGACTGCGAAGCGCTCGAACTCAGATAACCCGCAACTTGGGTTAATAGATCGCGACTGAATGACAAAATGAAAAGGTCGGAGGGAAAGCGAACTCCCCATCCAGCAGGATTAAGCCAAATCCAATCTGCTGCCACGTCCATCAGTTGAGCACCAGCAGCAATCATTTCCTCGCGCAATCCAGGGAAAAGTTTTTCGAGAATGAACTGACCTTGCAGCAAAAGTACATGTATGTGGCGAGACTGAGGAGTTCCCTTGCGCGGGATAGCTTCCTCAGGAAATTGATCTCGTTCAATAAGTGTGACTGCAAGGAAGCGATCGCTCAAAATCCGAGCCACGACTAACCCAGCCATACTACCGCCGATCACAATCGCATGATTGTTTGTCATTTTTATTGTATAAATTTCTTTTTTCTTAAGCTTAAGCTAACCTGCTGTTGTAAAAGATCAGCTCAAAGCCAGTCAAAAATTGCCAAAGCTGCTGATTGTGTAGAATCGTGTTTTTTCAACTTCTCAAATGATTGCAATGAAGCTTTAAATTTGACTAAATTTCTTAATAAAAAAATGGCTGCTATAGCGTTTCTCGTTTCAATGAAAGACAAATTAGGCGATGGAAAAACCTAAACCCGTGCTAACTCCCTATGAAAGTTTGATTTTTGAAAGCAAAGCGATTGTATCTTCATCCCGATTAGGCAATGAAAAGAATAGTAAGCTGTTCCACAGAAAAGTTGCATTGCTTTATGTGTAGACCGTTCACTGTTAAATGTTGACTGTCAACAGTTAGCGGGCAACGATTCTAATAAATCATTGTGCAATTTAAATGTGTTTTAGCTTATGAGTCTTGGGAGCTTGGTGGTTTTACTGTTGTTGTCTAGTTCTTGTCTGGTTCTTGTCTGACTGTTATTGGTTTGTTTGCTGTGTCTGTTCTGTCTACTGCGAATCCTCTTCGTCGACTTTCTGGGTATTACCTGCTTTCACCCAACCTTCTTGTTCGCCATCTTCCAAGCGAATCTTTTGCCAGACATTATCTTCGCTTTGTTGGACAACGATCACTCTTGAATTATAACCAACCCCACCAATACGTTCAGCATCCAGGTTTGGTTCTGCTCGCAAAATCAAGCCTTGATTCCAAGTGACACGCGCTTGATAAGCTCCTGGTGGTAATGACTTGGGCGATTCGCTAGCCTTTGGAGTGGGGGTTGGCTTAGGAGAAGCTTCACCCTTCGCTTCAGGCTTAGACGCTGCTTTTGCTGCTTTAGGTACAGTCGCTTTTGGCTTTTCCCCTCTGACAGCCGGGCTATCATTGGCAAAAATGGGTTTGGTGGGAGGTGCTGAGGTTCGATTCATAAAATACAAAGCAGCAGCGACTCCACCGCCAGCTAAGATAGCAAGCGCCAAGAAAATCCCAAGTGTATACTTCAGTATGTTAATCATAGTGACAACTTCACCTTACAAATTTATGAATTATAAATTATGAATTATGAAAAATTTTAGCCTTCATAATTCATAATTTTTGACTGATTATTGCAACTGGCGTTGAATGCGATCGCTCAAAGGATTGTGTTTGGAAGCCAGACGCGCTCTACCAGCCGCCGCCCATTCTTGCAGTTTCTGAATTTGCTCGATGGCGGTTCGTGCTAGCGGTATGATCTGACTAGCAGATTCTAAAATGTCATCGGTATTGAAGTCCCTGTTTTGGCTAAACCCGATGTGCATTGCTTCAATCAAAGTTTGCTCAATTTCTGCCCCAGAAAAATCAGGCGTTTCGTAAGCTAACCTGTCAATATCGTAATCTTTTAAATTATGGGCACGCAGTCGAGATAAATGCACGGTAAAAATTGCTCTTCTCTCTTCTTGGGTAGGCAAACCAACAAAGAAAATTTCATCAAACCGCCCTTTTCGCAGCATTTCTGGCGGTAGCGCTTGGATATCGTTAGCGGTGGAGACAACAAACACAGGTGAGGTTTTTTCGGCTAACCAGGTAATAAATGTACCAAAAACGCGGCTAGTGGTTCCCGCATCACCTTTGCTACCAAGTCCTGAAAATGCCTTATCTATCTCATCTATCCACAACACGCAGGGAGCAAGCGCTTCGGCGACTTGTATCATTTGTCTAGTGCGGGATTCCGACTCGCCCACCAAACCCCCAAACAATCGTCCCACATCGAGACGCAGCAAAGGTAAGTGCCAGTGATGGGCGATCGCCTTTGCAGTTAACGATTTCCCAGTTCCCTGAATTCCCACCAACATTAAACCACGAGGGTGCGGTAATCCGTATTGTCGCGCTTTTTCTGTAAATGCTCCACCTCGGCGCAGGAGCCAGTCTTTGAGGTTATCTAGTCCGCCGATATCAGAAATTTGCTCAGTGGCGGGGTAAAAGTCGAGAATTTGAGTTTGGCGAATGGTTTGGCGCTTTTCTTCCAAAACCAAGTCTACATCTTCTGGTTGCAGTTCGCCGTGGGTAGCTATTGCTCGTGCCAAAACCCGACGAATGCGTTCCATCGATAACCCTTGACAGGAGCGCACCAAGTCATCTAAAACTCTACCAGGAAGAGAGTGACCAGTCGCGGCTATCAAACGTTCCACTTCCGCTTTAATTTCGGCGGCGGCTGGTAAGGGGAACTCGAGAACTGTAAAAACTTCGGTTAAGTCGTCAGGAATAGCAATTTTCGGCGACAGCAACACGATATTTTTCGGTTGGGACTTGAGGAGTCGGGCGAAGTTGCGGAGTTTGCGGGCGATCGCCACATCTTCTAAAAACCGATGGTAATCTCGGAGAATAAACACCGCAGGCGCAGTAGCTGGGAGTTTTTCTACAAATTCCAAAGCTTGTAAGGGGTTACGCCGACCAAACCCCGCATCATTGACATTGCCTTGATAACCATCCACAAAATCCCAAGTATACACTGGACGATTACCCTGGTTCGCTGCTTCTTCGCGGATAGCGGCTTCAACCCGTTCCTCTTCGTAAGTAGGAATGTAGATTAAGGGGTAGCGGGCGCGTAATAGGAGTTTAAACTCGTCACGGAAGCTCATAAGTAGATGTTAGGAGTGAGTTGTTAGTTCTTTTCTCATTGTTCAGGTTTGTTATGCTTCTAACAACTCATTCACCAATCTTACCTGCTGCTAAAACTTGTTCTACCGAAACAGTCAACTCTGGGAAAGTGCGAGAGGCGATGCACTGCTTACCTGTAAAAACAGATTCTTCATACAGTCCTTCTTCCAACAACAGGACTGTCACTTTTCCTTCTAGCGGATCTACTATCCAGTACTCTGGAATTTCCAAAGCAGCATATTCAGAACGCTTATAGCGATAGTCGCGTTTGATAGACTCTGGGCTGATAATCTCCACACTCAGCAGTGGTGGCGTTTGACAAACAGCAGATTCATCCAGCATATCTGTCACTTGTTCCGCAGCCACGACACAAACGTCCGCTAGTCTCGACTTGCGCCATCCTGTTCTAATCCCAGCCTCCCGAAAGCACAGCCAAGGTAAGCCAAGACGGCGAATTTCTCCATCCAACTGTCCTTCAATAAACTTAGCAATTAAGATATGCCTGAACGTTGGTGGATTCATCAGTTCTAACTTACCATCCACCAGTTCATACCGATTATCAGTGCCATCGTTATAAGCGAGATATTCCTCAAAGGTGAGCAAATGCTGGGTAGTAGTGGATGTCATCAGACAACCTCTGTCATACTTTCTCCAATTTTTGCATTTATCAGGTTCAGATTCCCGACTTCTTTAAGAAGTCGGGAATCTTGTTGTTGTAGGCGACAAGGTATGATCATCGAAGCATCGCAGGAAGCACGGAATATGGACAAATCTTTGCTGGGAAAGTTTCGCAAAGTGTATCAGGATCTGAAACTATCAAAAGTCTGTTGAAAGTCGCTCACTTTCTTTAAGGTTTAATCCCTTCAATAATACTGAGTGGACATTGGGTTGGGATGATTTGACTCAGTTGGAATCCTGCTGCATTGAGGACTTTCTCAAATTCTGCGGCAGTTCGCTCTCGCCCAGTCGTCGTCACTAGTAGCATTTCCAAATCCGTAAACTTTCCTTGAGACGACTCATTGCCGATTGGAAGGACGTTTTGCACGAGGAGGACTTTTCCGCCGGATGGCATCGCATGATAGCAGTTTTGCAGAATTTTAATGCCGTTCTCATCATCCCAATTACTCATGGTGTTTTTCATGATGTAGGCATCGCCGCCGCTGGGAACAGATTCCAAGAAGCTACCACCTACTGCTTGGCATCGTTGAGTGAGATTCACTTTTTCAAGGTACTGCGTTGCACCCGCTATCACTGGAGGAAGGTCGTAAACAATTCCCTTGAGATGGGGATTGGCTTGAAGGATGGCAGCCAAGAATGCACCGTATCCGCCACCAATATCCACAAGTGTTGTGATCCCAGAAAAGTCGTAGGCAGCAACGATTGCAGGGTTATACATCGAAGAAGCGCTGCTCATTGCCCCATTAAAGATAGCCGCAAATTCGGGATTTTGACTCATATAGGCAAAAATGGGCATTCCTGTGACTTGCTCAAATGCAGGCTGACCCGTTTTCACACTATCGACCAGCCGTCCCCAAGTTTGCCAATGGGCTGGTTCAATTCCTGTCCAAATCGCTAACGCCCGAATTGAGTTTGGTACGTCGCTGCGAAGGTAGTTTGCCATTGGGGTTAGCTGGAAATATTGATGCTCGATTTCAGCAAAAATTCCAACACTAGCTAATGCTCTTAGAAGGTGATAGAGGGCTTGCGCGTTAACTTGAAGGGATTGCGCCAAAGCATCAACACTTTTGTCACCCTCAATGAGTTGGTCTGCCACGCCAAGTTGGGCCGCAACCGCGATTGTTTGCGTTAGCCACATACCGTTCATCATCTCAAGCATTGACTTGAGTGTATCGCTTTGCAAACTAGCATTGGTTTGAAAGAATGCGGAATTCGCGGACATTTTAAAAAGTCTCCTAAAGTCAATTAGTTATGGCAAAGTATCTTCAATACTGCACTTGCACCTTGTACAGTGATGGATTAGCTCCAGCCATCGACTGAATCTGTTTCCACCGCTAAAATAATTAATCGGTTAGTTAATTTATATCCTTACCCTTTGTACCTGTCAATGCCTGAAATTCCTTCTAAAATCGGTCGTCCGCCTAAATCTGATCGCAACCCGGACGAGGTAAAGACAGAAATTCTTGCTGCTGCGGTAGAGGAATTCTCTCAACACGGGCTTTCAGGCACCACTACCGAGGCGATCGCCCATCGGGCAAGGGTGACTAAAGCGATGATCCACTACTACTTCAAGACCAAAGAAGGAGTGTATCGCGCCGCTTTGGAGAATCTATTTAGCGGCTTAGTAACCCCGGTGCAGCAGGAAGAGTTTACGCACATCTCACCTGAACAAGCGCTCGCTAGCTTTATTCAACAGGTGTTACAAAGCGCATCTAGCCAGCCCTGTATTCACGCTCTCTTGGCTTTGGAAGCGATTCAAAACCAGGGGAAGTATTACAAAGAACTAGAGGTTGGACAGTTAGTGTATGGAACGCTCTCGTGCATTTTAGAGCGCGGTGTAGAGGCGGGTGTGTTTCGCCCACTGAATCCACAACATATGGCTGTGAATATTTTGGGCACCTGTGTCTTTTACTTCGTTTCTCAAGGCAACTTACAGCACTTCTTTCAGGAGCGAGCAATGGCTAGTCCAGACATGATGGAACAACATACTACTGAAGCGATCGCATTCATTATGGCAGGAGTTTTGCGCTAAATCGTTATACTCTTCCAACTGTTAGATATGCCCAAGAGATTTTTTTGTTGACTCTAATAAACTAGCGTCAGAAGCAAACACCTTAAGAGCGATTGGCGATGTTTTGCAGTTCCTCGACCGTACCAGCGAAGCTTTAGAACGTTACGAACAAGCATTGGCATTCTACCGCGATATTGGCGCACGCTTGGGTGAAGCTAACACCTTAATAGCGATTGGCGATGTTTTGCAGTTCCTCGACCGTCGCAGCGAAGCTTTAGAACGTTACGAACAAGCATTGGCATTCTACCGCGATATTGGCTATCGCTTGGGTGAAGCAAACACCTTAAAAGCGATTGGCAATGTTTTGCAGTTCCTCAAACGTAGCAGCGAAGCTTTGGAACGTTACGAACAAGCATTGGCATTCTACCGCGAAATTGGTTCTCGCTTAGGTGAAGCTAACGTACTGCAAGAGTTTGGCAAATTACAAGATGACCCAGTTCAAGGGCTAGAATATCTCCAACAAGCTCAAAACCTTTACCTTGAAATTGGCGATATCTATAGCCAAAGCCTCAATCTGCTATTTATCACCGATGTACAATTAAACATGGAACAGCGAGACGCCGCTGTTGACTCTTTGCATCAAGCTGCTGAACTCGCCACCTCTATTAATCATGAACCGTTTATTAAATATGCTCAATCTAAAATAGCCGAAATTACCTCTACTCCCTTGGGAACCAGCAAATAAAAGCTGGGGGTGAGGTTTCAGCCAGGTTGGGCAAAGTTTGCTTTATTGTTTATTTTTGCTTTATTTGTCTTTTTCTGCCTTTGGTTTTTACTCCACCCCTGATACTGTGGCGACTATTGCGGAGCTTATTCCAGCATCGATATTAATAACTGCAATTCTTGAAAGGTTGAGCTTATCTGCGCACACCTTTTCCATCATATATATGATATCTTGTCAACTCGTCCAAAGTCAACCCTAAAATGAAAACATCCTCATTCCACGTAGACTTATAGCAGTTTTCAATTGGGTGAATGACAGGTTTTTTGTAGGGGCTGTTCTGTGCCCATTGGTGTCAACTTAACCCAAAACCCTTCTAAAATCTCGGGCGCGGTGGTTCCACCTGGAAATGCCCTTGAAGCGGCAGAGCCGCTGTTAAGCAAGGCAGGGCCTTCCAGTAGGGATTCCCAGCCTGAGGCTGGGAACGAGGCAACAATTCTCGCTCCACTCCACCCCGCTTTTGTCTTACGCCAAAACCTCCCCTCCCCAAGGCATCGGGGAGGGGATTAAGGGGAGCCAGCGCTGCAGGAGGGTTTCCCTCCGCAGGCGACTGGCGTGTGGGGTAAAATCAACGTGGAATAAACGCTTAAACCTCAACTTAACACCAATGGCTGTGAGGTTGCTGTACCGCTGATACTATGGCGACTACTGCGGGGTTTCATCCAGCGTTAGTATTTTAGCTAATACAATTCTTGAAAGGTTGACTTTATCTGCGCACAGCTTTTCCATTATATATATGATATCTTGTCAACTCGTCAAAAGTCAACCCTAATTTGTAGTAAGCGCTTTAGCTAAGACAGCGCTTACTACCAACTTATCAAACTACGCTCCTGGTAATTGGTTTTTCAAAGATTCCAAAGAAGACCAACGCCTGTCAACAGAATTATTGAACTTGCTCTCAGCGCTTGCTTGAATCCCCTGACAATTGGCATCACACAACTGTCGCTGGGGCAATTCCAAACACATTTGCTCGTACAGCCATTGATCAGGATAAAAATATCCTTCTGGTGAGACTGTTTCGATTAAATCATCAAAAGCGACTTCCCGTTCTAAAGGCAGGTCATCTGTTTCGTTAGCTGCTTCGTCTAACCAAATGATTTCCTTGGGCTCAACCGTCAAACGATGATTATAGTTTTGCAAGCACCGATTGCAGGTACAAGTAATAATTGTTTCTGCCTGACCTAACACTTGTAAATAATTACCGTGATGCTGCACACGGATGAGACCGCGAATTGGTGTCAAAGTTTCTAAACCGGGCAGAAACTCATTCACTTCCATTTCTTCTGTCCGTTCCGGCGCTTTAGTAAGCTGCGGAATATAAATTGCGTCCATAGGACTTGTGAGATATCCTCACTACAAATTGTGCGTAACTACAAATTATGCGTATCATCAGCGATGCAGCTGTTAATACATATTTAAGTTTAGCTTTTCTACAAATTAGTTTTATAACGACTAAATTCGGATTTCCGAAACTTTTTATAGAAAAATTTCTATAAAAGTAATGAGTGATGAGTGATGAGTTATGAGTTATCAATCTTTGTGTTAACTCTTGACTCCTCACTCTTGACTCTTGACTGTTGGCTGTTGACTCCTAAGCGTTCAGTTATTCGATTGATGCAAGGCGTACAACAAGCTGACGAAACGGTTCTTTCCCTCGGCTGAAGGTTTCTAAGTCACTAAACTCCTTAAATAAGGTGTGAACTTGACGACGTTCAGCTGAACTGAGTGACTTAATTTCTACTTCTTGACCAGAGGAGCGCACTTGCTCAGCGGCTGCTTCAGCTAGAGCGCGAATTTCTGCAAATCTCTTAATACGGTAGCCATTCAACTCAACAGTGTATGAGGCTTGCTCCTCCTGTGGTTGATTCAAGTTGAGAATAGAATTTGCTAGATACTGAATCGCATCTAGCACTGAACCATCGGGACCAGTTAAAATCTCGATTTGCTCCGGCGTTAGGTTTGTTTCATCAATCGTCAACCAGTAACTATCAGGTTCTGGAGATTCCTCGTCCTGACTAACGATGTCCTGACTAACGATTGTTTCTATCTCACCTTCAATATCAACAGATAGCCCATTAAGTTGCAGCAGTGTTTTCAACCACTCCTGACCACGTTCCATTCGACTGTCTGTCATCATTACCCTGTAGTCTTTTTCTTAGAACTTTTTGGCTCAAACGGCAGCGATTTTTGTTGTCCGCTTTCTTCTTCTTTTTTCTGAGTCTCTACCATTTTTTGTAGTTCCTCAGGCAGAGGTTCGCGCGTGAGAATATAGGTTTGCAGTGTCTGGAAAATATTACCAATCACCATATACATCAGCACCCCAGCTGGTAGGGGGAAGAACAAAAACATCCCAGAAAAGATGACGGGAGTGATTTTGTTTACCGTGTCCTGCTGCGGGTTAGCATTTGTGCTATTTTGCCCAGAAAGGATTTGGCTGACGTAGAGGGTAATACCAAACAGGACTATCATGGCGACGATATCCCAGTGAACGGTGCCGTCTGGATCAGTTGCACCAACCCGACCTAAGGCATCAATAAAGAGAAATCCTTGACTTGCTGCGAGTCCCGGAATTGTTCCCTGGATTGTGACATCCCCTGGCTGTAAGGCTTCTATGTTACCCTCAGCATCAATTTTTACCCGTTCCTCCCCTTTAGTCACTGACCATTGGGGGATTAACTGAGTGTTTGGGTGTTCTGCTAAAAGTGCCTGGAATGGTTTGCCCTCAGGGGTTTGATATTCTATCTTTGTATGTTCTCCCACCGCCAATTTGCTGCCTGCGGGAAGGATGGCAGATACCTTAAGGTGTTCCCCTTCAGCAACATAGATGTTTTGTGGGGGAGTGGCAAAGGCTTGCGGTTGAATTCGTTCGATTTGTTCAGTAGGCAAGATTTGCAAGTTAACACTATAGTTCACACCAGAAAAAGGTGAACCCCGCAAAGTCGCAAATAGTGCTAGTAAAACTGGCATTTGCAGCAGCAGTGGCAAACAACCTGCAAGCGGGTTGCCAAACTCTTTTTGGACGTTCATCATTTCTTCCTGCTGCTTTTGCGGATCGTCCTTATACCGCTCCTTGATTTCTTGCATCTTCTTGTTCATCAGAGGTTGCACAATCCGCATCCGTCGCATATTGCGAATTGAGCCAGCACTCAGGGGATAGAGCGCGAAACGAATGATCAATGTCAATGCTACGATCGCCAATCCATAGCTAGGCACAATGCTATAGAACAAGTCTATGATTGGCAGCATCACGTTGTTCGAGAGAAACCCGATACCAAAATCCATTATTCTGAATTCAACCTGAGATACTGTAAATTGACTTAATCTAATTTATCTAAATCATCATTTCCATGTGACGAGCTTCGTACTACGGATAGCCGCACATTATTATATGAAATCGGGGAGTGGAGGGTAGAGAGCGAAGCGAGTATTGGGGGAGATGTAGAAATTTTCCCTTATCTCCCTTGTCCTTCTTTTCCTCCTTGTCTCCCTCATCCTCCTTATCCTCCTCATCACTTTTTAGCGCCCACATAGTTAGGGTTTTTGGCGATGACTCTTTCTTCAATGTAGTCATAAATTTCCCGAAACTTGGGAATAGCCCGTATTTCCAGACGACTACCATCTCTAAGAGTGATAACCATATCCCCCCAAGCTCCTATACCACGGGGAACTTTGACAATTTTCGCAACTTCTGAGTAAATCACATCGGTGCGATCGCGCCCCCTCCAACCACCAGTCACAGAAACCCTGCGATCGCTGATACGGTAGCGCAGCCACAATGCCCTAACAATCGCCCCGACTGTCAATGGTAGTCCAACAACTGTTAGCCCAATGAATATGTTCGTAATTAAATCCCCAATATGGGGACCACCCTCAAAATAAACTTCTTCACGAATGCCCATTGAACACCTCTGTTTGTGCCAACAACTGCTCTAATTCTTGCAGAAATTGTTGGCTTACGCACTTCATATCTGCTGCTGTTGGTTTGACAACAACCACAATCCGCCATCCTGGTAATATCCTTGGCAACAACTTATACAATGCAGCTGCTATTTGCCGTTTCAGGCGGTTGCGAACGACTGCTCGTTTGCTGACTTTTGTGCTGATCGAAATGCCTATTTGGGCTGGAGCCAAATTTGCTTTGTCGTTTGTTTCCATTTCACAAGCAGCATCCGCAGAAGGTTTGCAGGAAGGTGAGGGTCGCAAGGCTCTTAATGTTAAATGTAAACCATGACGACGAATTCCTTCCCGGAAAACTGCCTGGAAATCTCTGTGAGATTTTAGCCGATTTGCTTTAGGCAATGCCACAACTGCTATGAATCGCTTTGGGATGCCCTATACGCTCAAACGATGGCGTCCCTTCTTTCTTCTAGCCTTGATGACGTTCCTACCGTCTGGAGTTCGCATCCTCGCGCGAAAACCAGAGGTTCTTTTTCTCTTACGGTTAGTGCCTTCCAGCGTTCTCTTCATGTTTTTATCCTCTTAGACAATTTTTATAAAAAAAGTCACAATTTACAATTTTATCACTTAATATCTAAAAAATGTGATTATCACTCAAAGAGTCCATAGCCCAATCACTCTTGACTATGGACTCTTAACTTAACTAATGCTGATAATCCATGTTCCGACGTAGCGCGATAGCGGCACATCGCCAGGAGACTGAATTGAGCAGTTAAAATAGAAAACTCCACCAAAAGCTGGGTTTTTCACGTTAGAGAGAACCAACTCAACATTGTTACCTGCTGGTATTGCTTCTTGGGGATAAATTTGAATGACGCGATTTTCTTTATCCCACTTCACCTCTGATAGTGCAATCTTTTTGTCCCTAACCCTAACCTCAATCTCTTTGGGGTCAAAGGTTCCTTTGTAGTAATCAGGATAAGAAATGACAAAATAAGCAACTGCTGTTTTCAGCTTTTTGTTAGAAATTCTCAGCCTGTACCTATCCCAGCCATTGCTTTGTCCGCCAAAATCTAACCGGAATGGTAGCTGATTTTCACTTTTGACACCGCTAAATAGTGTAAACCCTGGCAAACTCTGTGCCCAGCTTATGGCTGGTATTCCAGCCAGCAAACAGCTAGTCACGGCTAAAGTTGAAAGTAAACGTCGCATGGTTAAGCTCCTGAGGCAGAAATAAGTCTTTTGTCTAAACAACTGGGACTAAAGGTTCGTAACTAAACTTTACTACTAGAAATTTAGATATTGGTATTGGACGTAAAATGCCAACAAAAGTGCCTTGTTCAGTATATTTACATATACTTTACTTTTAAAGTATTATATTCTACAATAGAAAGCTGTTTTTTAAGGATTTCTTGATTTAAACTCAATGAAAACACGTTGAGATTTGATTGTGTTGCTAAATATGTATAACTGTATCTAAATTTAAGACATTTGTTATAAAAATTGAGTAATGTAATAGTGACATGAGTAGTGAAGTTGGACTAAATTGGCTAAAATAAGTTGTACTCAAAGCAGGATTTATTAAGATTATTTGGGGAGAGCTTTTGAGAACTTTATCAATATTGCAGAATGTAAAAAAATCGGAACCAAATTTTTCAATCCCTAAAAGAAGTTAAAGACAAAGAAGGAAAATTTGGGGATTGACATAGGATGTGCAATAGATAGCCTTTGCATACAAATACATGGGAATCTTTAAATCCTGCGAGAAAAAAATTGAGGCTTTGGGTAGGTAATTGTAAAGTGTGACAAAGGTTAAGTTGACTGGGCAAACCAACTGCCTTCTTCTGCTGTCCATGTACTATACGTGTACTTGCCTCACCCTGAAAAATTTCACAGCTTGGAGAAAATAGGTACTTATTTTAAGGAGATTGCATGAGAATAGCAGTTGCCAAAGAAATTGAAGTTTGTGAGCGTCGAGTTGCCTTGATTCCTGACACCGTTGCCCGATTGGTAAAACAAGGTTTGGAAGTGTGGGTAGAGACGGGCGCAGGTGAGCGGGCTTTTTTTGCTGATGCAGCCTATGAAGCAGCAGGAGCTAAAATTATCACTGATACCGCTACATTATGGAGTGAAGCAGATATTCTGCTTAAAGTCAGCCCTCCCCAAGAACGAGAAGATGGACGCTCAGAAATTGACTTGCTTCATGATGGAGCTGTGCTCATTAGCTTTCTCAATCCTTTGGGGAATCCATTTGTAGCGCAGCAACTAGCAGAACGCAAGGTAACTGCTCTCAGTATGGAGATGATCCCGCGTACGACTCGGGCGCAAAGCATGGATGCGTTATCTTCGCAAGCGTCAATAGCGGGTTACAAGGCGGTACTGATTGGTGCAGCAGCATTACCAAAATATTTCCCCATGTTGACAACAGCAGCTGGCACAATAGCTCCAGCGAAAGTGTTTATCATGGGCGCTGGTGTGGCTGGCTTGCAAGCGATCGCCACCGCCAGACGGTTGGGAGCAATCGTAGAAGCCTTTGATATTCGCCCCGCTGTCAAAGAAGAAGTCCAAAGTTTAGGGGCAAAATTTGTCGAAGTCAAACTAGAGGAAGAAACCGTCGCCGCCGGAGGCTACGCCAAAGAAATTTCTGAGGCGAGCAAACAGCGCACTCAGGAAGTGGTTACCGAACACGTAAAAAATGCTGATGTCGTGATCACCACCGCCCAAGTTCCTGGTAGAAAAGCACCACTTTTGGTAACTGAAGAGATGGTGGCACAAATGAAACCAGGTTCGGTGATTGTGGATCTCGCCGCCGAACAAGGTGGGAACTGCGCCTGCACCGATCCCGGCAAGGATATTGTGTGGAACGGCGTCACCATCATTGGTCCTATCAACTTACCATCATCGATGCCAGTCCACGCCAGCCAATTGTATTCCAAGAACGTGACATCGTTGATGCAGCTTTTGATTAAAGACAAAGCGTTGCAAGTGAACTTTGCCGACGACATCATCGACGCCGCTTGCATTACCCACGGTGGCGAAATTCGCAACCAGCGGGTGAAGGATGCCGTACAAGCTTTGAGCGGCGTGGCAGGGTAACAGGTTTGTACTAAGGGCTAAAGTGCTTACTACAAGCCAATCAGCAATGACCAAAAGGAGTTTTTTTATCGATGACAGAAGCATTAATTGCCGCTTTATTTGTGTTTGTTTTGGCATCCTTTATCGGTTTTGAAGTCATCAACAAAGTCCCACCAACGCTCCACACCCCCTTAATGTCAGGCTCCAACGCAATTTCTGGGATTGCCGTACTTGGGGCAATAGTGGCTTCTGGTGCCAGAGAGACGAATCTCTCAGTCATTTTAGGTTTGATTGCCGTGGTACTAGCAACAGTCAACGTCGTGGCTGGTTTCCTAGTCACAGACAGAATGCTGCAAATGTTCAAGAAAAAGGAGATTAAGGCGTGAGCGACTTTTTACCAACTGGAATTCAGCTGACGTACTTAGTCGCTGCATCCTTATTCATTCTAGGTTTGAAAAAGCTGGGATCACCCGCGACAGCCCGACAAGGTAACGTTGTCGCAGCTGTGGGGATGCTGTTAGCAATTGTGGCAACACTGCTGGATCAGCACGTGTTGAACTACGAGATGATTTTGGTGGGGTTGGCAATTGGATCTTTGATTGGGGCGATCGCCGCCTACAAAGTCCAAATGACTGAAATGCCCCAGATGGTGGGTTTGCTCAACGGTTTGGGTGGTGCAGCTTCCGCACTTGTAGCAGTAGCTGAATTTTGGCGGTTGCTGGGAAATGGTGAGCCAATACCCCTTGATGTCAACATCTCGATGCTGCTGGATGTGTTAATTGGGGGTGTCACCTTCACGGGTAGTATGCTTGCCTTTGCCAAGTTGCAAGGTTTAATCAGCGGTTCGCCGATTACATTTCCTTTCCAACAACCAATCAACGCCTTTCTCCTGATTGCATATCTGGCAGGCAGTGCCTATTTAATCATCACACCGAACAGCCTACCCGTGTTCTTGGCAGTCGTTGCTGTCTCGTTGCTGCTGGGTGTGATGTTTGTGATCCCCATTGGCGGCGGTGATATGCCGGTGGTGATTTCGTTGTTGAACTCCTTGTCAGGTATAGCCGCTGCAGCCGCTGGTTTTGTGGTGATGAACAATATGTTGATCATCGCTGGTGCTTTGGTGGGAGCATCTGGCTTAATCCTTACCGAGATTATGTGTAAGGCGATGAACCGCTCTTTATTCAGTGTGCTGTTCAGTGCTTTTGGCTCATCTGGCGCATCTGGTGGTGCTGCGGCTGGTGGGACAACTGATCAAACCGTCCGCAGCATCGATCCGGAAGAAGGCGCGATGATGTTGGGTTATGCCCGTTCCGTGGTGATTGTTCCTGGTTACGGAATGGCAGTGGCACAGGCGCAGCATAGCGTACGCGAGTTGGCAGATCAGCTCGAACGTATGGGCGTTGATGTGAAGTATGCAATTCACCCTGTTGCTGGTAGAATGCCTGGACATATGAACGTGTTGCTGGCTGAAGCGAATGTGCCTTACGAGCAACTGCATGATATGGATGATATCAATCCCCAGTTTGATCAGACAGATGTGGCTTTGGTGATTGGGGCGAATGATGTGGTGAATCCGGCGGCGCGGAGTGATGCAAATAGCCCGATTTATGGTATGCCCATTTTGGAAGTGGATCGGGCAAAGCAGACAATTGTGATTAAGCGCGGTATGAGTACGGGTTTTGCTGGTGTAGATAATGAGTTGTTCTACAAGAATAAAACCACGATGCTCTTTGGTAGCGCTAAGGATATGGTGGCGAAGTTGGTTTCTGAGGTGAAGCAGCTTTAAGAGAAAGGAACCGCAAAGGCGCAAAGGGCGCAAAGGAAAAAAAGAGTTAGAGAGTTGGCTTGCTTTAAGGGTTTGATGCTCTTGAGGCAAGCTTTTTACCTAGGATTGCTCCTTGCAACTCAAACACAGGCAAAGCTATTGTGAGCGCAATCGAGATGGGACTTCCTGCCAGAAGAGGGGAATTGCTATTAAACCAGAAATCAACTGAATGCCGCCAAAAGTGGCAAGAGACGCTCCAAATCCAAAGTGCAGTAGCTCTCCAAAGATGAGGCTACCAACGCCAAATCCAGTGAACAGGGTAAACACTTTGAGTCCCATGGTTTGACCTAAACTATTGGCATCCCCCAAGTCGGTCACGATACCCACAAACAAAGGTTGTGTCAGGTCGTACCCCACAGACAACACCAGAACCGCTATCGTCGTTACATTTGCCGGAATATCAAAAATCATAGCAATCCCAGCTAGGGCTGCCATAATTAGTCCTGACGGAATTAGCCAACGACGTCCCCAACGATCCACAGCTCGACCAATCAGGGAACTCAGCAGTAATCCAGGAATGCCGTAGCCAAGAATGGTGAAACCAATGCTTAAGGCATCCATGTTGTAACGTTGCGACAAGTACAACCCTAGCCAGGTATATACACCAGAGTGGTAGATGCCGTTCCACAATACATACGCATAAGTTCGTTGTCCTCGAAAACTAGTTAATATCTGGCTGTACCCCCTAAATACCTGGCGAATGGTAGGTAGTTTTTCTATTTTAGGTGTATCGAATAGAGCGCCATAACGATGAAGCCGCCAAAGTACCAAAGCAGCAAGAACAGCCGTACCCATAAATAGCGATCGCCAACCCAAAAATGGTTCAAGAATTGCACCACCCGCAGAACCCGCTGCCATTCCCCCTTCCATGGCTGCGAACACCAGCCCTAACTTGCTACCTCGCTGATCAAACGGGAATAAATCACCAATCAATGCAAAGGTGAGTGGAATAACTCCACTAGCTCCAATTCCAGTCAGCAGTCGCCAAGCCGCCATTTGCGATGCTGTCTGAGCTGTTGCGGTCAAGGCTGTGCAGACGACAAAAATTGCCAGCGAGATGCGAATTATAGACCATCGTCCGAACCGATCTGACAGCACGCCGTAGAACAATGCCATCAGCGCATAGGATAACATGTAGGCTGGAACGATAAATCCGATTTCCTGAACTGGAACGTTAAACACTTCAGCCAAACGCGGAATCAGGGGAGCGATCATATATCCCTGAAGAAAAATGAGACCAGCAGCAATCGAAAGTAAGACAAACAGGCGTTCATGCTGCTTTAGGCGAATCGTGTGATCGGCTGCTTCAGCATGAGATAGATGCTCAAGATGTTTTTTACGGTTTGGCATGGATTTTGGGTCTCCCAACTCACTTCCCACCCTACAGGTGTGAAGGCTAAAAACTTAGAAACTAGGCTTAAACAGCTAACGCCAAAAACTGGCAGAGCAAAGACTTCACAAAAGTCAAAGTTTCATAACAATAATGTTAACATTGATTGCTTTCGCACTAAAGTTGTTATTTAGTTTTAAAAAAATAATGTGACAGATAAATTTTGTAGTGAAAGTGCAATGCACTTTCACTACAGATGGATGTGTTGCAAAATCTTCTCTGTGGCTGGAGCAAAAATGGCGACAACTACCGATATCTAGCAATAAGAGGGAATAAAGCTGAAGCCAAAATGGATTTATCCGATTTGAAATTTTTGATTTTAAATTTTGAATGATGAGGCGAAAAACACTGCTACGTAATTTTGTACCCTTCAAAAGATGATCTCACGCTCTATACACAAAGACGCCAAGAAACACTCTGTATCTTAGCGTCTTTGCATCAGATTGAAGGAAAATTATTTCCGCTTCTTAGAAGCAGCGTTCTTAGAATCAGTCTTCTTAGAAGCAGTTTTCTTAGGAGTGGTGCGTTGTGTTTCGCGTTTTTCTTATGCTCGCAAACGGCGATCGCCTAATTCTAATTTTTTTATAATTCCTTGATAGCTTTAAACCACAAACCCATTAATGGCATCTCTAGCAACACTATCCCAAGTAGCAATTTCAGCCTGATACTCTCGGTCTTCAGCATCCTGCTTGAGAACTGCAATCATTTCTGCTTCCAAAATCCTACACCAGTGTTTTGTCAGCAGTGCATTAATATAGCCACTGCGATCTGCCGTTCGCGTAGCGTGCGCTTTGCGCTTAGGCAGCAGCGAAGCTATCGCCTTGGCTGATCTATAAACGGGAGAATGTCTTCTTCTAAGGTAATTGTGATTTTGACCATCAGTATTACCTTGTAGTCTTACGAAATAATGATACTACAAAATGTCTCTGCACTTTTTCCATGTGGCAGAGAAACGAAGCAAAAAGACGCAAACACGCAAAGACGCGTGTTAAACTTTGCGCCTTTGCGCGAGATAAAAAAGCAATTATTTGCGCTTCTTAGCAGTGTTCTTAGCAGCAGCGTTCTTAGAATCAGTCTTCTTAGAAGCAGTGTTCTTAGGAGCGGTGCTTCGTGTTTCGCGTTTTTCTTGTTCTCGCAGACGGCGATCGCGCCAATCTGCCAGCGTCAAATAACCAACACCTCCTGTGACTGCGACAAGCAGCACTGCAGCAACTAAAACTAAAATAGTCAGGAATGGACTTTCCACGATTCTCTTACAGCCCGTTGCGACCCCAAACTACCATTGAAATTGACCAAGTGAAAACAACCAGTAAAGAAACCCAACCCAGTGTCAAAATGTCCATAGTGATACTTTTAAACTTATTTAGCAAACGTCTCTAATATTAATAATACTAGAACCATGTTCTGAACTAAAGTTTGGACTCTGTGAACAAGATTTTCGCTCAGCAACTCATGGCAGAACGCATTGAATCCCTCAAAGCTGGGATACTAGCGGGTTTATGCCTGATAATAGCTTTTTTTCTGACCAATTTGGTAAATAATCTGGTGCTAGCAACAAATTTTGAGCAATTCGCTACTCTAGCAACTGATTTACTCAGTTTGCAATCGTTCCTAAGTGCTGGAATTGTCTGTTTCTGTGGTTTGCTATTTGGTGTTACCTACCGCTATATCATCCGCGCAGATAAAAATCCTCAATTGAAAGCTGGGGGAGTCTTAGCATTTGGCTTAGTGCGAGGTTTGACGCAGCTGGAAGTTGGGCTGTCAGATTCTAGAGGTGTTTTGCCTTTTGTGGTTCTGGGAGTCGAGAGTATTTTGTGCTTTGGGTTGGCAGCATTTTTCCTCGATACTGCTATGCAACTCGGCTGGATTAAGCCTTTTCAAGGCAGTTAATACATAGAATATAAATTTTGTCAATCTTTTAATGAGGAAAAGCTAAACTGGATTCAGGCAAGAGTATGCTCTAATCATCACAATTTGAATGAGTTATTAACATAATTTCATGATGAAAAAGCAGATGAATCTACCCAATCCTGTTAAAACCCCGTCTTTTTTACAAAGAATCCAATGGGTCACTGACCCTGTAGGATATATGGAAAAAGCGGCTCAACAATATCCTGATATTTTTACTGCGAAGGTAGTTGGTTTTGGAGATACCCTGGTATTCGTACAGCATCCCCAGGCAATTCAAGAAATTTTAATTAATGATAGAAAGAAGTTTGCTGCCTTGGGTGGACACAACAGCATTTTGCTACCCATAGTAGGCAATAATTCACTCTTGTTGCTGGAGGGAGAACGTCATAGACGACAACGACAACTATTGATGCCCCCCTTTCATGGAGAAAGAATGCGAGCCTATGGAGAATTAATTCGTCATCTTACGGAAAAAGTCTGGAGTCAGTTACCCCAGAAACAACCCTTCTTTGCTCGTACTGTCATGCAGGAGATATCCCTGCAAGTTATGTTACAGGTTGTTTTTGGCTTATATGAAGGAGAACGTTATCAACAACTCAAGCATCTACTGGGGTTATTTACGGGTTTGTTTGAATCACCGCTCATGTCTGGCTTCCTATTCTTCCCCTTCCTACAAAAAGATTTAGGCGCTTGGAGTCCTTGGGGAAGGTTTTTGCGCCAACGTCAGCAAATTGATGAAATACTCTACGCTGAGATAGCCCAACGACGTGCCCAAACGGATCTAAATCGCGTTGACATCCTCTCGTTACTGATGGCGGCTCGTGATGAAGAAGGTCAGGCAATGACGGATCAAGAGTTACGTGATGAGTTGATAACTCTACTGTTAGCTGGAAATGAAACCACAGCATCGGCAATGGCTTGGGGCTTGTATTGGATTCACCGTTTGCCAGAAGTTCGTGAAAAACTGCTCCAAGAACTGGACTCGCTTGGGGATTCACCAGACCCTATGAGCGTTGTCCGACTACCTTACCTCACAGCAGTTTGTAATGAAACCTTGCGGATTCGTCCTGTTGTAATGTTGACTTTCCCGAGAGTTGTGCAAGAACCAGTTGAACTACTGGGACATCAGTTAGAACCTGATACTATAGTCCTTGGCTGCATGTATCTCACTCATCAACGCGAGGATTTATATCCGCAGCCCAAGCAATTTAAGCCGGAGCGCTTTTTGGAACGCCAATTTTCTCCTTATGAATTTATGCCGTTTGGTGGTGGTGTCCGTCGCTGTATCGGTGAGGCTTTGGCTGTGTTTGAAATGAAGCTAGTCTTGGCAACTATCCTCTCACGCTATCAGCTTGCACTGACTAGTAATCAACCTGAACAACCTCAACGACGAGGAGTGACTCTTGCTCCTAGTGGTAAAGTCAAGATGATTATTACGGGAGAACGGGAGCGTGTAGAGTCTCCAAGAGCTGTCGCAAGTGTTTAGAGTGGGCAAGTATGACTTTGGCACTTGGCATGATTGAAGTTTATGGCGTTCCCGCAGCAGTAGAAGCGGGGGACGCTATGTGTAAAGCTGCTCGCATCACCCTTGTCGGGTATGAAAATACTGATTTAGGGCGAATTACTGTGCTCATCCGGGGGGTAGTGGGTGAGGTCAATGTTGCTGTAGCCGCAGGACTGGAGGCGGTACCGCGAGTGAATGGTGGTGAGGTGCTTTCTCATCACATTATTCCCCGTCCCCATGAAAATCTAGAATATGTTTTGCCGATTCATCGTTCAGCAAATATTGAGCAATTCAATTCTGATATTCGGTTTCTACCGCCATTGTCAGCCTAAAAAGTGTTGAGTGCGTGGGTGTATGCATTTAAAAATAATGCGCCCGTCGTGTTTCCTCCTTAATCTAAAGAGGCAAGGTTTCCACACTCAAGGGAGTTTTTAGATGAGATTAACTTTTGAGAGAAAATTGAATTTAGCTTAAATGTGACATTGCATGGAATCTCTCATCTCTCGCATGACGGCGGTACAGTCGCCTATTATTCCTGTCGTTGGGGAACTGATTAAAAGCTTTCCCGGAACCATTTCTCTTGGACAAGGCGTTGTTTCCTATAGTCCACCGCCCGAAGCCATAGAACTTTTACCGAAATTCCTTGCCGAACCCACTAATCATTTATACAAAGATGTTGAAGGAATTCCCCCATTGCGAACTGCACTAGCAGCAAAATTGCAAGCCTTCAACGGTATTGAAATCAATGAGGAAAACTGCATCGTCGTTACCGCAGGTAGCAATATGGCGTTTATGAACGCTATTCTCGCTTTCACTTGCGTGGGGGATGAAATTATTCTTAATACGCCTTACTATTTCAACCATGAAATGGCAATTAGAATGGCGGGTTGCTGTCCGGTACTGGTGAGATGTGATGAAAATTACCAACTACGTCCAGAGGCGATCGCCTCTGCTATCACCCCAAAAACACGAGCAGTTGTGACGATTTCCCCCAATAATCCTACTGGGGCTGTGTATTCACAAGAGGCGTTGCGCCAAGTGAATCAAATTTGTCGCGATCGCGGTATCTACCACATCAGCGATGAAGCTTATGAATACTTTACCTACGACGAAGCGAAACACGTTTCTCCGGGTGCATTCGCTGGAAGTAACGAGTATACCATTTCCCTGTTTAGCCTTTCCAAAGCTTATGGTTTTGCTAGCTGGCGTATTGGCTACATGGTGATTCCCAAACACCTGCTTATCCCCGTCAAAAAAGTTCAAGATACAATTTTGATTTGTCCGCCTGTGATTTCCCAGTATGCAGCTTTGGGAGCGTTGCAGGCAAAAGAGGACTATTTGAAGAATCATATTGGGGCGATCGCCCAAGTTAGGCAAGTGGTACTTAATCTCAACAGCTTACAAGACTTGTGTACAATTGCCCCTGCTAATGGCGCTTTCTATTTTTTCCTGAAAGTTCATACTACAATGAACGCCTTTGAGCTAGTTGAACGACTCATCCGCGAATATAGAGTAGCTGTCATTCCAGGGACAACTTTTGGGATGGATGACGGATGCTATCTGCGCGTCGCTTACGGTGCGCTACAAAAAGAGACTGCAAAAGAAGGAATTGAGCGATTAGTGCGCGGTTTGCAAGGGATAATTTGTAAGGTGGGTTAACGCAGTGTAATGAACAACAAGATTCCCGACTTCTTGAAGAAGTCGGGAATCTGAGCCTTTTGAAATACCCACCTTACAACTTTCTAAATAAAAAACACAAACTTGACAATATGCCAATTATTAATAAATTAATTGAAATCGAAACACAACCAAAAATTAATATTCATAATATTACACCACAAATTCAAGATTTGATAGCATCAACCTCAATTATCAATGGTCAAATTTTAGTTTTTTCTCGCCATACAACTACAGCATTAGCTATCAATGAATATGAAGAAAGATTGTTAGAAGATATCAAAGCCTATTTGCAGAAGTTAGCACCGGAATCAGACCGCTATTTACACAATGACTTGCACTTAAGAGAAAATATTCCACCAGATGAACCAATGAATGCCCATTCTCACTTAATGGCAATGACTTTAAGTACGAGTGAAGTGATTCCTATTGTGGATGGAAAATTAGCTTTGGGAACTTATCAATCTGTGTTGTTTTTTGAGTTAGATGGACCACGCAAAAGGACAGTGTTTTGCCAGATTTCTGGTGAGTGAGTTATTAGCAAAAGTACTTGGCGACACAAAGTATCTCAGTTTTACAAATATATTTGGCGATTAGAAATCGCAGCTACACAAACGAAGTCCGCCTGCGCGGACTCAATGAATTTGAAACCCGCGTAGGCGGGTTTTGTCTGTATAGCCCAATACGGTTCAGATAAGACCAAAACCCTGACCACGACCGCGATGTAGAGACGTAGCATGCTACGTCTCTACATATCACCAAATTTCACCAAAAATCCTTAACTGAACCGTATTGCTGTATAGCCGCGAATTTTATTCGCCCGGACTAAGCAGCTACTCAATGAATTTGAAACCCGCGTAGGCGGGTTTTGTCTGTATAGCCGCGAATTTTATTCGCCGGGACTAAGCATATTTTTACAAAAGTGAGATGCAGCAGATTGACTATGCCAGACAAGCACAAGATTGAACAAAATCGTCACATTTTTTATCTGGATGCCATTGCATCTCGTAATGAGCGCTTAAGCGCTTACTACAAACTTTTATTAATTTTACGCACACAGCAGCAGTTGATAATAAAAATCAAACCAATAATTATGGTTTACTAAACACTGGTTAGCTATTGCTGTCTGGAGGAGTGCAATGTCCAAAATGGCTACTCGTTGGGACGCTTTATTAGGAATTGCGATTGGTGGTGTATGTACTTTGAGTGCAAATTGTGTTCAGGCTCAAATTACACCGGATGTCACTCTCCCCAATAATTCCATCGTCAACATCAATGGCAACACCTTCAATATCACTGGTGGAACACAAGCAGGAACCAACTTGTTCCACAGCTTCCAAGAGTTTTCTGTTCGTACTGGTAGCGGAGCTTTCTTTAATAATACTGTTGACATTCAAAATATCATTAGCCGCGTGACGGGTGGGTCAATATCTAATATTGATGGTTTGATCCGCGCTAACGGTACGGCTAACCTGTTTTTGATTAATCCCAGTGGAATTGTCTTTGGACCAAATGCCCAATTAAACATTGGCGGGTCTTTCTTCGCAAGTACGGCTAGTAGTCTGAAATTTGCTGATGGCTTTGAGTTTAGGACAGACGCTCCCCAAACAACACCTCTTTTAACTATCAGTGTTCCATTGGGTCTGCAATTTGGGGCGAACCCAGGAAAAATTCAAGTACAGGGTTCAAGTCATAATTTAACTTACGACGAATTTACATATGGAACGATTCGGGGTGATGTTCCGGGACTGCAAGTGCAACCAGGGAGAACCTTAGCGCTTGTTGGTGGAGATGTCGTTCTAGAGGGTGCTAATCTCAGAGCAGAATCAGGAAGAATTGAATTAGGAAGTGTTGCTTTACCCGGCTTAGTTAGCCTCACTCAGAAAGATTCTGGTTTTACTTTAGGATACTCAGGTATTGAGAATTTTGGTAATATCCTGCTTTCTCAAAAAGCTTCAGTTGATGCAAGCGGAGAGGGCGGAGGTTCCATCCAAGTGCAAAGCAGGCAACTTTCTGTAAAAGATGGTTCATCAATTTTGTCTATTACCTCTGGCTCAAAACCTGGAGGAGATTTTACTGTTAATGCAACTGAGTCAGTAGAACTGATTGGAGAATCCGCAGATCGAAAGTATGCTAGTAGTTTACTGACAGAATCTCAAGGTGCAGGCTCCTCTGGGGATTTGCTCATTAACACAAGAAAGTTAACCACTACTGATGGAGCATACGTATCAACTTATATTATATCTTCAGGTAATGGTGGAAATCTGACAGTTAAGGCTTCTGATTCAGTGGAATTATTAGGTATAGATATCAGAGTGGCTTATATACAGGAACTAGTTTTGGCAGTTCTGGTAATGCTGGAAACATAAATGTCACATCAGGTTCAGTTTCCTTAACTGATGGTGCTGTACTGTCTGGCAATACCTATGGAAAAGGGGATGCAGGAAAGATTCAAATTAACGCTACAGATTATGTGAGTGTTTCTGGAATCAGTTCAATCCCAGATTTTGAAACAGACACTGGCTTGTTTGTTCGTTCTCAAAGTTCAGGAGCAGCAGGAGACATTGAAGTTACCGCACCTCAAATTCGTTTGGGCAAAGCGGCGAGGTTCAACGCTGAATCTGCATCAGGTAACGGCGGCAATATCAACCTGCGAGTCGGAGATTTATTACTGCTACGCCGTGGAAGTCTCATCTGTGCTACTGCGGGTACTACACAACAAGGGGGCGATGGCGGTAACATCACTATCAATGCTCAGTCGGGCTTTATCGTCAGCGCTCCAAATGAAAACAGCGACATTACCGCTAATGCTTTCAATGGCACTGGTGGGAAAATCAATCTTAACTCCTTAAGTATTTTTAACTTCACTCAGCGTAGTCGAGAAGACTTGGTGCGCGAGTTGAGAACTGATAACCCAAATGAACTCAACCCGCAACAGTTACAAACCAACGACATCACAGCATTTTCCCTAACCAACCCAACTTTAGGCGGTCAGGTCACTATCAATACACCGGATGCTGACCAAAGCCTGGGATTAGTCGAACTCCCCACAGTGTTAGCAGAGACATCAAACCTAATAGCAGACACTGGCTGTGATGCCATTGCTAGCACAGATTCTGACACAGATAAAAGCAAATTTACGATCACTGGACGCGGTGGTTTACCTCCCAGCCCTTACGAACCCCTCACTACTGATGTCGTCTGGTTAGACACTCGATTGTCAGCTATCACAACACAACAGCAACGTTCACAAGGAAGCACAGCTAAACCACCATCTAAAGCTGATGTTGTGGAAATTGTGCCTGCTACAGGTTGGGTGTTCGACGGCAAGGGGCATGTTACCCTCATTTCTAATGCATCCAAAGCCAATAGTTTGGGGTCTACTCCTGCTCTTTCAAGGGTAGGTATTTAAGAAAGTCGCCAAATGAAGGTATGATAGCGATCTGAGGCTTTTAGGTAGAAATCACAAATTCCGAGGGTGCGATCGTTAGCTTTCAGGGGGGTTTTCTTTGGATGCA